>Ga0209025_1000145_pt1 | contig 181436 bp, 156 predicted proteins | sample AraplaMF_Col_mLB_FD_184256 | JGI IMG/M metagenome (GOLD analysis project Ga0209025, IMG submission 184256) | Arabidopsis root microbial communities from the University of North Carolina, USA - plate scrape MF_Col_mLB (SPAdes) (version 2) | ecosystem: Host-associated > Plants > Roots >...
GTTTTTAAAGAACCGTCAAAACTTTTTTTCATCCTCTTCACCGCTTGACTCCAACTCGATGACTTTCGTCATCGCCGCCGAAGCCAGTCAGCGAAGCCCTCGATTATGCACAGATTTCTCAACATGCATCAACTTCGAGAGAAGTTTTTTCGACTGCTTCATCAACCTGCCCTCGGCTTTCGCCTTCGGGCCTGTCGACCTGATTTGCGTTGCCGCATCATCAGCCGAGCCAGCGAGTATATGCCATTTATTCGGCCCTGCAAGAGCGCCGCCAACAATCGACCGCCCGACTTTCCTGCCTGCGGCAGCGCTACGCGCTGCCGCAGGCAGAACAGGCTCCTCGGATAATCCGCCCCACATGGCACTCATCACACTCCTCGACGCCCAATTGGCGTTCGGTCACGTCCCGCTGCTCGATCACACGGACTTCTCTCTCCTCGAATCGGAGCGCATCGGCCTGATCGGCCGCAATGGCGCGGGGAAGTCCTCCCTGCTCAAGATACTGGGGGGGCTGGAGAAGCCCGACGACGGCGCCCTCCAATACCAGCAGCACCTGCGCGTGTCCTATGTGGCGCAGGAACCCGCCCTGGACATGGAGGCCGACGTGTTCACCGCCGCCAGCGCCGGCCTGTCCGAGGTCATCGCCGTGCGCGACCTCTATCTGTCGGGTGCGGACGGCCTGGACCTGGACGCACTCCAGTCCCAGATCGAGGCCTTCGATGCCTGGAACTGGGAGCAGCGCGTCGAAGAGACCCTGCACCGCCTCCATCTGGACCGCAATGCCCGCGTCGGCAACCTGTCGGGCGGTACCCGCAAGCGGGTCGCCCTGGCCCAGGCCCTGGTCGCGGCGCCCGACGTGCTCCTGCTCGACGAGCCCACCAACCACCTGGACCTCGACTCCATCGAGTGGCTCGAACAGCTGCTGATCGACTTCAAGGGCAGCGTGGTCACCGTGACCCACGACCGCAGCTTCCTGAACCGCGTCGCCACCCGCATCGTGGAACTGGACCGCGGCAAGCTCGGCTCCTACCCCGGCAACTTCGAGCAGTACCTGCTCCAGAAGGAAGAGCAGCTGGCCCAGGAAGCGGTGATCAACGCCAAGGCCGACAAGCTGCTGGCGCAGGAGGAGATCTGGATCCGCAAGGGCGTCGAAGCCCGCCGCACCCGCAGCCAGAGTCGCATCGGCCGCCTCGAGGCCCTGCGAGCCAACCGCACCGCCCGCCGCGAGGTGCAGGGCAGCGTCAACATGGACGTGGCCACCGGCCAGGCCAGCGGCAAGATCGTGGCCGAGCTGACCGAGGCTTCCAAGTCCTTCGGCGAGAAGACCGTGATCCGCAACTTCAGCGGCACCATCCTGCGCGGCGACAAGATCGGCCTGCTCGGCCCCAACGGCGCGGGCAAGACCACGCTGCTCAAGCTGATCCTCGGCGAGCTCGAACCCGACAGCGGCAAGATCCGCCGCGGCACCAACCTCGAGGTCGCCTACTTCGACCAGATGCGCGACAAGCTCGACCTCGACGCCACGCTCGAGGACTTCATCAGCCCCGGCAGCGAATGGATCGAGATCGGCAGCCAGCGCAAGCACGTCAAGAGCTACCTGTCGGACTTCCTGTTCTCCCCCGCGCGCGCCAACTCCCCGGTGCGCTCGCTGAGCGGCGGCGAGCGCAACCGGCTGCTGCTGGCGCGCCTGTTCGCCCGCCCGGCCAACGTGCTGGTGCTCGACGAACCGACCAACGACCTCGACATCGACACCCTGGAGCTGCTCGAAGGCCTGCTGCAGGACTACGACGGCACGGTGTTCCTCGTGAGCCATGACCGCACCTTCCTCGACAACGTGGTGACCAGCACCATCGCCTACGAGGGCGACGGCCGCTGGCGCGAGTACGAGGGCAGCGTGCAGGACTGGCTGATCCAGTCCCGCCGCGCGCGCGAGATCGCCGAGCAGCGCCTGGCCGCGACCGCCACGCCCGCCGTGGCGCCCCCGCCGCCCGCCGCCAGCGTGGCACCGGCCCCCGCCAGCGCATCGCGCAAGAAGCTCAGCTACAAGGAACAGCGTGAGTTCGACGCCCTCCCCGCGCTGATCGAATCGCTGGAAAGCGAGCAGAAGCGCATCGCGGAGATCCTCGCGCTCGACGGCGGCGCGATCTACGCCACCGATGCCTCGCGCGCCACCGAGCTGGCCGCGCGCCATACCCAGATCGACGACGAACTGCTGAGCGCGATGGAACGGCAGGAGGAATTGAGCGCGAGCCGCTGAGTCCGCCTGCCGTCCGACGCCGGGCGGCCGCGACCTCGGCTATACATGCGGCTCCCACCCAATCCAGACAACAGACAGCGCCCGGGGGAGTCCACCGCATGCCGTTCATTCCAGCGTTCCTCGGCCGATCGATGGCGGCGGCCCTGCTGCTCGTCCTCGGCGCCTGCGCCCAACTGCCCCAGAACGTGGACCGCCCGGTGTCCACCGCGCTGGCCTCTCCAGCCGGCACGCCGCTCGCCACGCTGGTCCAGGAGCGCCGCCGGGCCGACGCGGCGCGCTACGAATCGGGGTTCCTGCTGCTCGCGGGCCCGCAGGCGGCCTACGGCAGCCGGCTGGCGCTGATCGACGGCGCCCAGAAGACGCTGGACCTCCAGTACTACGCCATCCACGTCGACGCCAGCACCGGGCGCCTGGTGCGCGGCCTGCGCGCCGCGGCCGAGCGCGGCGTGCGGGTGCGCATCCTGCTCGACGACTTCCACAGCACCGGCCGCGACGCGCTGGTGCTGGGCCTGGCCTTCGTGCCGAACATCGAGCTGCGGCTGTTCAACCCGCTCGCGGGCGCGCGCGGCTCGACCTTCAGCCGGCTGTTGAACTCGGCCGGCGACGCCTCGCGCATCCAGCAGCGCATGCACAACAAGCTGTTCCTGGCCGACAACGTGCTGGGCGTGACCGGCGGGCGCAACCTCGGCGACGCCTACTTCGGCAACTCGCTCAACGGCAACTTCATCGACGTCGACGTGCTCGCGGCCGGCCCGATCGTGCAGGACCTCTCGCGCAGCTTCGACAGCTACTGGAACAACGAGCGCGCCTATCCGGCGCAGTCGCTGGTCTCGCGCGAGGAGCTGCAGGCAATCCGCGACCGTGCGCGCCAGACCGACCGGGAGCTGGCCGAGGAATCGGCCCGCGCGCGCGACGCCGACGCCGCCCCGGCGACCTCCGGCGATCAGCCCAAGCCGCCCGACGGCGAGCCCCGCCCCGACGGTCCGCCCACCGCCGCGCAGCGCGCGCGCGCCTGGGACGAGAAGCCGCTCGACCTGCGCAGCGCGCGCTTCGTCTGGGCCCCGGCCGCGATGCTGGCCGACCAGCCCGGCAAGATCCCGGCCGACGTGCCCGGCGGCCCTGACGGTGCCCGCGCGCCCGGCCTGGTGGTGAGCCAGCCCGAGGACAAGCCCAGGGTCTCGCGCAGCGCGGCCGCGCTCACGGCCGATTCGGACTTGGCGGCCGGCAGCGAGACGGTGGTCGAGGGGCTGCTGCAGCTCATCGGCCAGGCGCGCTCCGACCTGCTGATCATCTCGCCCTACTTCGTGCCCGGCGCCGACATGAAGCAGGCCTTCGCCGCCGCCCGCGCGCGCGGCGTGCGCATCCGGGTGCTGACCAACTCGCTGGCCTCGAACGATGCGCCGGTGGCCCACGTCGGCTACGCACGCCACCGCGAGGAGCTGCTGAAGATGGGCATCGGCCTGTACGAGCTGCGCAGCGAGCAGGCCGGCCTGGGCAGCGCCTTCGGCGGCTCCACCGGCTCGACCGGCGGCAGCAGCGTGACCGGCGAGTCGCGCGCGATGCTGCATTCGAAGGTGCTGGTGATGGACGGCCGGCTGCTGGTGGTCGGCTCGATGAACCTCGACCTGCGCTCGCAACTGCAGAACACCGAGATCGCGCTCCTGATCCGCAGCGGCGAGTTGTCGGGCCTGGCGGCCGAGCAGATCGAGCGCGGGCTGCGCGAGCGCGCGTGGCATGTCGAACTGGTCGACGGTTCGCTGGTCTGGCACGCACCCGAGGGCAGCGGCCTGCCCGACAGCCGGACCGAGCCCGATGCCAGCCTGAGCCTGCGCCTGCTGCTCAAGCTCTTCGGACCGCTGGCGCCGGACCAGTTGCTCTAGCTAATCCGGCGCCGCGGAAGCGGCCTCAATGCTTGTGCTGATGCGCGGCCCCGCCCGCGTCGGCGCCGGCCGGCGCGCCCACGGGCAGCGTGACGTCGAGCGCGGTCTTCACGCCCTTCGCGTCCTCGAACTTCAGGGTCAGCGGCACGTTCGTGCCCTTGGCGACCGCGCCCTTCAGGTCCATCAGCATGACGTGGAAGCCGCCCGGCTTGAGCTCCACCGTCTGGCCGGCCGGCAGGTCGAGGCCGGCGCTCAGCTCGCGCATCTTCATGGTGTCGCCTTCCATCTTCATCTCGTGCACCTCGGCCACGCCGGCCGCGGGCGTGGAGATGCTCACGAGCTTCGTGCCCGTGGGCGAGGTCAGCTTCATGAAGGCGCCGGTGCCGCTCTGGCCCGGCACCGACTGACGCACCCAGCCGTCGCGCACGTCGACCGTGGCCACGCCCTGCGCCACCACATCGAGCTTGGCGGCCGGGCGCTTCAGGCCCGCGGTGGACTTGCCCGAGGCCGGCACCTCGGCCCAGTCGGCGCTGCCCACGTCGCAGGTCTGCAGCACCTTGAACCACAGCGTGCCCGGCGTGGCCGGCGCCTTGCCGCGCACCACGAACTCGGCCTTCTCGCTGCCGGGCAGCGCGGCCTGCGCGTTTTCGGCGGTCCAGCGCACCTCGCCGCCGGCGCCCTTCTGCACATCGAGCTTCCAGCCCTTGCGCGCCTGCGCCTCGCTCAGCACGAAGCCCGGCGGCAGCTTCACCGCCAGCCCGGTGGTGGCCTTGGCGCCCTCGCAGGCATGGCCGACGCGGAAGGCGGCGTCGTAGTCGCTGCCCACGGTGACGCCGCCGGGCGGCAAGGTGACATGGGCCAGCACCGCGGCGGCACTGCCGGCCAGCAGGACGGCGGCGGCGACGCTGCGCAGGGTGAGGTGACGGTTCATGAGAGGTACTCCTTGAGGAAAGACGGTGAAAGACAGGGCAGGCGTCAGAGGTCGAACTTGAGTTCGCCCACGTAGGTGCGCTGCGGATAGGGGTGGAAGGCCCAGTACTTGTTGTTGTTCAGGTTGTCGATGCCGAAGGATGCGCTCCATTGGCGGTCGATGCGGTAGCGCACGCGCAGGTCGGCCACGAAGAACTTCGAGAAGCCCATGTAGGCGAAGCCGTTCGGGTCGCTGTTGTCGAGCGTGCCGTACTGCTTGCCGCTGTAGCGCATACCCAGGGTGTAGCTCCAGTTGGCGTCGGGCCGGTAGGTGGCCAGCAAAGTGGCGCGCACCTTGGGCACGCGCGGCTGCTGCTGGCCGACGCTGGCCGGAAAGCCGCGGTTGGCCGTGATCTTCGAATTCGCGAGCGTGAGGCTGCCGCCGAGATCGAGGCCGCGGATGCCGACGTCGGTGGCGTTCAGCGCCACCTCGAGCCCGCGGGTGCGGATGGCATCGACGTTCTGCACCGTGCTCACGAGGTTGGTCAGCGCCTGGCTGTAGAGCGCGTCCTTCGTGCGCTCGAAGAACAGCGTGGTGCGCAGCACGCCGTCGAGCCCCCAGCCGTCGAGGCCGCGTTCGGCGCTGAGCTCGGTGGTCCACGAGCGCTCGGGCCGCAGGTTGGGGTCGGTGTTGACGATGCGGTTGCCGTCGATCGAGCCCTGGTAGAGCTCGCTCACGGTCGGCATGCGCACCGCGCGGCCGGTCGAGGCCTTGAACAGCCAGTCGGACGTGGCCTGCCAGGCGATCGCGGCCTTGGGCGAGTCGTAGCTGTTCCTGCGCGGCGCGAAGTCGAGCAGACGGGCCGCGTTGCCGAGCTGGCCGCCCCAGGCCTCCCAGCGCTCGTGGCGCAGGCCCAGCGTGGTCTTCCAGTCGCGCGCGAAGCGCCAGGTGTCCTGCAGGTAGAGCGACTGCAGCCGCGTGTTGCCGTTGAAGGCCGAGAACGGCGTGACCGGCGGACCGCCGATCCAGTCGACGGTGGTGCCGACGCTGGTGCGCAGCCTGGCCGCGTCCTGCTGGAAGCCGAAGTCGACCACGTGCGCGCCCACGCCCTCGGCCGAGCCGGTGGGCCGCCAGGTGCCCGCGGCCTTGAAGGTGTGCCAGCCGCTGCCGCCCATGTCGGTGGTGCGGCCCGGCCCGCCGAGGAAGGCGCCGGGCAGCGGCGTGGTCGGCGTGCGCGAGGTGTCGCTCGCGTAGTCGAACAGGCTGGCCGCCACTTCCCAGTCGAACACGCCGCCGCTGTGGCTCTTGACCGAGAGGCCGTGCATGTAGTGGGTGAGCCGGGTCTCGGTCGGCACCAGCGCGCCGCTGGGCGCGTCGAGGTTGTAGCTGCGCCCGGCGATGTTGACCCGCCCGCCGTAGACCGGCAGGCCCAGCGGATCGCGCAGCCAGGTGTCGACGCTGCCGTGCGTGGTGTTGTTCCAGGCACCCAGCGTGTAGGTGGCGCGCACCGTGGGCGAGAAGTCGTAGGCCAGCTTGAGCTTGGCCTGTTCCTGCGTGGTGTCGTAGATGGTCGCGCCGCCGACCAGCCACCAGGGCTGGTTCGACGGGTTCAGCCCCAGCACCGCGCCGGTGACCGGGGTGCCGGCATTGCCGAGCGTGCCCGCGCTCAGCAAGCGGTTGCCGAACACCAGCGCCTGGCCCTTGCTCTGCGTGCGCGAGGCGCTGAGCCACCACGACCAGTCGCCGCTGCGGCTGCCCAGCGACAGGTCGAGCTGCTGGCCGGCCGGCGAGGAATGGCTGTTGTAGAGGTCGAAGTTCGAGACGAAGCCGCTGAGCTTCACGTGGGCCTCGAACTTCTCGGGCATGCGCGTCACGTAATCGACCACCGCGCCCACCGAGTTGCCGGGGTAGGCGGCCGAGAACGGCCCGTACAGCACGTCGACGCGCTCGATCTCCTCGGGCGAGACCATGCCCCAGCGCGGCGCGTAGGTGGCGCCGTTGCCCAGCGGGTTCGACAGCATGATGCCGTCGGCATAGACCATCGAGCGCGCGCTGTTGCCGGTGCCCGAGGCGCGCGTGGCCAGCACCGCGTGGTTGAAGTCGCCGATGTAGCGCTTGCGCACGACCAGGCTCGGCAGGTACTTGAGCGCGTCCTCGCTGTCGGTGGCGTTCACCGTCTCGACGATCTGCGCGTGCGTCGTGCCTTCGATGGTGGTCGGGATCTGCGCCGGCAGCGAGGTCGGCCGGCCGCCGGTGACGGTGATGGCGCCGAGCGCGCGCTCGGCACCGGCGCTATCAGACGCCGACGCGGGTTGCGCCCAGGCGGGCGCGCCGAGCGAGGCGCCCAGCGGGAATGCCATGGCGATCGCCACGGCGCGGGAATGCTTGTTCACAGGGAGGCTGCTCCACGAAACGCTGGCCAGGAAGGACCGGAGACGCCCGTCGAACGGGCGCATCCAGTCATGGACTCGAGGGTTTCAGGAGCGCGAAGGCGGTCCGCGCGCGGGCAGCGGCGCCGCGGTGGCCGCGGCCAGGCGCGCGGCGGGAATCGGCTGGAGCACGCGCCCCAGCGGCAGGGGAAGGTCGAGGCTGGCGACCGGCGGCACCGGCGGCGGCGCGCCGGTCAGCACGCACAGCGGGCAGTCCATGTGCGAGACGCCCATTTCCTGCACGCCGTCCTCGGTGTGGACCACCGCCTTGACGGCGCCGGCGCTCGAGCAGACCAGCTCGATCGCCTGCGGATGCACGAGCGGCGAGGCGATGGCCGCGCCCAGCGAGAGCGCGAACCACAGCAGCACCCAGCGGCCGGCGAGGCCGAGGAAGCGGGTGTGGCGGCGCATCGGGTGCATGGCGGGCGCGATTATCGGCGCGTTTTGGACGCGGCGGGCTTGGCCGGCGCCTTCGCGGCCGGCTTGGCCGTCGACCTGGCCGGTGCCTTGGCCGCCGGCTTGGCGCCCTTCGGCGCCGCCTTGCTGCCCTTGGCCGGCGCCGCCGCGCGCGCGCCCGCCTTGCCGCGAACCGGCGCGGCCTTGGCCGAGCGGCCGCCGCGCGTGGCGCGCGCCGAACGCACGGGCGGCGCCGCCGCGGCTTCGGCCTCGGGCTCCTCGGCCGCGGTGGGCAGCGTGCCGCGCTCGCCCGGCAGCACCTCGGTCACCGTGAAGCCGCGCGCCGCCAGCAGGGTCGGCAGGCCCTGGGCGCCGATCATGTGCAGCGCGCCCACGGCCGCGAACACGCGCTGGCCGCCGTCGTGCATGCGCGCGATGCCGGTCGCCAGGATCGGGTTGCGGTCGTCGAGCAGCCGCGTCATCAGCCGCTGCTCGGCCGGCGTGCGCATGCAGTCGCACCACTCGGGGTAGCGTGCGAGCCGCGCGAGGTCGCCGCGCGCCCAGGCGTCGGCCAGTTCCTTGAGCTGGGTGCGCAGCTGGCCCGATTCGAGTTCGTCGAGCGCCGAATCGATCTGCGCCGCCTCCTCCTCCTCGGAGCCGCCGGTCAGCATCTCGAGCTGGGCCGCCGGGTTTTCGAGCGCGAACACCGGCTTGTTGGCGTTGCGCGCCCACACGGCCAGCATCTCGTCGATGCCGAAGTCGGGATAGAGGCCGTCGGCCCGCCCGGCCAGGCCGGTCAGCGCCGTCACCTGCAGGATCGGCTGCAGCGCCGCGTTGGCGCCCGGCGTCACGCAGGCGATCTCGTTCTGCCGCGCCAGCCGCCGCGCGCGCTCGCCGCTGAGCAGCCGCGCGATCAGCGCCGGGTCGGCCGGCTGGGTCAGCGGTTTCATCGCGGTGGGATCGCGCACGTCGATCTCGAGCGCCAGCGCGTCGCTCTGGCCGAGCGCGCGCTGCACGGTCGGGCCGGGGCGCAGCCAGGGCGCGCGCCCGAGGTGGATGGTGCCGTACAGCCACGAGGTACGGCCGTCCTTCTCGATGCGCCACAGCAGGCCGCGGTCGGCGCCGCTGCGCTGGTCGCTCGAACTGCGCGAGCGCTCGAGGCTGCCGATGGCCGAGGGCGGGCAGGCCGCCTGCGCCGCCACGCCGGCCAGCGCGCAGCAGGCGCCGACCAGGGCCGGCAGCGCGCCACGCGCCCAGGAGAAGGAGAAACGGAAGGAGGAGAGGAAAGAAGAGGAGACCAGGCGCATGCGCCGTGCCGACCGATCGGCCGGCTTGTCGATTTCGCGCCTCGGTGCAACCAGTGCCCGGAGTATCCGCAAGGCTCGCTCCATGAAGAAAGAAAGTCCGGCATTACAACAGCACCGCTGCCCATAATCCGGAACATGCAGAGCATCTTCCATCTCGCCTTCCACGTGCGCGACCTCGACATCGCACGCCGCTTCTATGGCGAGGCCCTCGGCTGCACCGAAGGCCGCAGCACCGACACCTGGGTCGATTTCGACTTTTTCGGCCACCAGATCTCGCTGCATCTGGGCGAACCCTTCGCCACCACGCGCACCGGCCGCGTCGGCGACGCGATGGTGCCGATGCCGCATTTCGGCATCGTGCTGGCCCTGCCCGACTGGCAGGCACTGGCCGCGCGGCTCGAGGCCGCCGGCACCGACTTCGTGCTGAAGCCCCAGGTGCGTTTCGAAGGACAGCCGGGCGAGCAGTGGACCATGTTCTTCTGCGACCCCTTCGGCAATCCGATCGAGGCCAAGGGCTTCCGCTCGCTCGACGCGCTTTACGACAAGTGACCCACGCTCCGGTCCGGCCGGTCGATGTTCCGCGGCTCGCGGCGCGGCTGGCCCTGGCCGCGGCGCTGGCCCTGCCGCTGCTGGTGGGCACTGCCGCCGCGCGCGCGGCGCAGGACTGCGAACTCAACGGCCAGCCTGTCAACCCCGCCAACGGCAATGAGACCGCGCGCAAGACCGGCTTGCTGCGCTGCAAGGACCGCGGCAGCGGCCAGCTGCTGCGCGAGGAGCAGATCCAGAACGGCGTCTTCATGGGCCTGGTGCGGGTCTACGAGAACGGCCGGCTCGCGAAGGAGCACACGCTCAACGCCAAGGGCAACATGCAAGGCCCGGCGCGCGAGTTCGCGCCCGACGGCCAGGTGCTGCGCGAGGCCACCTACGACGACGGCCAGGAACGCGGCCTGGTGCGCAGCTTCTATCCGGGCGGCAAGCTGCGCCGCGCCAGCTTCTATCCGGACCAGGGCGGCGACCGGGCCTCGGCCGAGTTCACTGAACGCGGCCAGCTCTCGGCGCTGCGCTGCGGCAACGCGCCGGTGCTGGCGCCCGCGGCCGACGACGCGCGACTGTGCGGCTTCGGCGGCGCGCCCTCGCAGGTCGAGCTGTTCGACGCGCGCGGCACCCTGCGCTCGCGCCAGTCCTACCTGGCCGGCAAGCGCGTGCGCACGCAGGATTTCTACGACAACGGCAAGCCCTCGCTGCTCGACGAGATCAGCGGCAACCAGCGCACCGAGCGCCAGTTCTCGTCCGAGGGCGTGAAGCGCCGCGAGACCGTCTCGCTGCTGGGGGCGGCGCGCTCGGCGATCCGCCTGCGCGACCAGGAGTTCTCCGAGCGCGGCACGCTGGTGCGCGACCAGCGCTGGAACAGCGCCGGCGAGCCGATCGGCGACGACAGCTACTACCTCAACGGCCAGCCGCACACCAGGTCGGTCTACGGCGGCACGGGCAGCGCGCGCACGGTGCTGGTCACCGAATTCCACGACAACGGCCAGCGCGCCGCGTTGGGCCGCTACCTCGTGGGCGGGCGCGGCGCGCGGCAGCTGCCGCAGGGCACGCACCAGCGCTTCGACGAGAAGGGCGCGCTGGTCGCCGAATCGAGCTTCGACGCGCGCGGCCGCGTCACGCGCGAGCGCAGCTGGGACGAGAACGGCGAGCTGGTGCGCGACGACGAGGTGTTCGAGGACGGCTCGCGCAAGGCCTACGCGCGCTGAGAGCCGCCCTCCGGGGCGATCAGTCGAGCTTGATGCCTGCCTGCTTGATGATCGGGCCCCAGCGCTTCGACTCCGCGCGCGACAGCGCCGCAAATTGCGCGGGCGTGCCGGGCATGGCTTCCATGCCGAAGTCCTCGAAGCGCTTCTGCACCTGCGGATTGCCGAAGGCGCGGTTGAGGTCGCCGTTGAGCTTGTTCACCACCGCCGCGGGCAGGCCGGCCGGGCCGAGCACGCCCTGGAATGCGAACACCTCGGAGTTCGACACGCCCACCTCGGCCAGCGTCGGAACGTCGGGCAGCAGCTTGCTGCGCGCGCCCGAGCCGATGGCCAGCACGCGCACCTTGTTGCCCTTCATGATCGACAGGCCCGAGGCCAGGTCGAGGAACATGCACGGCACCTGGCCGCCCATCACGTCGGCCATGGCCGGCGCCGCGCCGCGGTAGGGGATGTGGGTGATGAAGGTGCCGGTGCGCACCTTGAACATCTCCATCGCCAGGTGGTGCGGCGAGCCGTTGCCCGGCGAGGCGTAGTTGACCTTGCCCGGGTTGGCCTTCACGTAGGCCAGGAACTCCTTGAAGTTCTTGGCCGGGAAGTCCGGGTGCACCACCAGCGCCAGCGGGAACTTGCCGATCGCGCCGATGTAGCTGAAGTCCTTCTCGGGGTTGAAGGGCAGCTTGCCGAACAGGTGCTCGTTGAAGGCCAGCACCGCGTTGTCGGCCGACAGCACGGTGTAGCCGTCGGGCTTGCTCTTGGCGACCATGTCGGCGCCGATGTTGGTCGAGGCGCCGGGGCGGTTGTCGATCACGATCTGCTGGCCCAGCGTCTGGCGCATGGCCTCGGCCAGCGCGCGCGCGATCACGTCGGTGCCGCCGCCCGCGGGATAGGGCACCACCCAGCGGATCAGTTGCGAGGGATAGTCCTGCGCGCGGGCGAAGGGCGCGGCGGCCACGGCGGCGCCCGAGGCGAGCGTGGCAAGGAGGGTACGGCGGTCCATGAGGGTCATCTCCAGGTTGTCATTCGGTTGCGGACAGCGATGGTACGGGCAGCGCATGCAGCGCGTCGGCCAGCGCGGCGCGGCAGCGCGCCTCGTCGCCGACCTGCTCGAACAGCAGCAGCGCGAGCCGCGCGAGGAACAGCGATTCGCGCTCGGCACCGGCCTCGCTGATGGCGTTCGCGCAGTCGGCATAGAGCCGGTCGCGGGCCTCGGGGGCCAGGGTGGGAAGTGCGGTGGTCATGCGGCGGGGGTCTCCAGTTGCACGGCGGCGGCCGCGCGTTCGAGCGCGCGTGGCAGCGCGCCCGCGCTCAGGTGGCGCCAGCGCGCGGCCACGTGGCCGTCGGGGCGCAGCAGGTAGACGGCGCCCTCGCGCGCGCCGAGGGCCTCGAACACCCGCGCGTCGGCATGGGCATCGGCGGGGCCGTCGGCCGCGATCGTGCACAGCGCGAACGGCAGGGGGCCCTCTTGCGCCCGTGCGATGTCGTCGGCCGGCAGCTCGATGGCCGCGCCGTGCGCGGGCTGCAGCACCAGCAGCGTGAAGCGCGCGCCGATCCGGTCGGTGAGATGGCCCTGCGCGAGCTGCTGCTCGGGCATCGCCTCGCCGGGCAGCGCTCCCGCGGGCAGCGCGTCGCCGTCCGCGCTCGACAGCGGCGAATGGTCGTAGCGCACCGCCTGCGTCTGGCGCGGATTGATCAGCTGCGCGATGCCGCGGTGCGCGCCCGACAGCGACAGCGCGGCCTCGCGCAGCAGGTCGAAGCCGCGCGAGGGCGGCGACATGAACTCGGTGCTGCGCATCGCGTTCTCCGCATTGACGTGGAAGGCGGCGATGCGCTCGGTGGAGTAGCTGTCGAGCAGCGCGGCATCCGACAGACCGCGCGCCACGAAGGCCAGCTTCCAGGCCAGGTTGTCGGCATCGTCGAAGCCCGAGTTGAGGCCGCGCACGCCGAAGATCGGCATCGCATGCGCCGCGTTGCCCGCGAACAGCACGCGGCCATGGCGGTAGCTCGCGAGCGTCATCGCGCCGGCGCGGTAGACAGAGGTCCAGACCGTCTTCCACGGCAGGTGGCCTTCGCCGATGGCGTCGAGATGGCGCTGCACGAACTCGGCCACGGCCGGCGGCTGCAGCGCCTCCTCGGTGCTCTGGCCGGCGCGCAACTGGTAGTCGATGCGCCAGATGTCGTCGGGCTGCCGGTGCATCAGCACGGTCGAGCCCGGGTTCCACGGCGGGTCGAACCAGGCGCGGCGCTCGGTCGGGTGGCCGCTCTTGAGCTCGATGTCGATGATCACGTAGCGGCCTTCGTAGCCCGTGCCCTCGAGCGCCAGGCCCAGTGCCTTGCGCACGAAGCTCTGGCCGCCGTCGCAGGCCGCGAGCCACTGGCCGCGCAGGCTGTACTCGCCCTGCGCGTTGCGCGCCTCGAGCAACACGCCCGCGTCGTCCTGCGAGAGGCCGGTGAGCTCGGTGCCCCAGCGGATGTCGATCAGCCCCGGCGCCGCGGCGTTGCGGCGCTCGATCTCCTCGAGCAGATAGTGCTCGGCGTAGTACTGCTCGAGGTTGATCATCGGCGGCAGCTTCTGCCGCGCGTCGTGCGGCATCTCGAAGCGGAACACCTCCTCGGTCTTGTAGAAGCTGCGCCCGCCGGTCCACGGCAGGCCCTTGGCCAGGAAGGCCGGCAGCACGCCCAGCCGCGCCATGATCTCCAGGCTGCGGCGCGAGATGCAGGCCGCGCGGCTGCCGACGCAGACCGTGTCGTCGGCCTCGAGGATCACGCTGCGCACGCCGTGGTTGGCGAGCCCCAGCGCGAGCGCCATGCCGACCGGGCCGCCGCCCGCGATCACCACCGGATGGCTGCCGCCCGCCACCGCCTCGAGACCGTCGGCCGCGAGCGCGGGCAGGCGCACCGGGTAGCGCGTGTAATCGAAGGCGCCGACCGAGGGCGGCAGGCCGGCCGCTGGCGGCGGCAGCGGTCCGCCGGCGGCGTCGCCGGGGCGCGCGACCGGAGCGGGGTTCGAGGGAGCAACGGGGCGGTTCATGCCCGGGATTGTCCCGACGCGCCCGGCGCCGCATTGTCATAACTTCGTACGAAGTGTTTACCCCAATCCCCCGTCCCTTCCCCGCCCCATGAAACGCTGGCGCCTTCCCGCTGCGTCCGAGGCCACGCTGTCGGCCAGCGTGGTCGGCGACGTGCTCGCCGGCGTCGGCACGCCGCACCTCGCGGCCAGCTACCTCGCCGCGATGCAGCGCGTGATGCCCGTCACCTTCTGCACCGTGTTCGCGGTCGGCGCCAGCGGCCGCATCGAGACCGTGTCGGCCGCCAGCAGCTACGGCAGCACGGCGGAGCGCACGGCCGAGCGCTACGTCGCGCAGCGCTTCGACCTGCTCGATCCCAACATGGCCTGGCTGGCCGCGCGCAAGCTGCCGCGGCGCGCGCAGCTGTGGCTGGGCCACCAGCTCGGCGACGAGGTGGCCGACCCGGCCTACCGCGCCGCCTGCTACGGCGACGTCGGCATCCGCGAGCGCGCTTCGGTGTTGTTGCTGCTGCCCACGGGCCAGCGCGTGGCCGTGAGCTTCTACCGCAGCCTGGCGCAGCCCGAGTTCGGCGCCGCCGACTTCGCCGTCATCGAGCGCCACGCCACCCTGCTGGCCGACGCCACCACCGCCCACGGCCGCAGCGCCGTGGCCGCGCGCGAGGCCACGGCACCGGCGCTGGCCTCGCGGCTGCTCACGCTGAGCCTGCGCGAGCGCGAGGTCATCGGCCACCTGATGGCCGGGCGCACCGCGAAGGAGGCGGCGCGCGAGATCGGGGTCGAGCTCACGACCGTGCGCACCCACCAGTACCGGGCGTTCCGGCGGCTGGGGATACGGTCGCAGAAGGAATTGCTGCGCGGCTGGCCCGCGGCGCAGTGAGCGGGGCTCAGTCCTCGGAAGCCTGCGCCTCGGCCGCGTCGTCGGGCACCGCCACCGGCGCGGGCTTCGCGGCCTCGTCCGCCGCCGCCTTCGCGCGCCCGCCCGGCGCCACGATCTCCTGGTCGATCGCGCCGAACATCGAGCGCCCGTCGAGCCCCTTCATCTCGATGCGGATGGTGTCGCCGTAGCGCATGAACTCGGTCGAGGGCGCGCCGTCCTGGATGGTTTCGATGCAGCGCTTCTCGGCGATGCACGAATAGCCGCGCGGCCATTCCATGCGGCCGTTCTTCTCCACGCCCTTGTTGCTCACGGTGCCGCTGCCGACGATGCTGCCGGCGCGCACGTTGCGCGTCTTGGCGACGTGGGCGATGAGCTGGCCGAAGTGGAAGGTCATCTCGGGGCCGGCCTCGCACAGGCCGACCTTGCGGCCGTTCCAGTTGCTCTGCAGCGCGAGGTGCACGCGGCCGCCGGCCCAGGCCTCGCCGAGCTCGTCGAGGGTCACGGCCACGGGGCTGAAGGCGGTGGCGGGCTTGCTCTGGAAGAAGCCGAAGCCCTTGGCGAGCTCGGCCGGGATCAGGTTGCGCAGGCTGACGTCGTTGGCCAGCATCACGAGGCGGATGCCGTCGAGCGCCTGCTCGGGCGTGGCGCCCATCTTCACGTCGCCGGTGACGACCGCGATCTCGGCCTCGAAGTCGATGCCCATGGCCTCGCTGGGCACGACCACGTCGTCGGTCGGGCCGATGAAGTCGTCGCTGCCGCCCTGGTACATCAGCGGGTCCTGATAGAAGCTCTCGGGCACCTCGGCGTTGCGCGCCTTGCGCACCAGCTCGACATGGTTGAGGTAGGCCGAGCCGTCGGCCCACTGGTAGGCGCGCGGCAGCGGCGCCATGCACTGGGCGGGATCGAAGGGAAAGGCGTGGCGCGCGCGGCCGGCGTTGAGCGCGGCATACAGGTCCTGCAGCTGCGGCGCCATGAAACCCCAGTCGTCGAGCACCTGCTGCAGGCGGTGGGCGATGCCGGTGGCGTAGTGGGCGAGCGTGAGGTCGCGCGACACGACGACGAGCTGGCCGTCGCGCGAGCCGTCCTTGAGGGTGGCGAGTTTCATGGTGCGGTGCTGGGAAAAAGGCGACGGGGCGCCGCGCCGGGCCGCGCGCCGCTCCCCTAAACTGGTTGGACGGGCGGCAGTGTACCGAGGTGGCCCCGATGAACCTCGGCCGCGGCGCCCACTCCACCCTCCATGCCGACGACCGTCGCCTCCCCACCCTCCTCCGCGGCGCCCTGGCGGCCTTCGTGGCGGGCGCTGGCGCTGCTGACGCTGCTGGTCGCGCTCGCGCACATGGCGCTGCTGGGCCTCGCGCCGGCCGGGCTCGGGGCCGAGCCCGCGTCGCCGATCACCAAGTTCAGCACGCGCACCATCGTGATCGCACCGCCGGTGGCCGAGACGCCCGCGGCGGCGCCGCCACCACCGGCCGCGACCGCCCCGCCCGCGGCCACCAGGCCGCTGCGGCCGCGCGCGGTGCATGCGCCGCGGCCGAAGCCCGATCCGGTCCCCTCGGCGACGGCTCCCTCGCCCGATCCGGCGCCCGAGGCCATGGCGCCCAAGGACCCGGAATCGCCCGACCTGGTGGCGCAGGCTGCTCCCGATTCAGGAGCGGCGCCCACGCCCGAGCCGCCCGCCAGCGCGGCCGCCACCCCATCGGCCACGCCGGGCAGCGCGCCCGCCGCCGGCGCCGGCGAAGCGCCCACCACGATGGCCGGCACCCAGTCGCTGCGCATTCCGGGCTCGGTCACGCTGAGTTTCGATGCCGTCGGCCAACGTGGAGCCGCGCCGCAAAGCGGCTTCTTCGGCGAACTGGTCTGGCTTCAGGATGGCACCCGCTACGATGGCCGGCTGACCCTCAAGGCCACGTTCTTCACACTGCTGAACTGGCACAGCACCGGGGTGATCGGCCCTTCGGGACTGGAGCCCGAGCGTTATTCCGAAAGCCGGAGATCCGAGCAGGCCTCGCATTTCGCGCGCGACCGCGGCGAGGTGGTGTTCAGCAACAACGCCCCCACCGTGCCGCTGAAGCCCGGCGCGCAGGACCGCATGAGCGTCATGATGCAGCTCGGCGGCCTGCTGGCGGCCAGCCCCGAGCGCTACCCGGCCGGCACCCGGATCGCGATCCAGACCGTGGGCGCGCGTGACGCCGACGTCTGGGTGTTCGTGGTCGGCGACGAGGAAAAACTGAGCCTGCCGGCCGGCGAGTACCTGGCGCGCAAGCTCACGCGCGATCCACGCAAGCCTTTCGACCGCAAGGTCGAGCTCTGGCTGGCCCCGGCCTACGGCTATCTGCCGGTGCGAATCCTCCAGACCGAGCCGAATGGCGACTTCGCTGACGCCCGATTGCGCAAACCCCTACCCGCCACGCCCCCCGGTTGATGCGAAAAACCAGTCATCCAAACGTTTTAATGGCAACACGACAACCCATCTTGAAACTGGCGCGTTGATTGCTATGTAACCCTCATGAACGCCCTCGACATCCTCACAGGCCCCGCCATGAACATGCTTTACGACTCGGATTCCTTCGTCGTCGTGCACGTGCAGCCGAACGAAGGCGAAGTTCCGGCCGAACCCAACGTGCCGGTGCTCGAGCGCCACGGTTTCGAGATCGTCGACAAGCGTTCCGGCAAGGAGCTCTACCTCGACGGTTCCTGGGCCGAGCTGTTCCGCCAGCAGATCGCGGCCTGGCAGCTCAACACCCCGACCCAGGAAGAGGTCGAGGACACGCTCGAGGGCTATGCCGAGCTGGCGCAGACGCCGCTTCTGGTGCACTGAGCCGAGTCCCGTGCCAGCAACGAAGCGCCCCGCGGGGCGCTTTTTCTTTGGGCCTTAGCGGTAGATCCAGCGAAACATCGGGCCGACCAGCAGCAGCACCGCCACCAGCCGGCAGACCTGGAACGCCGTCACCACCGGCACCCCGAGCTGCAGCACCTTGGCCGTGATCGACATCTCGGCGATGCCGCCCGGCGAGGTGCCGAGGATCATGGTGGCCGGATGCAGTCCCGTGGCCCAGGCCAGCAGCCAGGCCACGCCGGCGCACACCACGAGCATGGCCAGCGTGCCCAGCGTCACGGAGCCCAGCCAGCGCGGCGCGGTGTGCAGGAACTCGCGGCTGAAGCGCACGCCCAGGCTCACGGCGATCAGCAGCTGCGCGGCATTCGACATCCAGCCCGGCACCGCCGACAGCGACAGCCCGGCGACGGTGAAACCCATCGCGACCAGCAGCGCCCCCATGAACCACGGGTTGGTGCGGCCCAGCGCGCGCATCGCCAGACCGCCCGCGCCCGTGGCCAGGGCCAGCAGCGCGAGGCCGCCGGGGTTCACCTCGCGCGCGCTCGGCGGGCTGATCTCCAGGCCGTGCAGCCCGCTCCACTGCATCGCGAACGGGATCGTCACCGTGACGATCAGCACGCGCAGGCTGTGGGCCGCGGCCACCAGGTCGGTGCGCGCGCCCTTGGCCTCGGCCAGCAAGGTCATCTCCGAGGCGCCGCCGATCGCGCCCGCGAAGTAAGTCGTGGCTCTCATGGAACGCTCGGGCACCTGGGGCATGCGCGGTGCATGCAGGCCGTAGAGCCAGCGACCGAAGCCCCAGCCCAGCAGCAGCGCCCAGGCGATCGCGAGCACGATCGCCCACCAGACGCTGGCCACCAGCGCGACCACGTGCGGCGTGAAGTACAGGCCCAGCGCGGTGCCGATGGTCCACTGCCCGGCATTGCGCAGCGGCACGTGGCTGGCCATGGGCGCACCCGCGATCGAGGCCAGCGACACTGCCAGCAGCGGGCCGATCATCCAGGGCAGCGGGGTGTGGAGCGCGAGGCAGATCCGGGCCGCCACGAAGGCGAGCAGCAGCGTGGCCAGCAAGCGGACCGGGAAGGAAAGGGACACGCGGAACGGACGGACAGGCGGTAGGGGCAAAGGACGGCAGCGCGCGCGGCGCCGTTGCGTAGTATGGCGCGATGTCTTTCGCGCACCGGCCGGTCTCTTCCCTCCTGCTTGCTCTTCTCGGCAGCACCCTCATCGCCGGCTGCGCGGGCTGGCCCGGCGGCGCCGAGGCGCCCGACGCCCCCATCGCGCGCCGCGTCGAGGCCCTGCTGCCCACCGACGCCCTGCTGCTCGGCGAGCAGCACGACGCCCCCGAACACCACGCGATCGAGCGCGAGACGGTCGAGGCGCTGGCCGCGCGCGGCCGGCTCGCCGCGCTGGCGCTCGAGATGGCCGAGGAAGGCAACGGCACCGCGCACCTGCCGGCCGCGGCCACCGAAGCCCAGGTGCGCACCGCGCTGAGCTGGAACGACAAGGCCTGGCCCTGGGCCGACTACGGTCCGGCCGTGATGGCCGCGGTGCGCGCGGGCGTGCCGGTGGTCGGCGCCAACCTGCCGCGCGCGCGCATGAAGGACGCGATGGCCGACGTCTCGCTCGACGTGCAGCTCAATGGCGAGGCCTACACCGCGCAGCAGGACGCCGTGCGCGAGGGCCACTGCAAGCTGCTGCCCGAATCGCAGATCGTGCCCATGACCCGGATCCAGGTCGGCCGCGACCGCGCCATGGCCCAGGCCATCGTCAAGGCGCGCCAGCCGGGCCGCACCGTGCTGCTGATCGCGGGCGCGGGCCATGTCGACCGCCAGCTCGGCGTGGCGCAGCACCTGCCCGACGAGGTCTCGTTCAAGACCGTGCGCCTGCTCGCCGCGCCCCCCGATGCCACGGCGACCTCGCCCGGCTACGACCGCACCTGGCGCACGCCGCCGCTGCCCGAGAAGGACTATTGCGCCGAACTCCGCAAGTCGATGGGCCCGGCGAAGAAGTGACCTCCTGAGCGATCCGCACGTGCGAAGGCCGCGGCGGGACAGGCGTCCCGCCGCGGCCTTCGTCCTTCTTCATGCGGCGGGCCCGAAGGCCCGCGCCCGCCTCAGCGCGACAGGATCGACGAGGTCGCCGAGTTGCCGGTGGCCGAGGCCGTGACCTGGTTGCCGGTGGTGCGCAGCGTGCTGCTGCCCACCGGCCCCATCACGCCGGCACCGAAGTTCACCGTCGTCACCGTGGCCGACACCGTGCCGCTGTTGACCTGGTAGTTGCCGACCGCCGCGCTCGCCGTGCCGGTGTTCAGCGCGGTCTGCGTCACGCGGTTGGTGGCGCTGTTGCCGAAGGCCTGCGCGCTCAGCGTGTTGCCGTTGACGCCGACGCTGCCGTTGAGCGTGCCCGGGCCGGTCGCGTTGAGCGCCACCTGGTAGCTGGTGCCCGTGCTCGACGCGTTCACCGCGCCGCTGTTGGTCTGGCTGTTGAGCACGCCCACGCTGGCACCGACGTTGAGCGCCAGCGGCGAGGCCACGAAGACCACGTTGCCGTTGGGGAGCGCGCCGCCGTAGCTGCCACCCGCGCTCGAGTCGACCAGGTTGGTGGCCGCGTTGCCGCGCGCCAGCGCCGAGGTGGTGTTGCCGTTGAGGGCCACGCTGCCCGCGTTGAGCGGATCGCTGCCCGCGAGGGTCACGCCCGCGGCCGTGATGGCCGACGACGTCACCGTCGCGCTGCTGGTCTGCGCGTTCGACACGCCCACGCTCGCCCCCTGCGTCGCGTCGCCCGCCACCGTGGCGACGTTGATCGCGCGGTTCGCCGAGGCCTCGGCCAGCGTGCTGTTGCTCGAGATCGTCGCCGCGCCGTTGAACAGCCCCGCCGTGTTCGGCACCAGCCGGTCGTCGTTGTAGATCGCGGTGGTGGCGGTGCTGGTGACCGAGGTCGCCGCGGCCTGGCGGTTCGCCACCAGGTGGTCGCCCGTGGCCGTCTGCCCGCCCGCCGCCGTTTCCGACAGCGCCACGCTGCCCGTCGACGCCGCCGGCTGCAGGTTGGCCGCCTTCACGTCGAGCGTGTTGGTCGCGTCGTTCATCACGCCCAGCGCCGTGTTGGTGTTGCCCGAGAGCCGCACCGACGAGCCCGAGGATGCGGCCGGCGCGAACAGCTCGGAGTTCGAGCTGGCCGTGACCGGCGCCTGACCGACCTGCGTCGACTGGACCACCGCGCGCGCATCGACGTTGGCGCCCGAGAGCGTCGCGGCGTTGACCGTGGTGTTCGAGGCGGCGCGCGCGCTCTGACGGTTGTCCGACAGGCTCAGCGTCGCGCCCTGCACCGCGGCGGTGCCGAGGGTGTCGATGCCGATGCTGCCGGTGGCGATCGCGCCCACCGGGCCGGCGCCCACCTGCACGTTGACCAGCGCATGGTCGGCACTCGCGAGCACCGCCGAGCCCGCGGCCGTGGTCAGCGCCGAGCCCGCCAGGCCGGTGGCGATGGCGCCGCCCTTCACCTCGATGCTGTTGGTCGAGGAATTGCCGGTGGCGGCCGCGCCGGTGATGTTGCCCTCGAGCGTGGCGCTGCTGTCGATCAGCGCGGTGGTGCCGTTCAGGGTCAGCCGGGTCGTGTTGTTGGCGATTCCGCTCACGGCGGCGGCGCTGAGCTGGGAGTTCAGCAGGCCGGTGGTGGCGCCCTGCGAGGCACCGCCCGTGAGCGACACCGCGTTGCCCGCGCGGTTGCCCGCCGCCTCGGCCAGCGTCTGGTTGCCCGACATCGCGACCGCGCTGTCGACCACGCCCGGGCCGGCCGGCACGGCGCGGTCGTCGTTGAAGATCGCGCTGTCGGCGGTCGCGCTGGCCAAGGTGATGGCCGACTGGCGGTTCATCAGCGCATGGATGGCGACGGTGCCCCCGTCGCCCGGCCCGGCGGTCTGCAGCACCAGGGCGGGCAGGATCGCGTTGGCCGTGGTGTCGGCCGCGACGGCGATGCGGCTGGTCGCGTCGTTGACCACGGCCTGCGCGCTGTTGGCGTTGCCCGAGATCGTCACCGAGGAATTCGACGCCGAGGCCGGCGCGTAGGCCTGCGCGAACGAGCGCGCCTCCACCGCCGCCAGGCTGGCCTGGCCCGACTGCAGCGCCGAGGTGGCCGAGACGCTGCCGGCCGCCAGCGCGATGTCGTTGCTGGCGCTGTTGGCCACCGCCTTCGCGCTCTGGGCGTTGTTCGACACGCTGAGCGTGCTGCCATCGACCCCCACGCCCGGCGCGGTGCCGATGCCGAAGGCACCGGCCGCCTTGGACGAGATCGCCGCCGTGTTCAGCATCAGTTGCGCGTTCGACAGTGCATGGTCGCCGAGCGCGCCGTTCAGCACCGCGGCGTTGGCCGCCGCGGCCACCGGCAGCACGCCGCCCGTGTCGATGGCGTTGCCCTTCACCTCGATGCCGTTGACGGCCGTGTTGCCGGTGGCCGTGCCGCGCACCGCGTTGCCGTCCACCGAGAGCTGCGAATCGGTGATGCCCTTGCCGCTGACCGCGAGCTGCACCCCGGCCTGGTCGGTCAGCGCGCCGCCCTCGAGCCCGAGCTGCGAGGTGGTCTTGGCCGTGGTGATCTGCAGGTTCTGCACCGCCGTGGTGGTGGCGATGCCGGCCGCGGCGAGGCGCACGCCGTTGACCGCGCTGTTGCTGGTCGCGGCGGCCGCGGTGGTGTTGTTGTCGGCATCGAGCTTCGAGTCGTGGACGCCCGAGCCCGCCCCGCCGGTGCCGATCTGCGTCAGCACCTCGGGCCCGCCGCTGCGCGTGGCCGCCACGGTGCCCTGGCCCGACTGCGCGTTCTGCACGCTGAACGAGGCATCGGTGGTCGCGACCCCGCCGGTGACGGTGGCGCCCGAGAGCACCAGGCCCGCGGTGCCGATCGAGGTGGCCGTCACGTCCACCGTGTTGCCGGTGGCGCGGCTGCCGTAGGCCAGGGCCTGCGTCGTGTTGCCGCTGCTCGAGACCGAGGCGTCCTGCACGCCGCCGTCGACCACCGTGCGCACCACGTTGCCGCCGACCGTGTTGGCCTCGACCTTGGTGTTGGCGCCGGCCACCGACTGCACGTTGGTCACGTTGGCCACCGAGGCGAAGTCGCTCGAGGCGATCTGGTTGGCGCCGAGCTTCAGGCCATTGGCCGCGTCGTTGCCATAGCTGGCGGCGACGAAGGCGTTGCGGTCGTTGCCGAGGCTGGCCGACGCGACGTCGCCGCTCACCGTGGCCGCGATGGAATTCACGCTGACCGCCGTGGCGCCGACCGTCAACTGGATCGACTGGCTGCCGAGGATGGCGTAGGAGGCATTCACCGCCGGCTGCGTGGCCTGGTTGTTGTCGAAGGGCAGGTTGTTGCCGAGGTTGGCGGTGATGGTCGAGGCCGTGTCCGTGGACGGGTTCACCGTCACGTTGCCGGCCTGCACGCCCAGCGTGCTGGTGGCCGAGTTGCCGTAGGCGATGGCGCGCTGCAGGTTGTCGCTGGCCGTGGCCGAGCCGCCCGACAGGTTGCCGGCCACCGCGACGCGGGCCTCGGGCACGTTGAGCACCGCGCCGGTCGAGGAGGTGGCATCGTTCATCTGCACGCTGGCGATGCCGGCGCCGGTGCCCACCGCATTGCCCTTGATCGACAGGTCGCTCGCGGCGCCGCTGCCGACCGCCACCGCCTCCTGCCGGTTGCCGGTGAGCGACAGCGCGCTGTCGGCCACCGTGGCCGGCCCGTTCGCGACCAGCCAGACCTTGGAGGTGCCGTTGATCACCGTGACGGTGCTGGCGTTGTAGTTGCCCTGCAGGTTGGTCAGGGTGACGGCGCCCTTGGCCGACACGCGGCCATCGGTGCTGGTGCCGCCGCCGAGCGCCACCGCGTCGCTGCCCAGCGCCACGGTGTTGGCGTCGAGCGCCAGGCCCTGGTTGATCTGGTTGCCGCGCGCCGCGACCGACGCGCTGTTGTTCGCCACGGTCACGCTGCTGGCCTTGGTCTGGCCGGTGGCGTCGCCGGTCTGCACCGCGACGATGGTGCCGTTGGCGACCGCCGACACCGTCGATTCGGTGTTGGCCTGCTGGTTCGAGAGGCCCGCCGTGCCCGCGAAGCTGGCCGCGGTGGTGCCGGGCAGGATCGCGCTCGAGGCGATGTTGCCGGTGGCCGCGGCACTCACGCTGTTGTCCTTGAGCGTGACGCTGCCGCCGTCGATCGACTGCACGCCCGCGAGCACCTGGCCGTTGACGGTCTGCGCCAGCACGCTGGAGCGCAGGTTGCCCTGGCTGTTGAGCACGGCCAGGTCGGCATTGAGGGTGCTGGTGACGGCGGTGCCGCCGTGCACGGTGTCGTTGAACGGCGTGGTGCCGGCGCCCGCGACCGAGACGCCGTTCATCACGATGCGGTTGCCCGCGCTGCCGGCGCTGGCCGCGAGTGCCTCGTTGCCGGTGGCGGCGCTCGAGATGGTGTTGCCCTGCACCGAGAGCGAGCCGCGCAGTTCGTTGACCACGCCCGCGGGTGCGCCGGTGACCAGCGCCTGCACGGTCGAGTTGGAGTTGTCGGCCGCGTGCGTGACCGCCGCGAGGACGCCGTTGCCGTTGGCCTGCAGGTTCGACACCACCGCCGAGCCCGCGAAGCTCGGCGCCGCGCCCGACTGGATCTCGGCCGCGCTGCTCGCGCTGTTGCCGCGCAGCGTGGCCGACAGCGTGTTGCGCTCGAGCGTGGCGCCGGCGGTCACGGTGTTGGCCATCGTCGAGGTCAGCGCGAGGTTGATCGCGTTGCCGGCCAGGGCCGCGCTCGAGGCCGCTCCGGTGCCCAGCTGCAGCGAGGTCACGACGATGTTGCCCTGCGCGTCGAACAGCGGCGTGCCGCCCGGGTAGATCAGCGCCGCGCCGCCGGTGATGCCCTTGGCGCCGGCCATCGCGCCGCCGGTCACCAGCGAGCTGCCCTTGTTGATCACGCTCGAGGCCGAGATCGTGTTGTCGGTGGCGGCCGCGCTGCCGTTCGTGAAGTTGTTGAGCTCGACCGCGAGCTTGCTCTTGGCGACGCCGGCGGCGATGGCGCCGCTGTTGGTGGCCACGCCCAGCGAGGCCGCGTTGTCGACCGGCGTGGAGGCCGGGCTGCCCGAGGCCGGCTGGATCGCGTTCGCGAAGTCGTTGCCGGCGGCGCTGGCGCCGATCAGGTTGCCGCTGGTGCTGGCCGCGATCGGATTCGGATTGGCCGGCGTGCCGCTGACCGTGGTGCCGCCGACGGCACCCGTGATGCTCGCCGTCACGCCGTTGGTGTTGGAGGGCTGCGAGTTCGCCATCGACGTTCCCGACACCGAGCCGTTGAGCGTGTTGCTCACGGTGGTGTCGGCCGCCTGCGCGGCGCCGGCGGCGAGCAGCGCGACCGCGACCGCGGAACCGATGCGGCTGAGACTGGTGGCGGGCCTGCGGGCGCCCCGGTTGCGGATCTTGCGAGCTTTCATGGCGTGACTCCTGGTGTGAAGACGTTGTGGACGAAAGGGACGGACGAACGCAGGGGAACCGGGCCGCCCTCGCGGGCGCGCACGGTCCGAGGGAACGGGGGTGTCAGCTGCCGCGGCCGGGGGCGGCGGCGGGATCGGGGTTGGCGGCGGCCGCGGGGCCGCTCGCGCTGACGGTCTGGGCCGCGTCGGGCACGGCGGCGGTGGCGGCGGCGCCGGCCGGGGCGACCGCGCTGTCGCCGGTCGGTGCCGGCGCGGGCGCGACGGAGGCGCTGGGCAGGGGCGCGACCGTGGCGGTGCCCTGCGGCGCGGCGGGCGCGGGGCCGTTGCCCACCACCGGCGCGCCGATGCGCAGCTTCGCGATCTCCTGCAGCCCGGGGCCGTCGCGGTGGATCGAGGTGTCGGCCGCGTCGGGCCGCCACAGCACCGTGATCGCGGCCGGCGCGATGCCGCGGTTGGCCAGCGCCGAGGTCACGGCGGCGATGCGCTGATCGGTGAGCTCGTCGCGCTTGCGCGCGTCCCAGTTCTCGGTGTCGCGCGCCACCAGCACGATGTCGGTGGCGCCCTTCTTCGCGGCGCCCGCGACCTGATCGATCTGCGCCAGCGCGCTGCCGCCGAGCACGGTGGCGCCGAAGTCGAAGGCCACCTGCAGCGCGGCGCCGGTCAGCCGCGCGCCGCCCGAGCCCGAGCCCGCGGCATTGACGGCCACGCCCGGGCTCGCCTGCACCACCGGCGCCGCCGCGCCGCCGGCCGCGCCGGCATCGGCCGGGTTCTGCACCTTGCGCAGCTGCTCGGCCGGCACCAGCGGGATCTGCTCGCCGCCGCCCGGACGCAGCGTCATGCAGGGCCGATGGTCGACCTGCGTGACGGCGGCCATCAGCCGCACCACGCCTTCTTCGAGCGCCGCGCGCACGCCCATCTGCACCGGCTCCTGGCCCTTGGCGCCGATGTCGACGTCGTAGAGCCGGCTGCCGAAGAAGCGGAACACGTTGAGCCCGACCTCGTAGCCGTTGAACTGCTTGGTGAGGCTCACCGTGCGCACCACCATCAGCGAGCGCGTGTCGACGATGCGCAGGTCCACGCCCACCGACTGGGTGAAGGTGCGCGCCTTCACGCCGACCTGGTTCACCGCCACCTCGGCGCCGCCCGAGTTGATGTTGTAGTTGAGCTCGGTGATGCCGCCGACGATGAAGTAGTCGGACTTGTTGATCGTGCCGCCGAAGTACGGCAGCCACGGCACCACCTGCGCGCCGCCGCCGGGGCCGCCGCCGAGCTGGTGCGTGCGGCCGTCGCCGAGCTGGCGGCGGTCGGCGTAGGCCAGCTCGCGCTCGGCGATCACCGGGTCGAAGCGCTCGGCGATGCGCACCGCGCCGCCGAGCTTGCCGAGCGCCGAATAGACCATCAGCGCGCCGCCCTGCGTGATCGCGTTGCCTTCGTTGATGCTGTACTTGCCGGTGTAGTCCTTCACGTCGCCCACGCCGATCACCACCTCGGGCCGGCGCGTGGCCGCGATGTGGTCGGCGAAGCAGGCCAGCACCGGCTCCATCGGCGTGACGTTGTCGCGCACCGAGGGCCCCAGCACCACCGGTGCCTCGTTGGGCGCGAAGCGCTGCTGCGGCGCCGAGGTGCAGCCGGCCAGCACCAGCGCGCCGGCCAGCGGCGCCGCGAGAAAGACCGCCCGGCGGGCGTGGGGCGAGATGCGGTGCATGGCGCCCCCTCTCAATTGAGCACGCCGAAGGCACAGGCGGCGCTGCCGCTCACCCCCGCCGTCTGCGCGCCGGTGTTGCCCTGGGCCGAGTTCAGCGCCTGCCAGGCCGCGCCCTGCACCTGCGTGCTGGTGCCGCCGACGACCGCCGAGCCCACCGTGCCCGCGTTGGCCTGGTTGGTCCCCACCACCGCGGCGCCGAGCGTGCCGACCGCGCTGTTGCTGTCGTTGCCGGTGGCGCCCGAGCGCGCGCCGGCGTTGGAGGGCGAGTTGGCGACCGTGCTGTTGTTGCCGTCGTTGCCGGTCGAGCTCGCCGAGACGTTGCAGTTGTACTGGCGCCCGACCGTGGTGTTGTAGACCGGCGCCGCGTAGTAGCCGCTCTTCTGCTTGCGGATCATGTCCTGCACCGCGGCCTGGTTGACCTTGTCGGTGCTGGTCTGGAACTGCCAGGCCGCGTTCTCGCCGACGTTGTTGGCCTGCGCGCGCGGCGCCGCCACCAGCAGCAGCGCCACGATCAGGGCCACGTGCACCGTGGCGGCCCAGGGTGCACCACGGCGACGATCGGCGCACCGCGGTACGGGGGCACGAGATGCACGAGGCATGGCAGGCTCCTTTCAGGAGGAAGAGCACTAAACGAAAAGTGCTACTTCTTTGTGAAGGTGGATGCTATGGATCGGCCCGTGGGGCTGGATATTCCGGAAACCAGTAGTACCTATGCGTACAAACCAGCGGTGAGCACTGGATGGCCAGACAGTGCGGCCGCCCCGATTTCGTGCGCTTTGCTGGGGCCGATCGGGGCTCGCGTCCCCATGGCGGGGGCGCGTCCGCGGCCCGTTGCGGGCCGCGGGGAAGGCCTGGGATCAGGCGTGCGCCTTGATCGAATCCGCCAGCGTGTTCACCAGCGTGTCGATGTGCGACTTCTCGACGATGTACGGCGGCGCGATCACCAGCACGTCGCCCGCGGGGCGCACCAGCGCGCCCTTGTGGAAGCAGTCGAGGAACACGTTGTAGGCCCGCTTGCCCGGCGCGCCCGCGATCGGCGCCAGCTCGACCGCCGCGGCCAGGCCGAGGCTGCGGATGCCGATCACGTTGGGCAGGCCCTTGAAGGCGCTGTGGAAGGCGTCGCCCAGCAGCTTGCCCATCTCGCCGGCGCGCGGGAACAGGCTTTCCTTCTCGAACAGCTCGAGCGTGGCGATCGCCGCCGCGCAGGCCACCGGGTGGCCCGAGTAGGTGTAGCCGTGGAAGAACTCGACCACGTGCTCGGGCGCGTCGGTCTTCATCATCGCGTCGTAGAGCTTGTCGCGGCAGATCACGCCGCCCAGCGGGATCACGCCGTTGGTCACGCACTTGGCGAAGTTCAGCATGTCGGGCACCACGCCGAAGTAGTCCGACGCGAAGTTGGTGCCCATGCGGCCGAAGCCGGTGATGACCTCGTCGAAGATCAGCAGGATGCCGTGCTTGTCGCAGATCTCGCGCAGGCGCTTAAGGTAGCCCTGCGGCGGCAGGTACCAGCCGGCCGAACCGGCCACCGGCTCGACGATGATCGCGGCCACGTTGCTCGGGTCGTGCAGCGGCAGGATGCGGGTCTCGAGCTCGACCAGCGGGTCCTCGGCCCACACCGGTTCCTGGTTGTGGATGTAGGCGTTGTTGACCGGGTCGTGGATGAAGCGCATGTGGTCCACGCGCGGCAGGAAGGCCGAGCCGAACACCTTGCGGTTGCCCGGGATGCCGCCCACCGACATGCCGCCGAAGCCCACGCCGTGGTAGCCGCGCTCGCGGCCGATGAAGACGTTGCGGTGTCCTTCGCCGCGCGCGCGGTGGTAGGCCAGCGCCACCTTCATCGAGGTGTCGGCGGCCTCGCTGCCGGAGTTGCAGAACAGCACCTTGTTGAGGTCGCCGGGGGCCAGCGCGGCGATCATCTCGGCCGCGCGGAAGGCCTTGTCGTTGCTGATCTGGAACGCGGTCGCGTAGTCGAGCGTGTCGAGCTGCTGCTTGATCGCCTCGTTGATCGGCTTGCGGTTGTGGCCCGCGCCCACGCACCACAGCGACGAGATGCCGTCGATCACCTTGCGGCCGTCGTGGGTGGTGAACTCCATCCCGTCGGCCGCCACGAAGACCCGCGGGTCCTTCTTGAAATGGCGGTTCGGGGTGAAGGGCAACCACTGGTTGTCCATGTTGAAGTCCTGGTAGGCCATGCGCGTGCTCCTGTGTGTCTCGTCGGGATGTGGAAGGCCCCGTCGCCGAACGGCCGGCGCCCCGGGGAAAAGGGACGTGGCGGACGGGGAGAACGGCATTCTGGCACCCCTGCGACAATCACGCCCCTGACCATGACCACCATCCCTGCCTACATCCTCACCCTCTCCTGCCCCGACCGCACGGGCATCGTGCATGCCGTCTCGGGCTTCCTGCTGGAGCGCGGCGGCAACATCGAAGAGGCCGCCCAGTACAACGACCACCACACGGGCCTGTTCTTCATGCGCGTGCGCTTCGCCTGCGCCGAGCATGGCGAGGCCGCGCTGCGCGAGCAGCTCGCCACCTTCGCCCAGGGCTTCGGCATGACCCTGCAACTGCAGGCCGCCGCCCAGCCGATGAAGACGGTGATCCTGGTCAGCAAGGAAGGCCACTGCCTCAACGACCTGCTGTTCCGCTGGAAGAGCGGCCTGCTGGCCATCGACGTGCGCGCGATCGTCTCGAACCACCGCGACTTCTACCAGCTGGCCGCCAGCTACAACGTGCCCTTCCACCACATCCCGGTGACGGCCGCGACCAAGGCGCAGGCCGAGGCCAAGCAGCTCGAGATCATCGAGGCCGAGGGCGCCGAACTCGTGGTGCTGGCGCGCTACATGCAGATCCTCAGCAACGACCTGTGCCAGAGCCTGGCGGGCCGCGCGATCAACATCCACCACTCGTTCCTGCCGAGCTTCAAGGGCGCCAAGCCCTACTACCAGGCGCACGACCGCGGCGTGAAGCTGATCGGCGCCACCGCCCACTACGTGACGGCCGACCTCGACGAGGGCCCGATCATCGAACAGGACGTGGCGCGCGCCGACCACACCGACACCGTCGAGGACCTCACGGCCCGCGGCCGCGACACCGAGAGCCAGGTGCTGGCGCGCGCGGTGAAGTGGCACAGCGAGCACCGGGTGCTGCTCAACGGGCATCGCACGGTCGTGTTCCGCTGAGCGGGCGTCGCCCGGAAAGAACAAAGCCCCCGGGGCGGCCTTCACAGGTCGCCCCGGGGGCTTTTTCATGCCGGCCGCGTCAGTTGCGGTTCGGATTGTTCGGCCGACGGTCGTAGCGGTTCGGCACGCCGTCGCCGTCGCGGTCCCAGCGGCCGGCGCTGTAGGCCCAGCGGCCGCCCTCCTGGCGCCATTCGGGCGCGCGGTAGGCGTAGCCCGGGCGGGCACGCACCCAGACGCCGTTGGTCCATACGTGGCGGCCGCCACGCCACTCGTAGTGGCCCGGGGCCCAGACATAGCCGCGGCGCGGCGGCGGCACCCGCTCGTAGCGCGGCGGCGGCGGAGGCACCTGGATGGTGACCACCGGCTGCGCCTGGGCGGCCGTCGGCAGCGTGAGCGCGCCCACCGAGAACAGCGAGGTGGCGGCGACTGAAAAAGCGATGGCTGCGAGTTTCTTCATGGCTAGGCTCCATGAGTTGTTGGAGGAGCCTTCATGCTGCCGGTGCCTTGTGAACCGCCTGTAAGCGCCACGCGAAATCTTGTGTAGAGCTGTGACGCGGCGCCCGGCGCGCCGCCTGCAGGCGGCCGCCGACGCGCGTAGGTCTATTCCCGCAACTCCTGCAGATCGACCGCGCCGGCCATGGCCGTGAGGCCCGCGGCATTGGGATGCAGATGGTCGCCGCTGTCGTAGGCCGGCAGCAGTGCGAGCGGTCGCGCCGGATCGCGCAGCGCGGCGTCGAAGTCGACCACCGCGTCCACGTCCTGGCGGCCGCGGATCCAGCGATTGAGCGCGGCGCGCAGCGCCTCGGTGTGCTCGTTGCCGTACGGCGAGCCGCCGAACGGCGGAATGGTGCCCAGCAGCACCTTCACGCCCTTCTCGCGCGCCTGCCGCACGAGTTGCTGCAGCCCGGCCTGCAACTGCTCGGGCGTCGGGATCTCGCTCGCGGCCACCGCCTGCCCGGGCAGGCCGATGAAGGCGGTGCGGCCGATGTCGTTGGTGCCCAGCAGCACGATCACGTGCGTGACGCCGCTCTGGCCCAGCACGTCGTCGCCGAAGCGCACGAGGCCGCTGCGGCCCGCGCCGCCATGCAGCAGCCGGTTGCCGCCGATGCCGAGGTTGAGCACCGCCACCTCGCGCGCGGCGTCCGGGCCCGGACTCCTGCGCAGCAGCGTGGCCAGCTGGTGTGGATAGGAATTGCCGCCGCCCTCGCCGTCGAGCGCGCCCGCGGTGATCGAATCGCCGAAGGCCACCACCGTGCGGATCTCGCGCGCGGCCCACACGTCCACGCCGGTCACGAAGGCATTGGCCGGCATCCGCTGCGCATCGGGAAGGCGCGGCGCCGCCACCGCGTTGCCGTTCGACATCCAGCTGGCGTTGCTCGGCTGCAGGTGCACCGTCGACAGCGGCGCGGCGCGCTCGTAGTAGCTGCTGACCACCAGCGTCTGCCCGGCCTCGACCGGGAAGTCGACGCCGTCGCTCCAGGCCTCGGCGCCGGGCGCGATCGCGAGGCCCGGGCGGCCGTCGAAGCGCAGCGGCCGCAGCGAAGTCGGCGAGATCGCGCCGCCGCCGGTGCCGCGCGCCACGGTCGCGGCGCTCAATTGCAGCGGCACGGTGCCGAAGCGGTTGGAGAAACGCACGCGCACGCGCGAGCCGCCCACGCTGGGCTGCAACTGATGGCGCAGCGTGAGGCCGGAGGAAGCACGGTCATCGGGCGCCACCGGCGGCGGCGTGCCCGCTGGCGCGAGCTGCCGGAAATCCAGCGGCGCGGCGGCCCAGCTGGCGATCCAGCGCTCGGCGGCGGCCGGGGCAACGGGCGCGGCCGCCTCCGAGGGCGGCGCGGCGTGCGCGAAAACGGCGAACAGCGCCAGGCACAACATGCCCGTCGCCCGCCTGGCGAATCCTTGTGAAACCAGCGTCATGCCCCGTCAAGCGAAAGCGCCAAAGTGTACGGAGCCGCCGTGCCACTTCGCGCGACAGGGTCTGCCGCCTGGTTACCAGGTGTCTACGTAGGGCGCCGGCGCCTCGTGGGGCCGCGTGGCCGAGGCCAGCCCGCGCACCAGCCAGTCGCGCGTCTGCGCGGGATCGATGACCGCGTCGATCTCCAGCGTCTGCGCCATGTGGATCGCCTCGCCGTTCTCGTACTGCTGCGCCACCAGCTGCTTGAACAGCGCATCGCGCTCGGGCCCCTCGGCCGCCGCGGCGAGCTCCTTGCGAAAGCCCAGCCGCACCGCGCCCTCGAGCCCCATCGCGCCGAACTCGCCCGTGGGCCAGGCCACGGTGAACACCGGCGCGTCGAAGCCGCCGGCCGTCATCGCCTGCGCGCCCAGGCCGTAGCCCTTGCGCAGCACCACCGCGAAGAAGGGCACGCGCAGGTGCGAGGCCACCATGAACATGCGGCAGACATGGCGCACCTGCGCCTGCGCCTCGATCTCGGGCCCGACCATGAAGCCCGGCGTGTCGCACAGCGAGACGATCGGCAGGCCATGCGCGTTGCACAGCTGCATGAAGCGCGCCGACTTGTCGGCCGCCTCCACGTCGATCGCGCCGCCCAGGTGGTGCGGGTTGTTGGCCATCAACCCGACGGGCCTGCCCTCGATGCGCGCGAGCGCGGTCACGATGCCCGCGCCGAAGCCCGCGCGCAGTTCGAGCAGCGAGCCGATGTCGGCCACGCCGCGCATCGCGGCGCGCACGTCGTACACGCGCAGCCGGTTCTCGGGCACCACGTGGCGCAAGGCGCGCGGGTCGGCGCACTGCCAGTCGGCGACCGGGCCCTGGAAGTACGACAGGTACTGCTTCGCGGCCGCGACCGCCGCGGCCTCGTCCTCCACCAGGATGTCGATCACGCCGTTGCGCGACTGCACGCTGCTCGGCCCGATCTGCTCGGGCGCAAAGGTGCCGAGGCCGCCGCCCTCGATCATCGCGGGGCCGCTCATGCCGATGTTGCTGCCCTTCGTCGCGATGATCACGTCGGCGCAGCCCAGCAGCGCCGCGTTGCCCGCGAAGCAGCGGCCATGCACGATGCCGACCACCGGCACCTTGCCCGAGAGGGCGGCGAACTGGCTGAAGGTGTGGTTGTTGAGGCCCGCGACGATCGGCATGTCGGTGTCGCCGGGCCGGCCGCCGCCGCCCTCGGCGAACAGCACCACCGGCAGCCGCAGCTGGTGCGCCACCGCGAGCAGCCGGTCGGTCTTGTGGTGGTTGCGCATGCCCTGCGTGCCGGCCAGCACCGTGTAGTCGTAGGCCAGCACGGCGCAGCGCGACTTCTCGGGGCCGAACTGCCTCGTGTTGATGCTGCCGATGCCGGTCACCATGCCGTCGGCCGGCGTGTTGGCGACCAGGTCCTCGAGCGTGCGGCGGCGCGTCTGCGCCGCGATGGCGAGCGCGCCGTACTCGATGAAGTTGCCGGGGTCGGCCGCGCTGTCGCAGAGGTCGGCGATGTTCTCGCGCGCGGTGCGCCCGCCCTGTGCATGGCGCTTGTCGACGGCCGCCCGGCGGTTCTCGTCGAGCGTGAACGCATGGCGGTCGATGACCTTCCTCAGGTCGGGCCGGATCGCGTCGAGGTCGTGGTCGGCGCGCGCCTCGGTGTCCACGGCCTGCGCGTCGACCGCCTCCAGCCGCAGCAGCGACTGGCCCTCGACCAGGTAGTCGCCAGGGGCGGCCAGCAGTGCCACCACGCGGCCCGCGGTCGGCGCGTGCAGCAGGTGTTCCATCTTCATGGCCTCGAGCACGCCGAGCTGCGCGCCCGCGGGCAGCACGTCGCCGACCGCGACCTCGAACTGCACCAGCTTCGCGGGCATCGGGGCCTTGACCGTGAGGCCATCGTCCACGTCATCGATCACGGGGCCGGCCGTCTGCGCGACGACCGGCGCGATTTCCTTCGCGCGTTTCTCGAAGGCCGTTGCGGCCACCAGCAGTTCGCCCAGGTGCGCCTCGACGAAGCGCGTGTGCACCGCCTGCGTCGCGAACTCGGGCCGCGCGGCGATCGCGCGCAGCAGCGGCAGGTTGGTGGCGATGCCCTCGATGCGGCACTCGTCGAGCGCGCGCAGCGAGCGGCGCAGCGCATCGGCGAAGCGCGCCGAGGGCGCATGCACGATCAGCTTGGCCAGCAGCGTGTCGTAGTGCGGCGATGGCGCGAGGCCCGCATAGCCATGCGTGTCGACGCGCACGCCGGGCCCGGCGGGCAGCTCGAAGCGCGCGAGCGTGCCGCCCGAGGGCCGCGCCTGGCCCTGCGCATCGAGGGTCTCGGCATTGATGCGCCACTGCAGCGCGAAGCCGCGCTGCGCCGCGGTGCGGTCGGCCTCGATGCCGAGCGCGGCCAGCGATTCGCCGGCCGCCACCGCGATCTGCAACTGCACCAGGTCGAGCCCGGTCACGGCCTCGGTCACCGTGTGCTCGACCTGCAGCCGCGGGTTGGCCTCGATGAAGACGAAGGGCAGCGTGGCCGAGGCCGCGTCGACCAGGAACTCGAAGGTGCCGAGCCCGCGGTAGCCCACGGCCCGCGCCATGCGCAGCGCGGCCTGCGTGAGCCGCGCGCGCAGCGCCTCGGGCAGCGAGGGACTGGGCGCGATCTCCACCAGCTTCTGGAAGCGCCGCTGCAGGGTGCACTCGCGCTCGCCGAGGCTGGCCACGGCCTGGCCGTCGCCGAGCACCTGAACCTCGATGTGGCGCGCATCGCGCATCAGCCGCTCGACGTACACGCCCTCGATGCCGAAGGCCGCGCGCGCTTCCGACATGCAGCGCGCATGCGCCTCGGCCAGCTCGCCCGCCTCAAGCACCGCGCGCATGCCGCGCCCGCCGCCGCCGCCGATGGCCTTGACCATCACGCCCGCGCCCTGCGCCTGCTGCTCGGCGAAGAAGGCCTGCGCCTGCGCGAGCGTCACCGCGCCCGCGCTGCCGGGCATCACGGGCACCTCGCAGCGCGTGGCCAGTTCGCGCGCGCGCGCCTTGTCGCCGAACAGCGCGAGCTGCTCGGGCGTGGGCCCGATGAAGACCAGGCCCGCATCGGCGCAGGCCCGCGCGAAGTCGGCGCGCTCGCTGAGGAAGCCGTAGCCCGGATGCACCGCGTCGCAGCCCTGCGCCTTCGCGGCCGCGATCAGCGCGCCGATGTCGAGGTAGGCCGCGGGCCCGGTCGCGTCGAGCGCGAGCGCCACGTCGGCCAGCTGCACGTGGAGGGCCGAGGCGTCGTCGCGCGCATGCACGGCCACGCTGGCGATGCCGAGGTCGCGCAGGGCGCGCACCAGGCGCACGGCGATCTCGCCGCGGTTGGCAATCAGGACTTTGGAAAACACGCGGGGTCTTTCAGTTCTTGTCTTTGAGCAGCCGGCGCAGCACCTTGCCGGCGCCGGTGGTGGGCAATGCATCGATGAAGCTCACGGAGCGCGGCGCCTTGTAGCTCGCCATGTTCTCGCGCGACCAGGCGATCAGCGCCTCGGCCGCGACCTCAACACCGGGCTTGCGCACCACGAAGGCCTTGACCACCTCGCCCTTCTCGGGATCGGGCTGCGCGATCACGGCGGCCTGCGCCACCGCGGGATGCTTGATGAGGATGGTCTCGACCTCCTCGGGGAACACGCTGTAGCCCGAGACCTTGATCATCTCCTTGAAGCGGCCGATGAAGGTCAGGTAGCCCTCGGCATCGAGCTTGCCCATGTCGCCCGTGTGCACCCAGCCGTCGCGCAGCGTGGCGGCCGTGGCCTCGGGCTTGTTCCAGTAACCCTTGAACGAGCCCGGGCTGGCCAGCACGATCTCGCCGACCTCGCCGGTGGGCAGGTCGGCCTGCGTTTCCGTGTCGACGATGCGGATCGTCACGCCCGGCACCGCCACACCCTGCGTGCCCCAGCGCGGCGCATGGCGCGGCGTGTAGGTGTCGCAGGTGTGGGTTTCGCTCAGGCCGTAGGCGGCCTCGAAGGAGGTGCAGTTCGGCGCATGCGAACGCCACTGCGCGGCCAGCGGCTCGGTGAAGGCGATGCCGAAGCTGGTGACCGGGTTCATGCGCAGGCTCGCGAGGTCGAAGCCCGCGATGTCGGGCAGCTGCATGCAGGCCACGTTCATCGGCGCGATGCTGTACCACCAGCTCACGCGGTGGCGCGCGATCGCCTGCAGCGCGGCGCGCGGGTCGAAGCGGTGCAGCAGCACCGAGGCCGCGCCCGTGAGCACCGGCACGTTCACGCCCATCAGCATGCCGGCGATGTGATAGAGCGGCGCGATCGACAGCAGCACGTCGTCGGGCCCGACCCCGTTGCAGTCGGCCGCGGCGCGGGTCTTGAACAGCGCGTTGCCGTAGCTGAGCATCGCGCCCTTGGGCAGGCCGGTGGTGCCCGAGGTGTAGGTCATGAGCGCGACGTCGTCCATGTCGATGGCCACCAGCTGTGGCTTCGCATCGGCGTTCATGACGGCGAGGAAGTCCTCGCAGCCCGCGGGCACCGTGCGTTCGGCGTTGCGCTCCGCGGCGAGCTCGGCCGGCAGGTCGAGCGCGGGCGTCTCAGGCAGCAGGTCGGCGTAATGCACGACGAACACGTGTTCGAGCGCGCTCTCGGGCTTCACCTTCTCGACCACCGGCAGCAGCGGCGCGGCCGCCACGATCACGCGCGCCTTCAGGTCGTTGACCTGGTAGGCGAGCTCGTGCTCCTTGTTGAGCGGGCCGCTGGGGCAGACGATGGCGCCGATCTTCTGGATGCCGAAGTGCGCCACCAGGTACTGCGGGCAGTTGTTGAGGAACAGCACCACCGGTTCGCCCTTGCGCACGCCCAGGGCCTGCAGCCGCGCGGCGAAGGCATCGCTCCCGCGGTCGAGCTCATTCCAGCTCATCGCATGGCCGTACCAGTGGCAGGCCGGATGCTCGCCGCGCTCGCGCGCATGGGCGCGCAGGTAGTCGTGCAGCGGCTGTTGCGCGCGCGGCGGGAGCGCGCGCAGCAAGGGTTCGTCGGTTGTCTCCATGGCGTCACTTTCTCAGGGTTATCGATAGCCGCTCGCGCCTGGCGGGCGCTTGCCATCGCCGGATGGTGCACGAACAATCCTACCCATGGGTATAACTTCCGCGACACGGCACAAACCCTCTGGGCGCAAGGCGCGCGCGGAGCAGGACGATCCCCCACGCGTGCCAGGCATGCAGGGCATGCACGAGGCGCATGCGACGGAGGCCAGGGCCCTCACGGCGCGGCCCGACCTGCCGCAGGGCACCGGCCGCCAGCGTGCCGCCACGCAGGGCACCGACCTTCAGCGCGAGCGCATCCTGCAGGCCGCCACGCAGCTGTTCGCGGCGCAGGGCTACGCCAACACCACCATGGCGCAGATCGTGCGCGCGCTCGGTGTCACGAAGCCCTTCGTCTACTACTACTTCCGCGACAAGCAGGAGATCTTCGAGACCCTCTCGTGGCGCCCCGCGGTCGACTGCTTCACCGCGCTCGACTTCGCGGCCGACGATCCGCGCCGCGCGAGCGAGAAGGTGCTCGAGGGCATCGAGCGGCTGATCCGCGCCACCGTCGCGCACCATCCGGCCGCCTTCTTCCCGTACCGCGAACCGCAGGTCTACCGGCCCGAGTACCTGGCCGCGCAGAAGAAGCTCGCGCACCACTTCTACGACCTGCTGTGCCCGCTGCTCGAACAGGCGCGGCGCGACGGCGACCTCGATTTCGACGAGACCAAGATCACCGCGCTCGCGGCCTGCAGCCTGCCGGGCTTCCTCTACAGCTGGTACCGCCCGGGCGGACGGCTCTCGCCCGACGAAGTGGTGGCCGAGCTCACGAAGCTCGCGAGCCGCGTGATCGGGTTGCGCGCCGGCCACTGACCACCCATCCCAGGAGACACACCATGAAGTTCCACCCAGCGCCCCTGGCGCGGCTCGCGCTCGCCTGCCTGATCGCCACCGCTGCCGCCGGCACCGCGCAGGCCCAGCAGACCTACAAGCTCGCCTACATCGACCCGCTCTCGGGCCCCTTCGCCAACGTCGGCGAGCTGATGCTGATGCACACGCAGTACGCGATCGAGGAGATCAACGCGAAGGGCGGCGTGCTCGGCGGCACGAAGCTGCAGCTGCTGCAGTTCGACAGCAAGCTCTCGGCGCAGGAGAGCCAGAGCGCGCTGCAGGCCGCGATCGACCAGGGCGCCAAGGCCATCGTGACCGGGGGCTCCGGCTCCTCGGTGGTGACGGCGCTGGTGCAGGCGGTGGCGCACTGGAACCAGCGCAACCCGGGCAAGGAGCTGCTGGTGCTCAACCACTCGTCGATCGATCCCGAGATGACCGGCAAGGCCTGCAGCTTCTGGCACTTCCAGACCGAGGCCAACACGGCGATGAAGATGAAGGCGCTGGCCAACTACATCAAGAAGACGCCCGAGGTGAAGAAGGTCTACCTGCTGAACCAGGACTATGCGCACGGCAAGCAGTGGGCCAGCTACGGCCGCCAGCTCGTGGGCCTGGCGCGGCCCGACATCCAGTTCGTCGGCGAGGCGCTGCATCCGATCGGCCGGGTCAAGGACTTCTCGCCCTACATCGCCAACATCAAGCAGAGCGGCGCCGACTCGGTCATCACCGGCAACTGGGGCCAGGACATGACGCTGCTGCTCAAGGCCGCGGGCGATGCCGGCTACGACCTGCGCTACTTCAACCACAGCGCGGGCTCGGTGCCGGGCACGGTCACGGCGGTGTCGCAGGCGAAGCTGGGCCAGCTCACCTGGGTCGCCGAATGGCATCCGGGCCAGGCCGGCACGCCGAAGGTCGATGCGCTGGCCAAGGCCTACAAGGCCAAGACCGGCAAGGACTTCCTCGCGCCGCGCATCGACCTCACGCCGCGCCTGCTCGCGGCCGCGATCGAGAAGGCCGCGAGCACCGACACCGTGAAGGTGGCGCGCGCGCTCGAGGACCTGAGCTACGACTCGGTGGTCGGCCCGGTGCGCATGCGCGGCGAGGACCACCAGTTGCTGCTGCCGCAGGTGGTCAACACCATCGCGCCGGTCGACGGCAAGACGGTGAAGCTGGGCGGGGAAGGCACGAACTACGGCTTCCGCACCGACGCGGTCTACAGCGGCAACGAACTGGCGCAGGGCACCGACTGCAAGATGGTCCGCCCTTGAACGCTCAGCCGATGCGCGCGATGGTGGTCCCCGCCACCACCGGCGCCGCGCCCGCCGCCAGCCGCGCGAGCTGGCCCGCGCGGTGGGCCACGACCTGCACCTCCATCTTCATCGCCTCCATCACCGCGATCGGGTCGCCCTGCGCGACCAGCGCGCCCTCGTCCACGGTCCACGCCTGAAGCGTGCCGGTGATGGGCGCTGCCACGGCGGCGGGGTCGGCAGCCTCCTCGGGCTGCGGCGATGACGACGGCGCGGCCGGCGCGTCGCCGATGCCGCGCAGCAGCGCCGGCGGCAGGCCCAGCGTCACGCGGCGGCCGTCGATCTCCACCGCCGTGCGAAGCAGCGCGGCATCGCGCACGGGCTCGGCGCGCACGGCAGCGGCCAGCGGCTGCGCGAAGTCGGTCTCGATCCAGCGCGTATGGACCTTGAAGCCGTCCTCGGCCACGAAGTGGGGCGCCTCGACCACGGCCCGATGGAACGGCAGCACCGAGGCCACGCCCTCGATGCGGAACTCGCGCAGCGCGCGGCGCGCGCGTGCCATCGCCTGCGCGCGCGTGGCGCCGGTGACGACCAGCTTGGCCATCAGCGAATCGAAGCTGCCCGGCACGCTCGAGCCCGAGACCACGCCGGTGTCGACGCGCACGCCGGGGCCCGAGGGCGGCTCGAACAGGCGCACCGGTCCGGGCGTGGGCAGGAAGCCGCGGCCCGGGTCCTCGGCGTTGATGCGGAACTCGAGGGCATGGCCGCGCGGCGCGGGTGTCTCGCTGACCGACAGCGGCAGCCCGTCGGCGATGCGCAGCTGCTCGACCACGAGGTCGATGCCGGTGGTTTCCTCGGTCACCGGATGCTCGACCTGCAGCCGCGTGTTGACCTCGAGGAAGGAGATCGCGCCCGTGGGCCCGAGCAGGAACTCGACCGTGCCGGCGCCGACATAGCCGGCGCGCGCGCAGATGTCGTGCGCGGCACGGTGGATGCGCTCGCGCTGCGCATCGCTGAGGAAGGGCGCGGGCGCCTCCTCCACCAGCTTCTGGTTGCGCCGCTGCAGCGAGCAGTCGCGCGTGCCGAGCACCACCACGCGGCCGTGCGTGTCGGCGATCACCTGCGCCTCGACATGGCGCGGCCGGTCGAGGAACTGCTCGACGAAGCACTCGCCGCGGCCGAAGGCGGTGACGGCCTCGCGCACCGCCGATTCGTAGAGTTCGGCCACCTCGTCGAGCCGCCACGCAACCTTGAGGCCGCGGCCGCCGCCGCCGAAGGCCGCCTTGATCGCGATCGGCAGGCCGTGCGCCTCGGCGAAGGCCAGCACCTCCTGCGCGTCGCGCACCGGCGCCGGCGTGCCGGCCACCAGCGGCGCGCCGACCTCGAGCGCGATGCGGCGCGCCTGCACCTTGTCGCCCAGTGCCTCGATGGCCGAAGGCGGCGGGCCGATCCAGCACAGGCCGGCGTCGATCACGGCGCGCGCGAAGGCCGCGCTCTCCGAGAGGAAGCCGTAGCCCGGATGCACCGCGTCGGCGCCGCTGCGCGCGGCCGCGGCCAGGAGCTTGTCGATGGCCAGGTAGGTGTCGGCCGGGCGCGTGCCCTCGAGCGCATGGGCCTCGTCGGCCACGCGCGTGTGCAGCGCATCGAAATCGGCGTCGGCGTAGACGGCCACCGAGCGCACGCCGTAGTCGGCGCAGGCGCGCGCGATGCGCACGGCGATCTCGCCGCGGTTGGCGATCAGGACTTTCTTCATGGCGTGTCGGAGGAAGGAACGGGAAGGCAGTGCGCGTCGAAGGCGCGCACCGGGTTGAAACGCAGGCGCGCGCCGACCGGGATCTGGCCGGCGCGATCGAGATGGTGGGTGGCGACGGCGCCGATCACCGGGTAGCCGCCGGTCAGCGGATGGTCGGCGAGGAACAGCACGGGCTGGCCGCTCGGCGGCACCTGGATCGCGCCGAGCGCGGTGCCTTCGCTGGGCAGTTCGGCGGTGTCGAGGCGCGCCAGCGGCGTCGCGCCCGCGAGCCGCAGGCCGACGCGGTTGGACTGCGGCGTGACGGTCCAGCGCTGGCTCGCGAGCAGCGCGACCGCCTCGGGCGTGAACCAGTCGGTGCGCGGGCCCAGCACCACGTCGAGCACCACCTCCTCGTGCAGCGTCGGCAGCGCGCGCGGCGCCGCGTCGGGCAGGCCGACGATGGCGCCGCGCGCCACCGGCCGCAGCGCCAGCCGGTCGCCGGCGGCGATCGGCGGCGGGCCGATGTGCGCCAGGGTGTCGGTGGCGGCGCTGCCGAGCACGGGGGCGAGCTCGAAGCCACCGCGCACCGCGAGGTAGCTGCGCAGGCCCGCGCGCGGTTCGCCGACCGTGAGGCTGTCGCCATCGGCCAACGCGATCGCCTCGCCCACGGGCACCGTCCAGCGCGCGCCGCCGGCGCTGCGCAGTTGCAGCGGCACGTCGGCGCCGGCGAAGGCCAGCACCGCATCGCCGCGGCAGCTGAAGCGGAAGCCCGCGCCGACGATCTCGATGCAGGCCGCGTCGCTGGCATTGCCCACGAGGCGGTTGGCCGCGCGCAGCGCGCCGCGGTCCATCGCGCCCGAGGCCGACACGCCCTGGCCCGCGAGCCCGTGGCGGCCCAGGTCCTGGAACAGCGCCTGCAGGCCGGTGGCATGGATCTCGAGGGCGGGCCCTTCGTGCGCGGCCGATGGCGGCGCGACTGGAACCGGTGGCGCGATGGCTGGCGCGCCTTGCCCCGAGACATCGATAAAGCGCACCGTATAGCCCGGCTGCAGCAGCGCGGGCTCCGCGCGGGCCAGGTCCCACATCGGCGTGGCGGTCACGCCGATGATCTGCCAGCCGCCGGGACTGGCCTGCGGATAGACGCCGCTGAAGCGCCCCGCGAGCGCGACCGCGCCGGCCGGGATGCGGGTGCGCGGCGTGGCGCGGCGCGGCACGTCGAGGCTGGGATCGCCGCCGCTCAGGTACGCGAAGCCCGGCGCGAAGCCGGTGAAGGCCACGGTGTAGTCGTGGCCGGTGTGGCGGCGGATGACTTCCTCGCGCGTGAGGTCCAGGTGCCGCGCGACCTCGTCGAGGTCCTCGCCGTCGTAGTCGACCGGGATCTCGATGCGCCGGCCCGCGCGCTCGACCGTGCCGTCGAGGCGGCGCTCGCCGATGCGCCGCGCGAGCGCCTCGTGCGTGACCGCACCGGGGCGGAAGCGGACCAGGATCGTGCACGCGGCCGGCACCAGTTCCTCGATGCCCTCGATCGGCTCGGCCTGCAGCGAGGCCAGCAGCGCGAGCGTCCGCGCGAGGTCGTCGAGCTCGACCAGCAGCGCGTCGAGGTTGACGGGCAGGAAACGCATCATCGCGGCGCTCCCGCCGGCTCGTCGCCCTCGCGTGCGAAGGCCCGCACCGCGACGCCCGCATGCTCGAAGGCGGCGCGCACCTCGCGCGCCATCGCCACCGCGCCGGGGCTGTCGCCATGCACGCAGACCGAATCGGCCTGCAGGCGCAGCGTGTTGCCGTCGATGGCCTCGACCTCGCCGTGCGTGGCCAGCCGCAGCATGCGCTGCGCCACCGCCCGCGCGTCGTGCAGCACCGCGCCCGGTTCGCTGCGCGGCACCAGCGTGCCGTCGGCGCGGTAGGCGCGGTCCGCATAGGCCTCGGAGACGGTGCGCAACCCGCTCGCGCGCGCCCAGCCCAGCAGCGGCGAACCGGCGAGGCCGACCAGCCAGAGCCGGTCGTCGATCGCGCGGATCGCGGCGATCACGTCGCGCGCCTGCCGCTCGTCGTGCGCTATCGCGTTGTAGAGCGCACCGTGCGGCTTGACGTAGCGCACCGAGGTGCCCGCGGCACGGGCCAGGCCCTGCAGCGCGCCGATCTGGTAGATCACGTCGGCCACGAGCTCGGCGCTGCCCATCGCCATCGCGCGGCGGCCGAAGCCCGCGAGGTCGGGATAGGACACGTGGGCACCGACCGCCACGCCATGGGCCTTGGCATGGCGCAGCGTCTCGAGGATGCCGGCCGCGTCGCCGGCGTGGAAGCCGCAGGCCACGTTGGCGCTGCTCACGATGCCGAGCATCGCCGCGTCGTCGCCCATGCGCCAGGCGCCGAAGCTCTCGCCCAAGTCGCTGTTGAGGTCAAGCGTGCTCATTGGAGTACCTCCGTGCTTCGCACTGCGGTGCGAGCTTGCCTGGGGCGGCCCGGCGCGGCGCTCACGCTGCGGTGCCCGGCAGAAGGGCACGCCGGGCCGGGCGCGGGAGGGAGGGCTTCGGAAGGCGCATGGAGAACATGGAATCGACTCGAATCTGGCCGTTTTGTTGGAACGAAGTTTATTTGATTGTTGAACAATTCAATCAATCAGTTGAGCAATATGCATGCCGACTTGCAGGGGCAAACCCTGATCCAGGGCGTGGCGCGGCGCGGCGCGAGGAACGGAATCTGCTAAAACCCCTCACCCCCGACATCCCCCATCCGCATGACCTCCGCCGCTTCCGAACCGCTGACTCCCCCTGCCCAGGCCTTGAGCGAGCGCATGGCCGAAGCCTTGCGGCAGAAGATCACGCAGGGCGAGTTCATGCCCGGCGAGCGCCTGTCGGAGCAGTCGCTGAGCGAGAGCCTCGGCATCTCGCGCAACACGCTGCGCGAGGTGTTCCGCATGCTCGCCAAGGACGGCCTCGTGAAGCATGCGCCGAACCGCGGCGTGTTCGTGGTCATCCCGAGCATCGCGTCGATCATCGACATCTACCGCGTGCGTCGCCTGATCGAGTGCCAGGCGCTCGCGCAGGCCTACCCGCGCCATCCCGCGAAGAAGAAGATGCGCGAGGCGGTCGATCGCGCGAAGGCCTGCCGCGACGGCGGCGACTGGCTCGGCGTGGGCACCGCGAACATGGCCTTCCACATGGCCGTGGTCGAGCTCGCCGACAGCGAGCGGCTCAACCTGCTGTTCGGCTCGGTGCTGGCCGAACTGCGGCTGGCCTTCGGCCTGCTGCGCGACGCCGAGTTCCTGCACGCGCCCTATGTCGAGATGAACGAGAACATCCTCGCGCTCGCGGAGGCCGGCGAATTCGCCCGCGCCGCCGCGGCGCTCAACGACTACCTCGTGCATTCCGAACGCATCGTGCTCGCGGTGTACGCGCGGCACATCAACGATTCGGGCTGGAGCGTTTGAGCCGCGCGACGGCCCCGCGGCGCGGGACCGTCGCGCAGCGACCTCAGCCCGGCAGGCGGATCTTGCAGTTCGGGTCCTCGTAAGGGCCCGATTGCTTGGTCCACTTGTCGGCGGGCATGTCGGGCTCGCAGACGGTCTTGCCCGTGCTGTTGTTCTTCCAGAGGTAGTACTCGCTGGGCTGCGCCATGGCGAGACCGGCCAGCAGCAGCGAGGCGGCGGCGAGGGTGAGCTTGAGTTTCATGGTGATGCTTTCGTGTGTTCGTGAAGATAAGCGAATGCCGTGCCCCGTCACTTGAGGTTGTTGCCGATCACCACCAGCAGCTTCTTCGTCTGCGCGACGATCGCCGTGCGGTAGGCCTCGAAGCGGGCGTCGGTCATGGCGTTGTCGTCGGGCACTCCGCCGGTGGCGGCGGTGAAGAAATTCGTCATCACCGGCACGTGGATGTGGCCCGCCGGGATGTCGAGCTTGAAGGTATCGCGCAGCAGCGTGTTGCGGTAGGCGCTCTCGTTCGACAGGTAGTTGCCGCCGCCGCCGGACTGCGCGCAGGCGGTGGCTGGCGGCGCCTTCACCAGCGAGGGGTCGGGCATGGCGTTCATCACGCCGTTCGAGGCCACGGAGGTACCCGCCTCGTTGTCGCAGTCGGCGAAGTACGCGTAGTTGGTGTGCCAGGTCACGTCGAAGCCCTCGGTGCCCTCGCTCGTGGCACCCGGCGGACGCGCAACGCCGGCGCCCGTCTTGCCGGTCACCATCGCGGCGATCGGCAGCGACGAGGTGGTGAACTGCGGCGGTGCTTCCTTCAGCCAGGCGCTGATGGCGTCGTAGCCCAGCCAGCGGGACTGCGGGTTGGTGTCGCAGCCCGAGCCCGGCATCGAGATCGGCGCGGTGTTCGGAACGGTGATGGTGCCGATCGGCAGCACGTACTTCGGCAGCCTGTTGCCCACCGGGCAATAGATGATGCCGTCGTTGCCCGCCGAGGGACCGTGGTAGCGGGCGTTCCATTGCTCGAGGTTGAAGACGTTGGCGCTGCCCTGGCTCATGGTGATCGAGGCATCGACGCGCTTCGGACCGGCCTTGAACCACGGCCCCAGCGTGTCCTCCTGCATGCCCGCGTGGAACGGGTCGTAGCTCACCGGCAGCACGTAGCTCTCCACGTGCAGCACGCTGCCGTCGTCGAGCGTGATTTCGCGGCCGTCCATCTCGAGCGCCGTGGCACCCGAGGGATTGCCGTTGCGCAGGCCGGTGTTGGGCGTGCCCAGCGCGCCGAGCGTGAAGGTGTCGAAGCCGCTCACGATCATGCGACGGTACTTGCCGCCGCTCGGCGCATTGCCTTCGGGCAGTTCGATGTCGTACTGGCCGCGCGAGGCGCGCTCGAACTCCCACTGCAGCGAGGCCTTCTGCGCATCGGAGAGCGCGAACTCGGGTGCCCACTGGCGCAGCACCTTGGTCATCTGCACGCGCGCCCAGTACAGCATGCGGTCGTCGCTGTTGGGCAACTGGCTGCCCGCGGGCGAGGCACGGCGCCCCTGCACCCGGTCGACGGCCGCGCGCCACAGGGCCGCGCCTTCCGACTTGACGAGCGTCACCGCCGCGTCGTAGCCGGCCACGGTGGTCGTGCCATCGCTGCCGCAGAGCTTGGCCGAGAAGTTCGGCGCGAACTGGTCGAAGCCCGTGTCCTTCACGATGCGGTCGGCCAGCGGCCTCTCGTCGATGCCCACCACGGAGGCGGTGCTGTAGGGCAGCGGTGTCGCGAGCCGGCGCTCCTCGTAGGCCAGCTTGGCACTGGCATCCCAGCTGCATTTGGTCATGGACGACGGTGGTGGATTGCCCGTGGCGGGCGGAACGATGGAGACGACGCTGTCCCCTCCTCCACCGCCGCCGCAGGCGGCAACCACCGCCGCGACGAGGACCGACATGGCCGAAAGCTTCATTCTTTGACGATTCAACATGCTTCGATTTCCTTGTGAGTTGTCGGAAGCCGCGGTGCAACGCGCACGCCGGCGGCTTCCCTGATCGCTTCTCGCTGGGGACGTCGTGGGTTCTTCGTTCGCAATCCCTCCGGTCTGGTCGCGCCGCTTCCTGCGGTCCTCGCGGACCGCGGGCGGCACTGGAAACAGACTCCCTGGGCCTCTGGTGCTGCTCGTTTCGGTTTTCTCGGGGCGAGCGCACCCCTGCGCCTCATGGCGGTTGTTCGTCGGTCGGTGGTGGCGCGGTGTGCGCGGGTGGGAGCGGCGCTACCGCTCCACGCCCATGAAGACGTTGGGCAGGATCGTCACGATGCTCGGGAACAAGGTGACCAGCGCGATGCACAGCACGAGGCAGAAGAAGAACGGGATCGCAGCCTTGGCGATCACGTTGCTGTCCTTGCCCGTCATGTTCTGCAGCACGAAGAGGTTGAAGCCAACCGGCGGCGTGACTTCGGCGATCTCGACCAGCAGCACGACGAAGATGCCGAACCACACGAGGTCGAAGCCCGCCTTCTGGATCATCGGCAGCACCACCGCGCTGGTCAGCACGATCATCGAGATGCCGTCGAGCGCCGTGCCGAGCACGAGGTAGACGAGCACCAGCACGCTGATCAGCGCATAGGGCGACAGGTGCATGCCGTCGACCCATTCGGCCAGTTCGCGCGGGATGCCCGTGAAGGCCATGGTCTTGGTGAGGAAGGCCGCGCCCGCGAGGATGAACATGATCATGCAGCTGGTGCGCGTGGCGCCCATGATCCCGTCGCTGAAGTTCTTCCAGGTCAGGCTGCGGCCCCAGGCCGCGATCGCGAGCGAACCCAATACACCGAAGGCCGCGCATTCGGTGGCCGTGGCCCAGCCCGCGACCAGCACCCAGACGATGAACACGATCAGCAGCGCGCAGGGGATCAGGTTGCCCGAGAGCCGGATCTTCTCGATGAAGGTGGTCGGCGGATCGGCCGGCGGCACCTTGTCGGGATTGCGCAGGCTCCACCAGCCGATGTAGCCCGAGAACAGCAGCATCAGCAGGAAGCCCGGCAGGAAGCCGGCGAGGAAGATGCGGATGATCGAGACATCGGCCGCGACCGCGTAGACCACCATCGTGATCGAGGGCGGGATCAGGATGCCGAGCGTGCCGGCGGTGGCGAGCGAGCCGATGGCCAGCTTCTCGTTGTAGCCGCGGCGCTTGAGTTCGGGCAGCGCGACCTTGGCGATGGTGGCGCAGGTCGCGGCCGACGAACCCGAGACCGAACCGAACACGCCGCAGCCGAGGATGGTGGTGTGCATCAGCCGGCCCGGCACGTTGTTGAGCCAGGGCCGCAGGCCATCGAACATCTGCTCGCTGAGCTTGGTGCGGAACAGGATCTCGCCCATCCAGATGAACAGCGGCAAGGCCGCCAGTTCCCAGGAGGCGTTCGACTCCCAGAAGGCCGAGAACAGGTTCTTGCCGGGCAGCGTGTTGGTGAAGAAGGCCTGGCCGATCCAGCCGACGATGGCCAGCGTCATCGCGATCCAGACGCCGCCCGCGAGCAGCACCACCATGATGACGAGCAGCAGCGCGCCGATGAGAAGTGTTTCGATCATGGAAGGCTCAGACCTCGGAAGAAAAATCGCCGGCGGCGTGTCGTTCCTCGACCGCGCGCTGGTAGCTGGGTTTGTGGCCGCGCAGCACGCCGACCAGCTCGTCGACCATGGCGATCAGCAGCAGCCAGCAGCCGATCACGAAGGTCGATTGCGGAATCCAGATCGGGATCACGACCAGGCCCGTGGCCATCTCGGCGAACTCGTAGCTCTCCCAGGTGAAGCTGGTGGCCCAGTAGGTGAGGTAGGCCACCGACACCGCCGCGATCAGCAGGCAGGTGACGTCGAGCGCGCGGCGCATCTTCTCGGGCACGGCCTCGAGCAGCAGCGTGACGCGCACGAAGTCACCGTGGCGGAAGGCATGGGCCATCGCGAAGAAGGCCGCCGCGGCGCAGAGCCACGCCACCACGTCGTTGAGCCCGCTCACGTGCCAGTTCATCTGCCGGCCCACGCCGGCCACGATCATCAGCACGAAGATCAGGAACACGCAGAACGCACCGAGCGCGCCTGCACCGTCGTACAGGCGATCGAGGAAGCGGCGCACGATCAGTTCTTCTTGTAGGCGTCGACGATCGCGGCGCCATCGGCACCGGCGGCCTTGAGCCAGTCGGCCTGCATGATGCCGCCGACCTGGCGCATGTCGGTATCGAGCTTGGCCGAGGGCTGGTGGATCTTCATGCCGCGTTCGGCCAGCAGGCGCTTGTACTCGTCGTTCTTCTCGACCGCGACCTTCCAGCCGCGGGCTTCCGCATCGGCCGCGGCCTTGGTGACGGCGGCCTTGGTGGTGGCATCGAGCGCGTCGAAGGACTTGGCGTTGACGAGGATCGCGTTCTTCGGGATCCAGGCCTTGGTGTCGTAGAAGTTCTTCAGGCTCTCGTAGGTCTTGGTGTCGTATCCGGTGGAGGCCGAACTCATGTAGCTCTCGATCACGCCGGTGGCCATGGCGGCGCTGAGCTCGGCCTGCTGGATCTGCACCGGCTGCGCGCCGATCAGTTCGGCGATCTTGGCGGTGGCCGGGCTGTAGGCGCGCCACTTGATGCCGCGCAGGTCGGCCACCGAGGCGACTTCCTTCTTCGAGTAGATGCCCTGCGGCGCCCACGGCACCACGAACAGCACCTTGATGCCCTGCGCGGCGAGCAGCTTCTCCATCGCGGGCTTGGAGGCGTCGTAGAGCTTCTTCGCCTCGGGGTAGGTGGTGGCCAGGAAGGGCACGCCGTCGAGCGCGTAGATCGGGTTCTCGTTGGCGAAGTTGGCCAGCAGGATCTCGCCGGCCTGCGCCTGGCTGCTCTGCACCGCGCGCTTGATCTCGGGCGCCTTGAACAGTGAGGCGTTCGCATGCACGGTGATCTTGAGCTTGCCGCCGGTGGCGGCCTCCACGTCCTTGGCGAACAGGGCGATGTTCTCGGTGTGGTAGTTGTTGGCCGGATAGGCCGTGGGCAGGTCCCACTTGGTCTGGGCCAGCGCGGAGGCGGCGAGGCAGGAGAGCGCGAGTGCGGCGAAAGACTGACGGAACATGAATGGGACTCCTCGAGAAAGTGACGTGACCGGTGATGGGTGGAAGCGAAACGGCGGGTCCGGGCCAGTCCCCCGGCCTGCCCCTTCAATGCAAGGCCCATGCCAAATAAATGAACAACTTCGGCGGCGGTTTCTGGCCTTTTGAATTTATTGTTGAACAATTCTCGTGCGTATGCCCAACAATGAGGCGTGATGAAAACCCGAATACGTGCGGGTTCCCGGCCTCGCCAGGCCGCGGCCGGCGCCGTCTCGCGCCCTGACATTTGCTAAGGGAAACCCCGTCCTGCCGCCGGGGGAGCCGCTTCGATACTCCAGTGGTCGTCCCCCTCAGGCGCGCCCCGCGGCCGTCTCCCGCAGAAGCACAACATCCAGACCATGGCAGGCAAGAACTCGCTCCACCCGATCCCCCATCCCGCCAAGAAGCCCTTCGTGGGCAACCTGCTGTCGATCGGCTCCGACTCCCCGGTGCTGGACATGTGGAAGATCGCCCAGGAGCTCGGCGGCATCTACTGGCTCGACATGCCGGGCATGCCGGTGATCGTGGTGTCGTCGCCCGCGCTGGTCGACGAACTCTGCGAGGAGGCGCGCTTCGACAAGAGCACGCGCGGCGCGCTGCGCCGGCTGCGCGCCGCCTCGCACGGCCTGTTCACCTCCGACACCCACGAGGAGACCTGGTCGAAGCCGCACAACATCCTCTTGGCCAACTTCAGCCAGCGCGCCATGCAGGCCTACCACCCCATGATGCTGGACATCGCGGGGCAGCTGGTGACCAAGTGGGAGCGGCTGAACTTCGACGAGGAGGTCGACGTGGTGCGCGACATGACCGCGCTCACGCTCGACACCATCGGCCTGTGCGGTTTCGGCTACCGCTTCAACTCCTTCTACCGCGAGGGCTTCCATCCCTTCGTCGACGCGATGGTGCGCACGCTCGAGACGGTGCAGAACCGGCGCGGCCTGCCGCTCGAGGAGCTGATGCTCAAGAAGGAGCTGGCGCAGCAGCGCAAGGACATCCGCTACATGCACAAGATGGTGGAGGACATCATCGAGGAGCGGCGCGCGAGCGGTGCCGACATCGCGACCAAGCCCGACCTGCTGAGCTACATGATCGCGGGCGTGGACAAGAAGAGCGGCGAGCAGCTCACCGACAAGATGATCCGCGACGAGTGCATCGAATTCCTCATCGCGGGCCACGAGACCACCAGCGGCCTGCTCTCGTTCGCCATCTACTTCCTGCTGAAGAACCCCGAGGCGCTGGCCAAGGCGCAGGCCGAGGTCGACAACGTGTTCGGGCCCGACACCTCGCTCAAGCCCACCTATGCGCAGGTCAACCGGCTGCAGTACGTGATGCAGGTGCTCAAGGAGTCGCTGCGCATGTTCCCGACCGCGCCCGCGATCTCGATGCGCGCGAAGGAGGACACCCAGATCGGTGGCCAGTACACGATCAAGAAGAACAACATGGTCATCATGCATGCGCTGGCGCTGCATCGCGACAAGGGCATCTGGGGCGAGAACGCCGACCAGTTCGATCCCGACAACTTCAGCCGCGAGGCCGAGCGCGAGCGCCCGGTCAACGCCTTCAAGCCCTTCGGCAACGGCCAGCGCGCCTGCATCGGGCGCCAGTTCGCGCTGCAGGAAGCGGTGCTGACCTTGGGCATGATCCTGCAGCGCTTCAACCTGGTCGACCACACCGGCTACAAGCTCAAGATCAAGGAAGCGCTGACCATCAAGCCCGAGGGCTTCAGGATCAAGGCGCTGCTGCGCGACCCGGCGACGCGCCCACGCGGCAACATCAACGACGCGGCCGCCGCGCCGGTGCAGCCCGTGCAGCCGGCGGCGCGCAAGCCGCAGGCCGCGCGCCACGGCACCTCGCTGCTGGTGCTGCAGGGCTCCAACCTCGGCACCGCCGAGGACCTCGCGCGCCAGCTCGCCGAGGCCGGCGAGGCACGCGGCTTCTCGACCCAGCTGGCCTCGCTCGACGACTACGCCGAGCGGCTGCCGGCCAACGGCGCGGTGGCCATCGTCTGCGCCTCGTACAACGGCGTGGCGCCCGACAACGCGGCCGAGTTCCACCGCTGGCTCGACAAGGCCGACGACGCGCTCAACGGCGTGCGCTTCAGCGTCTTCGGCTGCGGCAACACCGACTGGGCCGCCACCTACCAGGCGGTGCCGCGGCGCATCGACGAGCGGCTCGAGGCGCTGGGCGCCACGCGCGTGCATCCGCGCGGCGAGGGCGATGCGCGCGAGGACATGGATGGCGCCTTCCAGGACTGGAGCGACGCGCTGTGGCCCGAGCTGGTGAAGGCCTTCGACATCAAGACCGGCGCCGACACGCCCGCGCAGAGCGAGCCGCTCTACACGCTCGAGGAACTGCCGCCGCCGCAGAACAACGCCATCGTCGACGCGCTGGGCGCGGTGGCGCTGCGCGTGATCGAGAACCGCGAGCTGCAGCACGCCGGCGGCGAGGCCGGCCGCTCCACGCGCCACGTCGAGCTGATGCTGCCCGAGGGCCTGGTCTACCGCGCCGGCGACCACCTGAGCGTGGTGCCGCGCAACAGCCCGAGGCAGGTCGAGCGCGCGATGGCGCGCTTCGGCTTCGACCGCACGGCCCATGTGCGGCTGCATGCGATCGCGGGCCGCAAGCCGACGCTGCCGGTCGAGCAGGTGATCGCGGTCGACCGCCTGCTGGGCGACTATGTCGAGCTGCAGGACGTGGCCACGCGCAAGCAGATCGCCACGCTCGCGGCCTACACCGAATGCCCGTTCACCAAGCCGAAGCTGGTGGCGCTGTCGGGCAGCGACGAGGCCTCGCAGGCGGCCTACAAGGCCGAGGTGCTGCACAAGCGCAAGTCGCTGCTCGACCTGCTCGAGGAGCACCGCGCCTGCCAGGTGCCGTTCGCGGTGTTCCTCGAGATGCTGTCGCCGCTGTCGCCGCGCTACTACTCGATCTCCTCCTCGCCCACGATGACGCCCGGCAAGTGCAGCGTGACGGTGGGCGTGGTCAGCGGTCCGGCCAAGTCGGGCCTCGGCACCTTCGAGGGCGTGTGCTCCAACTTCCTGGCGCGCGCCGAGGCCGGCGACACCGTGCACGGCGTGGTGCGCGAGACCACGGCCGAGGGCTTCCGCCTGCCCGAGGACGCGCAGCGCCCGCTGATCATGATCGGCCCTGGCACCGGGCTGGCGCCGTTCCGCGGCTTCCTGCAGGAGCGCGCGGCGCAGGCCGAGGCCGGCACCGCGCTCGGCGAGGCGCTGCTGTTCTTCGGCTGCCGCCATCCCGAGCAGGACTTCATCTACGCCGAGGAGCTCAAGGCCTGGTCGCACCGCGGCCTGATGAAGCTGCACACCGCCTTCTCGCGCGCGGGCGAGCGCAAGGTCTACGTGCAGGACCTGATCCGCGAACAGGCGGCGCAGGTGTGGGCGCTGCTCGAAGCCGGCGCCGTGGTCTACGTCTGCGGCGACGGCTCGCGCATGGAGCCCGACGTGCGGCGCGCGCTGTCCGACATCGCGCGCGAGCACGGCCAGGACAGCGCCGCCTGGATGGACCGGATGATCGCGGACCAGCGCTACGTGCTCGACGTCTGGGCCGGCAGCTGAAGCGCCCCTCGCCGCGCGAAGAAAGTTGGAGCAGTTGGACTAACTTTCCGCCGGTTCTGGTTTTTCACGCCTAGACCCTCCCGCCGAAGATCGGCCTCTCGCGAGATCCACGGGATCCGCGATCCGATCAACAACCGGGAGGCATGGCGAATGCTCAGGGCAGACGAACCGCTGCGCGCGGCGGTGGTGGACGGCGATGCCGTCCGGGGCGCGGCGCTCGCGCAGCGCATGACGCGGCGCGGCTACGGCGCGATGCCGTTCCATGGCGCCACCGGCCTGCTCAAGGCATTGCAGGGCGGCTGGCGCTTCGACCTGCTGCTGCTCCATCCCGCACACGAAACCGCCTGGGCCGACCTCTCGGCCGCCTGCCGGCTGCGGCGCATGCCGGTGCTGCTGCTCGCCGAAGACTCGGCCTGGCGCACGCCGCCCGCCGTCGAGGCCCTGTGCCATGGTCACGGCCTGGTCGACTTCGCGCCGCTGCCGCTGGCCGACCACGAACTCGAATGGCGCCTGCGCGCCCTGCTGTCGCGCTCGCGCATGCCGGCGCGGCCGAGCGCCGGGGCGCAGGAGCTGGTCTGCGGCGACTACCGCTTTCTCGAGGACGAACGGCTGGTGCTGCGGCGCGGGCGCGAGGTGCGGCTCGATCCGCGCGAGTTCGACCTGGCGCTGATGCTGTTCCGCCACCTGGGCCAGCTGCTGACGCGCGAGTTCCTCTGGATCGCGCTGTGGAAGCGGCCGCCGCACGAGGGCGCCCGCGCGCTCAACATCGCCGCGGCGAGCGTGCGCAAGAAGCTCGCGCTGCAGGAGGATGGCGGGCTGGTGCTGCGTGCCGCCTACGGACGCGGCTACATGCTGCAGGAAGTGCGCTCGCAGGCCGAGTTCGCCTGCGAGCCGGTCGGCTACGCCGAGGCCTGAAGGCCCCGGCGGCGGACCTCAGTTCCGTCGATCGGGATCGGGATAGACCAGCGGCCCCAGCAGGCCGCGGTTGAACGGCTTCCAGCCGCCCTCGGGCTGCGACAGCCGGTCGGCCAGCGCATAGAGCACCGCGGGATGCGCGCCCAGGCCCAGGTGGCTCGCGATGACCTCGATGTTCTCGGACTTGGGTCCGGTCTTCTCGATGCTGCAGCGCCAGGCCACGACGCCGTCGGTGCGGCTGAAGATCGAGGTGGTGGGCACCGAGGGCGTGGGCTGCACGAACTTCATGCGGCGCGGGTCGTGCGAGCTCTGGCCGCTCACGCCTTCGTAGACGCGCCAGGCGTTGGTGGCACGCGGGCTGCCCGAGAACGGGCTGCCGAGCGTGACCACGCTGCGCACGAGATCGGGATGCGCCGACGCCAGCAGCCGCGCATACACGCCGCCCAGGCTCCAGCCGACCAGGCTGACCTTCTGGCCGCTGTCGTCGTGCAGCTTGCGCAGCAGCGTGACCATGCCGTCCTCCACGCCTTCGCGCGGACCGAAGTTGCGGCCCAGGCCCCAGCCGTGCGCGTCGTAGCCGCGGCTCGCGAGGTAGCGGCGCAGCACCAGCGTGGAGGCATCGCCGGCCACCAGGCCCGGCAGCACCAGCACCGGATGGCCGTCGCCGCGCGGCGTGAGCTGCAGCAGCGGCCACATGGCGAGGCCCGCGCCGGTTTCCCAGAACGCGCGGCCTTCGGCCAGCAGGAGCAGGCGCGAGGGCGGCGAGATGTGTTCACGGGTGGCGGTGGTCATGTGCGGGTCCTTTCTTGCGTGTCTCTGCGCTTCTGTTGGTTCTTCGTCGCCAGTCTGGGGTTCCGCCGCGCGGCCCACCCGTCGGACGGTGTCGTCTGTTATCCGAGGTATTTGGCCCTCAGGTAATCGAGGTAAGCCCTCGATTCGCCCGAAACATACGGCGAAACCAGGGTCAGCGTGTAGAAGGCCGCCAATCCCGGATCGGCCTGCGCCACCGCGTCGCGGCCCGGCACCAGGCGCTCGAACGACAGCCAGCAGGTGGTGGTGAACACCATCTGCAGCGCCAGGATGCGCGCCTGCTCGGCACTCGTCTCGATCACGCCCGAGGCCACCAGCCCTTCGCACAGTGCCTGGGCCGCCAGCAGGTTCTGCGCGGTCAGGGCCTGCGCGCGCTGGCCCAGCACCGGGTACTCGCTCGCGAGGAAGGCCATGTCGCGGTAGATGAAGCGGTACTCGTTGATCGCCTCGAAGCGCAGGTGCAGCGCGAGCCACAGGTCGTCGATGGCCGCGATGCCGGCCGAGGAGCCGTTGAGCGATTCGAGCCGCTGCTCGAAGCGCCGGAACAGCCACTCCACGATCAGCTGCTTGGCCTTGAAGTGGTAGTGCAGGTTGCCCGGGCTCATGCCGAGCTCGGCCGCGATCTTGTGGGTGGACACCGCCGCGAGCCCCTGCGCGTTGAACAGCGCGAGGCTGGTCAGCAGGATGCGGTCGCGCGTGGTGTTGGAGCCGGCCACTGGCGGGTCTTGCGGGTCGTGCGGGATCGATCAGCGCTTGCCGCCGCGCGCGGCCTGCTCGAGGCGGTCGAGCCGCTCGGCGAGCGCGGCGATCTGCGACTGCAGCGCCTGCACCTCCTCGGCCGTGGGCATGCCCAGGCGCTGCAGCGCGGTGGCCACGCGCTGGTCGAACACATCCTCGAACTTGCGGATGCCGAAGCTGTCGAGGCCCGGGAAGCCGCGCGTCAGCACGGCCTTGGCGCCGCTCGCTTCCTCGCCGCCCTTGCCGCCGATGCCCAAGAGGCCTTCGATCACGTTGGTGACGCTGGCCTGTCGCTTGGCGACGTCGTTGCGCACGTTGTCGAGCGCCTTGAGGCCGGCGCGCAGCAGGCCTTCGCCGGAGGACGCGGGCTTGGTGCCCGTGCCCGCCTTGCTGCTCTTGGCCTTGGCGGCGCTGCGCTTGCGCGGCGCCGTGGTCTTCTTCGCGGGGGTGGTCCTGGCGCCGGCGGTCTTCTTCGCGGGCGTCGCCTTCTTCTTCAGTTCTGCGGGTTCATCGCGGCGGGTCGCCATGCATCGCTCCAGGGGAACTCGGTACCTTCGACGGTACCGCAAAAGAAAAAGGCGCCCGAAGGCGCCTGCGGAACTCAGGCCGCCTTGCGGGCGGCAGCGCGGCGAACCGGCTTCTTGACCGCGGCGGCCTTGGCCTTCACGGTGCGCACGGGCTTGGCTTCCTCGCTGCCCGCGACGCGGACTTCGATCTGCCTGGCACCGGCGGCGATGCGGTCGGCGATCTGCACCGACACGGTCGCGAAGGGCTGGTTCACGGCCGACAGCGCGTTGATCACCGAGGTGGCGACCGGCGACTCGACCTGGGCCACGCGGTGGGCAACCGATTCGATGCCGCTGGTGGTGCCGGTGGCGACACGGTCCATCACCGAGACGATGCGGCCGGTGTCGATCTCGAGGCGGTTGGCCAGGAAGCCGTTGACCTTGGCTTGCGCGCCGATCAGGTTGGCCTTGATCTTGTCGTTCACCAGCGGCAGCTCGCGCTGGCCGATGAAGTCGCTGTAGCGCGAAGCGGCGCCGTCGAGCAGGCGCTGCACGCCGGTGCGGTAGGCACCGACCAGGGTCTTGCCAGCGTCGTTGTACTGGCCGATGACGTGGACGGCGGCGGAAGCGATGGAGGTTTGCGAGGTGGACATGGGGTTGTTCCTGGAAGTTGATCGGTCGCGGGATTCGCGATGGGGTGATCTTCTTCCGAAGGGCCTAGGCCTGAAAAACTAGAAGCGTCGGAAAACTAGTCCAACTGCCCCAATTTTTCGGGCCCGGGCGGTCCTCAAGCTGCAGCGGCCGCGGCGCGGGGCGCGCTCTTGCGCGCGGGGGCCTTTCGGGCGGGGGGCTTGGCGGTAGGCTTCGGCGCGGCCTTGGCGGGAGTCTTGGTGGCCGTCTTGATCGCTGCCTTCTTCGCGGGCGCCTTCCTGGCCACCGGTGCCGGCGTCTTCTTCGCCGCGGCCTTGCGCGCCGGGGCCTTCTTCGCGGGTGCCTTGACAGCGGGCTCCGCATCGGCGGGTGCCTCGACGACGGCCGCGGGCTTCGGCGCCGGCGCACCGGCCACCGACGGATGCTTCTGCGTCAGCTCCATCAGCAGCTTGTGCTCGGCCAGCAGGTAGTCGCCGATCTCGGTGATGTCGGGCACGGCGCGGCGGCAGGCGATCAGGCCGTAGTCCATGCGGCCGTTGTAGCTCTGCACCGTGACGTTGAGCGCGGTGCCGTGGCTCGCGATCGACACCGGGTAGTAGCAGGTGACCAGCGCGCCCGCGAAGTACATCGGGAACGGCGCGCCCGCCACGTTGGAGATCGCCACGTTGGCGGCCGGCGGCAGCATGTTGACCAGGCCCGAGCGGCCCACCATCGACGCGATGCCCGACACCAGCCAGGGCGCGGCGAAGGTCGGGAAGTCATCGAGGATCACGGCCTTGAAGCGGTTCATGGTCGACTTCGAGGAAGTCGACGAGGCATTGATGGCCTTGAGCCGCTGCAGCGGATCGGTGATGTCGGTGGCCAGGCTCACGAGGATCATGCTGGCCTGGTTGTTGGCCGTGTCGTCGCCGGCCTCGCGCAGGCTCACGGGCACGCCCGCCACCAGCGGCTTGGCCGGCAGCTCGTTGTTGTCGGCCAGGTAGTGGCGCAGCGCGCCGGCCACGGTGGCCATGACGACGTCGTTGAGCGACACGCCGAAGTGCTTGGCGATGTACTTGGTCTCGGCCAGCGAGATGGTGCGGCCCGCGAAGGTGCGCTGGTTGGTGATCGAGACGTTGAGCGAGGTGCGCGGCGCGAAGAGATTGAACTTCTTCGGTGCCGTGGTCGTGAGCTTCTCGGCCGCCTTCTCGTCGGGCTTGGCCAGCCCGCTGATGGCGCGCACGATGGCCGGCGCCATCTTGAACAGCTTGACGTACTGCTGCGCCGTGTTGCGCAGCGCGGCGCTCGCGAGCTCGGCCATGCCGAGCTGGTAGCCGCTGCCGCGCGGACGCGAGCGCGGCGGCTTCACCACGCGGCCCGTGGCCTCGAGGTCGAAGATGGCCTTGCCCACTTCCACGCCGGCCTGGCCATCGATGCCCGCGTGGTGCACCTTGGTGTAGAGCGCGACCTGGCCGCTCTTCAAGCCGTCGATGATGTAGAACTCCCACATCGGCCGGCTGCGGTCGATCAGCGAGGAATGCAGCCGCGCGACGTACTGCTGCAACTGGCGGTTGGTGCCGGGCCGCGGCAGCGAGATGTGGCGCACGTGGTAGTCGAGGTCGATGTCGTCGTCCTCCACCCACACCGGGTTCGTCATGTCGAAGGGCATCAGCGCGAGCTTGCGCGTGAACACGTCGGCCAGATGAATGCGGCTGGCCATGAACTGCTTCGCGTCCTCGTAGAAGTCGCCCTTGTAGCCCTTGGGCAGGTCGAGCACGTTGAGCGAGCCCACGTGCATCGGCATCTCCGGCGTTTCCAGATGCAGGAAGGTGGCATCGAGACCGCTCAGGTGTTTCATGTGTTGTGTCTCCTAGGTCGTGGAATGCCGTCGCATTCGGCTTCGGCAGGATACCGTGCGGCCGCTGCGCCGGGGGGCCGCGCCCTTCAGTGTTTCCACCGGGGAGCGCACCCGGGTTTGCACCGAGCGATGTTCTGGGACCGTCCACCGGTAATGCGAAAGTCCATGGATCGATGTCCGTCACGGTGCGTTCGTACACTGTGTCCATGACCTCTTCCCCCCGCCCGCAAGCGCAAGACCAAGACCCCTTCCTCTGGCTCGAGGACATCGACGGCACGCAGTCCCTCGACTGGGCCAAGGCCCGCAACGCCGAGACGGTGCAGCGCCATGCGCAGTCGGCACGCTTCAAGCAGATCGAGCAGGGCCTGCTCGAGGTGCTCGACTCCGACGACCGCATCCCGATGGTCTACAAGGTCGACACCCTCTACTACAACTTCTGGCGCGACAAGGCCCACCCCAAGGGCCTGTGGCGCCGCACCACGCTCGAGGAGTACCGCAAGCCGCAACCGGCCTGGGAGACGGTGCTCGACCTCGACGCGCTGGCCGCGGCCGAGGGCGAGAACTGGGTCTGGCACGGTGCCGACTGGCTCTACCCCGGCTATGGCCGCTGCCTGCTGTCGCTCTCGCGCGGCGGCGCCGATGCCGACGTGGTGCGCGAGTTCGACCCGGTGCGCAAGGCCTTCGTCGATGGCGGCTTCGCGCTGCCGGAAGCCAAGAACACGGTGGCCTGGAAGGACATCGACCACCTCTACGTGGCCACCGACTTCGGCCCGGGCTCGATGACCACCTCGAGCTATCCGCGCATCGTGAAGGAATGGAAGCGCGGCACGCCGCTGGCCGAGGCCGTCACGGTCTACGAGGCCGACACCGAGGACCTCTCGGCCTCGGGCTGGCGCGACGCCACGCCGGGCTTCGAGCGCGACTTCGTCTCGCGCGCCATCGACTTCTACGACAGCGAGACCTGGGTGCGCGCGGCCGACGGCACGCTCGCCAAGATCGAGGTGCCCGACGACGCAGTGGTCGACGTCACGCGCGAATGGCTGCTGATCGAGCCGCGCAGCGACTGGGAGGTGGGCGGCGCCAGCTACAAGGCCGGCTCGCTGCTGGCCGCGAACTTCGACGCCTACATGGCCGGCGCGCGCGAACTCACCCTGCTGTTCGAACCCACCGACACCAGCGCGCTCGACAGCCATTCGTGGACGCGCCATCACCTGATCGTGAACGCGATGCACGACGTGGTGAACCGCATCGAGGTGCTCACGCCGCCGGCCGACGGCAAGGGCCCGTGGCAGCGCGAGAGCCTGGGCGGCGCGCCCGCGCTGTCGACCATCGCGGCCGGCGCCATTGACGAGGACGAGAACGACGACTACTTCCTCACCGTGAGCGGCTTCCTGCAGCCGACCACGCTCTACATCGGCACCCTGGGCCAGGGCGAGGCCGAGCCGCTCAAGCACAGCCCGGGCTTCTTCGACGCCTCGCGCTACACGGTCAGCCAGCACTTCGCGCGCTCGCAGGACGGTACGCGCGTGCCCTACTTCGAGATCGCGCCCAGGGACCTGGTGGCCAACGGCCGCAACCCGACGCTGCAGTACGCCTACGGCGGCTTCGAGATCTCGCTCACGCCCAGCTACAGCGGCGGCATCGGCCGCGCCTGGCTCGAGCAGGGCGGCGTGTACGTGGTGGCCAACATCCGCGGCGGCGGCGAGTACGGCCCGCGCTGGCACCAGGCCGCGCTGCAGCAGAACCGCCTGCGCAGCAGCGAGGACTTCGCGGCCGTGTCCGAGGACCTGATCGCGCGCGGCATCACCTCGCCCGCGCACCTGGGCGCCATGGGCGGCAGCAACGGCGGCCTGCTGATGGGCAACATGCTCACGCGCCATCCGGAGCTCTACGGCGCCATCGTGAGCGAGGTCGCGCTGCTCGACATGCGCCGCTACACCCAGCTGTCGGCCGGTGCCTCGTGGATCGCCGAATACGGCGACCCCGAAGTGCCCGAGGAGTGGGAATGGATCCGCCACTTCTCGCCCTACGAGAACGCGAAGCCCGGCGCCAAGTACCCGCCCTCGCTGTTCACCACCTCGACGCGCGACGACCGCGTGGGCCCGGTGCATGCGCGCAAGATGCATGCGAAGCTGGCCGCGCAGGGCCACGACACGGCCTTCTACGAGAACCTCGAGGGCGGCCACAGCGCGGCCTCGGACAACAAGCAGTCCGCGTTCATGGACGCGCTGGGCTACGCCTACCTGTGGGACCACCTGGAGACCTGAGCATGAACAACGCCGGCACCACCCTCGAACTGATCGGCGCCCCCACCGACGTCGGCGCCAGCGTGCGCGGCGCGGGCATGGGCCCCGACGCACTGCGCGTGGCGGGACTGGCGGAGGCACTGGTGCGCCAGGGCTTCGCGCTGGTCGACCGCGGCAATCTCGCGGGCCCGGCCACGCCCTGGGCGCCGCCGGCAAACGGGCTGCGCCATCTCGACGAGGTGATCGCCTGGAACCGCGCCGTGTACGCGGCGGTCGACGAGGTGCTGGGCGCGGGTCACGTGCCGCTGATGCTGGGCGGCGACCACTGCCTGGCGATCGGCTCGATCAGCGCGGTGGCCTGGCATGCGCGCAAGCGCGGCCGCAAGCTGCGCGTGCTGTGGCTCGACGCGCATTCCGACGTCAACACCGAGACCACCAGCCCCAGCGGCAACCTGCACGGCATGCCGGTGTCGTGCCTGCTGGGCCACGGGCCCGCGGTGCTGACCGGCTGGAGCGGCGAGCGCGCGGCGCTGCCGCCCGAGGCGATCCGCTTCATCGGCATCCGCAGCGTCGATGCCGACGAGAAGGAGGCGATCCGCACGCTGGGCCTCCACGTGTTCGACATGCGCCACATCGACGAGCACGGCATGCGCACCACCATGACCGAAGCGCTGCAGGACGTGGACGAGGACACGCACCTGCACGTGAGCTTCGACCTCGACTGCCTCGACCCGAACATCGCGCCCGGCGTGGGCACCGGCGTGCGCGGCGGGCCGACCTACCGCGAGATGCAGCTGTGCATGGAGATGATCGCCGACACCGGCCGGCTCGGCTCGGTCGACGTGGTCGAACTCAATCCCGCGCTCGACGTGCGCAACCAGACGGCCGAGATCGCGGTGGAACTGATCGAGAGCCTGTTCGGCAAATCGACGCTGGTGCGTTAGGCCGCGACGCGCGTCGCCTGCAGCGCGCGCAGATCTTCGAGCAGCAGCGCGAGCGGTGCCGCCAGCAGCGGCCGGGCCGCGTCGTCGCACGACGCATGGCGCGCCGCGAGCCGCTCGAGCACCGACAGATCGGGCGCCATGCCCTTGCCTTCGAGCGCATCCGCCAGCGCGGCGAGCGCGCCGGCCGAGGCGCGCGCGGCCTTCGCAATCTCTTCGTTCGATGCCGGCTGCTGCGGCCCGATGGCACGGCCGAGCAGCGCCACGTCCTGCATCAGCCGCGCCATGGTGCGCGCGCGCTGCCGGTGCGCGTCCTTCGGCGCGCCGACCGTGCGGTGACGCCAGGGCCAGCGCGATTCGAGGTCGGCGCCGCCCGCGAGCACCGTGAGCCGCGCGAGCGCGGCGCGGGCGCGTTCGCCGTCGCCCTCGGTCGCATCGCCCGCGGCCAGCGCCAGCAAGCGCTTCGCCATGCCGCGCAGCAGCGCCGCGCAGCCGGCGTCGAAGCGCGCGCCGGCCCGGTACTCGGCCGTCACCAGCGCCATCGCGAGCGCCACGCCCACGCCGATGCCCATCTGCGCCATGCGCAGCAGCGCCACCTGCAGCGCCGAATGGCCCGGCAGGCTGCCGGCCGAGAGGATGATCAGCGCCGCCACCGGCGCGCTGCGCAGCCCTGGCACGGCGGCGCCGACGAAGGCCAGCAGCAGCACGATCGCGAGCGCGTCGGCCTGCATCGGCACGCCATGGTGCGCGAGCCACACGCCCGCGAGGCCCGCCAGCGCGCCTGCGAGGGTGCCGCGCACGCGGTCCCAGCCGGCCTCGAGCGTGGAGCCGGCGCTCGGCCGCATCACGATCAGCACGCTCATCACGGCCCAGAAGCTCTCGGGCAGCCCGATCCCGCGCGACACGCCCCAGGCGATGGCCACCGCCGCCGCGAGCTGCGCGCCCGCGCGCCAGCGGCCGGGCTCGCGCAGGAAGGCCAGCCGGTCCGCGAACGGGAGGGTGGCCATGCCGTCAGCCGCGGTTGGGCGAGGTCGGCACCGGGAAGGTGGTGGCCGGAGCCTGGGACGGGGCCGGGGTAGCGGCGGGTGCCGGGGGCGCGGGTTCGGGCAGGTCCTCGGGCTCTTCCGCGCCCGGCTCCTGCCCTTCGAGGAAGCGGTCGAGCAGCGCGAAGAAGCGGTCGTAGAAGCGCTCGTCGGTCAGCGTCTGGCTCGCCACCTTGACCATCGCGTCGTCGCTGCCGGTCAGCGGCAGCGACAGCGAGCCGAAGGCGCCCACGCCCAGGCTCGCCGAGTTGTTGACCTTCTTGAGGCCGTAGCGGTCCTGCAGCGCGGTGGCGAAGGCCACCGTGCTCTTCGGCCTGGCGCCCTTGCCGCCCCGGCCACCCTCGGCCGCGCAGACCACGCGGAACTCGACCTCCACATGCACCTCGGCCGCCGGCTGGAAGCTCTTGCGGGCCGTCACCAGGTCGGCATTGGCGGCCGTGACCATGTAGCCCTGGCTCAGCAGCGCGCGGCGCGCGGCCTCGCAGGTCTGGGCCTCGGTGGCCTCGTAGCTGCGCGTGTGGGTGGTGGTGGAGTCGAACTCCTCGGTGTCGTAGGAGACGCGGCGCGCACTGCTGCCGCAGCCCGCGAGCACCAGCGCCGACAAGAGCGCGAGGACGAGGACGGAGGAACGGGGGCGGAGGAAGGTCGAAGGCAGGGTCGGCATGGCGTGGCGGATGCTAACCGGCGGGCCGCCGGCCTGGCTTCGAGCGCGATGAGCGCCGCGCGTTCCCCGGCGATTCGGGATCAGGCGCCGGTCAGGAAAGCACGACGACGTGGCTGGCCCGCGCGCGCGTGGCCGCGATCAGCCGCGCGTTCGGCGCATCGGTCTGCGCCACCCACGCGCGCGCCGCCTCGGCGCTGCGGCCGAACTGCTCGTGCCGGCGCACCAGCCGCGCCTCGCGCAGCGCGTCGTCGATGTCCACGTACCAGACCTCGTCGAGCAGCGCCGCCGCGCCGGCCCAGGGCCCGGTGTCGTGCAGCAGGTAGTTGCCTTCGGTGATCACGAGCTGCGTCTCGGGCAGCACCGCGATCGCGCCGGCCACCGGCTCCTCGATCTCGCGCCGGAACTCGGGCGCATAGACGATGTCGCCGCCGGGCCGCTGCGCGCGCAGCCGCTGCAGCAGCGCCACGTAGCCGGCGCTGTCGAAGGTGTCGGGCGCGCCCTTGCGGTCGGCGCGGCCGAGCCGTTGCAGCTCGACGTTGGCGAGGTGGAAGCCGTCCATCGGCACCACCTGCGCGCGCTCGGCGCCGAGCGCGTCGCGCAGCAGCGCCGCGAGCGTGGACTTGCCGGCGCCGGGGGCGCCGACCAGGCCGAGCAGCTTGCGCTGGCCGCCGGCAAGGAGTTTCTGGATGCGCGCGTTCTCGACGGAGCCAAGTGTGTTCACGGAAAAAGCCTCGGGGGAGATGCCATTCAGGCAGGATGTCTCGGTGGTTTCGCCACCCCGCCAACGATAGCGCACCGCCCGTCGCACGCCGACGGACGCCCGGCAAATTCAGGCCGAATTCGTCGGGCGATGGATGGATCTGAAAGTGAGACTGATCCGCTCGCCAACGACTTGTGCCTTGGGGATTGCGTGCAACCAGTCCTGCTGGACCGCATCCGACATGTACAGCAGCGATCCGTGCGGCAGCGGGAAGTCGTGCCGGACGCTGCTGTCGGCCTTGCTGCGGTAGACGATCGAGCGCTCGCTGCCCACCGACACGATGGCTACGCCAGTGCCCGGGGACAGAACCTCGGTGTCGTCGGAATGGAAGCCCATCGACGAGGCTCCATCGGGATAGTGGTTCAGCAGGCAGTTGTTCGGACGGAACCCCAGCCTGGCCTCGATCCGCTCGCAAAGATCGTCAAGCATGGAAGGCATCGGCCACTGCTTCGTAGCTGATCTGCGAATAGTCGTACGGCACACCGAAGCTGGCGGTCTTGCGCGCCTTCATGCGCTCGTCCCACGTCACCGCGGCCTGGACCCACCCGAGCAGGGCATCGGGCGACGCGACGAACGCGGGGTCGAGGTAGATCGGCGGACGGTTCATGGGCCCGCAGGATACAGACGCCGAGGCCGGCGACGGCCTCGGGAACGACATGCGTCGCTCAGGGGTACAGTCCGCGCTCCTGGCGCGCCATCAGGATCCGCTCGCAAGCCACCGCGTAGGTCGCGGTGCGCAGGGTGATCTTGTGCTTGTCGGCCGTGTCCCAGATCTGGTTGAGGGCGTTCATCATGATGCGGTCGAGGCGCACGTTGATCTCGTCCTCGTCCCAGAAGAAGGACGAGAAGTCCTGCACCCATTCGAAGTAGCTGACGGTCACGCCGCCGGCATTGCAGATCACGTCGGGCACCACCAGCACGCCGCGCTCGGCGAGGATGTCGTCGGCCTGCGGCACGGTGGGGCCGTTGGCGCCCTCGAGCACCAGCTTGGCGGTGGTCGTCTTCGCGCGCTCGGCCGTGATCTGGCCTTCGAGCGCGGCGGGGATCAGGATGTCGCAGGCGACGCTCCAGAAGTCCTCGTTCGGCACGATGTCGCCGCCTGCCTTGAAGCCGACCACGCCGTCGGTGCGCGAGATCGGCACCAGCTGCGCGAGGTCGAGGCCCTTGTCGTTGACGATGGTGCCGGTGTGGTCCTGCACCGCGACGATCTTGGCGCCCGCCTCGGCGAACAGCTCGGCCGCGACCGAGCCCACGTTGCCGAAGCCCTGCACCGCGATGCGCGCGCCGCGCAGGTCGAGGCCGAGGCGGCGCGCGGCTTCGCGGCCGGTGACGAACACGCCGCGGCCGGTGGCCTTGACGCGGCCCAGCGAGCCGCCCAGGTGCAGCGGCTTGCCGGTGACCACGCCGGTGGCGGTGCCGCCGACGTTCATCGAGTACGTGTCCATCATCCACGCCATGATCTGGCCGTTGGTGTTGACGTCGGGCGCGGGGATGTCGGTGTGCGGGCCGATGATGATGCCGATCTCGCTGGTGTAGCGGCGCGTGATCTTCTCGAGTTCGTTCTGCGACAGCTTCTTCGGATCGACGCGGATGCCGCCCTTGGCGCCGCCGTACGGCAGGTTGACGGCGGCCGTCTTGATGGTCATCCAGGCCGACAGGGCCATCACTTCCTCGAGCGTGACGTCGGGGTGGAAGCGCACGCCGCCCTTGCCCGGGCCGCGGCTCATGTTGTGCTGCACGCGGTAGCCCTCGAAGTGGGCGATGGTGCCGTCGTCCATCTCGATCGGCACGTCGACGATCAGCGCGCGCTTGGGGCGCTTGAGGGTTTCGACCCAGCGGGCGAGCGGGCCCAGGTAGGGCACCACGCGATCGACCTGCGACAGGTAGGTGCCCCAGGGGCTGTTGGCCGTCGGCGTGACGAAGGAGAGTTTTTCGCTCATGAGAGTCCCTTGGTTGGAATGATGGGCGAACGATAGTCCCGTCTCGCGCGCCGCGCCATGGCTTATGCATGCCGCGACAGGCGGTTATGCAAGAGTCGCTTGACGCCCTCGCGCGGGGCTTTTTCGCGGCGGCGCGGCAGATGACGAAATCGTCATCGACCGGTTATCGACCGCCGGTTTGCGCTCCCTAGAGTCGATGGCAAGGAAGGACGAAGACCACGCGCTTCGCTCCCACCGGGTTCAACCACCACGTCCCCCCATCGAAAGGAACGACGACATGAAGACTTCGCAACACCGCCCCACCCGCACCGTCCGCGCCACCCGCCTGCTGGGAAGCGCCACCTTCGCCGCGCTGCTGGCCGCCACCGCCGCGCCGAGCTTCGCGGGCAACTACGGCGAGGGCGATCCGCGTCCCGCGTCGTTCAGCTCGTCGACCACGCGCGAGGCCGTGACGGCCGAGACGCGCCAATGGCTCAGGACCGCGCCCACGCAGGGCTACACCGACGGCACGCCGCAGCAGCAGGTGGCCACCGTGTCGGCCAACAGCCGCGCCGCGGTGGCCGCCGACACGCGGTTGTGGATGCGGTCGGGGCTGGCGGCGAAGCAGTCGGGCGAGACCGGCGCCGACCCCACGCGCCCGGGCTATCGCCAGGCGGTGGCGGAATACGCGCGGCTGCGCGCGAGCCCGGCCTACGGCGCGCTGATCGAGCAGCTCGATCGCCAGGCCGCCGCGCACGGCCAGAGCACGCTGCGCTGAAGGCCCGCGGTGGCGCTACGCCACCGTGCTCAGCAAGGCCGCGTTGCCGCCCGCGGCCGTCGTGTTGACCGTCACGGTCTGCTCGGCGCAGAAGCGCGGCAGGTAGTTCGGGCCGCCCGCCTTGGGCCCGGTGCCGCTGAGGCCTTCGCCGCCGAAGGGCTGCACGCCGACCACCGCGCCGATGATGTTGCGGTTGACGTAGACATTGCCCACGTGGGCCCGCACGGCCAGCGCCTGGGCGCGCGAATCGATGCGCGTCTGGATGCCGAGCGTGAGGCCGTAGCCGAGCGCGTTGATGCGCTCGATGACCTCGGCCGGGTCGCTCAGCGCGCCCGAGCCCCATCGCACGATCTGCAGCACGGGGCCGAAGATCTCGCTGCGCACGTCCTCGATGGCGCCCACTTCATAGGCCGCCGGTGCGATCAGGGTGGACGATGCATCGTCCTTCACAGCGGGCGCCAGCACGCGCTTCGCTTCGCGGTCCAGCCGCGCCAGATGCCGGCGGATGTTGTCGGCCGCCTCGCGGTCGATCACCGGGCCCACATCGGTCGCGAGCAGCGCGGGATCGCCGGCAGACAGCTCGGCCGCGGCGCCGCGGATCATCTCGATCACGCCGTCGGCGATGCCCTCGTGCAGCACCAGCAGCCGCAGCGCCGAGCAGCGCTGGCCGGCCGAGCGGAAGGCGCTCTGCACGACGGCATCGGCCACCTGCTCGGGCAGCGCGCTCGAGTCGACCAGCATCGCGTTGATGCCGCCGGTCTCGGCGATCAGCGGGACGATCGGGCCGTCCTTGCCCGCCAGCGTGCGATGGATGATCTTCGCCACCTGCGTCGAGCCGGTGAACACCACGCCGGCCACGCCGGGCGCGGCCACCAGCGCGGCGCCCACGGTCTCGCCGGCGCCGTGCAGCAGCTGCAGCGCGTCGGCCGGAACGCCCGCGGCATGCAGCAGCGCGACCGCTTCGCGCGCGATGGCCGGCGTCTGCTCGGCGGGCTTGGCGAGCACGGTGTTGCCGGTGGCGAGCGCGGCCGCGACCTGGCCCGTGAAGATGGCCAGCGGGAAGTTCCACGGGCTGATGCAGACCCAGGGCCCGCGCGCGGTGAGCCGCAGCTCGTTGCGCTCGCCGGTCGGGCCGGGCAGCAGCACGGGCTGCATCAGGCGCTCGGCCTCGTCGGCGTAGTAGCGCAGGAAGTCGATCGCCTCGCGCACCTCGGACACCGCATCGCCCCAGGTCTTGAAGGCTTCCTTGACGAGCAGCGCGCACAGGCGCGGCAGTTGCGCCTGGAAGGCATCGGCCGCGCGGCGCAGCGCGGCGGCGCGCGTTGCCACCGGCGTATTGCGCCAGGCGCGGAAGGCGGCGGCGCTCGCGGCCACGGCGCGCGCGGCGCTCGCGGGATCGGCCTCGGGCACGACCGGCACCGCGGTCGCGGCCAGCGCGGCGAACAGCGGCGCGCGCATGGCGTCGACCGTGAGGTCGAGCCCGTCGCTGTTGCGCCGCGCGGGCGCCGGGCCGTAGAGCAGCGGCGGCAGCGGCAGTTGCGGGCTCTCGCGTTCCAGCCACAGCGGCGACACCAGCAGCGTGGCAATGGGCACGCCGGGGTCGCCGAGCTGGTTGACGAAGGAGGAGTTGGCGCCGTTCTCGAGCAGGCGGCGCACCAGGTAGGCCAGCAGGTCCTTGTGGCGGCCGACCGGCGCGTACACGCGCACCGAGGCGCCCGTGTGCTTCATGACCTCGCGGTAGACGCCCTCGCCCATGCCGTGCAGCCGCTGCAGCTCGAAGGGCGCGCCCTGGCGCTGCGCCATCTGCAGGATGGCCGCGATGGTGCCCGCGTTGTGGGTGGCGAACTGCGGATAGATCGCGTCGGGCGCGGCCAGCAGCGCCTGCGCGCAGGCCAGGTAGCTGACGTCGCTGTGGTGCTTGTGGGTGAACACGGGATAGTGCGGCAGGCCCAGCTCCTGTGCGCGCTTGATCTCGGCGTCCCAGTAGGCGCCCTTGACCAGCCGGCACATCAGCCGCAGGCCGTAACGGCGCGCGATCGCGGTCACGTGCTCGATCAGCTCGAGCGCGCGCGTCTGGTAGGCCTGCAGCGCGAGGCCGAAGCCGCGCCATTGCGGATGCTCGGCGGCGACGCGGGCCGCGAGCGCGTCGAACACGTCGAGCGAGAGCTCGAGCCGGTCGACCTCCTCGGCGTCGATGGTGAGGTTGAGGTTGGCCGCGGCCGCGCGCTCGCACAACAGCCACACGCGCGGCACCAGCTCGCGCAGCACGCGCTCGCGCTGCGCGTCCTCGTAGCGCGGATGCAGCGCGCTGAGCTTGATCGAGATGCCGTCGTTGCGCTCGGGCGCGGCGGTGGGATCGGCGCCCTGGGCGATCGCGGCGATGGCGCGGGTGTAGCTCTCGAGGTAGCGCAGGGCGTCCTCGTCGGTGCGCGCGCCCTCGCCGAGCATGTCGTAGCTGAAGCACAGGGCGGACTGCTTGCGGTGCGCGGCACGGGCCTCGTCCATCGCCTCGGCGATGGTCTGGCCCAGCACGAACTGCCGGCCCAGCAGCTGCACCGCGCGCAGCGTGGCGGCGACCACGGTGCGCGCGCCGAGCCGGGCCATCAGGCCGGGCGGATGGTCGGCCTCGGGCAGGAAGCGCTTCGACATCGCGATCGCGGCCGACGACAGGCGCGACAGCGTGGAATCGGCCGCGCCCTCGAAATCGGCGCGGCCGAGCTGGTCGGCCGTGAGCGCGATGGCGGTCTCGGCATCGGGCACGCGCAGCAGCGCCTCGGCCAGGCGCATCAGCGCGAGGCCTTCGGCGCTCGAGATCGGGTATTCGCGCAGCAGGCTCTCCATGGCCCAGAACGGCGGCGGATGGTCGCGCACCGCCTCCACCCAGGGCGTGGCAACGGTCGAGGCCGCGGTCCAGTCGAGCGCACCCTCGAGCAGGGCGAGTCGATGGGCGACGACCTCGGTCTCGGGTCGGTAGGGGTCGGGCAGGCGCATGTCTTCTCCTTGGTTGGATTGGCTATGGTCCATGCCTTGGTGGCGAATCTTTCACCAAAATTCGACAGCATTTCCGGATAATTCACCAGAACCCTTGCCATCCCAGATTCCATGACCGACCTGGACCGCGTCGATCTCCGGCTGCTGAAGATTCTTCAGGAAGACGGCCGCATCACCAACCTCAAGCTGGCCGAGGCGGTGGCGCTGTCGCCGACGGCGGTGCTCGCGCGCGTGCAGCGCCTCACGCGCGAGGGCTTCATCCAGGGCTACGAGGCGCGGCTCGACGCCGAGCGGCTGGGCCGCGGCTTCACGGTCTTCGTCGAGGTGCTGCTGGACCGCACCACGCCCAACGTGTTCGACCAGTTCAAGGCCGCGGTGCAGGTGCGCGAGGAGATCGTCGAATGCCACATGGTGGCCGGCGGCTTCGACTACCTGCTGAAGACGCGCATGGCCGACATGGCGGCCTACCGCGACTTCGCGGGCACGGTGCTGTGGCAGCTGCCGGGCGTGCGCGAGACGCGCACCTATGCGGTGATGGAGGAAGTGAAGAGCAGCGCGCGGATCCCGCTGGGGATCTGAGCCGTGCCGCTCAGGCCGCCTTCCGCGGGCGGCCGCCGAAGATCGCCGTGCCGATGCGCACCATGGTGCTGCCCGCGCTGACCGCCGCCTCGAGGTCGGCGCTCATGCCCAGCGACAGGGTGTCGAGCGCGATGCCGGCGCCGCGGATCTCGTCGAACAGCGCCTTCGCGCGCAGGAACAGCACGCGCTGGGCCTCGAAATCGGGCGCCGGTTCGGGGATCGCCATGAGCCCGCGCAGCACCAGCTGTGGCAACGCCGCCACAGCGCGCGCCAGCGGCAGCGCCTCCTCGGGCGTCACGCCGGACTTGTTGGCGCCGCCGTCGACGTTGACCTGCAGGCAGACCTGCAGCGGCGGCAGGTGGACCGGGCGCTGGGCCGAGAGCCGCTCGGCGATCTTGAGCCGGTCGATGCCCTGCACCCAGTCGAACTGCTCGGCCACGGGCCGCGTCTTGTTGCTCTGCAGGGGGCCGATGCAGTGCCATTCGAGGCCGGCGCGCAGGTCGGCCAGCGCGGCGATCTTGTCCAGGCCTTCCTGCACGTAGTTCTCGCCGAAGGCCGCCTGGCCGGCGGCATGCGCCTCGCGCACCGCCTCGGGCCCGAAGGTCTTCGATACCGCCAGCAGCCGCACCGCGCCGGGGTCGCGGCCGGCGTCGGCGCAGGCCTTCGCGATCCGCTGTCGCACGTGCTGGAGGTCGTCGCCAATCATCGTCATAATCGTCCAAATTCGTATCAAAACGTCACCGAAACCCGATCGAGGAGCCCCGTGGACATCACCCAACTGCTCGCGTTCAGCGTCAAGAACAAGGCTTCCGACCTGCATCTGTCGGCCGGCCTGCCGCCGATGATCCGCGTTCACGGCGATGTGCGCCGCATCAATGTCGATGCGCTGGACCACAAGGCGGTGCACGCCATGGTCTACGACATCATGAGCGACACCCACCGCAAGCACTACGAAGAGTTCCTGGAGGTCGACTTCTCGTTCGAGATCGACGGCCTGGCGCGCTTCCGGGTCAACGCCTTCAACCAGGCGCGCGGGGCGGCCGCGGTGTTCCGGACCATTCCCTCGAAGATCCTCACGCTCGAGCAGCTGAATGCGCCCAAGATTTTCGGCGAACTCGCGCTCAAGCCGCGCGGCCTGGTGCTGGTGACCGGCCCCACGGGCTCGGGCAAGTCGACCACGCTGGCCGCGATGATCAACTACCTCAACGAGAACGAGTACGGCCACATCCTCACGGTCGAGGACCCGATCGAGTTCGTGCACGAGTCGAAGAAGTGCCTGATCAACCAGCGCGAGGTCGGGCCGATGACCCTGTCGTTCTCGAACGCGCTGCGCTCGGCGCTGCGCGAGGACCCCGACGCCATCCTGGTCGGCGAGTTGCGCGACCTCGAGACCATCCGCCTGGCGATGACCGCGGCCGAAACCGGCCACCTGGTGTTCGGCACCCTGCACACCTCGTCGGCCGCCAAGACCATCGACCGGATCATCGACGTGTTCCCGGGCGAGGAGAAGGAGATGATCCGCGCCATGCTGTCGGAGTCGCTGCAGGCGGTGATCTCGCAGACCCTGTGCAAGACCAAGGACGGCATGGGCCGCGTGGCGGCGCACGAGATCATGCTGGGCACCTCGGCCATCCGCAACCTGATCCGCGAGGCCAAGGTGGCGCAGATGTACTCCACCATCCAGACCGGCCAGGGCCAGGGCATGCAGACGCTGGACCAGAACCTCACGGACCTGGTGCGGCGCAATACGATCTCCGCCGCCGAAGCCCGCAGCAAAGCGAAGATCCCCGAAAACTTCCCCGGCTGAACCCCAGCCCTCCGGAGCCCCCATCATGGAACGCGATCAAGCCAGCCAGTTCATCAACGACCTGCTCAAGCTCATGGTGAGCCGCAACGGCAGCGACCTGTTCATCACGGCCGACTTCCCGCCCGCGATCAAGGTCGACGGCAAGGTCACCAAGGTCTCGCAGCAGGCGCTGGGCGCGCAGCACACGCTGGCGCTCACGCGCTCGGTGATGAACGACCGCCAGACGGCCGAGTTCGAGCGCACCAAGGAGTGCAACTTCGCGATCTCGCCGACCGGCATCGGCCGCTTTCGCGTCAACGCCTTCGTGCAGCAGGGCAAGGTCGGCATGGTGCTGCGGACCATCCCGGCCAAGCTGCCGACCATCGACGACCTGGGCATGCCGCAGGTGCTCAAGGACGTGTCGATGACCAAGCGCGGCCTGTGCATCCTGGTGGGCGCCACCGGCTCGGGCAAGTCGACCACGCTGGCCGCGATGATCGACTGGCGCAACGAGAACTCCTTCGGCCACATCGTCACGGTGGAGGACCCAGTGGAGTTCGTGCATCCGCACAAGAACTGCGTGGTGACGCAGCGCGAGGTGGGCATCGACACCGACAGCTGGGAGGCGGCGCTCAAGAACACGCTGCGCCAGGCGCCCGACGTGATCCTGATGGGCGAGATCCGCGACCGCGAGACCATGGAGCACGCGGTGGCCTTCGCCGAGACCGGCCACCTGTGCATGGCCACGCTGCACGCCAACAGCGCCAACCAGGCGCTCGACCGGATCATCAACTTCTTCCCCGAGGAGCGCCGCGCGCAGCTCCTGATGGACCTGTCGCTGAACCTGCGCTCGCTGGTCTCGCAGCGCCTGGTGCCGACCGAGGACGGCCTGGGCCGCGTGGCGGCGGTCGAGATCCTGCTGAACACGCCGCTGATCTCCGACCTGATCTTCAAGGGCGAGGTCGGCGAGATCAAGGAGATCATGAAGAAGAGCCGCAACCTCGGCATGCAGACCTTCGACCAGGCGCTGTTCGACCTGTTCGAGGCCCATGCGATCAGCTTCGAGGATGCGCTGCGCAATGCCGACTCGGCCAACGACCTGCGGCTGCAGATCAAGCTCAACAGCCAGCGCGCGCGCAGCACCGACCTGGCCGCGGGCACGGAGCACTTCGCGATCGTCTGAGCCGGCGCGCCGCCTTCAGTCGATCTGCCGCTGCCAGGCGGCGAACACGCCCGCCGCGAGCGCGACCACCGCGATCGCCGTGAAGCCGTCGAGCGAGGCCATGAAGGTGGCCTGCTGCTCGAGCGTGCGCCACAGGGTGCCGAGCGCCATGGCATGCGCCTCGCCGGCCGCATGGCCGAGCGCCGCGAAACTCCGCGTCAGCGCCTCGAGCGCCTGCATGAAGCCCGCGTTGCCGGGGTTGGCCGATTCGGCGAGCCGGGTTTCGTGCAGCGCGAGCCGGTGCTGCTGCAGCGCGATCACGCTCGAGGTGGCGAAGGAGATCGCGAGCTGCCGCACCAGGTTCTTGAGCCGGTAGCCGTGCGCGAAGTCTTCGGCCGCGAAGGGCCGGAAGGTGAGGTTCGCGACCGGCAGCACCACGAACAGCATCAGCAGGCCGCGCAGCAGCAGCGGGCCGACCAGCGCCTCGCGCCCCGACTGCGGCGTGACGCGCGCGAGCCAGGCGGAGGCCAGCGCGGCGATCGCGAAGCCCGCGACGATCAGCCACTTCTTGCGCGCGAGGCGCGCCGAGTAGCGCAGGTAGACGAACACCAGCAGCCCGGTGGCGAGCGACATCGCGCCCGTGAAGTAGCCGGTGTTGCCCACGCTGAAGCCGAGCCCGCCTTCCATCAGCCGCGGCAGCAGGTAGCTGAAGCCGGTCGACAGGTAGTAGTAGACGACGTAGAGCGCGAGCCCGACGCGAAAGCCCGGCTGCCGCAGCGCATGCAGCCGCACCAGCGGCGCGGGATGGTGCCACTGGTGCCAGCCGAACCAGGCGAGCCCCGCGAGGCCGGCCAGCGCCAGCCCGACGAGCGCGGGCGAACCGGTGAAGAGTTCGAAGTGGGTGCGCGTGAGCACCACCTGCAGTGCCGCCTGCGCGAGCGCGAACACCAGGTAGGGCGCATGGTGCGGCGCGGTGCGCTCGTGCGGCTCGACATCGCCGAGGTCGGGCAGCGCCCACAGCACCAGCAGGCCGATCGACACCGCCACCGGCACGGTGCTGCCGAACAGCCAGCGCCAGTCGAAGTTCGAGACCAGGAAGGCGCCGGCCACAGGCGCCAGCGCGCCGCCGAAGACGATCAGCACCATGAAGGCCTTGAGCGCCCTGGCGCGGCGCTCGGCCGGCATGCCGATCTGGATCAGGATGCGGCAGGCGCCGAGCATCGGCCCGACGAAGTAGCCCTGCATGCCGCGCGCCAGCGCGAGCTGGGTGGCGCTGTCGGACCAGGCGGCGCCGAGGCCACCCGCGGCGAAGGCGAACATGCACAGCGCGAGGTAGCGGCGATAGCCGAGCCGCTCGATCCACGCATGCTGCTGCAGGATGCCGAGCACCGCGCCCAGCGCGTAGGCGCTCGAGGCCCACACCAGCTCGTCGGGCGAGGCGTTGACGCCGCCGGCGATGTAGCTGGCGAAGAAGGCGAACAAGGCGTTGTCGAAGTAGTCGACCGCCGTGACCAGCCCGATCGCCCAGGGCATCCACGCCACGGCCGAGAGGCCGCGCGGATGCCGGGCGAGGGCCGGTGCGTTCATGGCGCCGGCCGCTCCGCGCGCCGCTGCGCGAGGGCCTCCTCCACCGGTTCGCCGGCCAGGCGGCGCTCGACGTAGTCGAGGTCGCGGCGCAGCTGGGCCTGCAGGGCGGCGGCTTCCTTGAGCTCGCGCCGCACCTGGGCCACGCGGGTGTCGAGCGTGGCGAGCTGCGCGCCCAGCGTTTCGCGCAGCGACTTGAGCGAGGCATTCGACAGCCGCGGGCGACCGCCCTCGGCCGGCGCCTCCATCGGCTGGCGCAGCATCTCGGTGATGGTGGTGAGCGAGAAGCCCAGCGAACGCATGCGCAGCACGCGCGCGAGCCGCTCGAGGTCGGCCGGTTCGTAGAGCCGGTAGCGGCCCTCGCTGCGCACCGGCACCACGATGCCCAGTTCCTCGTAGTACTTGAGCGTGCGCGGCGTCACCCCGAGCTGCGCCGCGGCATCGCGAACGGTGAGGGACTTGGGCGGGGGGGCCGGGGAGCTCATGGGGCAATTCTACTCCAACGTGTACGTTCACGTACATGTTTGGGCCGGCACGGCCATGTCCCCCAGGGTGCGGGCTGTCGCCGAATGGCTTTAAGCTCGGGCCCATGAGCAGCATCAACACCCGCACCTACGAATCCACTCCCGCGCAGACGGTGGCCTTCCTGGGCCTCGGCGTCATGGGCGGGCCGATGGCCGGCCACCTGGCCAAGGCCGGCCACAGCGTCACGGTCTACAACCGCACCGAGGCCAAGGCCCGGGCCTGGGTCGACGAGTTCGGCGCCCCCGGCCGCCATGCCGCCACGCCGCGCGAAGCGGTGGCCGGCGCCACCATCGTGTTCTGCTGCGTCGGCAACGACGACGATCTGCGCTCGGTGGTGCTCGGCGACGACGGCGCCTTCGCCGGCATGGCGAAGGGCGCGGTCTTCGTCGACCACACGACCGCCTCGGCCGACGTGGCGCGCGAACTCTCCAAGGCCGCGCTCGAACGCGGCCTGCAGTTCATCGACGCGCCGGTGTCGGGCGGACAGGCCGGCGCCCAGAACGGCGCGCTCACCGTGATGTGCGGCGGCGACGCGGCCGCCTTCGACCGCATCAAGCCGGTGGCCGCGGCCTTCGCGCGCGCGGTCACGCTGCTCGGCGAGAGCGGCGCGGGCCAGCTCGCGAAGATGGTCAACCAGATCGCGATCGCGGGCCTGGTGCAGGGCCTGTCGGAAGCCATCGCCTTCGGCCAGCGCGCGGGGCTCGACATGCAGGCGGTGCTCGAGGTCATCGGCAAGGGCGCCGCCCAGAGCTGGCAGATGGACAACCGCGGCAAGACCATGATCCAGGGCAAGTTCGACTTCGGCTTCGCGGTCGACTGGATGCGCAAGGACCTGGGCCTGGTGCTCGACGAGGCCAAGCGCAACGGCGCGCGCGTGCCCGTGACCGCGCTGGTCGACCAGTTCTATGCCGACGTGCAGCAGTCGGGCGGCCAGCGCTGGGACACCTCGAGCCTGATCACGCGGCTGAAGTGACGACGCACACCCCGTGAATGACAAAGGCCCCTGAACGGGGCCTTTCTTATTCGGGGCATCAAGAGAGACGCTTCAGCGGATCGGGCTGGTCGTCACGCCACCGGCCGGCGCGGGCGCCGGTGCCACGTTCGGCAGCGGCTCCATCGGCGGCAGCGGCACGCGCGAGGAGGTGCCGGGCTGCGGCTGCGAGGCCGGCGCCACGGGCGCGGGCGTGGAGACACCGGTGCCGCCGCGCTGGGCGCCGCTCAGGTCGGCCTCGCTCACCACCTCGACCACGCGCACCACCTTCTGCACGCCGGTCACGCTGCGCACCACCTCGGTCGCGCGGTCGGTCTCGCGGCGCGTGGCGATGCCCATCAGGTAGACCGTGCCGCGTTCGGTCACGACCTTGAAGGAGTTGGCGAAGATGTCCTTGGCATCGAGCAGCGAGGCCTTGACCTTGCCGGTGATGTAGAGGTCGTTGGAGCGGTCCTGGAAGGTGCTGGGCGCGCCCAGCGTGATTTCGTTGACCACCGAGCGCACGTTCTCGGCGCCGCGCACCACGTCCTCGACGCGGCGGCGGTCGGCCTCGTTGCCCACCGCGCCGGTCAAGAGCACCTGGCGGTTGTAGCTGGTCACGCTGACGTACATCTGGTCGTTGGCGATGTCGCGCACGCGGGCCGCGGCGCGCAGCTCGATGCCCTGGTCGTCGAGCTGGGCGCCCGAGCTGCGGCGGTCGGTCGCCACCATGCCCACGCCCACCGCCGCCGCGCCGCCGACCACCAGCGGCACGCAGGCCGAGAGGCCCGCGACCAATGCCGCGCCCGAGGCGAGTGCGAGAACGAGGCGGTGCATGGCGCGAGGCGTCGAGGCGGTCTTCTGCATGTGTGATTCCCTGGAATGGAGGTGCGAGACGGGCCCTGCCGCGAGGCCCTGGCCCGGGTTCGCGGCGAGTTTAGCCCAGCGGATTTGCCGCTCCGTTACGGCTTGTTGGTAGAAACGGAGAAGGCGCCGGAGTTCCCGCGCGGGCGCGCCGGCGCCTGTGGGAGGCGGCCTACGCCGCCTCTGCGCACTCGTGGCCTCAGCTCGACGGCGACAGCACGTCGCTGTCGGGATCGCCGAGCAGTTGCGCGTCCACGCCGTCGCACAGGCAATGCAGCGCGAGCAGGTGGATCTCGTGGATGCGCGCGCCGCGCTCGTGCGGCACGCTGATCTGCACGTCGGTCTCGCGCAGCGCGCGGCCGATCACGCCGCCGGTGCCCGGCGCGGCCGAGGCGCCCGCGTTGGCATTGCCGAGCAGCGCCACCACGGTCATGTCGCGCTCGTGCGCGGCATGCACCGCCGCGAGCACCGGGGCCGACTGGCCGCTGACGCTGAGCGCGAGCAGCACGTCGCCGGCCTGGCCGAGCGCGCGCACCTGGCGCGCGAAGCGGTCGCCGTCGACGGCATTCGCGCCGTCGGCCGCGGGATCGGTGCTGTCGCCGGGCAGCGCGATGGCCGCGAGCTCGGGCCGCTCGCGCTCGAAGCGGCCGACGAACTGCGAGGCGAATTGCGTGGCCAGCAGGCCCGACACGCCCGACCCGCAGGCCAGCACCTTGCCGCCGCTGGTCACGCACGCCAGGATCGCCTGCATCGCCTGCGAAATGGGTTTGCTCAGAACCGGGCCGGCCTGGTACTTGAGGTCGGCACTGTCGATGAAGTGCTGCTGAATCCGTTGCTCGAGCATGGGGCGGGATGATAACTGCGGGGATGCAGCGAAAGACCCCGCGCTGTGATCCGCCCTACACCTTCGCGCATCGCTCGCCGCTCAGCCCGCGTCGAAGGCCGCGCGCAGCCAGGTGATGCGCTCCTCGACCAGCACCACGTCGAAGCGGCATGGCGGCGGCTCGCGCAAACGGGCGAGGTAGTGGCGCGCCGCGAACACGATGCGCCGCTGCTTGGCCGCCGTGATGCTGCCGCCCGCGCCGCCGTGACCCGTGGAACTGCGCTGGCGCACCTCGACGAACACCAGCGTGCGGTCGCGCGGATCGCGCATGATCAGGTCGATCTCGCCGCCGCCTCGTCCCGGCGTCCGATAATTGCGCGCGACCAGCCGCAGCCCCGCGCGTTCCAGGTACGCCAGTGCGGCGTCCTCCGCCGCGTCGCCGCGGCGCTTGGTCGTGACGGCCGATGCCGTCGTCGTGGTCTTCATGACCGCTCCCTGTTCCCGTTTGTTCTTGTGTCGACGTCCCTCGGAGAAAAGCGCTTGGCCTCACTCGCACCCGCCTCTTTCGGTGCCGCCCTCGGGGCCGCGCGCGACGCCGCCGGTGCGCAGCATTATCCGCAGGGCACCCTCTACGTGGTCGCCACGCCGATCGGCAACCTGGCCGACATCACCTTGCGCGCGCTGCACGTGCTGCAGCTGGTCGACGCCGTCGCCTGCGAGGACACGCGCCACACCCAGAGCCTGCTGCGCGCCTACGGCATCGACCGCCCCGGCGCGCAATTGCTCGCGCTGCACCAGCACAACGAGGCCGAGGCCGCGCAGGCCGTGGTCGCGCGGCTCGCGCAGGGCGAGCGCATCGCCTACGTCAGCGACGCCGGCACGCCGGGCGTGAGCGACCCCGGCGCGCGGCTGGTGGCCGCGGTGCATGCGGCCGGCCTGCGCGCGCTGCCGTTGCCGGGCGCGAGCAGCGTCACCACGCTGGTCGGCGCGGCCGGGCTGGTGTCCGATGGCAGCGGCGACAGCGCGAGCAGCGCCTTCGTGTTCGCGGGCTTCCTGCCGAGCAAGGCCGGCGAGCGCGACACCGCGGTGCAGGCGCTCGCGCGCGAGCCGCGCGCCGTGGTGCTGCTCGAGGCCCCGCACCGCATCGAGCCGCTGGCGCGCGCGCTGGCCGTGCTCGGCGAGCGCCGCGTCACCGTGGGCCGCGAGCTCACCAAGCAGTTCGAGGAGATCGCGACCCTGGCGGCCGGCGCCCTGCCCGCCTGGTTCGCGGCCGAACGCGACCGCACGCGCGGCGAGTTCGCGCTGGTGCTGCATCCGGTGGCGGTGGCGGCCGACGACGGCGCCGAGGGCGAACGCGTACTGCGCCTGCTGCTGGCCGAGCTGCCGGTGAAGAGCGCCGTGAAGCTCGCGGCCGAGATCACGGGCGCGCCGCGCAACACGCTCTACGACATGGCGCTGCGGATCCGCAACGCGGGCGACGAAGACGCGGACTAAGCTCGCTTCTTGAACAGCGCCGAGGCCCCGCTCGCGGTCGCCACCTCGGCCGCCGCCTGCATCAGCGTGGGCCCGAGCGTCTCCATGCGCTGCGGCGTCAGCCGCACCGCGGGACCGGCGATGGTGATGACGCCGATGGCCGGGCCGGACGGGCCGAAGACCGGCGCCGCCATCGCGGTCATGCCGGGCGCGAAGACCTCGTTGATCAGGCTGAAGCCGCGCTGGCGCGCCGCCTTCACGTAGACCATCACGGCCTTGAGCGTGGTCGGCGCCTTGGGGCCGAAGTCCTCGGGCTTGCCCAGGCCCTTCTTCGCGACCAGCGCCATCGCGTCGTCCTCGGGCAGGGTCGAGAGCCAGGCATGGCCGGCCGCGCTGCACGACAGCGCCACCGACAGGCCCATGTCCGGGTCGTAGCGCAGGCCGTGGGTGGCGCCCTGCGCCTTGGCCACGAAGGTGAGTTCGTCGCCGTCGACCACCGCCAGGCGCACCAGTTCGCCCGAGGCCTTGGCGAGCTGGTCGAGCAGCGGCTGCGCGACATCGACCACGCCCGAGTTGCTGAGGAACGAGAGGCCGATCGACACCAGCTTGATGGTCAGCACGTAGTGGCCGTCGCGCTGCTCCTGCCGCACGTAGCCGTAGCGGATCAGCTCCGTCAGCAGGCGGTGCGAGGCGCTCAGCGGGATCTGCAGATCGCCCGCCAGCAGGGACAGGGGCACGCCCTCGGGATGGGACGCCAGATATTCCAGCACCCTGAAGCTGCGTCCCAGCATTTCGCTCATGTCAGTACTCCCGGTTCATGTCGCGGACCGATGGCGACAGGCGAACTCTAGCAGATGAAGGGAAGGGATTTCCATAGTGGAAAGATTTTCCGATCTCCCACAGAATGCCTTCCCTCGCATCGGCCATGCCGCCTTCCGTCCCTCCCTGGAGTCCTCCGTGAAATTCCTTCGCACCTTCGCCCTCGCCAGCCTCTGCATCGGCCTCGCCGCGCCCGCCCTGGCGCAGCAGGAACGCACCATCCGCTTCGGCCACCTCAACAACACCGACCACCCGGTGAGCCTGGGCGTGAAGCGCTTCGCCGAGCTGCTCGCGGCCAAGAGCGGCGGCAAGATGAAGGTACAGGAGTACCCGGCCAACCAGCTCGGCAACGAGATGCAGCAGCAGTCGGCGCTGCAGGGCGGCGTGCAGCAGATGTCGGCGCCCGCGACCACCTCGCTCGCGGGCATCGTCAAGGAGTTCGGCCTGGTCGACTTCCCGTTCGCGGTCGCCAGCTTCGAGCAGGCCGACCAGCTGCTCGACGGCCCGCTGGGCCAGGCGCTGATCGCCAAGCTGCCCGAGAAGGGCCTGGTGGCGCTCGGCTACTGGGACCTGGGCTTTCGCAACGTGACCAACAGCAAGCACCCGATCACCAAGGCCGAGGACCTGCAGGGCCTGAAGATCCGCGTGATCCCGAACCCGGTGTTCCTCGACACCTTCAAGGCCTTCAAGGCCAACCCGGTGCCGATGCCCTTCGCCGAGCTCTACGGCGCGCTCGAGTCGAAGGCGGTCGACGGCCAGGAGAACCCGTTCGCCGTGATCCTGTCGAACAAGTTCTACGAGGTGCAGAAGTTCGTGAGCGCGACCAACCACGTGTACGCGGCCAACATCGTGCTCGTGAGCAAGAAGTTCTGGGACCAGCTCTCGCCCACCGAGCAGAAGTGGATGCGCGAGGCCGCCGACGAGGCGCGCGGCTACCAGCGCCAGACCAGCCGCGCCGCGGCGCAGAAGGCCGTCGGCGAGCTGCAGGCCAAGGGCGCGCAGTTCAACGAGGTGGCGCCGAAGGAGCAAGTGCGCATGCGCGAGATCGCGCAGCCGGTGATCGACAAGTTCGCGGCGCAGTACGACCCGGCCATCGTCAAGCTCTACAACGACGAGCTCGCGCGCATCCGCGGCGGCAAGCAGTGAGCGCACCGCAACCGCGAGCATCCATCATGAAGTTCCTCGTCCTGCACGGCCCCAACCTCAACCTCTTCGGCCGCCGCGAGCCGCACATCTATGGCCGCACCACCCTGGCCGAGATCGACGCGCGCATCGACAAGCTCGCGCGCGAGCTCGACATCACGGTGGCGACGATCCAGTCCAACCACGAAGGCGCGCTGGTCGACTTCCTGCACCAGCACATCGACGAGGCGCAGGGCGCGCTGGTCAATCCCGCGGGCCTCACGCAGCACGGCGTGCCGCTGCACGACGCGATCAAGGCCATGCCGTTCCCGACCATCGAGGTCCACATGTCGAACATCGCGGCGCGCGAGGCCTGGCGCGCGCACTCGATCATCTCGCCGGCCGTGCGCGGCACGGTGCAGGGGCTCGGGCCGCAGTCCTATCTCGCGGCGCTGCGCGCGCTGGTCGAGATCGTGCGCGACGACAAGCAGTGAGCCCGCGCGTGCGCCGTTGCACGGCGCGCGCCCACCGACTGGATTGAAGAGGACGACATGAATCGATGGATCGATCGCGCCTGCCGCGTGGTGGAGGCGCTGATCGCGACCTTCCTGGCCGTGATGGTGGTGCTGGTGTTCGGCAACGTGGTGCTGCGCTACGGCCTCAACTCGGGCATCACCGTGTCCGAGGAGGTCTCGCGCTGGCTGTTCATCTGGATCACCTTCCTGGGTGCGCTGGTGGCGCTGCGCGAGCATGCCCACCTCGGCGTGGACATGGTGGTCGGCAAGCTGCCGCCGCTGGGCCGCAAGCTGTGCCTCGGTGCCAGCCACCTGCTGATGCTCTACATCCTGTGGCTGCTGTTCCAGGGCAGCCTGGCGCAGACGCGGATCAACTGGGACGTGGAGGCGCCGGTCACCGGCGCCTCGATGGCCGTGGTCTATGCCTCGGGCCTGGTGTTCTCGGTGCTGGCCGCGGCGCTGCTGCTGATCGAGCTGCTGCGCCTGCTCACGGGCCAGCTGGCCGACGACCAGCTGGTGGCGATCCAGGAATCGGAAGAGGCCGCCGCGCTCGCGCAGGTGCTCGACCACGAACGGGAGCGCCGCGCATGACGATCGCCGTCTTCCTCGGATCGCTGCTGCTGGCCATGGCGCTCGGCATGCCGATCGCGTTCGCGCTGCTGGCCAGCGGCGTGGCGCTGATGTGGCAGCTCGACCTGTTCGATGCCCAGATCCTGGCGCAGAACCTGATCGGCGGCGCCGACAGCTTCCCGCTGCTGGCCGTGCCCTTCTTCATGCTCGCGGGCGAGATCATGAACGCGGGCGGCCTGTCGCGCCGCATCGTCGCGCTGGCGCTCGCGCTGGTGGGCCATGTGCGCGGCGGCCTGGGCTACGTGACCATCATGGCCGGCTGCCTGCTGTCGGCGCTGTCGGGCTCGGCCGTGGCCGACGCGGCGGCGCTGACCGCGCTGCTGCTGCCGATGATGGTCTCGGCCGGCCACGACCGCGCCCGCGCGGGCGGCCTGATCGCGGCCACCGGCATCATCGGCCCCGTGATCCCGCCGAGCATCGGGCTGGTGATCTTCGGCGTGGCGGCCAACGTCTCGATCTCCAAGCTCTTCCTCGCGGCCATCGTGCCCGGCCTGCTGATCGGCGGCGCGCTGTGGATCACCTGGGCCTGGCTGGTGCGGCACGAGAAGATCGAGCCGCCGCCGCGCAAGTCCGGCCGCGAGATCGCCAGCGCGGCGCGCGAGGCCGGCTGGGCGCTGATGCTGCCGGTGATCATCCTGGTCGGCCTGCGCATGGGCGTGTTCACGCCCACCGAGGCGGCCGTGGTGGCCGCCGTCTACGCGCTCTTCGTGGCCACGGCCATCTACCGCGAGCTGCGTTTTCCCGATCTCTACAAGATCTTCGTGAGCGCCGCCAAGACCAGCGCGGTCGTGATGTTCCTGATCGCCGCGGCGATGGTCAGCGCCTGGCTGATCACGGTGGCCGACCTGCCCGCCAAGGTGGTGGCGCTGCTCGAGCCCTTCATGGGCAACAAGATCGTGCTGATGATCGCGATCATGCTGCTGGTGATGGCGGTGGGCACGGCGATGGACATGACGCCGACCATCCTGATCCTCACGCCGGTGCTGATGCCGGTGGTGGCGGCGGCCGGCATCGACCCGGTCTACTTCGGCGTGATGTTCATCATCAACAACTCGATCGGGCTGATCACGCCGCCGGTGGGCGTGGTGCTCAACGTGGTGGCGGGCGTGGGCCGCATGCGCATGGACGAGGTCACGCGCGGCGTGCTGCCCTTCATGGCGGCGGAGTTCGCGATCATGTTCCTCATGGTGCTGTTCCCGCAGCTGGTGACGGTGCCCGCCAAATGGTTCGGCGGCTGATGCGCGCGCCCGCCCTGCCGCCTTCGCGCTGCCGGCTGCGCGCGCTGTGCGCGGCGCTCGCGCTCTTCGTTCCGCTGGCCGCGTCGGCGCAGGACCCGGCGCGCGACGTGCTGCCCGAGCAGCTGCAGCCGCGCGCCTTCGTCGGGCCCACCGGCCTGGTGCGGCTGGGCCCGCGCGTGCTGTTCTCGGCCTTCCACGTGGCCACCGGGCAGGAACTCTGGAGCAGCGACGGCACCACCGCCGGCACCGTGCCGCTGAAGGACATCCGCCCCGGCTTTCGCGGCGCCTTCCCGAGCTGGCAGACGCGCTACGGCGCGCATGTCTACTTCACCGCCACCGACGGCGCGCACGGCCTCGAGCTGTGGCGCAGCGACGGCACGGCGCGGGGCACGCAGCGCGTGACCGACCTGAATCCCGGCGAGGCCGACGCGATGCCGGCCGAGCTGACGGCCTGGCGTGACGCGCTGTATTTCGTCGCCAACGACGGCCGCCACGGTTTCCAGCTCTGGAAGACCGGCGGCGATGCGCGCAGCACGCAACGCGTGTCCGCGATCGAGGCGGGCCCGGGCGCGGTGGTGCGCCAGCTCACGCCGGCCGGCCGGCGGCTGTTCTTCACCGCCACCAGCCGCGCCCATGGGCACGAGCTCTGGGTCAGCGAGGGCACGCCAGAGACCACGCGGCTGGTGAAGGACATCCGCCCCGGCGCGGAGGACAGCAACCTCGAGAACCTGGTGGCGATCGGCGATCGGCTCTGGTTCACCGCAAGCGATGGCCGGCATGGCATCGAACTCTGGACCAGCGACGGCAGCGAGGCCGGCACGCGCATGGTCAGGGACATCCGGCCCGGCGAGGCCGCGTCGCGGCCCGCGCACCTCACGGCCGTGGGCGGCACGCTCTACTTCGCGGCCGAGGACGGCACGCACGGCATCGAGCTCTGGCGCAGCGACGGCACCGCGGCCGGCACGCGGCTGGTGAAGGACCTGCGGCCCGGCGCCGCGAGCTCGGTGCCCGGCCCGCTCGCGGCCTTCGGCGGCCGGCTCTACTTCGCCGCCACCGACGGCGAGGCCGGCGCCGAACTCTGGACCAGCGACGGCAGCGCGGCCGGCACCCGGCTCGTGAAGGACCTGGGGCCGGGACCCGGCAGCGGCTCGCCCGCGCGCTTCGCGCAGGCCGCCGGCCGGCTGTGGTTCTCGGCCAACGACGGCGTGCACGGCGTGGAGCCCTGGTCCACCGATGGCAGCGCGGCCGGCACGCGGCTCGCGGCCGATGTCGCGCCCGGACCGCGCCATGCGATGCCGCTGGGCTTCGTCGCGCTCGGCGACGCGGTGCTGTTCGTGGCCGACGACGGCCTCGGCAACGAGCGCCTGTGGTCGCGCAGCACGAAGGGCGGCGCGCGCCGCGCCACGCTGATCGGCGATCCGCTGCGCGAGCGGCTGCGCTGAGCCGCGCCGGCTGGCCGGCTCCTTTCCCGCGCCAACAAAAAAGGCCCCGGTTCGCACCGGGGCCTTCGTGCGTCGCGCGCGGACTCAGTACACGACGATCTTGCCGGTCGGTCGCGCGCTGTGGCAGTCGTTGTAGAAGTACTCGCCGGGCGTGTCGAAGCGGTGCTGCGCCGACTGGCCCGGTGCGAGCTTGAAGTCGAAGCGACCCTCGAAGAACTGCGTGGCGCAGTGCTGGTTGGCATTGCCGGCGGGGTTGGTGAAGGTCACGGTGGTGTTCGCGGGCACGCGCATCCAGGTCGGCGTCATCGCGTTGACCGCGGTGCTCTCGCTGGTGCCGGGCGCGTTGGCCGCGGTCTGCACGCGCGCGAGGAACACGGTGTTGGGCGTGGGCAGCGCCGCGCCTTCCACCGGCTGGCCCGACACCGGCCGGCGCACCTCGGGCGGCCTGGGCGTGGCCGCCGGCGCCACCGTGCCGCCGACCTTGAAGGCCCAGAGGTAGTCGCCGCGCGGCGCCGAGTCGCCGTAGGGGATGCTGGTGCCGCCCGCGTAGACCGCGATGTACTGCTCGCCGTCGACCTCGTAGGCCACCGGGCTCGCAGCGATCGCCGCGCCGGTCTGGAAGCGCCACAGTTCGTTGCCGTCGCCCGCGTCGAGCGCGAGCAGGTTGCCGTCGGGCTGGCCGATGAACAGCAGGTCGGCGGCCGTGCTCAGGATGCCGTTGCCGTGCGCCAGCGAGTAGGGCATGGGCTTCTTCCACTTGACCAGGTTGGTGCTCGGGTCGACCGCCACCACCGCGCCGGTCATGTAGGTGCCCGGCGGGCGCAGACCGTTGCTCGACTCGGTCAGCGAGTGCGCGGCCGAGACGTAGCCCATGCCGGTGTAGACCAGGCCGGTGCGCGGGCTGAAGGACTGGTGGTTCCAGTTGGCGCCGCCGCCGTGGCCCGGGATCGACAGCAGCGGCACGTCCCAGTGCGCGTCGTAGAGGCAGCCCTTGAGGTAGTTGGGCACGGCGCGGTTCGGGTCGCCCGGGATCGCGGTGCCCAGCGGCTGGTCGACGATGCAGGTCTCGGTCCACGCGCCCTGGCGCGGGAAGGGCTGGGTCGGCCAGCTCGCCTGGCGGGCGTCCTGCTTGACCGGCATCTCGTCGATGCCCAGCGGCGCGCTGCCGTCCTTGCGATCGAGGATGTAGTACATGCCGGTCTTGCTGCCGTAGATCACGACCTTGCGCTCCTGGCCCGCGATCCTCACGTTGGCCAGCACCGGCGACATCACGTTGTCCATGTCCCAGATGTCGTGGTGCACCGACTGGAAGTGCCACTTGTACTCGCCGGTCTTGAGATCGAGCGCGACGATCGAGTTGGCGAACAGGTTCAGGCCCGGCCGCGTGGAGCCGTTCTGCGAGGAGCCGCCGCGCACGTTGCCGAAGGTCCAGTAGACGAGCCCCAGCTCGGGATCGACCGCGGGGTGGATCCACGGCGTGGCGCCGGTGCGGTCCGACTCGGGCGCGCCGCCCCAGGTGTCGTAGCCGCGCTCGCCCACGCGCGGCACGCCCCAGAAGGTGGAGAGCACCTTGCCCGTGGCCGCGTCGGCCGAGAAGGCGGCGCCGCGGTTGCCGTCGTTGGTGCCCACGTAGAGGCGCTTGTCGTGATAGACCAGCGCCACCTTCTGCACCGCGCCCTGGTAGTCGGGGTCGGTGGTGCTGCTCGGGTACTGCTTGATCCAGACCGGCTTGCCGGTCTTCGTGTCGAGCGCCACCAGCCGGTTGCCCGTGGCCACGGTGTAGACCAGGCCCAGGTCCTTCGCGACCGCCGCGCCGCGGCGCGTGATCGCGCCATAGGGCGTGGTCCATTTCCACTTGGTGACGCCGGTCTTGCCGTCGACCGCGATCAGGTTGCCGAGCGCCGACTCGATGTAGATCACGCCGTCGACCACCACCGTGGTGCTCTGGCTGTTGCCGGTGTTGGTGCCGCCCTCGATGCGGTTGAGCCAGGCGCCGCCGAGCTGGCCGACGCGCGCCTTGTCGATCTTCGCGAGGCTCGAGTAGTTCTGGTTGCCGAGGTTGCCGCCCACCTTGGGGAAGTCGCGGTCGCCCGCGGTGCAGCAGTCGGCCAGTTCGGCGGCCGAGGGGCCGGCCGCGGGCGGTGCCGGCGGCGGGGCCGGTGGGTTGGGTGCCGGCGGGGGCGCCGCGAACCAGGGAAAGGCGCCGCCGCCCGAGTCGCCGCCGCCGCAGCCGGAAAGCAGCAGGGGCGCGCCGATCGCGCCGCAGGCGAGCAGCGTCGCTGCCAGTGATGTGAGTCGCATGGTGAAGATCTCCGCTCCGAAGGAAGGGTTGTCCGCGATGGGAAAGAGGAAGGCGGCGCGCAGGGACGCGCGCACGGCGCCGGGGCGCCGTGCGGGCCGCGAGGCCGCTGGGATCAGCTCAGGTGCAGAAGGGCGTCAGGCCCATGGCCGACTTCACGCCCTGCACCACCAGCTTCTGGAACTGGTCCGCGCCGGGCCCGGTCGAGCTGGCGCTGAACGAGTGGTCGTTGTGGCCCAGCGTGCTGAGCCAGGCGCGGCCGCCGTCGTAGTACTGGCACCAGGCCACGGGATGGAAGTCCGCATGGCCCGGATGCGGCGGCGAGGTCAGCGGCTTGAGCGTGGAGGTGTCGACCTTGGCGAGGAACTTCACGTTGGTCGGGAAGGGCGCGAGGTTGTACCACTCGTCCTGGAAGGTGAAGCGCTTGGGCAGGTCCACGGTGGAGGGGTCGTCGGCAATGATCTCGACGTCGCCCGAGCGGTTGGGCCCGTGGTTGTAGAAGTTGGCGTTGCCCAGCAGGCCTTCGTAGTACGGCCAGTTGTATTCGGCGCCGAAGGCGTTGTGCAGCCCGACGAAGCCGCCGCCGCGGCGCATGTAGTTGCGCAGCGCCGTGCGCGCGGCGTCGTTGCTGGTCGCGACCGAGCCGTTCCACAGCGTGTCGCGGTTCGAGCTCGCGAAGATCACGGCCTTGTAGTTGTTGATGCGGCTGCCGAGCACGGCCACGTCCTCGGTCCAGTCGGCCGTGATGCCCGCGTCCTTGAGCATGCGCACCAGGCCGGCCTGCATCACGTTGTCGGGGTTCATGACCGGGTTGAGGCCCGTGCCCATCGGCGTGCCGAGGTTGGCGTGGCGCGGCCCGGCGGTGCGCGAGTAGATCAGCACGCGGTCGGGCGTGGTGGCGAAGGCACCCCAGTCGTTGTAGCACTTGCGGTCGGTGCCGCGGCAGACGTTGTAGTAGGTGTCGAAGCTGGTGTCGGGCGCCTCGGCCACGGGATCGGTGGGTCGGTCGTCCACCGGTTCTTCGGGCGCCGCGGGCGGCGGTGGCGGTGCCACCGCAACCGGCACGAAGCCGGCACCGCCGCCGCCGCTGCCGCCGCCACAGGCGGTCAGGACCAGGGCGAGCGCCGCGCTCGACACGAGGCCGAGGGTCAGGGAATGAGCTGGTTTCACGAAGTCTCCTACTTGTAGTCGTGGCCGGGGCCGCGCGGGCGCGCCCTGCCGGGATGGCTCGGCTGCTTCCGATGGCCGGGGAAGCAGCCGACGAAGCACCAAGGAATGCCGGCCTCAGACGGGAAAGCGGGAAAGCGCCGCCCTGCCTCGATCGGGTGCAACAGGCCACCCTCCCTCGGCGAGCGAAGGAAGGACCGGGTGCACGGCGGAAGCGGGCGCGCGAAAGACGCGCGGGGGGGCGCGGGCGAACGCTCAGGACGGCGCGTTCGGCACGCGCCGCAGATCGGACACGGACAACGGGCGAGGCAGTGGCACGGATCGTCTCCAGGGCTGAAAGCGCAGGGCCAGAGGGCCCGGCTGCGGACGATCATAAGCAGAATTGGAAAGTATTTCCACTATAGAAATCCCTTCCTCTTTTGCGACTTCGCGCTTTCGTGCCCCGGAAGGCGCAAAGAAAAAGGGCCGATCGCGCATGGCGATCGGCCCTTGGCCGGCTGGCGGGGGGCGACGGGAGGCAAGCCTCGCGCCGCGGGGTCCGGTCAGAACGGAATGTCGTCGTCCATGTCGTCGAAGCCCGACGAGGACTTGGCCGGCGCCTGGCGCGGCGCGGGCGCCGGTGCGCGCGGCGCGGCGGCCGGAGCGCGTGCCGGTGCGGGTGCATAGCCGCCACCACCGCCACCGCCATTGCCGCCCTGCGAGTAACCGCCGTCGTCGTAGCCGCCGCCCGCCGGGGCGCCCTGGCCCTGGCGGCTGCCGAGCATCTGCATCTGGTCGACGCGGATGTCGGTCGCGTACTTCTCGACGCCGTCCTTGTCGGTGTACTTGCGCGTGCGGATCTGGCCTTCGACGTAGATCTGCGAGCCCTTGCGCAGGTACTGCGCGGCGATTTCGGCCAGGCGGCCGTTGAACACGAGACGGTGCCATTCGGTGGCTTCGCGCATCTCGCCGCTTTGCTTGTCCTTCCACTTGTCGGTGGTCGCGAGGGTCGCGTTGCAGACCTGGTCGCCGCTCGGGAAGGTACGGGTTTCGGGATCGCGGCCGAGGTTGCCGACGAGGATGACTTTGTTGACCGATGCCATGTGCGCTGCCCCTGATGAATGAGTAAGAGGAGGTTTGAAGGAAAAAGGAGGACACGCATTGTGCCCGATGGGCCGGGCGACGCGGCCTCCGCTGGCACGGCGGCCGGATACCGCGCGGCAGAATGGCGGGCTGGACCGATGAATCACGAGCCCGACTTCCTGCAGAACCTGCGCGCCGAGTTTTCGGGCTGGCGCCTGTGGGTCGACCGCGCCATCGTGCTCGGCTACGCGGTGCTCGCGGGCCTGTTCGTGGTGGGCTTCACGCATGCGGCCGAATGGGCCTTCGCGCTGTTCGAGGGCCTGTTCCGGCGCCATCCCTGGGCCGTGCTGCTGTGGACGCCGGCGCTCACGGCCGCCATCGTCTGGGCCACGCGGCGCTGGTTCCCGGGTGCGGCGGGCTCGGGCATCCCGCAGATCAAGGCCGCGCTCGATCCCGACCTGCCGTCCGACCAACGCGGCCTGTTCGCCTCGCTGCGGCTGACGCTGGCCAAGATCGGGCTCGGCGCCGCGGGCTTCGCGGCCGGCCTGTCGGTGGGGCGCGAAGGGCCGTCGGTGCAGGTGGCGGCCGGCGTGATGCAGCACGCGAAGCGCTGGCTGTCGCCCGGCAGCACGATCGACATGCGCGCGCTGCTGGTGGCCGGCGGCGCGGCGGGCATCGCGGCCGCGTTCAATGCGCCGCTCGCGGGCGTGGTGTTCGCCATCGAGGAGCTGTCGGGCCGGCTCGAGGCGCGCGCCAGCGGCGTGATCATCACCGGCATCGTGCTCGCGGGGCTGGTGGCGGTGTCGGCCTTCGGCAACCTCAGCTATTTCGGCGTGATCCGCGTGCCGCACCTCGACTGGAGCCTGCTCGGCCCGGGTCTCGCCGTGGCGTTGCTCAGCGGCGTGGCGGGCGGGCTGTTCGCGCGGCTGCTGATCGCCTCGTTGACCGGCGCACCGCAGCGCCTGAACCACTGGCGCCGGCGCTATCCGGTGTGCTTCGCGGCGGCCTGCGGGCTGGCCGTGGCCGTCATCGGGCTGGTCACGGGCGGCGTCACCTACGGCGCGGGTTCGGAAGCGGTCAAGCGCATGCTGCATGGCGAGGCCCCGCTCTCGCCGCTCTACACGCTGCTGAAGTTCATCGCCACCTGGCTCACGGCCTGGAGCGGCGCGCCCGGCGGCATCTTCGCGCCCTCGCTGTCGATCGGCGCCGGCATCGGCGACGCCATCGCGCGGCTCGCGAGCCCCGAATTCGGGCCGGCGCTGATCGCCCTGGGTATGGCCGGCTTCCTCGCCGCGGTCACGCAGGCGCCGCTGACGGCCTTCATCATCGTGATGGAGATGGTCGACGGCCACGCCATGGTGCTGAGCCTGATGGCCTCGGCCATGCTCGCGAGCCTGGTCTCGCGCATGATCAGCCGGCCGCTGTACGAGACGCTGGCCGAGCACATGGTGGGCGCGGCCACCGGACGGCTCGCGGCGCAGCCGCAGGAGCCCGTCGCCCGCGAAGAACCGCCCCGCTCGCCATGACATCCCGGGCGGTCTATCATGTCCGGTTGCCCTCGGACGATCGCCCCTTGAATTCAAAAGCCACCGAAGACACTGCGCAAGCAGAAGCCGAACGCGAAAGCGAGCGCGACGCCCAACGCGAAGCGTACCTGGGCGCCGTGCTGGCCCAGCAGCGCATCAGCATCCGCGGCGCGCGCACCCACAACCTCAAGAACGTCGACCTCGACATTCCGCGCAACAAGCTGGTGGTGATCACCGGCCTGTCGGGCTCGGGCAAGTCGAGCCTGGCCTTCGACACGCTGTATGCCGAGGGCCAGCGGCGCTACGTCGAGAGCCTGTCGGCCTATGCGCGGCAGTTCCTGCAGCTGATGGACAAGCCCGACGTCGACGTGATCGAGGGCCTGTCGCCCGCGATCAGCATCGAGCAGAAGGCCACCAGCCACAACCCGCGCTCCACCGTGGGCACGGTGACCGAGATCCACGACTACCTGCGCCTGCTCTACGCACGCGCCGGCACGCCCTTCTGCCCCGACCACCACCTGCCGCTGCAGGCGCAGACCGTCTCGCAGATGGTCGACGCGACGCTGGGCCTGGGCGAGGAGCCGCGGCTGATGATCCTCGCGCCGGTGGCGCGCGAGAAGAAGGGCGAGTTCGTCGAGCTGTTCGCCGAGATGCAGGCCGCGGGCTACATCCGCTTTCGCGTCGACGGCCAGACCTACGAATACAACGACCTGCCCAAGCTCAAGAAGACCGAGAAGCACGACATCGACGTGGTGATCGACCGGCTGCGCGCGCGCCCCGACATGCAGCAGCGCCTGGCCGAGAGCTTCGAAGCCGCGCTGCGCCTGGCCGAAGGCCGCGCGCTGGTGCTCGAGCTCGGCGGCGAGGACCAGCCCGACCGCGAGCACCTGTTCAACGCCAAGTTCTCCTGCCCGATCTGCCACTACTCGCTGGCCGAGCTCGAGCCGCGGCTGTTCTCGTTCAACTCGCCCGTGGGCGCCTGCCCGAGCTGCGACGGCCTGGGCCACAGCGAGGTGTTCGACGCGGCGCGCGTGGTGGCCTTCCCCACGCTGTCGCTGGCCAGCGGCGCGATCAAGGGCTGGGACCGCCGCAACGGCTACTACTTCAGCATGATCGAGAGCGTCGCGAAGCACTACAAGTTCGACGTCGACGCGCCCTTCGAATCGCTGCCGGCCTCGGTGCAGCAGGTGCTGCTGCACGGCTCCGCGGGCGAGGAGATCAAGTTCAACTACACCATGGAGTCGGGCAACTTCGCGGGCAAGAAGCTCACGAAGAAGCATCCCTTCGAGGGGATCATCCCGAACATGGCGCGGCGCTACCGCGAGACCGATTCGGTGATGGTGCGCGAGGACCTCGCGCGCTACCGCAGCTTCCAGCCCTGCCCCGAATGCGGCGGCTCGCGGCTGCGGCGCGAGGCGCGCAACGTGTTCCTGGTCGACGAGTCGGCGCGCCCGGCGGACGGTGGCGAGCCGCCGCGCATGGCGATCTTCGAATTGAGCCGACTCACCTTGCGCGACAGCCTCGCGTGGTTCCAGCGCCTGCAGCTGCGCGGCGCCAAGGCCGAGATCGCCGACAAGGTGGTGCGCGAGATCGGGCTTCGCCTCAAGTTCCTCAACGACGTCGGCCTCAACTACCTGAGCCTGGACCGCAGCGCCGAGACGCTGTCGGGCGGCGAGGCGCAGCGCATCCGCCTCGCCTCGCAGATCGGCTCGGGCCTGACCGGCGTGATGTACGTGCTCGACGAGCCCAGCATCGGCCTGCACCAGCGCGACAACGACCGCCTGATCGGCACCCTCAAGCATCTGCGCGACATCGGCAACAGCGTGATCGTGGTCGAGCACGACGAGGACATGATCCACGCCGCCGACCACGTGATCGACATGGGCCCGGGCGCCGGCGTGCACGGCGGCCGCGTGATGGCGCAGGGCAGCTTCGCGCAGGTGGCGGCCAACCCCGAGTCGCTGACGGGCCAGTACCTGTCGGGCGCGAAGAAGATCGAGGTGCCGAAGCGCCGCACGCCGTGGCTGCCGGTGGTGAAGAAGGAGGTGCCGGCCGAGCCGCGCAAGGCCTCGCGCTTTCCGCAGAGCCCCGCGGCCGAGCGCCGCGCCGCGCGCGAGGCCGCGCACCTCGCCTCGCAGACCGCGCTGCAGGAGATTCGCGTGGTCGGCGCCAGCGGCAACAACCTCAAGAACGTGAGCGTGGCCTTCCCGGTCGGCCTGCTGACCTGCGTCACCGGCGTCTCGGGCTCGGGCAAGTCCACGCTGGTCAACGACACGCTCTACAGCGCCGTCGCGCGCACCCTCTACCGCGCCCACGAGGAGCCCGCGCCGCATGAGGCGGTCGAAGGCATCGAGTACTTCGACAAGGTCATCAACGTCGACCAGAGCCCGATCGGCCGCACGCCGCGCAGCAACCCGGCCACCTACACGGGTCTGTTCACGCCGATCCGCGAGCTGATGGCCGAGACCAACACCGCGCGCGAGCGCGGCTACGGGCCGGGCCGCTTCAGCTTCAACGTGGCGGGCGGACGCTGCGAGGCCTGCCAGGGCGACGGCGTGGTGAAGGTCGAGATGCACTTCCTGCCCGACGTCTACGTGCCCTGCGAGGTCTGCCACGGCCAGCGCTACAACCGCGAGACGCTCGAGGTCCAGTACAAGGGCCGCAACATCGCGCAGATCCTCGACATGACGGTCGAGGTCGCGCACGAGTTCCTCAAGGCCGTGCCGACCATCGAGCGCAAGCTGCGCACCCTGCTCGACGTGGGCCTGAGCTACATCAAGCTCGGCCAGTCGGCCACCACGCTGTCGGGCGGCGAGGCGCAGCGCGTGAAGCTCGCGCTCGAGCTCAGCAAGCGCGACACCGGCCGCACGCTCTACATCCTCGACGAGCCGACCACCGGCCTGCACTTCGCCGACATCGAGCTGCTGCTCAAGGTGCTGCATCAGCTGCGCGACGCGGGCAACACCATCGTCGTGATCGAGCACAACCTCGACGTCATCAAGACCGCCGACTGGCTGATCGACATGGGCCCCGAGGGCGGCGCCGGCGGCGGCACGGTGGTGGGCGCGGGCACGCCGGAGGACCTGGCGGCGAACGAGGCGAGCCATACGGGGCATTACCTGAAGCGGCTGCTGCCGGGCTGATACGAAGGGCTCCGGGAGCCCCTTCGCCTATTCGTGGCCTATTCGCTCAGCAGGCCACGTTGCCCGTTGTCGAACCAGGCCGAATCGAAGCCATCGGCCAGCAGGATCGGCTGCACGGCACAGGTGCCGGCCGCATTCAGCCTGCGCAGGTACTTCACCAGCGTATGCGCATCCTCGGTGAGGATGTGTGTCAGCGATTCGCAGATGGCCTGGGCGATCAGCTTGATGTCGTCCTTGACGGCGCTTCGATCGTCGGCCGCGTCCCGAGCTAACCCGCGCATCAGCAAGCCCGCGGTCATCGCGTGGTCGATGTTGAACGGGAGCACCTCGAAATTGCGCAGGGGCAGATCGGTCACGGCCTGCTTGACCTGGAACTCCGATGCGGCGATGGCCGAGAGGTACAGCGGCACGCCGCGTTTGAGCGCTTCGCGCAGATAGCCGACCGCCGCCGGATGATGCGCGCGTGCCGGGTCGGCGAGCGAGATCAGGTAGCTCGTGTCGAGCAGGATGGCGCTCACGCCTTGCTTCCCCGCAGCTCGTCGACCCACGCATCGGCATCGGGCACATCGCGCCATGCCTTCGCCCCGCGCTGGGTCAGGCGATCGAGTTCCTTCTCGTCGAGCCGGCTTTCGTGCTCGACGAATTCGAGCAGCCTCGCGTTCCGGTAGTCGCGCGTCATGACGTTGTATTCGGCGACGATCCGGATCATGGCGGGCTTGTAGAGGCGGTTGACCTTCTCGTCCCGCAGCATCTCGCGGGCCGCATCGACCAGCAAGGTCTTGCCGTCCGGCAGGCGAATGTGGGCATTGGGTTTGGTGTGCCCGCCCATGTCCTCGATCTCGCCGCGCACGTAGCGCTCGACGCGCACCCATTGGTCCGCATCGTCGGCCCTGAAGTCCGATTCGCTGTCGATCACGATGGCGGCAGACAGGAAATCCGCCGCGATGCTCACGCGCCAGCGGCGGCCGCCGCGCGCACTCTTCTGCCAGCGCTCGACCACGGCGCGGCGCTTCGCCGCGATGCCTTCCATCTGCTGGCTGCCCGCGAGTCTTCGCAGGTCGTTCATCAGCACCGGGTTGGCCGTCGGTGCCGTGCGAATGGCCAGCGAACCTTTCTCGATGGAGACATCCAGCGCGCTGGTGTCGACATCGTTGCCATCGCCGCGCAGGAACTCGTCGACGTCCCTGGCAAAGCCGCGCAACACGGACAGCGGCACCCGCTCCGGCGAGATTTCGTATCCGGCCGACTCGTCGTGCAAAGCTATCAGCAAGGCTTGCGCTTCCATCGGGCCATTCTAGGTGTCGAGGTCATTTCGTTGCAGAGGAGGCCCACTGCGTCTTCCGCGGCCCCAGGCACGGAACCACGGTCCGCGCCACAATCGCGCCCCATGCCTTCCTTCACCCCGCGCCAATTCGTCATCCTCGTCCTGCTGACCCTCGCCTGGGGCCTCAACTGGCCGGTAATGAAGCTCGGCGTGGCGGACTATCCGCCGCTGGCCTTTCGCGCGATCTCGATCTGGCTCGGGCTGCCGGTGCTGGGCCTGGCGCTGGCGTGGATGAAGGTGCCGTTCCGCGTGCCGCGCGGCGCCTGGCCCGAGTTGCTGTGGCTGGGCGCCACCAACATGTTCGTCTGGCACGCCTGCATCATCCTCGCGGTGAAGGCGCTGTCGGGCGGGCGCGCGGCCATCCTCGGCTACACCATGCCGGTGTTCTCGGCCGTGATCGGCGCGCTGCTGTTCTCGGCGGCGCTCTCGCGCCGCGCCTGGACCGGCGTGGGCGCCTGCGCGATCGGCGTGGGCCTGCTGCTGTGGCACGAGCTCACCGACCTCGCGGGGCGGCCCGGCTATGTCGCGCTCGCACTGGTGGCGGCCGCCACCTGGGCGCTGGGCACGCAGCTGCTGCGCCACACGCGCATCGGGCTGCCGACGCTCACGCTCTCGTTCTGGATGACGGCGCTCACCGCGGTGGTGATGACGGTGCTGTCGGCGCTGTTCGAGCGCGACCAGTGGCGCTGGCCCGGCAGCGTGACCTGGGGCGCGATCCTCTACAACGCGGTGCTGATCTTCGGCTTCGCGCACGCGGCGTGGTTCTATCTCGCACGCGGGCTGCCGCCCGTGGCCTCCACGCTCAGCGTGATGTTCATCCCGGTGCTCGGCGTGTTCAGCGGCGCGGTGTGGCTCGGCGAGGCGGTGCACTGGCAGGACTGGGTGGCGGTGGCGCTGATGATGGTGGCGATCGCCTCGGTGCTGTGGCCCTCGCGCGCCGCGCGGAGCTGAGCCGCCGCCGCGCGCGCATGACCCGCGAGGTCATGGACCCGGCGCAGTCGATGCAGGACAGTACGTCCAGGCATCAACCACTGGAGAAAAGCACCATGAACGGCTTCAACATCCTTCCCCTCGCGGTCGCCCTGCTGATCGGCATCGCGGCACTGGGCTCGTGCATCGGCATCGCGCTGGTGGGACAGAAGTTCCTCGAGGGCACGACGCGCCAGCCCGAGATGGTCGACACGCTGCAGACCAAGTTCTTCCTGGTCGCGGGCGTGACCGACGGGGCCTTCATCATCGCCACCGGCATCGGCCTGTGGTTCGCGACGGCCAGCCCCTTCGGCTGATCGACGCGAAGAAGGCGGCGCACCACGCAGGCGCCGCGCCCTCTTCGAGGGCATCGCAGGCGGCATCGACCCGGGTCGATGCCGCTTCTTTTTTTGGGGACATCGGGGCCGCGCACGAGGCGGTCACTGGCACCATTCGTGCTAGCACCGTTGACACCGAATTGTTTACGGCTAAAGTATTTAGCTATCAACGGTTCGACGCCGTTTCACCCCATCCCTGCCGGAGAATCCGATGAGCCACCCGTCCCCGAAATCGTCCGCGCTGCCGCGCACCCTGCTTTCGCTGCTGCTGTGCGGCGCCGCGGCCTCGGCCCTGGCCGCGCCGGTCAAGGTCGGCCTGGCGCTCGACATCTCGGGCCCGTTCGCGGCGCTGGGCGCCGAGGCGCGCGACGGCTTCGCGCTCGGCATCAAGCAGCTGGGCGGCAAGCTCGGCGGGCAGGAGGTGGAGTTCGTGCAGGCCGACATGGCCGGCAGCCCCGACCAGGCCAAGCAGCTGGTCGACCGCATGATCCAGCGCGACAAGATCGACATCTTCAGCGGCCCGATCGGCTCCAACGTGGCGCTGGCCGTCGGCCCGACGCTGTTCAACGCCAAGGTGCCCTACCTCTCGGCCAATGCCGGCCCGAGCCAGTTCGCGGGCGCGCAGTGCAATGCCTACTTCTTCGGCACCGCCTACCAGAACGACCAGTTCCACGAGGCCGCCGGCAAGTTCGCGCAGGACCGCGCCTTCAAGAAGATCGTGCTGATCGCGCCCAACTATCCCGCGGGCAAGGACGCGCTCGGCGGCTTCAAGCGCCAGTTCAAGGGCCAGGTGGCCGACGAGCTCTACACCAAGCTCGGCCAGATCGACTACGCGGCCGAACTCGCGCAGTTGCGCGCCTCCAAGCCCGACTCGATCTACTTCTTCCTGCCCGGCGCGATGGGCATCAACTTCATCAAGCAGTTCGTGGGCGCGGGCCTGTCGAAGGACATCACGCTGGTCACCAGCGGCTTCTCGGCCGACGAGGACGTGATCGGCGCCGTGGGCGAGCCGATGCTGGGCCTGTTCAACACCTCGCACTGGGCGCACGACCTCGACAACGCCGCCAACAAGGCCTTCGTGGCCGCGTTCCGCAAGGAGTACAACGGCCGCTATCCGTCGGTCTACGCCGCGCAGGCCTACGACGCCATCCTCGCGATGGACGCCGCCGTGAAGCAGGCCGGCGGCAACGCGCAGAACCGCGAGGCCGTGATCGCGGCGCTCAAGAAGGCCAACTACGCCTCGACGCGCGGCAACTTCAAGTATGCGAACAACCACTACCCCGTAGAGAACTTCTACCTGCGCGTGATCGGCAAGGATGCGCAGGGCAAGGTCACGAACAAGCTGATCAACACGGTGCTGACGAACTACGGCGACAGCTACGCCGACAAGTGCCCGATGAAGTAAGCGGCGCCCGCGCCATTCGGATTCCCGAACTTCCGGACGCAGAGGACGCGAAGAATCCGCGAAGGACGCGAAAGAGACAGGGGAAAACTTTCGAGGTTTTCTTTTGCGTCCTTCGCGAAACCTTCGCGCCCTTCGCGTATGGCTGCCCGCATTCCACTCTCATCCAATGACCCCCATCCTCGTTCTCGAGCAGCTGCTCAACGGCCTCGGCTACGGCCTGATGCTGTTCCTGCTGGCCGCGGGCCTCACGCTGGTATTCGGCATCATGGACGTGCTGAACCTCGCGCACGGTTCGCTGTTCATGGCCGGCGCCTACGTCGCGGCCGAGGCGCACACGCGCACCGGCTCGTTCGCCGCGGCCATCGTCATCGCGGTGGCGGTCACCGTGGTGGTGGCGCTGCTGCTCGAGGTGCTGCTGATGCGCCGCCTCTACACGCGCGACCACCTCGCGCAGGTGCTCGCGACCTTCGGCGTGATCCTGGTGGCCGACGACCTGGTCAAGATGATCTGGGGCCCGTCGCCGGTGATGGCGCCGACGCCCGCCGCGCTCTCGGGCCCGGTCGAGCTGATGGACGGCCTGCCCTATCCCTCGTACCGGCTGGTGATCCTGGTCGGCGGCATGCTGGTCGCGCTGGCGCTCTACCTGCTGGTGAACCACACGCGCATCGGCATGCGGGTGCGCGCGGGCGCTTCCGACCGGCCGATGGCCGAGCTGATGGGCGTGCGCGTGGGCCGCATCTTCAACGGCGTGTTCCTGCTCGGCGCGGCACTCGCCGCGCTGGCCGGCGCGCTGATGGGACCGATCGTCGCGGTGCAGGTCGGCATGGGCGAACAGATCCTGATCCCGGCGCTGGTGGTGCTGGTGATCGGCGGCATCGGCTCGGTGCGCGGCGCCTTCGTGGCCGCGCTGCTGGTGGGCATCGTCGACACCATCGGCCGCGCCTTCGTGCCGATGCTGCTGCGCGCCACGCTGCCGCCGGCCACCGCGGCCGACCTCGGTCCGCTGGTGGCCGAGGTCGCGATGTACGCGCTGATGGTGGCGGTCCTTCTCTTCAGGCCCTCGGGCCTCTTCTCGGCACGCGCATGAAAACCCGTCACATCGGCCTCGGGCTGCTCCTGCTGCTGCTCGCCGCCTTTCCCCTGATCGCACCGCTGTTCGGCCTCGAGTTCTACATCGGCTTCGTGCGCCGCGTGCTGATCGTCGCGCTGGCCGCGGCCAGCCTCAACTTCATCCTCGGCTTCGGCGGCATGGTCGCGCTCGGCCACGCGGGCTTCATCGGCGTGGGTGCCTACACTGTGGTGGCGCTCAGCGACGCCGGCACGACCTCGGCCTGGGTGCTGTGGCCCGCGGCCGTGGTGGCGGCCGGCCTGGCCGCCGCGCTGATCGGCACGGTGGCGCTGCGCACGCGCGGCGTCTACTTCATCATGACCACGCTGGCCTTCGCGCAGATGCTGTACTTCGTCGCGGTCTCGCTGCGCAAGTACGGCGGCGACGACGGCTACACGCTGATGAGCCGCCCCACCCTGCTGCCGGGCCTCGACCTCGGCAACGAGAGCAACTTCTACTGGGTGGTGCTGGCGCTGGTGGCGCTCGCGCTGTGGTGGCTGCAGCGCGCCACGCAGTCGCGCTTCGGCCATGCGCTGATGGGCATCCGCGACAACGAGACGCGCATGCGCGCGCTCGGCTACCCGGTGTTCCGGCTGCAGCTCGCGGCCTTCGCCATCGCGGGCGCCATCGCCGGCCTGGCGGGCGCGCTGCTCGCGGGCGGCAACGGCTTCGTGAGCCCGGCCACCATGCACTGGACGCAGTCGGCCACGCTGCTGGTGATGGTGGTGATCGGCGGCCTCGGCCGCAGCTGGGGCGGCCCGGTGGGCGCCGCCGTGTGGCTGCTGCTCGAGGAGGCGCTCAAGCAACACACCGAACACTGGCACATGCCGCTGGGCCTGCTGCTGATCGCCGTCGCCCTGTGGGCGCCCAAGGGACTGGCCGCGCTGTCGCGCCGCCGCGCACCGCTCGCGAAGGCCACGCCATGAGCCTGTTCAGGATCGAAGGACTGGTCAAGCGCTTCGGCGGCCTGCTGGCGACCGACCATGTGAGCCTCACCGTGGAGCGCGGTGAAGTGCATGCGCTGATCGGCCCGAACGGCGCGGGCAAGACCACGCTGGTGAACCTCATCACAGGCCTGCTCAAGGCCGATGCGGGCCGCATCCTGCTCGACGAGAAGGACATCACCGGCTTCAAGGACCACCAGCGCGTGGCCGCGGGCATGTCGCGCTGCTTCCAGGTCACGCGCGTGTTCGCGAAGGACACGGTGCACGACAACCTGATGCTGGCCGCGCAGGCGCATGCGGGCAGCAGCCTGCGCTTCCTCGCGCCACGCTCGCGCGAGAAGGACCTGGCCGACCGCGCCGCCGCGCTGGCCGAGCGCGTGGGCCTGGCGCGCGAACGCGACCGCATCGCCGGCACGCTGCCGCACGGCGCGCAGCGCGCGCTCGACGTGGCGCTGGCGCTCGCGGCCGAACCCAAGCTGCTCTTGCTCGACGAGCCGATGGCCGGCATGGGCCCCGACGAGTCGGCGCGCATGGTCGACCTGATCGAGTCGCTGCGCGCCTCGATGGCGATCCTGCTGATCGAGCACGACATGGACGCCGTGTTCCGCCTCGCCAGCCGGCTCACGGTGCTGGTGCAGGGCCGCGTGCTGATGAGCGGCACGGCCGACGAGGTGCGCGGGCATCCCGACGTGCAGGCGGTCTACCTGGGCACCGAAGCGGAAGGTCACGCATGAGCGCCGCGCCGGGCCGCCCCAAGCAAGCTCGCACCGCAGTGCGAAGCACGAAGGTACTTCAATGAGTTCGACGACATTGCTCGAGGCGCAAGCCATCGAAGCGGGCTACGGCGCCAGCCAGGTGCTGTTCGGCATCGACCTGCGCATCGGCGCGGGCGAGGTGCTCGCGCTGCTGGGCCGCAACGGCATGGGCAAGAGCACCCTGCTCAAGGTCATCACCGGCATGCTCGCGCCGATGCGCGGCGAGCTGCGCTTCGGCGGCGCGGCCATCGGTGGTCACAAGCCCGACGCCATCGCGCGCCGCGGCGTGGCCATCGTGCCCGAGGGCCGGCACGTGTTCCCCAACCTCAGCGTGGACGAGCACCTGCGCGCCTTCGCGCGCCCGCGCCCCGGCAGCGCGCCGCGCTGGACCGTCGAGGCGCTCTACGGCCTGTTCCCGCGCCTCGCGGAGCGCAAGGCCAACGCGGGCAACCAGCTCTCGGGCGGCGAGCAGCAGATGCTGGCGATCGCGCGCGCGCTGTCCACGCATCCGCGCCTCCTGATCCTCGACGAGGCCACCGAAGGCCTGGCGCCCGTGATCCGCGAGGAGATCTGGCACTGCATCGCCACGCTCAAGTCCGAGGGCGAGGCGATCCTGGTGGTCGACAAGTACGTGCAGCGCCTGCTGCCGCTGGCCGACCGCCACGTGATCCTCGAGCGCGGGCGCGTGGTGTGGCAGGGCGACTCGGCCGCGCTCGATGCCGACCGCTCGTTGTGGACGCGCTACCTGGGCGTGTAGGAGTCTCTAGGCAACGGCCACGCCGGTTCTGCGCCCGCCCAGCGCGCGCAGCGCGAGCGCCAGCACCACCGCGGCGCAGCCGGCGATGCCCGCCACCATCGGCAGCGGCCTGCCGTCTGCAAACGGCGCGACCAGCGCCACCATCACCGCGCCGCCCGCGAAGTTCATCGTGCCGATCAGCGCCGAGGCCGTGCCCGCGAGCGTGGCATGGCCTTCCATCGCGAGCACGAAGGCCCCGGGCACGATCAGGCCGTTGAGGCCGAAGCCGATCATCAGCAGCGCCACCAGCACGCAGAGCCGGTCCATGCCCGCGAGCGTGAGCACCAGCAGCAGCCCGATGGTGGCGGCCTGCGCGATCACCGCCGTGCGCAGCACGCGCCGGATGCCGAAGCGCGCGACCAGCCGGCCGTTGGCCTGCGACAGCGCGAGCAGCGACACCGCATTGAGCGCGAACAGCACCGCGTACATGCGCGGCGAGACGCCGAAGTGCGTGCTCATCACGAAGGGCGAGTTGGCCACGTAGACGAAGAAGCTCGAGACGGTGAACGAGGCCATGAAGGCCAGTGCCATGAAATGGCGGTCGCGCAGCAGCACGCCGTAGCCGGCCATGGCGCTGCGGAAGTTGCTCGACAGCCGCGCGGTGGCGGGCCGGGTCTCGGGCAGCAGGGCCAGCAGCATCGCGAGGCCCGCGAGTCCGACGGCGGCGACGGCGACGAACACCGCGCGCCAGCCCAGGCTCTCGGCCACGAGGCTGCCGGCCAGCGGCGCGAGGATCGGCGACACGCTGTAGACCATCAGCAGCAGCGACATCATCCGCGCCGCCTCGGGCCCGGTGTACAGGTCGCGCACCACGGCGCGCGGCGTGACCATGCAGGCGCAGGCGCCGAGCCCCTGCACGAAGCGCAGCGCGATCAGCACGCCCGCGCTAGGCGCGAAGGCGCAGCCGATGCTGGCGAGCATGAACAGCACGAGACCCGCGACCATCGGCCGGCGGCGGCCGAACATGTCCGACAGCGGGCCCGCGACCAGCTGGCCGGCGCCGACCGCGATGAAGAAGGCCATCAGGCTGGCCTGCATCGCATGCGGATCGGCGCCCAGCGCGCGCCCGATGGCGGGCAGCGCGGGCAGGTACATGTCGATGGCGAAGGGGCCGATGGTGGTGAGCAGGCCCAGCACGACGGCGTGACGGAAAACTGGAGCGTTCGAGGAGGACATGCGCCGATGGTCGTGCGTCAGGCTGAATGATTGAATAATCATCAGCACGCATTTCCTATTCATTCGTACAGAATCATGGATCCCTTGTCCGATGTGCTGGCCATGCTCACGGTGAGCAGCACGCTCTCGTCGCGCTTCGAGGCGCGCGGCCGCTGGGCCTTCCGCTACGGGCACTACGCCTCGCACATCAAGCTGGGCTGCTTGCTCGAGGGGCGCCTTGGCATCGAAGTCGAGGGCGCGGCCGCGCCGGTGATGCTGGAGGCCGGCGACTTCTTCCTGCTGACCAACGGCCTGCCCTTCTCGGCGGCGAGCGATCCGCCCGGGCCGCTGCAGGACGGCACGCGCCTGAACCGCGAGCAGCGCGGCCCCGACGGGGTGCTGCGCCACGACGGCCTCGACGCGAGCGACGCGACGCGCGTGGTGCTCGCGAGCGGACGCTTCGCGCTCTCGGGCGAGGCCGGCGAACTGCTGCTGCGCCACCTGCCGCCGCTGATCCACCTGCGCGCGAGCGATCCGGGCGCGCGGCCGCTCGAGGGCCTGCTCGACCTGATGGGCTGGGAAACGGCCGAGCTGCGCCCGGGCTCGACCCTGGCGCGCACCAACCTCGCGGCGCTGGTGCTGGTGCAGGCGCTGCGTGTGCACCTCGCGAATGCGCCGCAGCCCGAAGGCTGGCTCGGCGCGATGACCGATGCGCGCATCGGCGCCGCGCTGTCGCGCATGCATGCCGACATCGCGCAGCCCTGGACGGTGGAACGCCTGGCGCAGACGGCCAGCATGTCGCGCACGGCCTTCGCGCTGCGCTTCAAGGCGCTGACGGGCTCGACGCCGCTCGACTACCTCGGCGGCTGGCGCATGACGGTGGCGCGCCATGCGCTGCGGCACGGCGACGAGGGCATCGCGCGCATCGCCGAACGCGTGGGCTACCAGTCGGAGACGGCGTTCAGCGCGGCCTTCCGGCGCGCGGTGGGCGAGAGCCCGGGGCGCTTTCGCAGCCAGGTGCGCGCCGAGGCGGCCGCCGCGGCCTGAGCCGCTTCACTCGGGCGCCGCGTCGAGCCGCAGCACGAGGTCGCGGCTGGCCTGGTTCATGCCGCTCACGTCGACCGCACTGCCATGCTTGCGCAGCCGCTCGACCACCTTGCGCAACGCCGCCACGGCCGTGACGTCCCAGAAGTGGGCCTGCGAGACGTCGATGCGCACCGGCGCGCCATCGATCTCGCGCACGTCGAAGGCATCGACCAGCATGTCGGCCGAGGCGAAGAAGACCTGCCCGCTCACGGCGAAGCGCCAGGCGCCCTCGTCGTCCTGCCGCGCCTGCACCCGCAGCAGCCGCGCCACCTTGAAGGTGAAGAAGACGCCGCTGAGCAGCACGCCGATGCCCACGCCCGCGGCCAGGTTGTCGGTGGCGACGGTGACGGCCACGGTGGCGAGCATCACGACGCTCGACAGGCGCGGATGGCGCACCAGCGTGCGCAGCGAACCCCAGTCGAAGGTCGAGGCCGAGACCATCACCATGATCGCGACCAGCGCCGCCACCGGCACCTGCGACACCCAGGGCTTGAGCAGCACCATGAGGATCAGCAGGAAGGCCCCGGCGAACAGGGTCGAGAGCCGGCCGCGGCCGCCGTAGCGCACGTTGCTCACGGTCTGGCCGATCATTCCGCAGCCCGCGATGCCGCCGAAGCAGCTGGCCGCCACGTTCGCGAGGCCGAGGCCGCCGCACTCGCGGTTCTTCGAGCTCGGGGTGTCGGTGAGCTCGTCGACCACGCTCGCGGTCATCATCGATTCGAGCAGGCCGACCATCGCGATCGCGAAGGCAGGCAAGGCGATGATGCGCAGGGTCTCGAGGGTCAGCGGCACGGCGGGAAGCGCGAACGCGGGCAATGCATCGGGCAACTGGCCGAGGTCGGCCACGGTCTTGAGCGGCAGCCCGAGCCACTGGCCCACGAGCGCGACCACCACGATGCACACCAGCGGCGACGGCACCGCGGTGGTGAGGCGCGGCAGCAGGTAGATGACCGCGAGCCCGAGGCCGACCATCGCCCAGGTGGCGGCATTGGCGCCGATGAAGTGCGGCATCTGCGCCGCGAAGATCAGGATCGCGAGGGCGTTGACGAAACCGGTGCGCACCGACGACGAGACGAAGCGCATCAGCACGCCCAGGCGCAGCAGCCCGAAGACGATCTGCATCGCGCCCGCGAGCAGGCCGGCCGCGAGCAGATAGGCCAGGCCGTGCGCATGCACCAGCGGCGCGGCCACCAGCGCCACCGACCCGGCCGCGGCCGAGACCATGGCGGGGCGCCCGCCGGTGAAGGCGATGACGATGCCGATGACGAAGGAGGCGAACAGGCCCACCGCGGGATCGACGCCGGCAACGAAGGAAAAAGCGATGACCTCGGGAATGAGCGCGAAGGTGGCGACGGCGCCGGCCATCAGTTCGCGCGGAATGCTCGGGCACCACTCGGTGCGCAGGCGGCTGTAGCGGGAGGACATGGAGAAAACGGAAAGCAGCCCGCGTGCCGGCAAGGCATCGCGGGACGTTGGAAGGCATCGCGCCGACTGATGGCGCAAGGGAGAAAGCGGCGGGCACTGCCGCCGCGCTTCATTCAATGCGCGGGGCTCAAGGGGGCGTCAGCCGCGAGCAACCCGATTGCCGGGACTGGCTGTCGCGCGCGATGCGAGCGAGCGCATAGCAGGAGGCGCGCCGGCGGGCGTGCCGGCTGACGAGAAGGACGTCCGCGCGAAGCGTGTTCAGGTGGTGGAACGTCCTCGGGCACATGGGCGCCGATTGTAGGCAGCGCCCATGACGGCCTCAGACGGAGCGCGTGATGCCCCCGTCGACGCGCAGGTTCTGGCCGGTGATGTAGCCCGCGCCATCGGAAGCGAGAAAGCCGATGGTGGCGGCGATCTCGTCGCTGCGGCCGTAGCGGCCCATGGGGATGCGTTCGCGAAACACTTCCTTCTCGGGCAGGCTGTCGATGAAGCCGGGCAGCACGTTGTTCATGCGCACGTTTTGCTTCGCATACTGGTCGGCGAAGAGCTTGGTGAAGGCGGCGAGGCCGGCACGGAACACGCCCGAGGTCGGAAACACGGGATCGGGTTCGAAGGCGGCGAAGGTCGAGATGTTGATGATGGCGCCGCCCCCCTGCTTGACCATGTACGGCGTGACGAGCCGACTGGGGCGCACGGCGCTCAGCAGGTAGACGTCCATGCCGCGGTGCCAGTCGTCGTCGGTGATTTCCAGAATGGGCGCGCGCGGGCCGTGGCCGGCGCTGTTGACGAGCACGTCGATGCGGCCCCACTCGGCGATGACGCGGTCGACGAGTTGCTTGAGGTCGTCGTTCGACTGGTTGGAGCCGGTCACGCCAATGCCGCCGAGCTCCTTCGCGAGGGCCTCGCCCTTGCCCGAGGAGGAGAGGATGGCGATACGGAAACCGTCCTGCGCGAGCTTGCGGGCCGCGGCGGCGCCCATGCCGCTGCCGCCTGCCGTGACGATGGCTACCTTTTTTTGCTCAGAAGACATTCGGGGTCCTTGGTTTCTTGCGGAGGGTCGCATTTAGCCAAGGAATCTTCGGCCTTGCCAGGTTGGGCGTTTTTTGTTTCGGGGCGCGTACACAGGACAGCGGGTACTTCCCTCCGCGAATGTCCCCCGGCCTTCGGCCTCCTCCTTTATTTCGCTGCGGGAAGCACCCACTGCCCTGTGCACGAGAAGCGCTGCGGTGGTGCCGGCCGCACAACGACCGTCGCGTCCAGGCTCACGTCGATGGGGTACTCCCCGCAGCGAAATAAAGGAGGAGCCGAAGGCGGGGGACATTCGCGGAGGGGAGTACCCCGTCGGCGTGAGCCCGCTCCAACCTCAAGCCGTAGGCAACGTCGCCTGCATGGAGGCCCGCCGATTGAACGCCTCGAACCACTCAGCACTGCGAGGCGCCTGAGCACGCCAATCCACATCCGGAAACCGGAAGTCCATGTACCCCAGCGCACAGCCGAAGGCGATGGTCCCGATGTCCACACGTTCGCCGAATCCGGCTGCTTCCTTCTCGAGCCATTCGAGCCCGGTGCGCACCTTCGCGAGCTGGCCGTCGGTCCAGTCGGCCCAGCGGAATTCCTGCGGACGCAGCACGTTCTCGTAGCGCGCGAGCAGCGCGGCGGCGGTCATGCCGTCGGCCAGCGAGAGTTCGGTGAGACGGGCCCAGCGCTCCTTGCCCGAGGCGGGGAACAGCGTGCCGCCCTGCTGGTCGTTGAGGTACTCGCAGATCACGCGGCTGTCGAACAGCGCCTGGCCGTCGTCGGTGAGGAAGGTCGGCACCTGGCCCAGCGGGTTGGTCGGCAGGATGGTCGCATCGCGCTTCACCGGGCCGGCCGCGCTCGGCAGGCGCTCGATGCGCTCGGCGATGCCGAGCTCGTGCGCGACGACCATGCATTTGCGCACGAAGGGGGAAGCGGGGGAATAGAAGATCTTCATGATGGGTGTGAAGTGTGTGGGGTCAGGCGTGTTCGTCATGGCCATGGGCCAGGTGCATGCCGGCGGCCCAGCCGAAGGTAAGGGCCGGTCCCAGCGTGATGCCGGGCGCAGGATACTCGCCTCCCATCACCGAATGCATGTCGTTGCCGGCCACGTAGAGGCCCGCGATCGGCGAGCCGCGCGCATCGAGCACGCGCGCATGGCCATCGGCGCGCACGCCCAGTGCCGTGCCGATGTCGCCGGGATAGACCTTGACCGCGTAGAACGGCGCCTTCGCGACCGGTGCCACGCAGGCATTGGGCTGGTGCTCGGGGTCGCCGAGGTAGCGGTTGTAGGCCGTGCTGCCCTTGCCAAAGGCCGGGTCCTCGCCGCGCGCGGCCGGTGGGTTGAACGCGGCCACGGTGCGCGCGAGGCCGTCGGGGTCGACGTCGGCCTGGCGTGCCAGCGCCTCGAGCGTGTCGGCGCGGTACAGGTAGCCGGCGCGCACCAGGTGCTCGCGCGAGCGCCCGCCCGGCAGCGCGAGGCCCAGGCCCCACTTCTCCATGAAGTCGCTGTCGCACACCAGCAGCGCCGGGATGCTCGTGCCGGCCTCGTTGGCCTGGTACATGCCGCGCACGAACTCGTGGTACGAAGTCGACTCGTTGACGAAGCGCTCGCCGCGCGCGTCGACTGCGATCAGCCCGGGCTTGGCGCGGTCCCACACCAGGTGCGGATAGCGCAGCACGCTGCCGTCGGGGCGCTGCATCATCGACACCGGTGCCCACAGCGCCGGGCCCGTGTGGCCGGTGCCGAGCACGCCGCCGGCCTGCCGCGCCATCGCGATGCCCTCGCCGACATTGCCCTGCGGCGACATCGAGTAGGGCCCGGTCGGCGCGGGATAGTGCTCGGCGCGCATCTGCGCATTCCAAGGAAAGCCGCCGGTCGCGACCACCACGCCGCGCCGCGCCTGCAGCACGATCTCTCGGCCATCGCGCTTCACGCGCACGCCGGTCACCGCACCGCCCGCATCCTGTTCGAGCCCCAGCGCGGGCGTCTCGAGCCAGAACGGGATCTTCTCCTTCAGCAGCCCGTGGAACAGCCGCCCCGCGAGCGCATTGCCCAGCAGCAGCCGCGTGCCGCGGTGGTGGCCGCTCAGGCGGTCGGCGAAGTAGCGCAGCACCAGCTTCATGCCGTGCTTCCACGACGCGAACGAGCGCGTGACCGCGAGCAGGTGCTTCACGTCGGTCATGTTGACCATCATCCCGCCGAGCACGCAGAACTCGGGCAGCGGATCGCGCAGGGTGCGGAAGTGCGGGCCGAGCAACCGGCCGTCGAACTCGATGGGATCGAGCGAACGGCCGCCCATCGCGGCGCCCTCGCGGTCGGGGTGGTAGTCGGGCGAATAGGTGCGCGCGGCGAGCTGCACGTCGGTGCGCTCGCGCAAATAGCGCAGCGCGCGCGGCCCGGCCTCGAGGAAGGCATGGCGCAGCGCCTCGTCGCCGGCCGCGCCCACCGTGTTGCGCAGGTAGGTCAGCGCCTTCTCGGGCGTGTCGGGATGGCCCGCGGCCTCGGCCTGGTCGTTGAGCGGCACCCACACCGCGCCGCCCGAGATCGCGGTCGAGCCGCCGATGCGGTCGGTCTTCTCGATCACCAGCACGTCGAGGCCCTCGAGCTTCGCCGTCAGCGCGGCCGCGAGCCCGCCCGCGCCGCTGCCGATCACGACCACGTCGTAGCCGGTCTTCTCCTGGGGCTGCGCCATCACGCCCCCGAGCCGCCGAGCGACTTGCCGCCGTCGACGAACAGCACCTGGCCCGTGACGAAGCCGGTGGCCGGCGAGGCGAAGAAGGCCACCGCCTGCGCGATGTCCTCGGGCCGGCCGGCCGCGCCCGTGGGCTGCAGCGCGAGCTGCGCGGCGCGGCGCTCGGGCGTGAGCGCGCGCAGCAGCGGCGTGTCGATCAGGCCCGGCGCGATCGCATTCACCAGGATGCCGCGCGGCGCGAGCTCCATCGCGCTGGCGCGCGTGTAGCCCACCAGCGCGGCCTTCGAGGCCACGTAGTGCGGATGGTTCTTCGCGCCCAGGTAGGCGCGCGAGGCGATGTTGACGATGCGCGCGCCGTCGGCCATCTTGCGTGCGGCCTCCTGCGTGAGCGTGGCCACCGCGAGCAGGTTCACCTCGTACATGCGGCGGAAGTCGGCCGAGCTCACGTCCATGAAGGCGCGCTCGTCGAAGATGCCGGCGTTGTTCACCAGCGCGGCGAGCGGCGGCAGCGACTGCACCATCGCGCGCACCGCGGCCTCGTCGGTCAGGTCGATGGCGCGGTAGTCGACGTCGAGGCCGGCGGCGCGCAGCACCTGGGTCTCGCGCTCGGCCAGCGCGCCGTTGTAGTCGGCCATCACCACGCGCCAGCCGTCGCGCGCCAGGCGCTCGACGATGGCGCGGCCCATGCCGCTGGCGCCGCCGGTCACCAGGACCAGCGGCTTGTCTTCACTGCTGTCGTTCATCGTTGTTCCTTGATAAGTTCAGGAAGCCAACAGCCGGACGCAGAGGACGCGAAGGTTCCGCAAAGAACGCGAAAAAGATTCAAGAGACATCTTCTTGAATTTCCCTTTTTGCGACCTTCGCGGAACCTTCGCGTCCTCTGCGTACGGCTGTCCGCGTTCGCGTCATGCCGCCAGATAGCCCCCATCGACCGGCAGCACCACCCCATTGACGTAGCTGGCCATCGACGAGGCGAGGAAGACCACCGGCCCGGCGATCTCGTCGGCCTCGCCGTGGCGCTTGGTGAGCACGCGACTCATGTACCAGTCGGTGCCGTGCTCGGTCTCGCGCTGGCCGGCCGTCATGTCGGTCACCATGAGCCCGGGCGCCACCGCGTTCACGCGCACGCCCCAGGGCGCGAGGTCGCGCGCCAGCACCTGCGTGAGCGAGCGCACGCCGCCCTTGGCCACCACGTAGCCGGCCGAGGAGATGCCCGCGCCGAAGGCCACGATCGACGACAGGTTGACGATGCTGCCGTGCGTGCGCTTGAGCGCGGGCACGAAGGCCTGCGTGACGTTGAACACGCCCTGCAGGTTGACCGACAGCACGCGGTCCCAGGCCTCGCGCGCGCCGGGCTCGTCGAACTTCGAGCGCGCGGAGATGCCGGCGTTGTTCACCAGCACGTCGATGTCGCCGTGCGCAGCGGCGATGCGCGCGGCGAGCGCCTCGACCGCCGCCGCGTCGCTGACGTCGACGCTGTCGGCATCGGCGCGCCCGCCCGCGGCACGGATCGAGGCCACCACCCGCTGCGCGGGCTCGAGGTCGCGGTCGACCACCAGCACGTGCGCGCCTTCGGCCGCCATGCGGCGCGCGATGGCCTCGCCGAGGCCGCGCGCGGCGCCCGTGACGAGCGAGAGCTTGTCCTTCAGAAGCATGGGAATTCCTTTGCGAAAGCGGCGTCGTTCAGACGCCGAGGTAGGCGCGGCGCACGGCCTCGTCGTTGGCCAGCTGCGCGGCGGGGCCATGCAGCGAGATCTCGCCGTTCTCGAGGATGTAGCCGTAGCTCGACACCGCGAGCGCGAGCTGCACGTTCTGCTCGACCAGCAGGATGGTGATCTTCTGTTCGCGGTGCAGCCGCTCGATGATCTCGAACATCTGCTCCACCAGCAGCGGCGACAGGCCCATCGAGGGCTCGTCGAACAGCATCACGCGCGGGCGCGCCATCACGGCACGGCCGATCGCGAGCATCTGCTGCTCGCCGCCCGACAGCGTGGCCGCCATCTGGCCCTGGCGCTCCTTCAGGCGCGGGAACATCGCATACACGGCCTCGAGATCGTTGCGGATGCCCGCGCGGTCGCGCCGCAGGTAGGCACCGAGGTCGAGGTTCTCGCGCACGCTCATGTCGCGGAACACCTGCCGGCCTTCGGGCACCTGCACGATGCCGCGCTTGACCAGCGCGTCGGAGCCCAGCCGGTCGATGCGCTCGCCGGCCAGCCGCACCTCGCCCTCGGTGCAGTCGACGATGTTCGAGATGCAGTTGAGCGTGGTGGTCTTGCCCGCGCCGTTGCTGCCGAGCAGCGCGACGATCTCGCCCTCGGGCACGTCGACCGAGACATGGCTCAGCGCCTGGATGCGGCCGTAGGCGGCCGAGATGGCGCGCAACGACAAGAGCGATTCAGCCATGCGCGGCCCCCTTTGCACTTCCCTTGCCCAGATAGGCCTCGATCACGCGCGCGTCGCTGCCGATCTGCGCGGGCGTGCCCTCGGCGATCTTCTCGCCGAAGGCCATGACGGTGATGCGGTCCGAGATCGACATCACGAGCTGCATCACGTGCTCGACCAGCAGCACCGTGATGCCGTCGCGCGCCACCAGCTCCTTGAGCAGCCGGTCCAGGCTCTCGATCTCGCGGTTGCGCAGGCCGGCCGCGGGCTCGTCGAGCAGCAGCAGCTTGGGGCGGATGGCCAGCGCGCGCGCCAGCTCGAGCAGCTTCTGGCGGCCGAAGTCGAGGTCGCGCGCCGGCTGGTGGCGTTCGTCGGCCAGGCCCACGCGCTCGAGCAGGTGCAGCGCGAAGTTCTCGGTCTCGCGGTCGGGGCGGCGCAGCAGCCGGCCCAGCGTGCCGGTGCCGCGCGCATGGGTGCCGAGCAGCACGTTCTCGAGCACCGAGAGTTCGGCGAACAGCTCGAGGTTCTGGAAGGTGCGCGCGATGCCCAGCGAGGCCATGCGGTAGGGCGACACGCGCGTGAGCTCGCGGCCCTCGAAGACGACGCTGCCGCTGCTGGGCGTGTAGAAGCGCGAGATGCAGTTGAAGGTGGTCGACTTGCCGGCGCCGTTGGGCCCGATCAGCGCATGGATGCGGCCCTGCTCGACCTGGAACGACAGGCCGTTGACCGCCTTGAGGCCGCCGAACACCACGCTGATGTCGCGCACGTCGAGGAAGGCGCCCGTGCTCATCGCGCGCCTCCCGCCGGGGCCGCGCGGCGCGTGGCCTTGCGTGCCGCGAACAGCGAGGCCATGCCCTTGGGCAGGAACATCATGAACAGCATCAGGATGCCGCCATAGATGATCTCCTGGTAGGACGGTGCCTGGCGCAGCAGCTCCGAGGCCAGACCGAACACGATGGCGCCCGCCACCGCGCCGCGCACCGAGCCCAGCCCGCCGACCACCACCATGGTGAGGATCAGGATGGTGGTCTGGAAGCCCAGGCTCTCGGGATGGATGAAGGAGGTGAACAGCGTGTACATGCCGCCGGCCACGCCCGCGAAGGCGGCCGACAGCACGAAGGCCGTGACCTTGACCGCGCGCGTGTTCACGCCCATCGCGATCGCCGCCACGTCGCTCTCGCGCACCGCGCGGAACGACGAGCCCAGCCGCGAGCGCGACAGCGCCACCGTGAGCCACAGCATCAGCGCCGCGATCGCGACCACGAAGGGATAGGCCTGCAGGTCGTTCATCAGCCGCAGGCCGCCGAGCGCGGCCGGCTTCATCTGCAGGCCGTTCGAACCATTGGTCACCTGCTCCCAGTTGAGGAACACCCATTGCATCGCCTCGCCGAAGGCGAAGGTGGCGAGCGCCAGGTAGATGTCGCGCATGCGCAGCGCCAAGAGGCCGATGACCCAGCCCAGCGCGGCCGCGAGCAGCGCGCCCGCGAGGATCGACACCACGAACGGCGGCTGCCACTGGTTGTTGATGAGCCCGGCCGTGTAGATGCCGATGCCGAAGAAGGCCGCGTGCGAAAGCGCGAACTGGCCGGTCTCGCCGATCACCAGGTGCATGCCGAGCGCGAGCACGCTGAACACCATCAGCAGGTTGACCACGTAGAGCACGTAGCCGCTGGCCGCGAACGGCAGCACCACGAGCACCGCGGCCATGGCGATCAGCACGCCGCGATCCCACCAGGGAGAAGTCGTCTGCATGCTCATACCTTCTTCACCTGCGGCTTGCCGCCGAACAGGCCCTGCGGCCGCACCAGCAGCACCACCATGATCGCGACGAAGGGCGCGACCACGATGGCGTTGGAGGAGACGAACAGCCCCACCAGGTTCTCGACGATGCCGATGACGAAGCCGCCGACCACCGCGCCCGGCAGGCTGGTGAAGCCGCCGACGATGGCGGCCGCGTAGGCCAGGATCGCGATGTGGCCGATGTCGGGCGTGATCAGGATCTTGGGCGTGATCAGCAGCGCCGCGATGGCCGAGAGCAGCCCGGTCAGGGCCCAGATCTTCATGCGGATGGTGCCCAGCTTCACGCCCACGATCTGCGCGCCGCGCGGGTTCATGCCGACCGCGCGCATGGCCTGGCCGGTGCGGGTGCGCGTGAACATCAGGTACAGCAGCACCATCACCACCACGGCGGTGCCGAAGATCGCGAGGTCGAGCAGCGTGAGCGAGGCCTGGCCGATGGTGATCGGGTCCTGCGGCACCAGCGAGGGCAGCGAACGCGGCGTGTCGCCCAGCCCGGTCTTGCGCACCAGGCCCTTGAGCAGGTAGGCGAAGCCCAGCGTGGCGATCACGAGCTGCACGCCGACGCCGCGCGAGGCGGTCACGCGCTGCATCACCACGCGCTGGAACAGCGCGGCCACGAGCGCCGTGACCGCGAGGCTCGCGAGCACCGCGCCCCAGTAGGGCCAGCCCCACACCACCAGCGGGAACAGCGCGAGGTAGCCGCCGGCCATGAAGATCTCGCCCTGCGAGAAGTTGGGCACGTCGGTGGTCTTGAAGACCATGACGATCGCCACCGCGAGCAGCGCGTAGACGCTGCCGGTGACGATGCCGGACAGCACGCCCTGCTGCACGAACAGCCAGATGTCGGAAAGGCTCATGAGATCGCAGCCGCCGTCAGGGCTTGTACTTCCACACGCTCTTGTAGCTGCCGGGCACGAGCGTCATGTTGGTCGCGTCGAACTTGATGTAGATGGCCGCCTCCTGCGCCGCGCGGTCGTCGGGACCGAACTCGATCGGGCCGGCCATCACGCCGGAGTCGAACTTCATGGTCGACAGCGCCGTGAGCACCTTCTCGCGCGTGGGGCTGGGGCCGGCCGCCTTCAGCGCATTGACCACCGCCATGGCCGAGGGAATGCCGTAGGGCATGTAGGTCTGCGGGTAGCCGGGCTTGGCGGCCAGCTCGGGGTAGGCGGCCTTGTACATGTCGTAGACCCACTTGAGCTTGGGACCGCCGGGCACGTCGGCCAGCACTTCCTGGATGTAGACGTTCTTGAAGGCGTCCTTGTTGCCCACGTTCTCCACCAGCTGCTTGAGGTCGGCGGTGGAGTTCACGGCCAGCACGATCGGCTTGTTGAAGCCGAGCTCGAAGGCGCGCTTGACGATCAGGCTCACGGGCCGCGCGTAGGTGGTCAGCAGCAGCACGTCGGGGTTGGCCGCCTTGATCTTGAGCATCGGCGCCGTGACGTCGGTGATGTTTGGGTTGACCGATTGCACCTGCAGGTCGACGCCGCCCAGCGCCTTGGCCTGCGCCTGGGCCGACTCGAGGTTCCAGCCGCCGTAGGCGTCGTCGTGGTTGATGTAGCCGATCTTCTTCGCCTTCAGGTGCTCGCTCGCGAACTGCACCATCGAGCCGCCGACCGCATGCTGCGAGATCGAGAACGCGCCATAGATGTACTTGGAAGGCGGGTACAGCGCGCCGTCGCCCGAGGCGTTGAGCATCACCAGCGGGATCTTCGCGCGCTCGACGTATTCGCGCGCGCCGACCACGGCGGCCGAGCAGGAGCCGCCGTTGAGCAGGAACACCTGGTCCTGCTCGGTGAGCTTCTTGACCGCGGCCAGCAGGTCGTTGGCGTTGCAGCGGTCGTCCTCCACCACGAGCTCGATCTTGCGGCCGTTCACGCCGCCTTCCTTGTTGATCTTGTCGTAGTACATCTTCGCGGCGTTGATGACGTCGAAGCCGTAGTTCATCGACGCACCCGACATGGGCGAGAACATGCCGATCTTGATGGTCTTGTCGGTCAGGCCGGGCTCGGCCTGCGCGGCGGCATTGGCCGCCAGCGCGCACAGCGCGGCGCCGAATGCCAGGGCGAGGAAGTTCTTTTTCATGACGTTGTCTCCGTTGGTATGGGTGAGTGGAAGGCGCCGCCCGGTCGCCGGCGCCGGGCGTTACTGCATGCGGTAGCCGCCGTTGACGTCGATCACGTTGCCCGTGATGTACGCCGCCTGCTCCGACACCAGGTAGTCGACCGCGCCGGCCACGTCGTCCACCGTGCCGATGCGCCCGAGCGGGATGTTGGCGGCCGCGGCCGTCAGCGCGCCGCTGCTCTGCACGGTGCCGCGCAGCATCTCGGTGTCGATCAGGCCCGGCGCGACCGAATTGACGGTCACGCCCAGGTGCGCCGACTCGCGCGCCATGGCCTTGGTCAGGCCCAGCACCGCGGCCTTGGCGCCGATGTAGGTGGCGCTCGAGCGGTAGCCGCCGAGCTGCGCGGCCACCGAGCCGAAGGTGACGATGCGCCCGTGCGCCACCGGCCGCGCCTCGCGCCGGCGCAGGTAGGCACGGCCGCAGAGGAACACGCCGCGCGCGTTCACGGCGAAGGTGCGCTCCCAGTCCTCGAGCGAGGTGTCCTTGATCGGCGAGCGTTCGCCGCCGGGCATCAGCAGCAGCCCGGCCACGCAGACCACCACGCCGACCGGGCCGATGCCGGCCTCGATGTCCTCGAAGGCGGCCTCGACCGCGGCCTCGTCGCTCACGTCGAACTGGCGCGCATGGTGGCCCGCGCCGAGCGAGGCGGCCACGGCGCGCGCGTTGTCGCCGTCGATGTCGGCCACGACGACGCGCAGGCCGCTGGCCGCGAGGCGCCGGCACACGGCCTCGCCGATGCCGCGGCCGCCGCCGGTCACGAGGGCCAGCCGGCCGGGGGCTTGTGCATGATGTTCCGCCATGGGATGCGAGGTCTCCGAAGCCGCGTCGGATGCGGCGTGAAAGTGAATCGAGGACCGCATTGTGTATACATGCTCATCTTTGGACGCCCTCGTTTTCCCTTATTCGACGACTATTGAACCAGTTTCCACGGCATCATGTATACCTGACATGGACACACTCTCCCAACAAGTCACCGAGACGCTGCGCACCTGGATCCTGCACGGACGGCTCACGCCGGGCACGCGGGTGGAGGAGGTGCCGATCGCCGAAACCCTCAAGGTGTCGCGCACGCCGGTGCGCGCCGCGCTCGCCGCACTGGCGATGGAAGGGCTGATCGATCACCAGCCGAAGAAGGGCTACCTGGTGCGCGCCTTCGCGCTCGAGGACATCCTGGCCGCCTACGAGGTGCGCTCGGTGCTCGAGGGCCTGGCCTGCCGGCGCTTCGCCGCGCTCGGCGTGGACGACGCGACCGCCGCGCTGCTGCGCGACTGTCTGCGCACCGGCGACGAGATCCTGGCCAAGGGACAGCTGCTGCTCGACGACCTCGCGCCCTACCAGCAGATGAACGTGACGCTGCACAACACGCTGATGCAGGGCGCGCGCAATCCGTGGGTGGTGCGCTTCGGCGCCCAGGCGCAGGCCGTGCCCTTCGCCTCCGACCGCATCATGCTGTGGCACGACCACGGCGTGATCCTGCGTTCGCACGACGACCACCACCGCATCGTGCAGGCCGTGATCGACGGCGACGCGGCGCGCGCCGAGCAGCTGATGCGCGAGCACGTGTACTACGCGGGCATCCTGCTGCGCGACAACTACCAGCGCGTGCTCGACGAGCGCGCGGGCAGCGCGGTCGCGCAGGATCCGCCGCTGGCCCTGAGCAGCGGCGCCTAGGCTGCGTCCGCGCTCACGAGGACTTGGCCGCCGGCTTGCCCAGCACCGCCCCCACGCCGTCGAGCAGGCTGGCCACGCTGGCCTGGATCACGGGCTCGATCTCGGGCACCGGCAGGCCGTAGACCCACTGGCGGATGCCGTGGTACTGGATCTTCTCGACCACCGTCTTCGCGAGCTCGATCTCCTGCACCGCGAAGGGCTGGCCGTCGCGGCCGGCTTCCGTGTACTGGCGCAGCGACAGCGCGATCGGTTCGTAGACGCGCTGGCGCATGACGCGGAAATACGGCGACATGTCCCAGCCGTGCAGGGCGAAGAACAGCGACAGCCGCACGCGTTCGCGCCGCAGGTGCACGCGCGCGAAGTCGCGGTGGAACTCGAGCAGGCGCTGCGCGACGGCCTGCTCGGGCGCGAGGATCATTTCCTCCCACAGCGGATTCCAGTTCGACAGGAAGGTCTCCTGGAACACGCGCTCGATCAGCGCCTCCTTGTTCTGGAAGTAGCGATAGAGCAGCGGCTGCGCCACGCCGAGCTGGCGCGCCAGGCCGGTGGTGTCGCCCGCGAAGCCGACGTCGGCGAAGTACTGGATCGCGCCCTGCACGATCTCGCGCTCGCGGTCGGCGCGCCGCAGGCGCACCACGCCGCCGGTGGCGGGGGCCGCGGAATCCGAGGGTCTGGAGGCGGAAGGGGCGCGTGGCATGCGAGATCGCTGGGAAGGTGGCCGGTGCCGGTGCGGCGGGAGCCGGCACGATACCAGTTCACCCGGGCGCGCCCGCCGCCTCCGCATGGGCCCGCGTGACCAGATAGCGGCCGCCGCCGAAGGCCAGGCCCTCGGCGGCCGAGCGCTCGAAACGCTCGATCAGCCCCAGGAACACCGCGTGGTCGCCGCCGGGCCAGGTCGTGACCTTGCGGCATTCGAAATGGGCGCAGCAGTCCGCGAGGACCGGCAGGCCGCCGATGCCCGGGCGGCAATCGACGCCGGCGAACTTGTCGGCACCCGGAATCGCGAAGCGCTGCGAGAGCTCGAGCTGGTGCTTCGCGAGCACGTTCACGACGAAGCGCTCGTGCCGGCTGAAGGCGGGGAAGCTGCGCGCATTGAGCGCCTGGCTCCAGAGCACCAGCGGCGGATCGAGCGACACCGAGCTGAACGAGTTGGCCGTCACGCCGCAGGGGCGGCCCTCGGCGTCGAGCGTGGTGATGACGGCGACGCCTGTGATGTAGGTGCCGAAGACGTCGCGCAACTGCCGGCGGTCGACGGCGGAAGGGGTGGCTGCGTGCATGGCGTGGCGCTCAGCGGTAGTTGAGCTCGATCGAGATCCCGTTGGGATCGGTGACGAAGATCTGCCGCAGGTCGAGCGCCGCGACCAGCCGTTCACGGTACGGCACGCCGAGCGCCTGGCAGCGCGCGATGGTGTCCTCGTAGCCCTCGGCCAGCAGCGCCACATGGTCGATGGCCCCGCTGCCATGCAGCGAATCGGGATCGCGCGGGCCCAGGTAGTCGTCGATCCAGGCCATCCGCTGCGCGTCGTTGCGGTCGAAGGCCGTGACGTGGACCACGGGCACGTCGTCCGCGTCGTAGAGCCAGGCGCCGGTCGCGCGCGGCGGATTGCCGGGCCGCGGCCCGTCGCGCAGCAGCAGCACGCGCGTATAGAAATCCAGCGTGGCCTCGAGCCGTTCGGTGCGGATGTTGAAGTGTTCGAGTCTGCGAATGCCCATTGAAGAACTCCCGTGAGTGGCCTGGGGCGCGATTGCCGGCCTCGGGCGATCGTAGCGACGGCTCCGATCTTTCTTTATAGGGTTATCACCAAAATTCCGATCGCCTCTCACGGCTTCGAGAAGCTCTCACTCCTCACCACCGGCATTAACGATTGATTCAGGATCCGTTGGATGCCCGCACGCATGGTGATAACCCTATCAATAAATGATAGTTCTATCACTAGCATCCGATCGCCATGACTCACCACCCGCCGCATCCGACCATGCAAACACAGGCCCCCCTGCCCGATTCATCCGACACCGCCGCCAGCGAACTGCTGCGGCGCGCGCGCGAACTCCAGCCCGTGCTGCGGCAACGCGCCGCGCACGCCGAGCGGCTGCGTCGCGTGCCCGACGAGACCATCGACGACTTCCATCGCGCGGGCCTGTTCCGCGCCCTGCAGCCGGCGCGCGTGGGCGGCGCCGAGCTGCACCCGGCCGATTTCTTCGACATCTGCGCGGAGGTCGCGCAGGGCTGCGCCTCGAGCGCCTGGGTGCTGTCGAACCTGGCCTACCACCACCAGTTCCTCGCGCTCTGGCCGGACCGGGCGCAGCAGGAGGTCTGGGGCCCCTCCCCCGACACGCTGGTCGGCTCCTCGTACATCTTCGCGCGCGGCACGGCGCGCCAGGTCGACGGCGGCTACGAGCTCGAGGGCCAGTGGCCGTTCTCGAGCGGCATCGATCCCTGCGGCTGGTGCGTGCTCGGCGCCATGGCCAGCGACGCGCCCGGCGAGCCGCCGCGCCCGCGCTACTTCCTGCTGCCGCGCGAGGACTACGAGGTGCTCGACACCTGGCACGTGGTGGGCCTGCGCGCCACCGGCAGCAAGGACGTCGCCGTCGGCAAGGCCTTCGTGCCGGGCTACCGCAGCCTGTCCTTCGACGAGGTCGCCGCCGCGCGGGCGCCGGGCCTGGCCCTGCACGCGGCGCCGCTGTTCCGCGTGACCATGCAGGGCGTCGGCGGCTTCGTGCTGCTGCCGGTGCTGCTCGGCGCCGCGCGCGCGGCGGCCAACGAGTACGTCGAACGCACGCGGCAACGCAAGACCACGGTCGGCACGCGCAGCCAGGCCGAGTTGCCCGGCGTGCAGGACCGCGTCGCCCATGTCGAGGCGCTGCTCGACACGGCGCAGCTGGTCGCGCGGCGCAGCTGGTGCGATGCGATGGCCTCGCTCGAGAGCCATCCCGCCATCCCCGGCGCCCTCGGCGCGCGCCTGCGCCGCGACTCGGCCTTCTGCGCGCGCCTCGTTACGCAGGCCGTCGACCTGGTGTTCGCGGGCACCGGCGGCGCCGGCCTGCAGGAGGCCGATCCGATCCAGCGCATGTGGCGCGACGTGCATGCCGGCGCCGCGCAGTTCGGCCTGCAGTGGGACGTGTCGGGCCCGGCCTATGGCCGGGTGCGGCTGGGCCTGCCGAGCGGCATGCCGGGGCTGGGCGTCTAGACCTTCGATCCATCGATTCATCCCGACCGGCCGCCTCGATGCGCCGGCAACCACAAGGAGCAGGAGACATGATTTCTTCGATGCAACGCCGCGGCTGGCTTCGCGCCAGTCTCACGGCACTCGCGCTGGTCCTCCCCGCGCTGGGCTGCCAGGCCCAGGCCTACCCGGCCAGGCCCGTGCGACTGATCCTGCCGTTCCCGGCCGGCGGCACGGCGGACGCGGTCACGCGCCACCTCGCCCACAAGATGAGCCTGGCGCTCGGCAAGCCCTTCGTGGTCGACAACGTGGTCGGCGCGGCGGGCACCATCGGTCTCGCCCAGGGGCTGCGCGCCGCGCCCGACGGCTACACGATCACGCAGATCTCGAACACCAACACGGTGGCGGCGCTGCACATGTTCAAGCGCCTGCCCTTCGATCCGCGCAAGGACATGGTGCCGGTGGCGAGCCTGTTCCAGATACCGTCGGCGGTCGTCACGAATCCCCGCGGCAATGCGTTCGGCAGCTTCGCCGAGATGCTGGCCTACGCCCGCGCCAACCCGGGCAAGCTGTCGTACGCCTATTCGCATGCCACCGGCGCGGTGGCGGGCGCGAGCGTGAAGCAGGCCGCGGCCATCGACATCGTGGCCGTGCCCTACAAGAGCGGCCCGCAGGCGGTGGTCGAAACCCTCTCGGGCGAGATGCCGCTGCTGTTCACCGACCTCGGCGCGGTGCTGCCGCAGATCCGCGCCGGCAAGCTCAAGGCGCTGGCGGTCACCTCGGCGCAGCGCTCCGCGTTGCTGCCCGACGTTCCGACCCTGCGCGAGGTGCTGCCCGGCGCCACCGAGTTCACGGGCTGGAGCGGCTTCGTCGTGCCGGTCGGCACGCCCAGGGCCGTGGTCGACAAGCTGCACGAGACCCTGCAGCAGATCCTCGCGAGCGAGGACACCGCGAGCTTCCTGCGCGGCCTCGGCGGCGAGCCGATGCCGATGTCGCTCGACGAGTTCGCCCGCTTCATCCGCGAGCAGGAACCGCTGTGGGCCAAGGCACTGGCCGCGGCCGGCATCGCGCCCGAATGAACAACCCCCTCCCCACGAACCCCACACCGGAGACTGCCATGCATCGCAAGTTCGTCGACCTGTCCATCTACCTCGAGAACGACGTGCTCTCGGACCCGCCCGGCAAGGGCCCGAAGATCGAGTATTTCCACCACCAGAACTCGCACCACCAGCTCACGAACTTCTTTCCCAAGCTGCAGAAGGAAGACCTGCCCGACGGCGAAGCCTGGGCCGTGGAGCGCGTGTCGCTGTCGACGCACAACGGCACGCACCTCGATGCGCCCTATCACTTCCACAGCACGATGGACAAGGCGCTCGGCGAGCCCCGGCCCTCGATCACCATCGACGAGGTGCCGCTCGAGTGGTGCTTCCAGCCCGGCGTGAAGCTCGACTTCCGCCACCTGCCCGACGGCTACGTGGTTCAGCCCGAGGACGTGGAGGCCGAGCTGGCGCGCATCGGCCATGCGCTGCGGCCGCTCGAGATCGTGATGATCAACACGCGCGCCGGCGCGCTCTACGGCGATCCGGTCTACGTGAGCTCGGGCTGCGGCATGGGCTACGAAGCCACCATGTACCTGCTGGAGCGCGGCATCCGGCTCACGGGCACCGATGGCTGGAGCTGGGACGCGCCCTTCGTCCACACCGCGAAGAAGTACGAGGCGACCGGCGACGCGGGCCTGATCTGGGAGGGCCACAAGGCCGGCCGCGACATCGGCTACTGCCACCTCGAGAAGCTGCACAACCTCGAGGCGCTGCCCGCCGACGGCTTCCACGTCGCCTGCTTCCCGCACAAGATCCGCAGCGCCTCCGCCGGCTGGACCCGCGCCGTCGCGATCTTCGACGAGCGCCTGAACGCGGGCTGATCGTCGTCCACGCACCGCCCATCCACTCCAGCGAGGATTCCATGCCACTCGACTTCACCCACGACCCCGCACGCCGCTGCATCGTCGCGTCCGCGCATGCGCCCGGCTGCGACTTCACCTTGCAGAACCTGCCGTTCGGCGTGTTCCGCCGCAAGGGCGGCAACGACCCGTTCCAGGGCGGCATCGCGATCGGCGACCAGGCCCTGTGCCTGGCCGAGGCGCAGGCGCGCGGCTGCTTCGACGGCCTGGCCGGCCAGGCCGCGAGCGCCGCGGGCGGCTCGACGCTCGACGAGCTGCTCGCGCTGGGCCCGCCCGCATGGCGCGCGCTGCGCCATGCGCTGGTGAACCTGCTCGATGCGCAGCAGCCGCATCCGAAGGCCGCGGCGCTGCAGGCCGCGCTGGTTCCGCTCGCGGACATCGAGCATGCGCTGCCGATCCGCGTCGGCGACTTCACCGACTTCTACACCTCGATCCACCATGCCGAGAACGGCGGCCGCCTGCGCAACCCGCCCGCGGGCCTCGCGCCCAACTTCCAGTGGATGCCGATCGCCTACCACGGCCGCAGTTCGTCATTGGGCGTGAGCGGCGAGCGCATCCACCGCCCCTGGGGCCAGGCCCGGCCCTCGAGCGACGAACCGCCGGTGCTGCGGCCCTGCGAGATGCTCGACTACGAACTCGAGCTCGGCGTGGTCATCGGCCGGGGCAACGCGCGCGGCACGCCCGTTGCGCTGGCCCATGCGATGGACCATGTGTTCGGCCTCACCCTGCTCAACGACTGGTCGGCGCGCGACGTGCAGGCCTGGGAGATGACGCCGCTGGGCCCGTTCCAGGCCAAGAACTTCGCGACCACGCTCTCGCCCTGGATCGTCACGCTCGATGCGCTGGCGCCGTTCAGCGTGCCCTGGCGCCGGCCGGCCGATCATCCGCAGCCGCTGCCCTATCTCGAGTCCGCGGGCCATCGCGCCGCGGGCGCGCTCGACATCGAGCTCGAGGCCTGGCTGCAGCCCGAAGGCAAGCCGGCCTCGCGCCTGAGCCGCACCAACTTCCGCCACCAGTACTGGAGCATCGGCCAGATGATCGCGCACCACACGGTGGGCGGCTGCAACCTGCGCGCGGGCGACCTGCTGGGCACCGGCACGATCTCGGGGCCGACCGCGCCCGAGGCCGGCAGCCTGATCGAGCTGAGCCGGCGCGGCCGCGAGCCTGTCGCTCTGGCGAACAGCGACGACCGGCGCGCCTTCCTGCACGACGGCGACCGCGTGATCCTGCGCGGCTGGTGCGAGGCGCCGGGGCGCGCGCGCGTGGGTTTCGGCGAAGCAGCCGGCACGGTGCTGGCCGCGCATCCGGCGGGGAGCCTCTGACATGACGCGCTATGCACGCGTGACGCCCGCGGACGGCGTCCTCCAGTGGGCGGTGGAACGCCATGGCGAACTCTGGGGTCTGGGCGCCGAGGTTCCGGCCGGCGCGCACGACACGGCCTGGCAGGAACTCGTGGCCTCGGGTCCCGGCGCGGCGATGCTGTCGCGCGCCACCCTGCTCGACCCCGCGCGGCTGCGCTGGGAAACGCCGGTGGCGCGCCCCGGCAAGGTGATCTGCCTGGGCCTCAACTACGCCGCGCACGCGGCCGAGGGCGGCAATGCCGCGCCCGACTACCCGAGCTTCTTCCTGCGCGGGGCCACCTCGCTGATCGCGCACGAGGCACCGCTGGTGCGACCGCGCGTGTCCGACAAGCTCGACTTCGAGGCCGAGCTCGCCGTCGTCATCGGCCGCCGCGCCCGGCATCTCGCGCCCTCGCAGGCGCTCGACGCCGTGGCCGGCTACGCCTGCTTCAACGACGGCACGCTGCGCGACTACCAGCGCCGCACCGCGCAATGGACCATCGGCAAGAACTTCGACGGCACCGGCGCCTTCGGCCCGTGGCTGGTGCCGGCCTCGGTGCTGCCGCCCGGCGCGAGCGGGCTGCGGATCGAATCGCGCCTCAACGGCGGCGTGATGCAGAGCGATCGCACCGACCACATGCTCGTGACGGTGGCGCAGGCCCTGGTGCTGCTGAGCGAGGCGCTGACGCTCGAGCCCGGCGACGTGGTGGCCATGGGCACGCCTTCGGGCGTGGGCTATGCGCGCAACCCACCGGTGTGGATGAAGCCCGGCGACCGCATCGAGATCGAGATCGAAGGCGTGGGCCTGCTGTCGAACCCCGTGGCCGCCGAGGCCGCGCCCGAGTGAAGGCTCGCGCCTTCCAGAAGCCGGGACCCTAGCGCCGCACCGGCGCCGCCTTCCCCACCCACGGCCCGCGGGCCGCGAAGAACAACACCCCAGGGGCGCATCGCCCCTGGGCGGCGCGCTGTCGCCCATTCCACGTCACCCCAAGGAGGAGATCATGAAGTTCGGAGCTTTCCGGTTCGCGCTGCCCCTGTGCGCGGGCCTTGCATCGCAGGTCCAGGCGCAGTCGTCGCTCACGCTCTACGGCATCGTCGACGCGGGCTTTCGCCACGTGAGCAACAGCGGCGTCGGCTCGATCGACAGCCTGTCCAGCGGCGGCTACCGCACCAGCCGCCTCGGCATCCGCGGCTCGGAGGACCTCGGCGGCGGCCTGCGCGTGGGCATCAAGCTCGAGACCCTGATCGGCGTCGACACCGGCAACGTGGGCTCGACCAGCATGCCGGGCCAGTTCTGGAACCGCGGCTCCTACGTGGAGCTCCTCGACCGCGGCTGGGGCACGCTGCGCCTGGGCTACGACCTCCATCCGGTCTACGTCACCTGGATGGAGAACGATCCCTGGCTCAACATCGGCATGGGCAGCTCGGGCAATCTCTACGACACGCTGCAGAACGGCCCGCTGCGTGCGGTGTTCGGCCCGCTCTCGAAGAACGACACCACCTTGCATTACGCGCGCAACATGCTGCAGTACTTCAGCCCCAACGTGAATGGCTTCTCGGGCACGCTGGCCCTGGCCCCGCGCGAGAACGAGACCGTCGCCACCGGCGCGGCCCGGCTGCGGCTGATCCGGCTCGGCTACAACGCCGGCGGGCCCTTCAGCGCGGCGGTCGCGCATGCGGTCTCGGACGCGCAGCTGCGCGCCGGAACGCCCACGAACCGGCTCGACGATTCGGTCGCCACCCTGGCCTGGGACTTCGGCGTCGTGCGGCTGGCCGGCACCTGGCGCCAGTTCCGCGCGGCCGGCAGCCGGCAGGCGAACTGGATGCTGGCCGCGACGGTGCCGGTGTCGAGCGGCAAGATCCAGCTCTCGCATGGCCGCACGCGGCTGTACGGCACGGTCACGACCCAACTCGCGCCCGGCACCGTGGCCGGTCCCGTCGATGGCAACGGCGGTGCGATGTGGGTGGTGGGCTACGCGCATTCGCTGTCGAAGCGCACCACGCTCTACACGCAGGCGGCGCGCATCGAGAACCGCGGGCGTTCGTTCATGGCGCTGCCCGGCGGGCCCGCGGTCAACGCGGGCAACTTCGCGGGCGGCCGGTCGACGGGCTTCGAGTTCGGCATCGCCCACACCTTCTGAGGCCGGGGTCTACCCCTTCTTCAGCGCCCGGATCCGCAGCATGCCTTCCTGCGCCGTCGAGGCCACGAGCCGGCCGTCGCGCGTGTAGATGCTGCCGCGGCACAGGCCGCGCGCGCCGCTCGCGCTCGGCGAATCGAGCACGTAGAGCAGCCAGTCGTCGAGGCGGAAATCGCGGTGGAACCACATCGCGTGATCGAGGCTCGCGGGCCGCACCTGGCCGGTCATGAAGCTCAGGCCGTGCGGCAGCATCGCGGCGCGCAGCAGGCCGTGGTCGGACGCATAGGCCAGCAGCGCGCGGTGCACCATCGGGTCGTCGGGCAGCGGCGCGACGGCGCGCAGCCAGATCGCGCTGTCGGACGCGGGCCGCGGCACCGGCGCGAGCAGGTCGTCGGGCTGGACCCGGCGGTACTCGATGCCGTGCGGCTCGATCGCCTTGCTGCGCCAGGGCTCGGGCAGCCGGTCGCCGAGCGCGATGCGCTGGTCGAGCTCGCTGACCAGGCCGTCGGGGCCGGCCACCTCGGGCATGTCGATCTGGTGCTCGACACCGTCGTCCACGGTCTGGAACGAGGCCGACATCTCGAAGATGATGCGCTCCTGCTGGCGTGCCACCACGTGGCGGGTGGTGAAGCTGCGGCCGTCGCGCACGCGGTCGACGCTGTACTCGATCGGCGCATGCTCGCCCGGCAGCAGGAAGTAGGCGTGCATCGAATGCACGGGCCGATCGGCGCCGACCGTGAGGTTGGCCGCCATCAGCGACTGGCCCAGCACCTGGCCGCCGAACACGGCCGGCGTGCCGATGTCCTCGCTCTGCGCCAGGAAGCGGTCGCCGCCCAGGGGTTCGAGCTGCATGAGGGCGACGAGGTCGTCGACGAGGCGGGCGGCGGTGGCGGTATCGGGGGTCATCGGGAGCGGCTGGACAAAAGAGAGCCGCAAACGATAGCAAACATGGAGCCCAAAGGGCTGTCGCGCAGGAAGCCCGAAAGCGGGAACCGTACGCAGAGGACGCGAAGGTTTCGCGAAAGACGCGAAAGAACAGCCGAAATGATGTGAGCCGCGCCTGATCGACCACGGCGCCCCGAGCAAGGCTCGCCTCGAAGGGAGCGCGGCGGCGCCTCGACGACAGCCCACCTTTTTCAGGTTTCTTTTTTGCGTCCTTCGCGAAACCTTCGCGCCCTCTGCGTTCGGCTGTCCGCTCCCGCTCCCGCTCCCGCTCCCGCTCCCGCTCCCGCTCCCTCAGCGGTCCAGGTCGACCCCGTCCGCCGCCAGCTTCGCCTGCAGCGCCGCCACGTCCACGTCGGCGAACGCGCCGCTGCCGAGCGTGGCCGCCGCCGTGCCCGCGGCCTGCCCCATCACGAAGCAGCCGCCGCTGGCGCGCGCGGCCGACTGGCCCTCGTGCGTCATCGAGGCGCAGCGGCCGGCCACCAGCAGGTTGGCGACGGTGCGCGGCACCAGCATGCGCCAGGGCAGGTGGTTGTAGGCGTTGTCGGCATCGCGCGGGAAGGCCCACTCGATGCGGCCATCGGCATGCATCTCCATCGGCCAGGCATTGAGGCCGATGGCGTCGTCGAACTTGGCCGACGACAGGATGTCCTCGCGCTCGAGCGCGTACAGGCCCTGGATGCGCCGCGTCTCGCGGATGCCGACCTGCGGCGCGATCTCGACGATGGCCGACTGCGCGAAGCCCGGCACCTCGGCCTTGAGAAAGCGGAAGTACTCGGCGATCTGGCGCCGGCCCTCGAGCTCGCCCTCGGTGAGTTCGCGCGCGTCGACGCCGTTCATCGCGCGGCCCTCGGCATTGCGGATCTGCGTGACGTTGGCGCGCCATTCGCGCGGGTCCTTGTTGGGCCGCAGGATCGCGCCCTCGCGCGGGAAACGGTAGGCGCCGGGCTTGCTCGCCTCGGCGCGTGCCATGAAGTCGTTGATGGCCTTGAACTCGCCCACCGCCTCGAGCGCGGCCGGCGCGTCGACCTGGCCGATGCGGAACATGGTGGTCGGGAACAGGCCGCTGCCGTGGCCGTCGCCGACCTCGAAGGGCACGCCCGCGAAGGCCGCCACGTCGGCATCGCCGCTGGCGTCGACGAAGGCATTGGCGCGGATCGCCTGCCGGCCCGACTTGGTCTCGACCACCAGCGCCGCGATGCGCTCGCCGTCGTGGATCACCGAGGCCGCGAGCGCATGGAACAGCAGCTTCACGCCGGCCGCCTCGAGCAACTGGTCGGCCGCGAGCTTGTAGGCCGAGGTGTCGTACGAGCGCACGCGGATGCGCCCGCCCATGCCGTCCTGCGGATCGTTCATGCCGTTGAGCGCCACGATGCGCTCGACCAGCTCGTCGACCACGCCGCGCACCAGCTGCGTCATCTGGCCGCGGCGCTTGCCGTAAAGGCCCGCGAAGTTGGTGACGCCGCCCGCCGTGCCCATGCCGCCGAGGAAGCCGTAGCGCTCCACCAGCAGGGTGCTCGCGCCGTGGCGCGCGGCGCTCACGGCGGCAGCGATGCCGGCCGGACCGCCGCCGACCACCACCACGTCGTAGCTGCCGAAGACCGGCAGCGAGCGCGACGGCTCGGCCATCGTCATTGCAGCCGTCATTGGAGAGTGATGCCCTTGGTCGAGATGATCTTGGTCATGATCGCGGCCTCGTCGTTGACGCGCGCGCGCATGCCGTCGGGCGAGGTGCCCACGGCCTGCCAGCCCTGCTCGAACAGCTTCTGGCGCACCTCGGGCTGCTTCATCACCGCCTCGAGCTCGCGCCCGATGCGCGCCTGCGCGGTCTTCGAGAGATTCGACGGGCCCAGCAGCGCCACCCACACCTCGAGGTTGAAGTCGCGCACGCCGGCATTGGCCAGCGGCGGCACCTCGGGCACCAGCGCGCTGCGGCCAGCGGTCAGGCCGATGGCCTTGAGCTTGCCGGCCTTGATCTGCGGCATCGCCACGCCCGGTGGGATCAGGCCCATCTGGATCTGGTCGCCGAGCATGCCGGTGATGACCTGCGGATTGCCCTGGTAGGGCACGTGCTCGGGGTTGAAGCCCGGCACGCGGCTCTTGAGCAGTTCCATGCCCAGGTGACCGACCGAGCCGATGCCCACCGAGCCGTAGTTCCACTTGTTGCCCGCCTTGCGGCCGGCGTCGAAGAAGGCATCGCCCGAGGGCAGGTTGTTCTGCGCCACCAGCACCAGCGGCGCGGTCGCGAGCAGCGAGAGGTAGGTGAAGTCCTTGGCCGGGTCGTAGGGCAGCTTGGGATAGAGCAGCTTCGACGAGGTGAGGTTGCCGTTGATGACGACGCCCAGCGTGTGGTCGTCGCTGGCCTTGGCCACCGTGTCGGCCGCGATGTTGCCCGAGGCGCCGGGCTTGTTGTCGACCACGATCGGCTGGCCCAGCGCCTTCGACAGCGGCTCGGCGATGGTGCGCGCGGCGATGTCGGGCGTGGAGCCGCCCGGGAAGCCGACGAGCAGGCGGATGGGCTTGGTGGGCCAGGCGGGCGTCTGCGCGCTCGCGGCCAGCGGCAGCGTGGCGGCGGCCAGGCCGCAGGCGATCAGGAGGGCTCTCTTGGTGGCTTGCATGGAGGAAGAAATGTCAAAAAGTGTCAAAACAGGCGGGCAGCTTAACTGCCCCAAGCAAGGCACGGGCCGCTATTCGAGGCTGATGTTGCCCCTGCGCACCAGCTCGCCGTAGACCTTGGACTTGGCCTCGGCCTGGCGCTCGATCTCCTCGGGCGACCAGGCCAGCGGCTCGAAGGCGAAGGTGTCGAAACGGGCGCGGATCTCGGGGTCGGCGATGACCTTCGCCACGTCGGCGTTGATCTTCGCCTTGATGGCCGCCGGCACCCCCTTGGGCGCGAGCAGCGAGACGAAGGAGTTGACCTCCAGCCCGGCCGGGCCGCCGGCCTCGGCCATGGTCGGCACCTCGGGCATCTGCGGAATGCGCTTGGCCGCGGCCACCGCGATGTAGCGCAGCTTGCCGGCCTTGTAGATGCCCTGGCTCGAGGGAATGCTCGCGAAGGCCCACGGCACTTCGCCGGTGCCCACGTTCGAATACAGCTGCGAGACCTCGCGGTAGGGCGCGTGGCGCATGCGGATGCCGCTCAGCGCCTCGAGCTGCTGCGCGCCCAGGTGGCCCGGGCTGCCCACGCCCCAGGAGCCGTAGACGATGGCGTCGGGATCGGCCTTGGCGGCGGCGATCAGGTCGGCCATGTTCTTCCATTTGGAGTCGCTGCCCACGGCCACGAAGAAGGGCGTGCGGAACAGCGAGGCCACCGGGTCGAAGTGCTGCAAGGTCACGAAGTTGCGCGACTTGTACAGGTGCGGCAGCGCGGCCACGTGCTCGCTGTCGAGCTGCAGCAGGGTGTAGCCGTCGGGCGCGGCGCGCCGGGCCTGGTCGATGGCGATGAAGCCGCCGCCGCCGGGCCGGTTGTCGATCAGCACGCGCTGGTTCCACAGCCGCGAGAGCTTGTCCGAGACCAGCCGCAGCACCGCGTCGGGGCCGCTGCCGGCCGCGAAGGGCGTGACCAGCGTCACGGGCTTGTTCGGATAGTCGCCGGCCTGGGCCGCCGCGCCGCCGGCCATGGCCAGCGAGGTCAGGGCGAGAAGGCCGGTCAGCAGTGCGCGCGGGAAGTTCATGGTCGTTTGTCTCCGGTGGGCCTGGGGCCTCGATGGTTGTGGATGATGAAGGCGTCGGGTGTCAGTGTGGCGAAAGCGCGGTGGCCTCGGTGCGTGCCGATCGGCGCAGCGCCTCGGGCGCGTCGTCCAGGCAGCGCTCGGGGCGCCAGGCATAGAGCCACTCGACCGCATCGTAGAAGCGCTCGGGCGTGCGGCCCGGCCAGAGGCTGTTGCGCACCAGGCGCTCCACGCCCTTGGCATGGTAGAGCCGGCCCATCTCGCGCACCGACAGCACCACGCGGGCCGTGCGCGCCACGCGCGCCGCCTCGTAGAGCCTGAAGGCGGCCGGCAGGTCGAAGTCGCAGGCCTTCACGGCCTCGCCGAGCGTCACCGCGTCCTCGAGCGCCATGCAGGCGCCCTGCGCCAGGTACTGCATCATCGGATGCGCGGCATCGCCCAGCAGCGTGGCCGCGCCCTCGCTCCAGCGCTCGACCGGATCGCGGTCGGCGGTGCTCCAGCGGCGCCACGAGGTCGGGCGGTCGAGCAGCTGGCGCGGGCGCGCATGCACGCCCTCGAAGTACGACAGCACTTCTTCCTTGCTGCCGTCGGTCACGCCCCATTCCTCGCGCTCGCGGCTGTGGAAGGTGACGACCAGGTTGTATTGCTCGCCATGGCGCAGCGGGTAGTGCACCAGGTGGCAGTCCGGGCCGGCCCAGACCACGGGCGCGTTCCAGCGCAGGTCCGCCGGCATGTCGGCCGCCGGCACCACCGCGCGGTAGACCACGTGGCCCGAGACGCGCGGCGCGTCGCCGATGAGCGCGGCGCGCACCACCGACTTCACGCCGTCGCAGCCGACGATGGCATCGGCCTGGAAGCGCCGGCCGTCGCGCGTGACCGCGACCACGCCCTGCCCCCGGGTGTCGAGGGTCTCGACCTGCGCCGAGGTGTGGAAGCGGATCAGCGGATGCTGCTTCACGGCCTCGTGGATCGCGCCGTGCAGATCGGCGCGGTGGCTCACGGCATAGGGGTTGCGAAAGCGCGCGCGGAAGGCCTCGCCGACCGGCACCGAGGCCACTTCCGAGCAGTCGACCGCGTCCATCATCACCAGCCGGTCGGTGAACACCGAGCCCCGGCGCACCGCCTCGCCCACGCCCAGCGCGTCGAGCGCGGCGAAGGCATTGGGGCCGAGCTGCAGCCCGGCGCCGATCTCGCCGATGGCGGCGCTCTGCTCGAGCAGGTCGATCGACACGCCCAGGCGTGCCAGCGCCAGCGCGGCGGCCATGCCGCCGATGCCGCCGCCGACCAGCAGCACGGTGGGGGAAGGGGTCGGGCTCATGCGCGGCTCGCTCAGTCGATGCGAACGCTCAGCGAGGGCAGGCGCTCGATGCTGACCTTGATCGTCTGGCCGGGCTTCACCGCGCCCACGCCCTCGGGCGTGCCGGTGAAGATCAGGTCGCCGGGCTGCAGCGCGAACAGGGTCGACAGGTTGGCGATCACTTCGTTGACCGACCAGATCAGGTGCGTGACGTCGCTCTTCTGGCGCACCTCGCCGTCGACCTCGAGGCGGATCTCGCCGCCATCGATCTCGCCCACCTCGGCCAGCGTGCGCAGCGGCGCGATCGGCGCCGAGAAGTCGAAGGCCTTGCCGATCTCCCACGGTCGGCCCTGCTCGCGCATCTTCATCTGCAGGTCGCGGCGCGTCATGTCGAGGCCGACGGCATAGCCGTGGATGTGGCTCGCGGCCTGCTCCACCGGGATGTCGCGGCCGCCCTTGCCGATGGCCACCACCAGCTCGGCCTCGTAGTGGTAGTTGGCGGTCAGCGCCGGATAGGGAATGGCGCCGGTCGCGCCCTCGGCCACCGGCACCACCGAGGCGTCATCGTTGGGCTTGCAGAAGAAGAACGGCGGCTCGCGGTCGGGATCGAAGCCCATCTCGCGCGCATGGGCCGCGTAGTTGCGGCCCACGCAGTAGACGCGGCGCACGGGGAACTGCTTGTCGCTGCCGACGATGGGCAGGCCGACGATGGAAGGGGGCGTGAAGACGAAGGACATGAGGGCTCCTGCCGCGTGGGGCGGCAACGGTCGAGGGAAAGGAAGAAAACGAAAGGGGGCCGGGGCTCAGGCGTTCTCGAGGAAGGCTTCGCGCAGGATCCCCATGGCCTGCTGCACCGGCCGGTCCGAGAAGCTGAAGAGCACGCAGTCGCCATTCGGCGCATGCAGCGTGAGCGGCGCCCACGAGGGCACGACGAAGGTGTCGCGCGGCCCGAACTCGAAGCGCTGGCCCGCGATCTCGGCGCTGCCATGGCCTTCGACCACGCTGTAGACGCTGCCGTCGGTGGCACGGTGCGTCTTGCCCACGAAGCCCTTGGGCAGCAGCTGCAGGTTGGTCGAGATGGTCGGCATCGGCGAACCGCCGGTCAGCGGATTGATGTAGCGCAGCTTGTGGCCCAGCCAGGCATCGGGCGCTTCCTGCTTCTGCAGTTGCGCCAGCGCCTCGCGGCTGCGTGCATAGGGGTAGTTGAAGATCGGCGAGGTCTGCGACGCGTGGTCGTGCCGCACCGGCACCATGTTGTGGCCGAAGCGCGCGAGGCTGTGGCCCTCGGGCCGCGCCACGTGCTGCACCTTGGCGTCGTCGTTCTCGGCGAAGCCGGCGTCGAAGAAGCGCAGCATCGGGATGTCGAGGCCGTCGAGCCAGACCACCGGCTCCACCACGCCTTCGATGCCCTCGTTGCCATGGTCGTGCCAGGCCCACGAGGGCGTGATGATGAAGTCGCCCGGGTACATGGTGGTGCGCTCGCCGCCCACCGTGGTGTAGGCCCCCTGGCCGTCGACGATGAAGCGCAGCGCCGACTGCACGTGGCGGTGCGAGGGCGCGACCTCGCCGGGCATGATCAGCTGCAGCCCGGCATAGATCGACTGCGTGATCGAGGAGTTGCCGGGCAGCGCCGGGTTCTCGAGCACCAGCACGCGGCGCACGGCCTCCTCGGCCGTGATGAGGTCGGCCGATTCCATCAGCAGCGGGCGGATCTCGTCGTAGCGCCACAGCGCGGGCACGCAGGGCGTCTGCGGTTCGCGCGGCACCAGCGCATGCAGCGATTCCCACAGCGGCGTGAGGTGCAGCGGACGGATGCGGTCGTAGTAGTCGCGGCGCTCCTGCGCATTGGAGGGCGCGGCGCGGGCGGTGGAGGGGTTCATGGCGTGTCTCTCGCGGTGCATGGCGCGGCGGCGACGTGGGGCGCCGGCCTTCTGGTTAGAACTTCCGAATCAACGGGATCATCCGCCCGCACTACTATTGGCGCAATGGGGGACCGGCGATAGCTCCGATCCTGTTTTTCGATAATGGTGGCCCGCGGGCCGCACACGGCGAGGACCGCGCCCATGGCACAACTCGATCTGGAATGGCTGCTGGTGTTCGACGAGGTCTACAAGACCGCCAACGTCTCGAGCGCCGCCGAGCGGCTGGGCATCTCGCAGTCGGCCGCGAGCACGGCGCTCGCCCGGCTGCGCACCCACTTCGGCGACAAGCTGTTCGTGCGCACCTCGCGCGGCATGGAGCCCACGCCCTATGCGCGCCAGACCCAGCCGCTGGTGCTCGACATCCTCGACCGGCTCAACCGCGCCAAGGGCGGCCGCGCGGTGTTCGATCCCGCCACGGCCGAGCGCAGCTTCCGCATCTGCATGACCGACATCAGCGAGGTGGTGCTGCTGCCGGGCCTGCTCGACCACCTGCGGCACGTGGCGCCGGGCGTGCGCATCGAGACCGAGATCATCTCGACCGAGAGCGGCCGCCGGCTCGAGGACGGCGCGGTCGATCTCGCGGTGGGCTTCATGCCGCAGCTCGAGGCCGGCTTCTACCAGCAGACGCTGTTCATGCAGAACTTCGTCTGCCTGGCCGCGCGCAACCATCCGCGCGTGGGCGCCCGGCTGACGCGCAAGCGCTTCGAGGCCGAGGCGCACGCGGTGGTGGCCTCCTCGGGCACCGGCCATGCGATCGTCGACAAGACCATCGCGCGGCTCGGGCTGCGGCGCCACGTGGTGACGCGGCTGTCGAGCTTCCTCAGCGTGGCGCGGATCGTGGCCCACACCGAGCTGCTGGTGGTGGTGCCGCGCATCCTCGGCCAGGTGCTGGCCACGCAGGAGCCGGTGCAGCTGCTCGAGCCGCCGTTCGAGTTGCCCTCGTACGCGGTCAAGCAGCACTGGCACGAGCGCTTCCATGCCGACGCCGGCAATGCCTGGCTGCGGCGCACGCTGGCGCAGCTGTTCAACGAGGGCGAGGCGGCGGTCCCGGCCTGAGCCGGTGGCACGGCGCTTGCGGCCCGGCGGGCATGCCCGGACGACGGGCGGCGGCCGAACCGTCATGCGCGCCCTCGCATAATCGCCTCCCCCACGTCCCGGCCCCCACGGCCCCTTCCCGAAAGCAAAAGGCACAGCATGTCTTCCATCACCCTGCGATTCCTCGCCGAACCCAACACCGTCAACTTCGGCGGCAAGGTCCACGGCGGCACGGTCATGAAGTGGATCGACGAGGCCGGCTACGCCTGCGCCACGAGCTGGGCCAAGCGCTACTGCGTCACCGCCTTCATCGGCAGCATCCGCTTCCACCGCCCGATCATGATCGGCGACCTGGTCGAGGTCGAGGCGCGCATGGCCTACACCGGCAAGACCAGCATGAATATCTCGGTCGAGGTGCGCAGCGGCGACATGAAGGGCGGCGCGATGGAGAAGACCACCGAGTGCCTGATCGTCTTCGTCTCGGTCGATTCGCACGGCCGGCCGCTGCCGGTCGAGGCCTACGTGCCGGGCACGCCGGGCGAGATGGCGCTGGCCGAGCGCGCGCGCGCGCACCTCGACGCGAGCCGCGCGGCCTCGGGCAACCCCTGAGCGGTCCGCGAAGACCCGCCAAAGACCCGAATAGGCAAAAGGCTCTAACCGCACGCGGCCCGCGCGGCTAGAGTCCGGCGGTTTCCGGCAGACCGCCCCTTTGCCCCTTTCCCCCTTTCCCGCTCCCCACCCATTCGGACCGCACATGGCCACCCAGGACGACGACCGCTTCGACAAGACCTCCGACCGCATCAAGGATTCCGCGCAGCAGATCTGGCTGGCCGGCCTCGGCGCCTTCGCCAAGATGCAACAGGAGGGCAGCAAGGCCTTCGAGTCGCTGGTCAAGGACGGCGCCGGCATGCAGAAGCGCACCCAGCAGGCCGCCGAGGAAACCCTGTCGCAGGCCCAGGCCCGCATGGCCGGCTTCGCGAACGAGTTCGGCACCAAGGCCGCGGGCCAGTGGGGCAAGCTCGAGAACATCTTCGAGGAGCGCGTGGCGCGCGCGCTCGACAAGCTCGGCATGCCGCCGCCGGCCGAGGTGGCCGCGCTGCAGGCGCGCGTGACGGCGCTCGAGGCCGAGCTGGCGACCCTGCGCGGCACTGCCGGCGCCGCGAAACCCGCCGCCAGCCCGGCGCGCGGTGCGCGCGCCGCTCGCCATGCCAAGTCGGCCGAGACGCCGGCACGCAAGGCCACGGTGCGGCGCAACAAATCGAGCGGCGCCGAATAAAGCCGCTTTCCGGCCTCGAAGCGGCCGATTCCGGCGCCGAATGCACGCCGAGGCGCTGGACGGCGCCACGCGCATGCGGCACTGCACAAACGCGGTGCCCCGCAAATCAATGTCCCCCTGCGCGCTTCGCGCGGCGTTCCTGCGCTAGAGTGTTTCCAAGAGACAACCCGGGAGCACCGACATGGCCAGGAAAGCGCCACGCCGCACTGCACAACGCATTCTCGAAGCCGCGCTGGACCTGTTCAACCGCTTCGGGGAGCCGAACGTCTCCACCACGCTCGTGGCCGGCGAGCTCAACATCAGTCCCGGCAACCTCTACTACCACTACCCGGCCAAGGAAGAGCTGATCAACAAGCTCTACGAGGGCTACGAGACCGAGCTCGGCGAGCTGCTCCATGCGAGCGAGGGCATCCACGACGTGGAGGACGCCTGGTTCTTCATGCACAGCCTGTTCGAGCTGATCTGGCGCCACCGCTTCCTCTACCGCGACCTCAACGACCTGCTGAGCAAGAACCGGCACCTCGAGACCCAGTTCCAGCTCGTGCTCAAGCACAAGGTGCGAGCGATGCGCCAGCTGATCGCGGGCCTGGGCCGCGCCGGCCACCTCGAGATCGATGCCCAGGAGGTCGACACGCTGGCGCAGAGCATGGTGGTGGTGCTGACCTACTGGCTCAGCTACGAGTACGTGCGCAACCCGCGCCAGGCGCTCGAGCCGGCCCATGCGCAGGCCGCGCTGCTGCGCGGCGCCCGCCACACCCTGCACCAGCTCGCGCCCTACCTCGGCGCCGAGCAACGGCGCCATTTGCTGACACTGGGCCGGGCCTACGGCGGCGAAGATGCCGCCAGCGGCCCCACGGCTTCGTCCCCCGCCGATATGGCCGCCTGAACCATGTCTCCCCACGATTTCAAACCCCTCCCGCTGATGCCCACGGCGACGGCCGGCGGCGCGCCCGGCGGCACCGGTTCCAGCCCCTGGGCGCCGCTGCCCTACGCCGACGTGCCGCGCTTCGATCCGCGCAGCCTGATCGCCCACTGGAAGCGCTTGCATGCCGGCCACGAGATGCCGGCGCCCGAGCACAACGAGGCGCTGGCCGAGGGCTGGGCGCTCTATCACAGCGGCGAGTTCGAACGCGCCGCCGCCATCGGCCTGCTGCATGGCGCCGAGGGCCTCGCGCTGGCCAACCAGGCGACCGCGATCTATGCCAACTACCTCGAGCCGCGCGAGGCCGTGCGGCTCGCGATGTTCCGCCAGGTGGTGGAGCGCGCCGGCGCGCGGGTCGCGGCCGAACCCGACGACTGCCAGGCGCTGTACTGGCAGGCCTATGCGATGGGCCGCTACAGCCAGGGCATCAGCGTGGCGCGCGCGCTCGCGCAGGGCCTGGGCACGCGGCTCAAGGAGGCGCTCGAACGCGTGATCGCGCTCGAGCCGCGCCATGCCGACGCCCACGTCGCGCTCGCCACCTTCCATGCCGAGGTGATCGACAAGGTCGGCGCCCTGGTCGGCCGCATGACCTACGGCGTGCGGTCCGAGACCGCGGTCGAGCTGTTCGAGCACGGCATCGCGCTGCATCCGCATTCGGCCAGCGCGCTGATGGAGTACGCGCGCGCGCTGCTGATGCTGCATGGCGACGCGCGCATGGCCGAGGCCACGCGGCTCTACGAGAAGGCCGCGGCGCTCCAGCCGGCCGACGCGAAGGAGCGGCTGGACGTGGAGCTCGCGCGCGCCGGCCTGTCCGAGTAGGACGGCGCCGCGACCGATGATCCGGTGGGCGCGCGCCCGCGTACGGAGGGCATGAACCCACCTTCCCTCGCCTCTTGCGTCGATCTCAAGCGCACGGCCGCCTGGCTGGCCCCTTGCCTGTGCGCCGCGCTGACGGCCTGCGCGACGCCGACGCCGTCGATCGCGCCGGCGCCCCAGGTCGACATCGCGCGCTTCATGGGCGACTGGTACGTGATCGCGCACATCCCGACCTTTCCGGAGAAGAACGCGTTCAATGCCGTCGAGTCCTACGCTCAGCGGCCCGATGGCCGCATCCAGACCGACTTCCGCTACCGCGACGGCAGCTTCGAGGCGCCGGTCAAGACCCTGCATCCCGTGGGCACCGTGCGGCCCGACACCGGCAACGCGGTCTGGGGCATGCAGTTCATCTGGCCGATCCAGGCCGAGTACGTGATCGCCGACGTGTCGGCCGACTACCAGAGCACCATCGTCGCGCGCAGCAAGCGCGACTACGTCTGGCTGATGGCGCGTACGCCCGAACTGACGCCCGAGGCCTACGCGCAGGCGCTGCGCAAGATCGAGGCGCTGGGCTACGACCTCGCGAAGCTGCGCCGCGTGCCGCAGCGCTGGCCGGAGCGGTGAGCAGAGGCTGCGCATGATCCGCCGGCTGGTGCTGGTGCTCGGTGACCAGCTCGATGCCGACGCCGCGGCGTTCGACGGCTTCGACAACGCCCGCGATGCCGTCTGGATGGCCGAGGTGGCCGAGGAGTCGACGCATGTGTGGTCCGGCCAGCCCCGCATCGCCCTGTTCCTCGCGGCCATGCGCCACTTCGCCGCCACCCTCGCGGCGCTGGGCCGCACGGTGCACTACGGCCGTCTCGACGACCCGGACGCGCACCCTGGCCTCGGACAGGCGCTGGCGTCGGCCATCGACCGGCTGCGGCCGGAGGAACTGGCGCTGACCGCGCCCGGCGACCACCGCGTGCTGCGCGCGCTGCGCGCGGTGGCGCGCGCGCACGGCCTGCCGCTGCGGATCGAGAAGGACCGGCATTTCTTCTGCACGGTGCGCGAGTTCGCGGCCCATGCCGCCACGCGCTCCACGTTGCGCATGGAGTTCTTCTACCGCGAGATGCGGCGGCGCCATGGCGTGCTGATGGACGGCGACGAACCGTGCGGCGGCCGCTGGAACTACGACGACAGCAACCGCAAGCCCTTCGGGCGCGGCGGCCCCGGTGAGCTGCCCGCGCCGCCGCGCTTCGAACCCGATGAGCTCACGCGCGAGGTGCTCGCGCTGGTCGCGCGGCGCTTCGCCGATCATCCGGGCCGGCTCGAGTCCTTCGCCTGGCCCGTGACCCGCCCGCAGGCCCTGCAGGCGCTGGCGCGCTTCGTGCGCGAGCGCCTGCCCTTCTTCGGCCGCTGGCAGGACGCCATCTGGCATGGGCAGCCCTGGCTCTGGCACTCCCAGTTGTCGACCGCGCTCAACCTCAAGCTGCTGAACCCGCGCGAAGTGGTGCGGGCCGCGGAGAGCGCCTATCGCGGCGGCGACGTTGCGCTGGAAAGCGCCGAAGGCTTCATCCGCCAGATCCTCGGCTGGCGCGAGTACGTGCGCGGCATCTACTGGACCCGGATGCCCGGCTACCTCGAACTCAACGCGCTCGATGCCCGGCTGCCGCTGCCGCGCTTCTACTGGAGCGGCGAGACCGCGATGGCCTGCCTCGCCGACGCGATCGGCCAGACCCTGGCGCACGGCTACGCCCACCACATCCAGCGCCTCATGGTCACGGGCCTCTACGCCCAGTTGCTCGGCGTCGATCCGAAGGCGCTGCACGCGTGGTACCTGGCGGTCTATGTGGATGCGGTGGAATGGGTCGAGCTGCCCAACACGCTGGGCATGAGCCAGTCGGCCGATGGCGGCCTGATGGGAAGCAAGCCCTATGTTGCGAGCGGGCGCTACATCGAGCGCATGAGCGGCGGCAGCGCCTGCGCGAACTGCCGCTTCCGGCCCGGCGAGCGCGTGGGCGAGCGCGCCTGTCCCTTCACGACCCTGTACTGGGACTTCCTGATGCGCCACCATGCGCGCCTCGCGGCCAACCCGCGCATGCGCATGCAGCTCGAAGGCCTCGCGCGCATCGACGCGCCCGAGCGCGCGCGCATCGCACGGCAGGCCGCGGCGATCCGCGAGGTTGCGGCCAGCGGCGAGAGCGTGGCCTGAGCGAGCAGTCCCGCCGCCGCCGCTTCCTACATGCCTATCAGGCCGGCCATCGCGCGCGCAATCGGGCTGTCGAAGCGCATCGACCCCTCCACCGCGGCCAGGCAGATGCATTCTCCGCCGCCCTGCACGGTCGGCTGGTGGTGGACGCTGCCATCGGCCACGTCGAAATCGCCGGCGCCGAACACCTCGCGGCCGTCGTCGAAGGCGCCGTGCAGGATCTGCGTCCACTCGCTGCCGCTGTGCGAATGCACGGGCAGGCCGCGGCCCTCGGCGATGCGCAGCAGGAACAGCCTGGCGCCGGGGTCCGACGGCAGGCGCAGCCGGCTCCAGCGCATGCCCGGGGCCAGGAAACGCCACCCGGTCGCGCTGCAGGCTTCGAGGGCGCGCGGCCAGGCCATGCCGGCCGGCAGCGCCGGCAGCGCGGGCGCCGGCCTGCGCGCGGGCACCTTGCGCGACGGCGCGTCGATGGCGGCCAGCGTGTTGGCCAGGGCCTGCGGCGACAGCAGCCCCGGCTCCAGCTGATCGAGCAGCACGCCCCCCGCGCACTCGAGCAGGCCGACGCGCGCGCGGCACTGCGCGCAGGCTTCGAGGTGCGTGGCCATGACCAGCGAAGGCCCCGCGGCCAGCGTGCCGGCCGCGAAGGCCAGCAGCAGATCGTCGCCGGGGTGGTGATGGATGGTCATGGGGTTCCTTCGAGCAGCTGGCGCAGGCGCCCGATGGCGGCACGGATGCGCGACTTCACGGTGCCCAGCGGCAGGTTCAGCGCCTGCGCGATCTTCGGGTGCGCCTGGTCCTCGAAGAAGGACAGGCGCAGGATGTGCACCTGCTCGGGCGACAGGCGCGCCATGGCCGAGCGGATGCGCGCCTCGTTCTCGCAGGCCAGCACCTGCTCGTCGAGCGCCGGCGCCGGATCGGGCAGTTCGTCCGCTTCGTCGTCGATGTCGGCCAGCAGGTGGTTGCCCTGGCGGCGCATGAAATCCACGCGCCGGTTGCGCGCGATCGCGAACACCCAGGTCGAGGGCGATGCGCGTTGCGGGTCGAACAGCCGGGCCTTGCGCCAGACGTTCACCATGGTCTCCTGCGTCAGTTCCTCGGCCAGGGCATCGCTGGCGCCCGCGAGCATGAGGAAGGATTTGACGCGCGGCGCGAAATGCTTGAACAGCGCGGCGAACGCCTGGCGGTTGCCATCGCGCGCGACGGCTTCGAGCCATTCGGCGAGCTGGTCAGGTGTCGGCACGGGTCTTTTTCGCTGGTCCTGGGTCACGATCGACAGCCAGGGCGATGGGGAACCGGCTGCGGCACTGGCAGCGATTATGGCTTTGGGGGCGGTGCGCATGCCCGCTGTACGCGGCGGCCACGGATTCGGATCGCGCGGATGGGCAGGGCGGCCCCAAAAAAAAGCGCGCCCGCGGGCGCGCCCTCCCCTTTTCGACCGCGCCGCTCAGGGCAGCTGGGTCCAGTTCTGGTTGTTGCCCCCGTTGCAGGTCCAGGTGATCAGCGCCGTGTCCTGCGTGGTGGATCCGTTCGGGACGTCGAGGCAGGAGCCGGAGGCGCGGTTGCGCAGCGTCGAGCCGACCACCGTCCACTGCGTCGCGTTGCCGGCCGTGCAGGCCAGTTGCACCACGGCGGCATTGGTGGTCGCGTTGCCGCTCTGCGCCAGGCACAGGCCGCTGTGCTGCGCCACGAACTGCACGTAGCCGCCGCTGCTGGTCACCGTGAACTTCTCGTTGGCGTCGTTGCCGCAGGGCCACTGCACCGCGGTGGCGCCGCTGGCGGTCGACACGCCCTTGATGTTCACGCACAGGGTGCTGGCGTCGGAGCGGATGCGCGCGACCAGCGGCGGCGCGGTGTCGAGCGAGCGCACGTACTCGCGCAGCGCCACCACATCGGCCGGCGGCAGGCCGTTGGCGTTGCCGTGGCCGCTGTCGAGCACAGCCTGCAGCGAGGCGGCCTGGCCGTTGTGGAAGAACGAGGTCACGCCCCAGGTGCCCGACAGCGTCGGCGTGTCGAAGCCCACGCCCGGCAGCGGCTGGTTGCCGCCCTTGCCCGACGAGAGCTGGATCGTGCCCACGTCGTGCCGCTGGCCGTCGCGGAAGGTGCCGCCGGTGTGGCAGGTCGCGCACTGCGCGGTGTTGAACACCGTCTGGCCGCGCGCGGCCTCCACGCTGAGGTTGCCGTCGGCCGCGCGCGCCGGGCTGCGCATGAACTTGTCGAGCGACGACAGGTAGGCCGCGAGGTCGTCGAGCTGCGCGTTGCGGCCGGCCTTGGGCGTGCCCAGCGGGTTGGAAGTGGCCGCGAAGTCGGCATTGCTCAGGAAGCCGGTGCCGCCGAACTCGTTGCGGATGTCGTTCTCGAAGTCCTGCACCTCGTCGAAATTGGCGCTCCAGTGCAGCCGGCCGTGGCTCATGCCGCGCCGCCCCTGCAGGCTGATGGTGCGGCGCAGGCCCTCGCCGCGCTGGGTGAAGTCCCACACCATGCCGTCGTCGCCGCCATCGGCATGGCAGCTCGCGCACGAGATGTAGTTGTCCTTGCTCATGCGCCGGTCGGCCGCGTTGTAGAACACCTGCTTGCCGCGCAGCGCGGCCGCGGCCAGCGGCTCGGTCGCCACGGTCTGCACGTTGCGCACGAAGACCGCCGCGTTGCTCTCCGAGGCCAGCACCGCCGCCACGTCGTGCACCGACACCGAGCGCGCGAGGAAGTTGTTGACGAACAGGCGCTTGCGCGCGGCGTCGAGGAACAGGCCGTGCGGCGCGCTGCTGGTGTCGATCTCGCCGCGCACCGAGCGCGTGTAGGAATCGACGATCGCCACCCGGTTGCCTTCCATCTGCGCCACGAAGATGTAGTCGCCCGCGGGCGAGAACAGCGCGGCGCGCGCCGGCGCGCGGTCGTCGAAGTCGATCTGTTCGCCGGCCACGTGGGCCGCCGACTGCAGGTCGACCTGCGACAGGATCGAGCGCACGGTCTGGTCGTGCACCAGGTCGCGACCGTCGCGGAAGCGGCCGCGCACGATGTTGTCCTTCTTCGAGGGCAGGATGGCGCGCTTGCCGTCGGGCGAGATCACGACCTGGCTCAGGTAGTTGGCCACGCCGCGCGCGCCGGCCTCGGTGTCGACGGTGGTCGTGTCCACCGGCAGCGCGATGGTCGACAGCGCGCTCATCGAGGCCAGGTTGACCTTGTAGAGCTCGCCGCCGGTCATCTTCGACTTGAAGCGCGTGACGTAGGCGATCTGCGCATCGCCCGTGACAGCGATGCCGCGCACCGTGCCGTCGAGCGGCAAGGTGGCCGTGACCGCGCCGGTGGACGGGTTGAAGCTCACGAGCCGCGACTTGCTCTCCAGCGTCAGCAGGCCCTTGGTGCCGTCGGGCGTGAAGACCACGCCGTAGGGACCGCTGCCGTAGTCGAACGGCACGGTGACCGAGACGCTGCCGTCGGCGGCGTTGAGCGCGACCAGCTTGTCCTCGCCCTGCACCGCGACCCAGACGCGGCCGTCGGGGCCGAGCGCCAGCGTCTTGGCCTCGCTGCCCACCGACACCTCCCACAGCTTGGCCAGGCTCTGGGCGTCGATCGCCGCCACCGTGCCGCTGTCGGGATTGACCGCGTAGACCCGGTTCGCATCGCCCGCGATGTTGCCGGTGTGCCGCGGCGCGCTCGCGGTGACGGGCGCGATGATGGTCACGTTGTAGGTGTAGTAGGTCTCGCGGCCCGCGCTGTCCTTCACCGTCAGGGTCACGGTGTAGTGGCCGGGCGTGGTGTAGGTGTAGCTGTAGCCGGCCTGGCTCGAGAAGGCCGTGACCGTGCCGTTGCCGAAGTTCCAGCGGAACTGCGCGCCGCCGCTGCCGAGCGTGGCCGGGTTGAAGTTCAGCGTGCCGTTGACCACCTTCGGCCCGCCGCCGATGCCGGGGTCGCCGATGATCGCCTGGCCGCGCAGGGTCGCGACCTCGGCGTCGCCGAGCACGCGGTTGAACACCCGCACGTCGGCCAGCGTGCCCTTGAAGAAGTCGGCATTGCCCTGGATCTGGCCCAGCCACTGGAACTTGGTCGCGAGGCCCTTCACGCCGGTGAGGCCGGTCGAGCTGGTCTTGGCGCCGTCGATGTACATGGTCTGCGCACCCGAACCGGCGTCGCGCGTGAGCACCACGTGGTGCCAGTTGCCGTCGTTGACCGGCGCGCTCGAGCGCGTGCCCGGGTTGTTGCCGGCCGCGTTGGCCACCGACAGGTTGAGCCGGCCCGTGTTGTCGAGCCAGCCCCAGAACACGTCGTCGGCGCCGCCCGACTGGTCACGCCCGAAGATGCCGGGCGCGGTCCAGGCGTTGGCGCTGCCGTTCTGCGTGGTCTTCATGTAGAAGCTCAGCGAGGCGGTGCCGCCCAGCACGGAGGCCACGCCGTCGTTCTTGAGCTGCACGCCGCCCGCGCGGTTCGCGAAGTTCAGGCCGATGCTCTCGAAGGCGTCGCCGGATGCCGGCGTGCCGTCGTTGTTCGAGATCGGGTCGCTGAGCTTGCCGTTGAGCGCCCAGTGGTAGCTCAGGCCCAGCTCGGCCGCGTTGCCGGTGTTGAAGGTGGACTTGAAGTCGGCGCCGATCGCGTTGCCCGCATAGTCCTTCACGCCGTTGGCCGGCAGGAACACCTCGTAGCTGGTGCCCGGCTGCAGCGGCTGCGTGGGATGGAAGTTGACGATGCCCAGCTGCACGCTGTAGGTGCCCGCGAGCGTGTTGCCGCCCACCGGCCGCACGATGAAGGTGTTGGCGTTGACGCTCTCGGGCCGGATGTTGTCGGTCATGCCCAGGCCGATGCGCGAGGTCAGCGCCTGCTGCTTCGCGCCGTTGGCGGGGGAGACCTGCTTGACCTCGGGCCGGGTGGTGTCGGGGTCGACCTGGTGCACGACGAATCCGCTGCCCGAGCCGTGATCGTTGCCCACGAACACGAGGTTGCCGAACATCGCGACCTGGCCGTTGTCCGAATGCGAGAAGTTCGGATCGTCCTCGCGCAGGATGCTGCCGCGGCCCACCTCCACGTGATTGAGCGGATTGCTCACGTCGACCTTGTGGATGCGCGTCTGCGCGCCCTGGATCACGTAATGGTCCTGCGTGGCGCAGTACAGCTGCTCGTCGATGACCAGGCGGTTGTCCTCGGCCACGAATCTCGAGCGGTCGATCAGGTCGTAGCTGTACATCTTCGCGCCGCTGTTGCGCGTGGAGACGTGCAGGTTCCGGCCGTCGAAGCAGGTCGCGTAGTAGAACGGCGTGGTGCCCACGATGGCGTCGAGCACCTTGGGATTGAGCGGGTCGGAGATGTCGAGGCTCGCGAAGCCGCCGTTGCTCTCCATCGCGGTCAGCATCATGTGGTTGCCCATCGTGAAGATCGGGCCGATGCGAAAGCCGCCGAGTTCGCCGGTGGACACCGGGTTGGCCTTGCCGGCGCCGCGGTTGGCGAGCACGGCGTTCGCGGGGTCGGCGGCATCGACGATGAACATGCCCCGGCCCGCCGAAGCCACGTACAGGTAGGGCGCCTGCCACCAGAGCTGCCAGGCGACGTTCTCGTAGTCGCCGGCGTTGACGCCGGGCAGCGCCAGCTTCTTCACCTGCTTGATGTCGTTGACGTCGGTGAAGTCCCAGAACTCCACGCCGTTGATGCTGGGCAGCACCACGTAGGTCTTGTCGCCGATCCGCGCGGTGCCGAAGGAGTGCGTTTCGCGGAACTCGCTGGTGCGTCCCTTGGGCTCGTAGATCTTCTTGACGAGCCGGAGCTGGCGCGGGTTCGACACGTCGTACAGCAGGAAGCCGCCGGGGCCGAGGCCGCTGTCGGGGGCGAAGGACGTGAGGAAATAGCCGTTGACCATGATGCCGGCGTTCATGCCGTAGTCCTTGCGGCCCGGGTAGGTGGCGGGCACCTCGCGCGACTCGTGGGCGCTGCTGTGCGCGGGGTCGAGCGGATGCGCCGGGCTGGTGATCATCGACACCGGCTTGAACAGTTCCTCAGAGGTGTAGGTGAGGTTGCCCAGCCCCGGCCCCTGCAACGGGAGCGGATCGGCGACGGCCTCGGACACCGCGGTCGCCATGTTGCCGAGGGTCGTCATCGGACTGACCCCGGTGATCGCCGCGTGCGTCAACAGGGTGACGAACGGCACCATCAATGCCATCACGTAATACCGGATCTTCATCGTTGCCTCCAAGTGTTGTTGGAAGTTCGCAGGGGAATCTGCTGGCTCGTTCTTCTCTGGCTCGAATCACGATGTGCGCGCGCAGCGCGCACCCCGGCGGGCGACGGGCGTCGCCTGCCGTGACGAAAAAAACCTGTTCGCCGGAAGCCGCGCGAAAAGCCGCGCCGAAGCCGGGCTATCGGCTTCGCGCCGCGCCGCCCGATTCGTAGAGGGCCCAGGCCGCTTCCGCGCTGGCGCCCTCGTGGATCATCGCCATCAGCGCGCTCACCACCGCAAACGGGTTGGCGTGCTGGTAGACGTTGCGGCCGTAGACCATGCCCACCGCGCCCTGGTCGAGCAGCACGCGGGAACGCGCGAACACCTGCTGCAGATCTTCGCGGCCGCCGCCGCGCACCAGCACCGGGCAGCGCGCGGCCTGCACCACGCGATGGAAGTCCTCGGGGTCGCTGGTCGGGTCGGCCTTGACGATGTCGGCGCCCATCTCGCGCGCGAGCCGCACCAGGGTCACGATCTTCTCGGCGTCGCCGTCGACCATGTAGCCGCCGCGGCCCGCGCCGTGCGCCTGCATCACCAGCGGCTCGATCATCAGCGGCATGCCGTAGCGGTCGCAGTCGGCGCGCACGCGCGCGATGTTCTGCACGCACTGGCGGAACAGCTCGGGCTCGTCGGGCAGCATGAACAGGTTGACGACCACGCAGGCCGCGTCCATCTGCACCGCGGGCAGCACCGGGTCGTGCTCGTTCTGCAGCACGGCCCACATCGAGCGGTGGCGCGTGGCGTTGTAGGGATTGCCCATGTCCAGCCGCATCACCAGCGCCGGGCGTTCATGGCCCGGGCGCAGCTGCAGCAAGTCGGCCTGGCCGTAGTTGAGCTGGATCGCATCGGGCGCCGCGGCCACCAGGCGGTCGATGACGCCCGGCATGTCCTCGAGCCCGTCGAGGAAGCTGGGCTCGTTGCACACGCCGTGATCGAGCGCGATGTCCAGGCCGCGGCCGGCCTTCAGCAGGCGGGCGATGCGGACCTCTTTGCCTTTCGACATACGAAAGAACTCCTTGAAGGTGGGTAAGAAACGATGAACGCTGTGCGTCCGTTATCTGCAAGACCGTTCGGGCTGAGCCTGTCGAAGCCTCGCGCGGCGCTTCGACCCTTCGGCAAGCTCAGGGCTGGCCAAGCTCAGCGTGAACGGCCCGTCGAGTGGGCGGCGACCGGACATCACGCCAGCGCGCCCAGGTGCCGCTTCGCGGCGGTATCGATCTGCAGCAGCGCGTCGGCGCCGAGCGCGACCGAGCCGGCCGCGGCGTTCTGTATCGCCTGCTGCCGGTTGCGCGCGCCGCACAGCGACAGCGAGACGGCGCCGTGCTCGAGCGTCCAGGCGATCATCATTTCGGAGAACGAGCAGCCCAGCGCGGCGCGCAGCGGTTCGAGGTCGGCGAAGAAGGCCGCGAGCCGCGCGCGGTTGTCGGCGCCGAAGCGCGGATTGCTCGCGCGCTGGTCGTCGCCCGTGAAGGCGCGCGCGGGATCGATCGGCCCCGCGAGCAGGCCCAGCGCGAGCGAGGAATAGCCCATCACCGCCACGCCATGCTCCTTGCACAGCGGCACCAGCGTGGCCTCGATCTCGCGGTCGATCAGGCTGTAGCGCTCCTGCGCCGCGTCGACCGGGCCGTGGCGCAGGTACTCGGCGAGCGTGGCGGCATCGACGTTGCTCACGCCGATCGCGCGGATCTTGCCCTGCTTCTTCAGGTCGAGCAGCGCGCCCATGGTCTCGGCCACCGGCGTGGTGGCGTCCTGCCAGTGCGTGATGTAGAGGTCGATGTAGTCGGTCTGCAGGTTCGCGAGGCTCTGCTCCACTTCGTACGCGATCGCATCGCGGCCGAGGTAGCGGTAGACGGGGTGGCCGTCCTCCTCGAAGAAGTGCGTGCCCTTCTGCGTATGCCACACCAGCCCGCACTTGGTGGCGATCACGGCCTCGTGGCGCCGGCCCTTGAGCGCGCTGCCCACCAGCCGCTCGGAGCGGCCCAGGCCGTAGGCCGGCGCGGTGTCGATCAGCGTCACGCCCGCGTCGAGCGAGGCCTGGATCGCCAGCGTCGCGCCCGCGTTGTCGCCACCGCCCCACATCCATCCGCCCATGGCCCAGGTTCCCAGGCCGATCGCCGAGCAGCGTATGCCCGACGGTCCCAGCGTCGTCGTCTTCATCTCTTGGTCTTCCTCACGTTGAGCAGGTGGTCGATGGTCACGGCCACGAGCAGGATCAGTCCCTTGATCACGTCCTGCCAGTAGGGCGAGACGTCGAGCAGGATCAGCGAACTCGTCACCACCGACAGCAGCGCCAGGCCGAGCACCGCGCCGAGCACGGTGCCCGAGCCGCCCTTGAGGCTGGCGCCGCCGATCACGGCGGCGGCGATCACGTTGAGTTCCATGCCCATGCCGAAGGTGGGCGTGGCGGCGCCGAAGCGCGCGGTGTAGATCACGCCGGCCAGGCCGGCCGAGGCCGAGCACAGCACCGTGACCCAGAACTTCACGCGGCCCACGCGGATGCCCGAATAGAGCGCGGCCTTCTCGTTGCTGCCGACGTAGAACACCTTGCGCAGCAGCGTGGCGCGGCGCAGCACGAAGTCGCTGATGGCGACGATCGCGACGAAGATCAGGATCACGGCCGGGATGCCGAACAGCGTGCCCTGGCCGATGAACTTGAATTCGGCCGGCAGCGAGAACAGCGACTGCGGCGTGCCCTGCGTGAAGGCCAGGCACAGCCCGCGCACGATCACCATGAAGGCCAGCGAGGCGATGAAGTGGTTCAGCCCGATGCGCGTGACGCAGCCGCCGATCATCGCGCTGGCGCCGATCGCCACCGCGCTCGCGAGCCAGGGGTCGACGCCCATGAGGAACAGCTTGCCGGTGATCACCATCGACAGGCACACCACCGAGCCCACCGAGAGGTCGATGCCGCCCACGATCAGCAGGATGGTCATGCCGACCACCACGATGCCCTCGATCGAGAACGACAACAGCATCGCGCGGACGTTCTCCCAGGTGAGGAAGTACGGCGACGCGAAGCTCATGCCCACGCACAGCACCGCGATGATCAGCAGCAGGCCGGCCTCGCGCATGCTGCCGAGTCGAAAGGGTAGGTTCACGGCGTCTCCTTTGGCCCCCGCGGCCGTGCCGGTAGCGCCGGTGCTCGCGGGGTTGGTGCCGTCGATTCTGAATTGGTAGCTCACTGCATCTCCTGTTCGCCCAGTCCCGAGGCCAGCCGCAGCAGGCCCTCTTCCGTCATCTCGGCCGTGCCGAGCTCGCCGGCCAGCCGGCCTTCGCGGATCACCAGCGCGCGGTCGCACAGGCCGATGATTTCCGGCAGTTCCGACGAGATCACGATCACCCCCACGCCCTGGTTCGCGAGCGCGCGCAGGATGTGGTGGATCTCGGATTTCGCGCCCACGTCGACGCCGCGCGTGGGCTCGTCCATCAGCAGCACCGACGGCTTCGTGGCCAGCAGCTTGGCGATCGCCACCTTCTGCTGGTTGCCTCCCGACAGGCTCGCGACCTCGATCGCCACGCCGTCGGACTTGAGGTTGAGCTGCGCGCCGAGGTCCTGCGCCAGCTTGCGCTCGGCTGCGCGTTCCATCAGGCCGAAGCGCGAGCTCACGCGCCGCAGCGCCATCGCGCAGACGTTCTGCGCGATCGGCAGGTCGAGGAACACGCCCGCGGCCTTGCGGTCCTCGCTGAGGTAGGCGATGCCGTGGCGCAGCGCGTCGGCGTACTTGCGGATCGCGAGCGTCTTGCCGCCGAGCCGCACGCTGCCGCGCCGCGCGGGCCGCAGCCCGCACACCGTTTCGGCGAGCTCGCTGCGCCCGGCGCCCATGAGGCCCGCGATGCCAAGGATCTCGCCACGCCGGAGCGCGAAGGAGATGCCCTGCACGCGCTCGCCGTCGGCGATGTCGTCGACCTGCAGCAGCGTCTCGGGCGCCTCGGGCAGCGTGGCGCGCGGCGGGTAGTAGTTGCCGAGGTCGCGGCCCACCATGCGGCGCACCAGCTCGTCGGGCGTGGTACCCGCGAGCGCGCCGCAGTGCACGTTGCGCCCGTCGCGCAGCACGGTGGCGCGGTCGCAGTTGGCGAAGATCTCGGCCATGCGGTGGCTGATGTAGATGATGCCGATGCCCTGCGCCTTGAGGTCGTGCAGCACGCGGAACAGCGCGGCCGACTCGAGCTCGGTGAGCGCGGCCGTGGGCTCGTCGAGGATCAGCACCTTGCAGTCGAGCGTGAGCGCCTTGGCGATCTCCACCAGCTGCTGGCTCGAGATGCCGAGCTCGTCGACGCGCGCGGCCGGGTCGATGTCCTGGCCGAGCCGGCGCAGCACCTTGGCGGCGCGCGCGTTGAGGCCGCCGTAGTCCATGAAGGCGCGGCCGCCTGCGTTGATCTCGGGCATGAAGATGTTCTCGGCGACGGTGGCGTCGCCGCACAGCGCGATCTCCTGGTGCACCAGGCCGATGCCCAGCCGCATGGCATGGGCCGGGCCGTCGATGCGCACATCCAGGCCGTCGAGCGCGATCGTGCCCTCGTCGGGCTGGTGGATGCCGTCGATGATGTTCATCAGCGTCGACTTGCCGGCGCCGTTCTCTCCGCACAGGGCGTGGATCTCGCCGGCACGCAGCGAGAAGTCCACGCCCGCGAGCGCGCGCGAAGCGCCGAAGCGCTTGCTGATGCCGCGCAGCGAGAGCAGCGGCTTCGGGTCGTCGCTCACTCGCCGATTCCCTTGGTGCCGCGGCGCGCCAGGTACTTGTCCCAGTAGAAGTCGTCGGCGTTGGCCTTGCTCACCACCGACAGGCCGTTGTCGAGGAAGGGCACCGACATCGGGTTGGTGCCGTTGCGCTTGGCGTCGTTCATCGGGTCGATGAGCTGCGGGTTCTTGGCCAGGAACAGCATCATCATTCCCATGTAGCCCTGCATGCCCTGGTTGGGATTGATGGCGCCGAACACGTCGCCGGCCTTGATCATGTCGAGGATCTTGGCGTTGACGTCGCAGCACATCACGCGGATGTTCTTCTTCGACTCGATCTTGGCCTGCGCCGCGCCGAGCGCCGAGTTGGCCTCGGGCATGAACAGCGCGCCCAGGTTCGGGTTGGCCTGCGCGAGGCTCAGCACCGCCTGGTAGGCCTTGCTCGGGTCCTGGTTGCTGGCCGCGCGGCCCGCGAGCTTCATGCCCGGGTGCTTGGCCTTCATGCGGTTGATGAAGGCGGCGATGCGGCGGTCGTGGTTGTCCTGGCCCGGGTTCTCGAGCACCGCGTACTCGCCCTTGCCGCCGAGCGCGGCGGCGATCGCGTCGGCCGCCTGCGTGCCTTCGCGGTCGTTGTCGGAGGTGACGAACGAGGCGCGCTTGGAGTTCGGCGAGTCGGCCGCGAAGGTCACGACCGGGATGCCCGCCGCCACGGCGCGGTTGATCGGCTCGATGAACGGATCGGGGTTCATCGGGTGCAGCAGGATGCCCGCGGGCTTGCGCGCGAGTTCCTGCTCGAAGGACGCGAGCTGCTTGTTCACGTCGTACTCGGGCGTGCCGGTGTAGCGGGTGCGCACGCCCAGCGTGCGGCCCAGCTGTTTCATCATTTCGTAGACCGGAAACCAGTACTCGACGCCCGAGACCATCACGTTCATCACGTAGACGTCGCTCGCGTTGCCGCGCAGGCCGGTGGCCGCCGGTGCGGCGGGTTGCTGGGCGAAGGCGCTGGAGCCGGCCAGGCCCAGGCCGGTGGTGGCTGCGGCGGCCGCCGCGGACTTCAGGAAATCTCTTCTCACTTCTGTCTCCTCGTGTTGCTCTGACCTGGCAGATGGGCCGCCTTGGCGGGTGGCTTTGGATCTCGATTCGTCATGCTTGTTGTCATGACAGGTCAGAATGTATGCGGCTCGTTTTGGCTGGAATACTAGGGGAAACGCTACTGCGATCTGAACCAAATTGCCCGAAGCTGTTATGACATGACAACGAACATCTACCTGGGTATAGACATGGGGTCGAGCAGCCTGAAGGCGCTCGCGCTCGATGCCGACAGCGGCCGCACGATGGCGCTGGCGCGCGCCGCGCTGCCGCACGACCGGCGCCCCGGCGGCGGCTGCGAGGTGGCCGAGGCGGCGATCCATGCGGCGCTGGGCCGCGTGCTCGGCGCCATCGCGGGCCAGCTCGGACCGCTGGCCGCCGCGGTGCGCGCCATCGGCTGCACCGGTCACGGCGCCGGCCTCTATGCGCTCGACGCGGCCGGCCGGCTGGTCGGCGGCAGCGCGGTCGCCTCCACCGATCAGCGCGCCACCGCGCGTGCACTGAACCTTGCGCGCAGCCACGGCGCGGCGCTGTTCGACGACGTGGGCTGCGGCCCCTGGCCCGGGCAGCCGACGCTGATCGCGGCCGAGCTGTTCGGCCACGACGCGGTGCAGCGCGGCGAACTGCAGCGCCTGCTGTTCGCGAAGGACTACCTGGGCTTTCTCCTGACCGGCGAGACCGCCACCGACCTCAGCGACGCGAGCACCGCCGGGCTGGTGACGCTGGCCAGCGGCCGCTGGTCGCAGCAGGCCTTCGACGCCGCGGGCCTGTCGGACCTGTCGCCGCGCACGCTCGGGCGCATCGTGCCAAGCGGCGAGGTGTACGGCCGGCTGCTGCCCGCGCAGGCCGCGGCCTGCGGCCTGCCCGCGGGCGTGCCGGTGGCCATGGGCGCGATCGACCTGCTGGCCTCGATGACCGCGATCCGCGCCGAGGCGCGCGGCCATGCGGTGGCGGTGTTCGGCACCTGGAGCGTGAACGCGGCGATCGGAGCGGCCACGCCCGCGGGCGAGCCCAAGCCGCCGGTGGCCGGGGTAGTGAACTTCGGGCCGACAGACCGCCGGCTCTACATGGAGAACAGCCCCTCGTCGATGGCCAACATCGCCTGGGCCGCCGAGGCGCTGGGCTTCGGCAGCGAGCAGGCCGTGATCGATGCCGCCATGGGCTCGCCGCTGGGCGCGCATGGCGTGCGCTTCCTGCCCTTCGTCAACGGCGGCAGCGCGCCGCCGGGCGCGAGCGCGGGCTTCGTCGGCCTGCGCAGCCACCATGGCCGCGCCGACATGGCGCGCGCGGTGGTCGACGCGGTGGTGGCGCTGCATGCGCGCCACCTGGGACGGCTCGCGGCCCACGGCCTGCTGCCCGAAGCGCTCACCATGCTCGGCGGCGGCGCGCGCGACGCGCGGCTGGCGCGGCTGCTGGCCGGCTTCCTCGGCCGGCCGGTCGCGCGCTGCGGCGACGACGAGACCGGCGCGCGCGGCGCGGCGCTCTATGCGGCCATCTCGCAGGGTCTCGACCTCGACGCGCCCGCCAACGCCCACCTGCTCGCGCCCTGCGAGACCCTCGCGCCCGATGCGGGCGACATCCCGGCCTGCGCCGATTTCCTGGCCGGCTTCGATGCGCTGCTCGACAGCCTCGCACCGGCCTTCACCCTGACCACCGGCACCACCCGCATGCCGGATTCCGCACGATGAGCGCCTGGCAACTGCCCTTCACCCGTCCCGCCTCGCTCGCCGGACGCCATTTCTCCACCGTCATCGTCGGCGCCGGCATCAACGGCGTGGGCGTGTTCCGCGACCTCTCGCTGCAGCGCGTGGACTGCCTGATCGTCGACAAGGGCGACTTCGGCGCCGGCGCCAGCAGCGCGCCCTCGCGCATGATCCACGGCGGCCTGCGCTACCTCGAGAACGGCAGCTTCTCGCTGGTGGCCGAGGCCACGCGCGAGCGCAACCTGCTGCTGCGCAACGCGCCGCACCTGGTGAAGCCGCTGAAGACCGTGGTGCCGCTCGCGAGCCTGTTCGGCGGCATGCTCGGCAGCGCGCTGCGCTTCCTCGGCCGGCCGGCCTCGCCGCGCACGCGCGGCCTGCTCGCGGTGGCGCTGGGGCTGCGCCTGTACGACCTGCTGGGCCGGCGCCAGCGCGTGATGCCGGGCCACCGCATCGACCGCGTGCCGCCGCGCGACCGCCAGCTGTTCCGCGCGGCGATCCGCTGGACCGCCACCTTCTTCGACGCCTGGATCAGCCATCCCGAATGGCTGATCCTCGAGCTGATCGCCGATGCCTGCCGCGACCAGCCGCGCTCCACCGCGGTCAACCACTGCCGCGTGATGGGCTGCGCCGGCAACATCCTCACCCTGCGCGACGAGATCACGGGCGAGCTGGTGCGCGTGACCGCCGACACGGTGGTCAACGCCAGCGGCGCCTGGCTCGACCGCAGCACCGCGGTGCTCGGCGGCAGCGGGCCGCGCGTGATGGGCACCAAGGGCTCGCACCTGGTGCTCGACCACCCCGCGCTGCGCGACGCGCTCGACGGCCGCATGGCCTACTTCGAGGCGATGGACGGGCGCGTGTGCATCGTCTATCCCTTCCTCGACCGCGTGCTGGTCGGCTCGACCGACATCCCGGTGGAAGACCCCGACCAGATCGCCACCGAGCCCGAGGAGGTCGACTACCTGCTCGAGGTGCTGCGCGAGGTGTTCCCCAACCTCGCCTTCGACCCGGCCGACGTGGTCTACACCTATGTCGGCGTGCGGCCGCTGGCGCGCTCCGATGCCGACAAGCCGGGCCAGATCTCGCGCGACCACTCGGTGGCCATCGATCCGCCGAACGCCACGCGCGACATCCCGATCGTCTGCCTGGTGGGCGGCAAGTGGACCACCTTCCGCGCGCTGGCCGAGGAGGCCACCGACGCGGTGCTGCGCCACCTCGGCCGCGCGCGCACCGCCTCCACCGACATGCTGCCGATCGGCGGCGGCGCCGAGTTTCCGGCCGACGCGGCCGCCACCGAGCGCCTGCTCGAGCGCCTGATGGCCACCGGCGCGAACCGCCGCCGCGCCCAGGCGCTGTTCGCGCGCTACGGCGCCAAGGCGCTGCCGCTGGCGCAGCGGCTCGCGGCCTCGGGCGACGTGCCGTTGCTGCACGCCCCCGACTACTCGGTGGCCGAGATCGGCTACCTGTGCCTCGAGACCGGCGTGATCCACCTGTCGGACCTGGTGGTGCGCCGCACCCTGCTGGCGATCCGCGGCCAGGTCACCGACGCCGCGCTGGCCGAGATCGCCGGCATCGCGGCCGAGGCCCTGGGCTGGGACGCGCAGCGCCAGCGCGAAGAGCTCCATGCCTGTGCCACCGCGCTGCGCGAACGCCACGGCGTGCGCCTGCAGACCACCGCCCCGGCAACGGACTCCGCTTTGGATGCATCATTGATGGCCTCCAAGCCCATCCTCACGTGAACAGCCCGACCTTGACCGCGCCCGCCCTCGACCGGAATTCCGAATCGCCCCTGTGGGCCCAGTTCCGTGACCTGCTCCGCCGGCAGATCCTCCAGGGCGAACTGCCGATCGGCGCCAAGCTGCCGTCCGAGGCCGAGCTCGGCGACCAGTACGGCATCTCGCGCATCGTGGTGCGCGAGGCGCTGGCCGACCTGGTGCGCAACGGCCTCATCTACAAGATCAAGGGCCGCGGCGCCTTCGTCGCATCGCGCGAGCGCGACGATGATTTCGTTTCCACCGTGCTGGGCTTCTCCGACGAGATGGAGCGCAAGGGCCGCTCGGTGCGCACCCAGATCCTGACCCAGGAGCTGCGCCTGCCCACCGCGCTCGAGGCCGGCGCGCTCGGCCTGACCGAGGACACGCAGGTGGTCGCGCTCAAGCGCCTGCGCAGCGTGGACGGCGAACTGCGCCTCTTGGTCGAGACCGTGGTGCCGGCCGACATGGCGCCGGGCCTGCACCGCATCCGGCTCGAGGACCGCTCGCTCTACGACGTGCTGCGCCGCCAGTACGGCCTGCGCCCGGTGCGCGCCGAGCGCTGGATCGATGCGGTGCTGCCCGACGCCCAGACCTGCGAGCTGCTGAACCTGTCCGCGCCCGAGCCGCTGCTGCGCATCGAGTCGATCGCCTACGGGCTCAACGGCCGGCCGCTCGAGCACTACCTTGCGCTGCACCGTTCCAAGTCGAGCCGGCTGCACGTGCAGACCACGACCTGAGTCCCCTCACGCGGCGCGGGCTCGAACGAGGGTGACTGTCGGGTCAGTAAGATGACCGATTCTTTCCACCCACTTCCGCCCCCCCGCCATGTCCGACCTCGACGAACGCTTCCAGACCGCCCAGGCCAATTCCAAGCTGCTGGCCGAGCGCCCCGACAACCCCACGCTGCTGAAGATCTACGGCCTGTTCAAGCAGGCGACCGAGGGCGACAACGCGGCCAAGAAGCCCAGCTTCAGCGACATCGTCGCGCGCGCCAAGTGGGACGCCTGGACCTCGCGCAAGGGCCTGAGCGGCGACGAGGCGAAGGAACAGTACATCGCGCTGATCGAGTCGCTGCGCGGCTGAGCGCCCAACAACCGTTCAGGCTGAGCCTGCCCCGCGCGGCGCTTCGACAAGCTCAGCGTGAACGGTTCTTTATCGTGCCTCCCTGAGTCGAATCACCCCGCCCCGCCGATGATCCCGCGCTCGCGCAGCGCCGCGATCTGGCCGGCGCTCAATCCGATCTCCTCGAGCACCGCGTCGGTGTCCGCGCCCAGCGCGGGCGCATTGAGCCGGTGCGCGGCCGGCGTGCGCGAGAGCTTGGGCACGAAGCCCGGCACCGACAGCTCGCTGCCGTCGTCCATGCGCAGCCGCTGCAGCATGCCGCGCGCCGCGTAGTGCGGGTCGGCCGCGATGTCGGCGATGGTGTAGATGCGCCCGGCCGGCACGTGCGCGGCATCGAGCGCGGCCAGCACCTCGTCGACGGTGCGGCTGGCGGCCCAGTCGCCGATGGCGGCATCGAGCACTTCCACCTGCGCCACGCGGCCGGCGTTGTTCGCCAGCGCGGGATCGGCCGCGAGATCGGGCCGGCCGATGCAGCCCATGAGGCGGCGGAAGATGCTGTCGCCGTTGCCCGCGACGATGGCATAGCCGCCGTCGGCGCAGCGGTAGGCATTGGTCGGCGCGATGCCCGGCAGCGCGCTGCCCGCGGCCTCGCGCACCGCGCCGAAGGCGCCGTACTCGGGCAGCAGGCTTTCCATGCAGTTGAAGACGGCCTCGTAGAGCGCCACGTCGACCACCTGTCCCAGCCCCTTGGGATGCTCGGCGCTCACGGTCGCGTGGCGGTGCTGCAGCGCCATCAGCACGCCGACCACGCCATGCAGCGAGGCCAGCGTGTCGCCGATCGACACGCCCACGCGCACCGGCACCCGGCCCGGCTCGCCCGTGAGGTGGCGCAGCCCGCCCATGGCCTCGGCCACTACGCCGAAGCCCGGCCGGTCGCGGTAGGGCCCGGTCTGGCCATAGCCGCTGATGCGCAGCATCACGAGCGCGGGATTGGCCGCGAGCAGCGCATCGGGCCCCAGGCCCCAGCCTTCCATCGCGCCAGGGCGAAAGTTCTCGATCAGCACGTCGGCCTCGGCCGCGAGCTGGCGCACGATGGCCTGCGCCTCGGCCTCGCGCAGGTCGAGCGCCAGCGAGCGCTTGTTGCGCGACTGCACCTGCCACCAGACCGAGGTGCCGTCCTTCATCAGCCGCCAGCTGCGCAGCGGATCGCCCGCGCCCGGCGGCTCGATCTTGACCACCTCGGCGCCGAAGTCGGCCAGCGTGCGGGCCGCGAAGGGGCCGGCGATCAATTGGCCGAGCTCGATGACCTTGAGGCCGGCGAGCGGGCCGGCGGCGGGAGAGGAAGCGGTGGATGTCGTCATGGCCTGCGAGTGTGCCGCGTGCCGTCGCGCGGGTTCCGGGCGGCTTCGGGGCGGGAAAACACCTATGAATTCTTGACGCTGGCACGGCGCCGCCACGCCCGCTCTTCCGCAGCGCAGCAATATCGATCGGCGGCGGCCGCTTCCCTCGGGGAGAAAGCCCTTTGCTGCGCCGCAGCGCGGCCCGCGAAGCACGCCGCGCGGCCCGCATCCGGCATCAAAAAAGTATCGATTCGGGCCGCCATCTCTGGTTGTTGGCATCGGGAGCGGTTCGTACAGTCCGCCCCACGCTGTCACGCACCCCCAACCGAACACTGCCCGAGGAACAACGAGCGCCATGCAACCCGATCTGGAAATCGTCGAAGTCCGCGGTGACGAATCCTTCGCCTGCTGGGCCCACGGCTATCCCTACCGCACCGTGCGCTGGCACTTCCATCCGGAGTACGAGATCCAGCTCATCGTCGAGACCCAGGGCGTCTACTTCGTGGGCGACCACGTCGGCCACTTCGAGCCCGGCAACCTCGTGATGATGGGCCCCGACCTGCCGCACAACTGGATCAGCGACGTGCCCGCGGGGCAAAGCGTGGAGCGGCGCGGCATCGTGATCCAGTTCCCGGCCGGCCTGGTGCAGCGCATGGCCGCGAGCTTCCCCGAGTTCGCGCGCATCGCGCCGCTGATCGCCGAGTCGGGCGCGGGGCTGCTGTTCTCGGCCGAAACGGCGGCCGCCGCCAAGCCGCTCATGGAAGCGCTGCTCGAGGCGCGCGGGCTGCGCCGCGTGATCCTGCTCTTGTCGCTGCTCGAGCTGCTGGCCGCGAGCCAGGACCGCCAGCGGCTCGCGAGCCCGGCCTTCAAGCCCGATCCCAAGGCCTTCATGTCGCACGCCATCAACAACGTGCTGGCCCACATCGCGGCCAACCTCGGCGACGAGCTGCGCGAACCGATGCTGGCCGAACTCGTGGGCCAGAGCCCGAGCGCCTTCTCGCGCGCCTTCCGCAAGCACACCGGCCAGTCCTTCGTGCGCTACGTGAACCGGCTGCGCATCAGCCGCGCCTGCGAGCTGCTGACCACCAGCGAGAAGCCGGTGCTCGACGTCTGCATGGACGTGGGCTTCAACAACGTGTCGAACTTCAACCGGCAGTTCCTGCTGCACAAGCGCATGCCGCCGACCAAGTTCCGCAACTTCCACCGCATGCAGGCGGCGCAGGCCGCGCACCTGCGCGGCGCCAGCCCGCCGTAGGCGGCCCTCCCCCCGTTTCCCGCATCGCCATCGGCGCGGGCCCGTTCGGGCACCGCGCGGGGCGAAGCCTTGCCCGCGTCGTTCCAACCGTCATCACCCAAGGAGACATGCCATGAAGAAGAACATCCTCGCCACCCTCGCCGCGCTGCTGTGCGCCGCCGCCGCCGCGCAGGCCCAGGCACCGAAGCAGCCGCTGCGCATCGGCATGAGCTTCCAGGAGCTCAACAACCCCTACTTCGTGACCATGAAGCAGGCGCTCGAGGAAGCGGCCGCGAGCATCGGCGCCAGCGTGGTCGCGACCGACGCGCGCCACGACGTGGCCAAGCAGATCGGCGACGTGGAGGACATGATCCAGAAGAAGGTCGACATCCTGCTCTTGAACCCGACCGACTCCACCGGCGTGCAGTCGGCGGTGCGCTCGGCCAAGAAGGCCGGGCTGGTGGTGGTGGCGGTCGATGCCAACGCGCAGGGCCCGGTCGACTCCTTCGTCGGCTCGAAGAACACCGACGCGGGCCGGCTGGCCTGCGAGTACCTGGCCAAGGCCATCGGCGAGAAGGGCGACGTGGCGATCCTCGACGGCATTCCGGTGGTGCCGATCCTCGAGCGCGTGAAGGGCTGCCGCGAGGCGCTCGCGAAGTACCCGGGCATCAAGGTGGTGAGCACGCAGAACGGCAAGCAGGAGCGCGCCACCGCGCTCACCGTGACCGAGAACATCCTGCAGGCCAACAAGGACCTCAAGGGCGTGTTCAGCGTCAACGACGGCGGCTCGATGGGCGCGCTCGCGGCCATCGAGGCCAGCGGCAAGGACGTGAAGCTCACCAGCGTCGACGGCGCGCCCGAGGCCATCAAGGCGATGCAGAAGCCGGGCTCGAAGTTCATCGCCACCACCGCGCAGTACCCGCGCGACCAGATCCGCCTGGCCATCGGCATCGCGCTCGCGAGGAAGTGGGGCGCCAACGTGCCGGCGGCGGTGCCGGTCGACGTGAAGCTGATCGACGCCGAAGGCGCGAAGAGCTTCAGCTGGTAAGCGCGGGCGGACCCTGGCCGTGACCATGAACGACACCGCCGAGATGCTGCGGCTGGAGGGCGTCTCGAAGCGCTTTCCCGGCGTGCAGGCGCTCTCGGGCATCGACCTCTCGATCCGCAAGGGCGAGGTGCATGCGCTGCTCGGCGAGAACGGCGCGGGCAAGTCGACGTTGATGAAGATCCTCTGCGGCATCCACCAGGCCGACGAGGGCCGCATCTACATCGACGGCAGCGAGCGTCGCTTCGCGGGCTATGCCGACGCCATCGCGGCGGGCGTGGGGATCATCTTCCAGGAGTTCAGCCTGATCCCGCACCTGGACGCGGCCGAGAACATCTTCCTGGGCCGCTACCCCACGCGGCGCTTCGGCCTGATCGACCGGGCCGCGATGCGGCGCGCGGCGCGGCAGCTGTTCGACGAGCTCGGCGTGCGCATCGACCTGCGCGTGCCGGTGTGCCGGCTCTCGGTGGCGCAGCAGCAGTTCGTGGAGATCGGCAAGGCGCTGTCGCTGAAGGCGCGCCTGCTGGTGCTCGACGAGCCGACCGCCACGCTGACGCCGAACGAGGCGGACCACCTGTTCCGCATCATGCGTTCGCTGCGCGAGCGCGGCGTGGCGATGATCTTCATCTCGCACCACCTCGACGAGATCTTCGAGGTCTGCGACCGCATCAGCGTGCTGCGCGACGGCGCCAACGCGGGCCATGCGGAGGTCGGCGCGACCGACATCGACGCGCTGGTCGAGATGATGGTGGGCCGTCGCATCGAGCAGAGCTTTCCGCCCAAGCCGCAACCGGCACCGCATGCGGCCGGCGCGCGCAAGCTGCTCGAGGTGCCCGAGATCCAGCTCGCGAAGGGCGGGCCGGTCAATGCCTTCGAACTGCATGCGGGCGAGATCCTCGGCTTCGCGGGACTGGTCGGCTCGGGCCGCACCGAGCTCGCGCTCGGCATGATGGGCGCCGACCGCGCGCACCGCAAGACGGTGCTGCGCAACGGGGCGCCCGTGCGGCTCGACGACCCGACGCAGGCGCTCTCGCACGGCATCGGCTTGCTGCCAGAGAGCCGCAAGGTGCAGGGGCTGATCACCGACTTCACGATCCGCTTCAACATCACGCTCAACAACCTGGGCCGGCACCGCCGCGCGGGCCTGGTGCGCGAGGGCGCCGAGAAGCGCGAGGCCGCCGAGCTCGCGCGCCGCGTGGGCGTGAAGGCGCCCGACCTCGAGACCCGCGTGGCCACGCTCTCGGGCGGCAACCAGCAGAAGGTGGTGATCGCGCGCTGGCTCGGCCACGACTGCGAAGTGCTGATCTTCGACGAGCCCACGCGCGGCATCGACGTCGGCGCCAAGGCCGAGATCTACGCCCTGATGCGCGAGCTCACGCGCCAGGGCAAGGCGGTGTTGATGATCTCGAGCGAGCTGCCCGAGATCGTCGGCATGTGCGACCGCGTCGCGGTGTTCTCGGGCGGGTCCATCGTGGCCACGCTCGAGGGCGACTCCATCCACTCCGGCGACATCATGCGCCACGCAACCACAGGGGGTTCGCCATGAACGCCACCGCCAGCCATCCCGCGCCGCCCGCTCCCGCCGGCGGATTCCTCACCGAGCTGCGCCGCTCCACGGCCTTCCTGCCGCTGGTCGGGCTGGTCGCGATCTCGGTCTTCATGATCGTCGCGACCGACAACTTCCTGTCCTGGGGCAACCTGCAGAACATCGCGCTGCAGTCCTCGATCAACGCCATCATCGCGGTCGGCATGACCGCGGCCATCCTCACCGGCGGCATCGATCTCTCGGTGGGCGCGGTGGTGGCGCTGTCGGGCACCTTGGCCTCGGGGCTGATGGTGCAGTTCGGGCTGCCGCCGCTGCTCGCGGTGCCGCTGGGCCTGGCCGTGGGCGCGGTCATCGGCCTGTTCAACGGCTACTGCGTGGCCTACCTGCGCATGCCGCCGATCATCGTGACGCTGGCCACCATGGGCATCGCGCGCGGCATCGCGCTGATCTACACCGGCGGCTACCCGATCGACGGCCTGCCCGAGTCCTTCGCCTTCCTCGGCGGCGGCACGCTCGCGGGCATCAAGGTGCCGATCCTGCTCATGCTCGCCACCTACCTCGCGGCCTACGTGCTGCTGAACATGGCGCCCTTCGGCCGCTACGTCTACGCCATCGGCGGCAACGAGGAAGCGACGCGGCTGTCGGGCGTGCGGGTGTCGCGCTACAAGCTGCTGGTGTATGCGCTCAGCGGCTTCACGGCCGCGGTCGCCGGCATCGTGCAGGCCTCGCGCGTGACCAGCGGCCAGCCCGGCGTGGGCGTGGGCTTCGAGCTCGACGCCATCGCCGCCGTGGTGATGGGCGGCACCTCGATCGCCGGCGGCCGCGGTGCGATCGTCGGCACCCTCGTCGGCGCGCTGCTGCTGGGCGTGCTCAACAACGGGCTCAACATGATCGGCGTGTCGCCGTACCTGCAACTGATCATCAAGGGCGGCATCGTGCTGCTAGCGATCTTTATCAGCCGCGAAGCGAAGCGCTAGGCCCCTACCTCTTCTGCCTTGCTCCTTCCTCCTCTGGGGGAAGGCCGGGATGGGGGCACGCGGCGCTCGTTCGGGAGGCTGCGTGCCCCCACCCCGGCCCTCCCCCAGCGGGGGAGGGAGAAACACCCAACCCTCTCTTCTCACAAGGAACCCATGTCTTATCAAAAGCTCCAGTCCGGCAGCACGGGCGCCATCGCCCAACTCGCCATGCAGGCCGTCGTCTGCCACGGCCCCAAGGACTACCGCCTCGAGACCGTCGAGGTGCCCGCCATCGGCGCCAACGAACTGCTGATCTCGATCGCGGCCTGCGGCATCTGCGCTTCCGACTGCAAGTGCCACTCGGGCGCGAAGATGTTCTGGGGCGGCGACGGCCAGCCCTCGTGGGTCAAGGCGCCGGTGATCCCGGGCCACGAGTTCTTCGGCTACGTCGAGGCGCTCGGCGAAGGCGCGGCCGAGCACTTCGGCGTCAGCAAGGGCGACCGCGTGATCGCCGAGCAGATCGTGCCCTGCGGCAAGTGCCGCTTCTGTACCTCGGGCAAGTACTGGATGTGCGAGGTGCACAACATCTTCGGCTTCCAGCGCATCGTGGCCGACGGCGGCATGGCCGACTACATGCGGCTGCCGCCGACCGCGCGCGTGCACAGGATCCCCGATGGCATCGCGCTCGAGGACGCGGCCATCATCGAGCCGCTGTCGTGCGCGATCCATACCGTGAACCGCGGCGACATCCAGCTCGACGACGTGGTGGTGATCGCGGGCGCCGGCCCGCTCGGCCTGATGATGACGCAGGTGGCGGCGCTCAAGACGCCCAGGCAGCTGATCGTAATCGACCTCGTGCCCGAGCGCCTCGCGCTGGCAAAGCAGTACGGCGCCGACGTCGTCATCAACCCGAAGACCGAGAACGCCGACGCCATCGTCAAGGGCCTGACCGAGGGCTATGGCTGCGACGTCTACATCGAGACCACGGGCGCGCCGATCGGCGTGACGCAGGGCCTGGAGATGATCCGCAAGCTCGGCCGCTTCGTCGAGTTCAGCGTCTTCGGCGCGGAGACCAGCGCCGACTGGTCGATCATCGGCGACCGCAAGGAACTCGACGTGCGCGGCGCCCACCTCGGCCCCTACTGCTACCCGATCGCCATCGACCTGCTGGCGCGCGGGCTCGTGACCTCGAAGGGCATCGTCACGCACGACTTCCCGCTGACCGAATGGGAGCGCGCCTTCGCGCTCGCCAACTCGCTCGACTCGATCAAGGTGCTGCTCAAGCCGCAGCCGCGGACCGCCCCATGAAGTACGTGATCGGCGTCGACATCGGCACGCAGAGCACCAAGTGCCTGCTGGTCGGCGTCGACGGGCGCGTGCGCGCGCAGGCCGGCGTGGCCTACCAGCCCGAGACGCCCAAGCCGCTGTGGGCGCAGCAGGACTGTGCCGTGTGGTTCGACGCCGTGTGCGAGAGCGTGCGCGCCTGCGTCGCGAAGAGCGGCGTCGCGCCCGCCGACATCGCCGCGATGTGCGTGAGCAGCCTCTATGGCGGCGCCGGCATCCCGGTCGACGAGGCCCTGCAGCCGCTGCATCCCTGCCTGATCTGGATGGACCGCCGCGCCACCGCACAGGTCGATGCGGTGAACGCGACGGTCGACGTCGAGAAGCTGCAGGCGATCACGGGCAACGGCGTGGACAGCTACTACGGCTACACCAAGATGCTGTGGATCCGCGAGCATCGGCCCGAGGTGTGGGCGAAGACGCGCTGGTTCCTGCCGCCCAACAGCTACGTCAACTGGCGCCTCACCGGCGAGCTCGCGGTCGACCACAGCTCGGCCGGCAACATCGGCGGCGTGTACGACGCGGCGCGGCGCGGCTGGTCCCATGAGGCGCTCGGCATGCTGGGCATTCCGGCGCGCATGATGCCGCCGCGGCTGGTCGAATCGAGCGACGTGGTCGGAGGCCTGAAGGCCGAATGGGCCGCGAAGCTCGGCCTCGCCGAAGGCATGCCCCTGATGGGCGGCGGCGTGGATGCCGCGGTGGCCACCTTCTGCGCGGGCGTGACCGGCAGCGGCGACCATGTCGCGATGATCGGCACCAGCATGTGCTGGGGCTTCGTGAGCCCGGGCGTGGATGCGCGCCACCGGCTCATCGGCATGCCGCACGTGTACCGCGGCGCGGACCGCAGCTACGTGTTCGGCGGCGCCATCGCCGCGGGCGCGGCCGTCACCTGGTTTCGCGACACCTTCTGCCAGGCCGAACTGGCCGAGGCCGCGCGCACCGGCGAGGACGCGCATGCGCTGATCGAGCGCCAGGCCGTCGACGTGCCGCCCGGCGCGCAGGGCCTGGTGTTCCTGCCCTACCTGATGGGCGAGCGCAGCCCGATCTGGGACGCGCAGGCCAAGGGCGCCTTCATCGGCCTCTCGCTCGCGCACGGCCGCGCCCACCTCTACCGCGCCGTGCTCGAGGGCGTGAGCTTCGCGCTGCAGCACAACATCGAGGCCGGACGCCAAAGCGGCCAGCCGCTGGACCCGCGCCTGATCGTGGTCGGCGGCGCGGCCAATTCCGACCTCTGGATGCAGATCGTGGCCGACATCACTGGCTACCCCGTGTTCACCATCGAGGAGGAAGTCGAGGCTGCCCTCGGCGCGGCGATGCTCGCGGCACTGGGCGCGGGGCTGGTCGATGCGGCGACGGCCGAGCGAGGCTGGGTCACGCTGGTGGAACGGGCAAGGCCGGAGCCTGAAGCGCAGGAGATTTACCGCGAGCGCTTCGAGATCTACAAGTCGCTCTACCCGGCATTGCGCGATGCGATGCATCGCCTCCAATGAGCGCACAACCACGGCACCGGCCGCACACCCCGCCGTATCCAGTGCGCAGGGCAGTGGGTGCTTCCCGCAGCGAAATAAAGGAGGAGCCGAAGGCGGGGGACATTCGCGGAGGGAAGTACCCACTGTCCTGTGCACGCCCCCCGAACAAGAGCCACCCCACATGACCCTCACCTTCGATTTCAGCAACCGCAAAGCCCTGGTCACCGGTGCCAGCAGCGGCATCGGCCACGCCGTGGCCACGCAGCTCGCGCGCTCGGGCGCCGCCGTGACGGCCGTGGGCCGCAACGCCGAGGCGCTTCAGAAACTGGCGGCGGAAACAGGCTGCACACCGCAAGTGCTCGATGTGTCCGACCCGCAAGCCCTCGACCAGGCATTCGCCGAGTTCCCCTCCTTCGACCTCGTGGTGAACTGCGCCGGCATCGCGCTGCTCGAACCGGCGCTCGAACTGAAGGCGCAGAGCTTCGATGCCGTCATGGCCGTCAATGCGCGTGCCGCCGCGCTGGTCGCCGCGCGCTGCGGCAAGGCGATGGCCGCGGCCGGCGTGCGCGGCAGCATCGTCAATGTCTCGAGCCAGGCCGCGCTGGTCGCGCTCGACGACCACCTCTGCTACTGCGCCTCGAAGGCCGCGCTCGATGCGATCACGCGCTCGCTGTGCCTCGAATTCGGGCCGCACGGCATCCGTGTCAACAGCGTCAATCCCACGGTCACCCTCACGCCCATGGCCGAGCAGGCCTGGGCCGATCCGGCCAAGAGCGCGGCCGCCATCGCGGGCATTCCGCTCGGGCGCTTCGCGCGCGTGGAGGAAGTGGTCGCGCCGATCCTCTTTCTCTTGAGCGAGGGCGCGTCGATGATCAGCGGCGCGGCACTGCCGGTCGATGGCGGCTACACCATCGCCTGAAACGGCGGCGCTTCAGGCGAAGCGGTTGCCACCCTCGGCCGGCCCCAGCAACGCATCGAGGTTGCGGCTGATCTTCTGCTCGATCATTTCGCTGAAGCTGCTGAAGAGGAAGCCGAGCGTCGCGTCGAAGGTGAAGGTCTGGGCCGTCACCTCGACCGTGCCGTCGATGCCGGCGCGCGTGAAGGTCGCCACGTCGCGCTCCTCGCCCTCGGTGTAGACGCAGTCGAGCCCGAACTCCTGCTCGGCCTGCCGCACCCACTTGCGTGCCACCTGGCGTGCGCGGGCGATGCCCAGGGTGTGTTGGCGTTCGATATGGATGTCAGGCACCGTCGTGTTCTCCGTTGTTGTCGTGGCCGCGGCCGCGCCGCGTCTGCTGGATGCCGCTGGCCGTGGCGAGCGCCTGGCGGCGCTCCTCCATGGTCGGCAGTCTGCCGATGCGGCGGACCTCAGTGTAAAAGCGCGGCCAGCTCCTGCCCTCGCGTTCGAACAGCGCCTCGAAACTCGGCACCAGGTCGTCGTAGGCGCCCTGCGCGCCGAAGGCCGCGTTGTTGGCGCGCGCCACCCAGCCGTCGTAGGCATGCTGGCGCGGGCCGGTCCAGCCCTCGCGCAGCGCCGCGTAGCGGGCGCGGAAGTCGTCCATCGCGGCCTGCTTCATCGCGGCCACGGCTTTCCAGTTCTCGGCCTTGGCCTCGGGCGATTCGTAGACCCGCGTGAGCGCGCGCCGGGTGTCGAGCGCGAGCGCGCGAAACTGCTGGCGCTGGGCATCGAACTGCGCGTACTCGCGGCGCGCCGGCTCGCCGGCCTCCCGCTGCAGCCACAGCGCGCCGCCGATGCGCTCGACCGCCGTCGCATAGGACTCGTTGAACACCGTGTCGCCCGCCACGTAGAGCACCTGGTGCGCGAGCTCGTGGAACACCAGCCGCGCGAGCTCGCCCTCGGGGTAGCCGATGAAGGTCGACAGCAGCGGATCGCCGCCGGCCCAGTTCATCCAGCCCAGCGTGGAATACGCGGGCACCGGGTAGACCGAGACCTCGAGGTCCTGCCGCTGCTGCGCCTCGGCCTCGGCCTTGGCCGCGTCCTCGCTGTAGTAGCCGCGGTAGCCCACGCAGCCCGCGACGGGGAAGCACCAGCTCTTGAGCGTGAGCGAATACGGCGGCGCCGCCACCACGTTCCACACCGCGGCCGCGCGGTGCAGGTCGGCGTAGGCGGTGTAGCTGGGGTTGTCGGGCAGGCCCAGTTCGGCGCTCGCGAAGCGGCGGATGCGCTGCGTGAGCTCGAGCTTGGTCTTGAGCGCCGCGGGCACCGCCGGGTCGGCCAGCCACTCGGGCACCGGCTTGGCCGCGCGCATGATGCCGATGTGGCCGCTGGCCGACTGCCAGTAGTAGCGCAGGTCGGCGCAGCCGCCGAGCAGCAGCGCGCCGGCCAGCACTGCGACCGAGGCGGCCTTCACGCCGTCGCCGCCTGCGTGCCGGCCACGCGCTCGACCTCGACCAGGCAGTCGTAGAAGGTGGGCCCGCGGCCGATGTCGGTCAGGCGCTGGCTCGTGAGCTGGTTGACGTTGGTGCCGTCCATGCCGAGCTTGCGCCACCAGATGCCCATGCCGTTGACCACGCCGGGGCGCGCGCGGCGCGAGACCTCGGCGCGGCAGCGGTGCTCGCCGCGGCCGTTGAACACGCGCACAAGCGCGCCGTCCTCGATGCCGCGCACGGCCGCGTCGTCGGCGTGGATCTCGAGCAGCGGCTCGACCTCGATCGCGCGCAGGCTGGTCACGTTGACGAAGGTGGAGTTGAGGAAGTTGCGCGCCGGCGGCGAGATCATCGCGAGCGGGAATTCGGTGGAACTGCCCGCCGGCTCCCAGTTGGGCACGTGGTCGGGCAGGCCGTCCATGCCCATGGCCGCCAGGCGTGCGCTGTGGAACTCGCAGCGGCCCGAGGGCGTGGGGAAGCGGCCCTCTGCGAACGGCGCCTCGGCCAGCTTCACGCTGGTGAAGCCCTGCGCCAGCAGCTGCGCGAAATCGATGCTCCCCTCGGCGAAGGCGGTGCGGCACAGCGACTCGTCGCTCTCGCCGAAGCAAGGCTCGTCGAAGCCCATCCGGCGCGCCAGCTCGCGGAACACCCAGGCGTTGCTGCGCGCCTCGCCGCGCGGCGCCACGGCCGGACGGTTCAGCAGCACGTCGGTGTGGCCGTAGCTGCAGTGGATGTCCCAGTGCTCGAGCTGCGTGGTGGCCGGCAGCAGGTAGTCGGCGTAGTCGGCGGTGTCGGTGCGGAACTGCTCGAGCACCACGGTGAACAGGTCCTCGCGCGCGAAACCCGCCGCCACCTTGGCCGACTCGGGCGCCACCGCCACCGGGTTGCTGTTGTAGACCACGATCGCCTGGATCGGCTTCGCGGCGTCGAGCAGCGCGTCGCCGATGGTGCTCATGTTGATGGTGCGCGGCCGGCGGCCGGCCAGCAGGTCGGGCCGCTGCAGCGCGGCGCGGTCGACCGGGTAGTGGCCCGAGCTGCTCAAGAGCAGCCCGCCCGCGCGGTCGCGCCAGGCGCCCACCAGCGCCGGCAGGCAGGCGACCGCGCGCGCCGCGTTGCCGCCGCCGCGCACGCGCTGCATGCCGTAGTTCAGGCGGATCGCGGCCGGCTTGGTGGTGCCGTAGGCCCGGGCCAGCGCCACGATCTGTTCCTCGGGCACGCCGCACACGCGTGCCGCGCGCGCGGGCGGCCATTGCAGCGCGCGTTCGCGCAGCTGCTCCCAGCCCAGCGTGTGCTGCGCGATGTAGTCGTGGTCGAGCCAGTCGTGCACGATCAGCTCGTGCATCAGCGCCAATGCCAGCGCGGCATCGGTGCCCGGCAGCAGCGCGATGTGCTCGTCGCACTTGTCGGCGGTCTCGGTGCGGCGCGGATCGATGCACACCAGCCGCGCGCCGGCGCGCCGGGCCGCCTGGGCATGGCGCCAGAAATGCAGGTTGCTCGCGATCGAGTTGCTGCCCCAGATCAGGATCAGCTTCGCCTCGGCGAAGAACTCGATGCGCATGCCGACCTTGCCGCCCAGCGTGTGGACCATGGCCTCGCCGCCGGCCATCGAGCAGATGGTGCGGTCGAGCAGGCTGGCGCCGAGCTTGTGGAAGAAGCGCCGGTCCATCGACTCGCCCTGCACCAGGCCCATGGTTCCCGCATAGCTGTAGGGGAGAATGCTCTCGGGATCGGCCTGCAATGACCGAAGATGCGCGGCGATATCGTCGAGCGCGGCCTCCCAGCTCACCGGCTCGAAGCGGCCGCTGCCCTTGGGGCCGACGCGCTTCAGGGGCTGGACCAGCCGTTCGGCATGGTCGTTGCGTTCGATGTAGCGGGACACCTTGGTGCACAGCACGCCACCCGTGTGCGAATGGGCCGGATTCCCCTGCAGCTTGACCGCCACCCCGTCCTTGACGGTGGTGACGAGCGCGCAGGTGTCGGGGCAATCGTGGGGGCAGGCGCCGAGCACCGTGGCGGTGTCGGCGGGCGGGGATTCGTGAGGGGTGTCGTTCGAGGCGAGGGCCATCGGGCGAGTCTAAAGTTTTTAAGGTTTTCCAGGCATGCGCGGGGTCCGTCGCATGACGTATGGCAGGAGGGGGTTTTCGCAATGATCCATCGCAGGCATTTCTCGATCGCGGCCGGTGCCGCCGCGCTCGGCGGTTTCGCCGCCGTCGCCCGGGCCCAGGGCGACGGCCCGATCGTGCTCGGCCAGTCGGCGCCGTTCACCGGCCCGGCGGCGCAGCTGGGCATCCAGTTCCACCAGGGCGCGAAGGTGTTCCTCGACGCCTACAACGCCCAATCGGGCCGCCGCGCGGTGCAGATCAAGACGCTCGACGACGGCTACGAGCCCGATCGCTGCGCGGCCAACACGCAGAAGCTGATCGACGAGGACGTGTTCGCGCTGTTCGGCTACATCGGCACGCCCACCAGCCTGGCGGCGCTGCCGCTGGCGGTGAAGGACAAGGTGCCGTTCGTGGCGCCCTTCACCGGCGCGATGGCGCTGCGCGAGCCCTTCCACAAGAACGTGTTCCACCTGCGCGCCTCGTACAACGACGAGACCGCGCTGATGGTCAGGCAGCTCACCCACCTGGGCCTCAAGAAGATCGCGGTGTTCCACCAGAACGACGCCTATGGCAAGGCCGGCCTCGACGGCGTGACGCTGGCGCTCGCCGAGCAGCAGCTCAAGCCGATCGCGCAGGCCACGGTGGAACGCAATTCGGTCGAGGTGGCGCCGGCCGTGAAGACGCTGCTGGCGGCGCGGCCCGACGCGGTGGTCCAGGTCGGCGCCTACAAGGCCTGCGCGGCCTTCATCCGCGAGGCGCGCAAGGCCGGCTTCGGCGGCACCTTCTTCAACCTCTCGTTCGTCGGCACCCAGGCGCTGTCGGACGAGCTCGGCAAGGAGGCCGCGGGCGTGCTCGTGACCCAGGTCGTGCCCTCGCCCTACAGCCAGGCCAACGCGATCGCGCGCGAGTTCACCGAGGCGGTGCGCAAGGCCGGCAACGGCGCCAGCGCCAATTTCTCGAGCCTTGAGGGCTACCTCGCGGCGAAGCTGCTGGTCGAGGGCCTGCGCAAGGCGCCCGGCAAGCTGTCGCGCGAGGGACTGATCACCGGCCTCGAGAGCATCGACCGGCTGCAGCTCGGCGGCTTCGAGGTCTCGTTCTCGTCGAAGAACCACGTGGGCTCGAAGTTCGTCGAGCTCTCGATGCTCACGGGCGACGGCAAGGTGCGGACCTGAAGCGGTCCGCGCGGTTCGGTTGGCGGCTCAGCGCGCGCTGAGTCCGTCGGCGGCCTGGAACATGGCCTGCCGCGCCTGGCTCACGATCTGGCCGCGCCAGGCATCGGTGTCGGTGTAGAAGGCCTCGAGCGTGCGCCGGCGGATCGCGTCCGACAGGTCGGCCGGCGCCTCGGGATGGCGATGCAGCCAGTGGTCGCCGCGCAGCGCGGTCAGCACGTCGAGCACCGGCACGGTGCCGTACTCCATCGCAATGCCCGTGTACTCGGCCTGCGGGCATTCGTCGTAGACGGCATCCCACATCAGGCCGCGCAGCAGCGCCGAGGTCGAGGAGCCGTCGTAGATCGAGGTGACCGGCGCCGCGTCGGCCTGGCCGGCACCGTTGCCCCACCAGGCGTTGGCGCGCTCGTAGGCGATCTTGTCGTCGCGGCAGGCGAAGATGCGCTCGCCGATGCCGTTCGGGCCCAGGCCGGTGTGCAGGTCGATCCAGGCCAGCCGGCGCGTGCGCCGCGTGTGGCGGCGCAGCACGGCACGGATCATCCGGTGGCTCCAGGTCGGGGCCTTGCCGCCGAAGAACAGGCCGTCCTCGAACTGGTACTGGCCGCCGCTCACCGCGGTCTGGTAGGCACCGATGCCGTTCTTCTCGATCCAGGCATCGACCGCGGCCTGGTTCTCGGCCGTGGGCGGCCAGGTGTCGGGCACGAGCAGCGCATGCAGCTCGGCATAGGCGGCATTGACCGGCAGCGGCTGCGTGAAGTCGACGAAGTTGCGGTTCAGGTCGACGTTCTCCTGCGTCACGCGGCGGCCGAACGAGAAGCCGTGCGGATTGAGCGCATGCACGTAGAGCACCGCCACGCCGGCCGAGCGCGCCTTCTCGCGCCACTCGGCGTCGTGCAGCGCGAACACCTGCACGCCGCTGCCGCAGTGGCCTTCCACGCCGTGGCAGCCGCTGCTGAGGATCAGCAGCCGGTCGGCGTCGGGCGCGCCGTCGAAGGCCACGTCGCACGAGAGTTCCTCGCCGTCGCGCCCGCGCATCGGCAGCAGGTGGGGTTCCACGGTGAGGCCCGCGCTCAGGCAGGCCTGCAGGAATTTCTGGCGCGCCTGCGCATAGCGCGGCGCGAAAGCCTCGCCGATGCCGATCATTTCGGAGCGTCTCCGGTGGCGAGGAACTGCTCGGCGATCTGCACCCAGCAGGTGGCGCCCAGCGGGATCAGGTCGTCGTTGAAGTCGTAGCTCGCGTTGTGCAGCGTGCACGGGCCCTCGCCGTGGTGCACGTCGCGGTGCGCGCCGTCGCCGTTGCCGATGAAGGCATAGGCGCCGGGCTTGGCCTGCAGCATGAAGGCGAAGTCTTCCGAGGTCATGGCGGCTTCCTGCTTGAGCACGTTCTCGGGGCCGACGATGCCGCCCATCACGCGGCGCGCGAAGTCGGCCTCGGCCTCGGTGTTGATGGTGGGCGGGTAGTAGCGCTCGAAGCGGAACTCGCAGGTCGCGTCGTGCGCCGCGCAGATGTGGTCGCAGATCTTCTTCATGCGCGCCTCGATCATGTCGAGCACCTCGAGCGAGAAGGTGCGCACCGTGCCCGACAGCTCGCAGTTGTCGGGGATCACGTTGTTGGTTTCGCCGGCATGGATGGTGGTGACCGAGATCACGGCCGAGTCGGTCGGCTTCATCTTGCGCGTGAGGATGGTCTGGAAGGCCTGCACGATCTCGCAGGCGATCGGCACCGGGTCGACGCCGGTCTGCGGCAGCGCCGCATGGCCGCCCTTGCCCACCACGTTGACGTAAAACTTGTTGCCCGAGGCCATCACCGGACCCGGGCTCACCGCGAACTGGCCGGCCTTCATGCCGGGCCAGTTGTGCATGCCGAACACCGCGTCCATCGGGAACTGCTCGAACAGCCCCTCCTTGATCATCTCGCGCGCGCCGCCGCCGCCCTCCTCGGCCGGCTGGAAGATCAGGTAGACGGTGCCGTCGAAGTTGCGGTTCTTGGCCAGATGCTGCGCCGCGGCAAGCAGCATCGCGGTGTGGCCGTCGTGGCCGCAGGCGTGCATCTTGCCGTGGTGCTTGCTCGCATGCGCGAAGGTGTTGAGCTCGGTGACCGGCAGCGCATCCATGTCGGCGCGCAGGCCGACCGCGCGGTTGCTGGTGCCGTTCTTGACGATGCCCACCACGCCGGTCGTGCCGAGGCCGCGGTGGATCGGGATGCCCCATTCGGTGAGCTTGCCTGCCACCACGTCGGCGGTGCGGACTTCTTCGAAGCAGAGTTCGGGGTGGGCGTGGAGGTCACGTCGGACGGCGGCGATGCCGGCCGCCTGCGTGACGAGCGAATCGATGAGTTTCATGGCTTGCTCTCAAAACGCCAGTCTATCCACTAAGGGATTTCCGGGCACACCGGAGAACACCCGATCCAGGGGCTTCATCGGGCGTGGTTCCAGAAGCCATGGTGCGGCGCGGCCGCCTCGTCCTCGAGCACCGGCCCGATGACTTCAATGGGCCGCTGGCCGCGCACGAAGACCTCGCGACAGGGCAGCGAAAAGGTCGGGTTCTCGGGATGGTCGCCCGTGAGGCCGAGCAGTGCGTGCTCCGACAGCGCGTAGACCACGCGGCCGATGTTGGTCCAGTAGATCGCGCCGGCGCACATGCAGCAGGGCTCGGCGCTGGTGTAGAGCGTGCAGCGCGCGAGCGCTTCGGGCGCGAGCAGGCGCGCCGCCTGCGCGGCCGCGACCAGCTCGGCATGCTGCGTGGGATCGCCCTCGGGCGGCATCGAGTTGTTGCCGGCGCTGACGACGACCTCGCCGTGCTCGTTGGCCACCAGCGCCGCGAACGGGTGGCGGCCGCGGGCCTTCGATTCCTCGGACAGCGCGATCGTCATGCGCAGCAGTTCGAGGTCGCGGGGGGACAGGTCGGCGGATGGGGAGGCGGGTGTGTTCATGTCGATGGAATCCGTTGCAGGTCGCGGCGGACCGACGATCTCAGCAATCGCCGTGCCCGGCTCGCCCCAAGATACCGGAAACCGGCGGCCGCGGCCATCCGCGCGCGCCGCGCCGAGTTCCGGGACAATGCGCCGCATGTCCCTCACGCTTTCCCCCCGCAGCCTGGAACTGGCCCAGGCCCTGGTGCGCATGAACACCATCAGCGCCAACAGCAACCTCCAGCTGATCGAGCTGGCCCAGTCGCATCTCGCGGCCCTGGGCGTCAAGAGCCGCATCACCTACAACGCCGAGCGCACCAAGGCCAACCTGTTCGCCACGCTGGGCGAGGGCAAGCCGGCCGGCGTGATCGTCTCGGGCCACACCGACACGGTGCCCTGGGACGGCCAGGACTGGAGCGTCGACCCGCTCTCGGCCACGGTGCGCGACGGCCGCCTGTACGGCCGCGGCTCGGCCGACATGAAGAGCTTCATCGCGGTGGCGCTGGCCAATGCCGAGCGCTTCCTCGCGAGCGAGGCGCCCTTCGCGGTGCACTTCGCCTTCAGCTACGAGGAGGAGATCGGCTGCTTCGGCGTGAAGGAGCTGATCGCCGACATGCGCGACGCGGGCATCAAGCCGCTGGCCTGCATCGTGGGCGAACCCACGAGCATGGTGCCGGCCATCGCCCACAAGGGCGTGTACCGCTACAAGTGCTGCGTGCGCGGCAAGGAAGCGCATTCCTCGCTCACGCCGAAGTCGGTCAACGCGATCGAGATGGCCGCGCGCGTGATCGGCAAGGTGCGCGACATGGCCGAGGGCTTCGAGCGCGACGAGCCGCGCTACGAGGGCTTCGACGTGCCCTTCAGCACCGCCAGCGTGGGCCAGTTCCACGGCGGCATCGCCGACAACGTGGTGCCGCGCGACGCCGAGTTCCGCTACGAGTTCCGCGACCTGCCGACCGCCGACGCGAAGCGCATGCAGCAGGAAGTGCTGGCCTATGCGGGCTCGCTCGAGCCGGCGATGAAGAAGGTCGCGCCCGACGCCGGCTTCAGCTTCGACACCATCTGCGAGATCCCGAGCTTCCTCGGCAGCGCGAACGACGCCGTCACCAAGCTCGCGCAGCGCCTGGCGGGCGAGGAGCGCACCACGCTGGTGGCCTTCGGCACCGAGGCGGGCCTGTTCAAGAACGCGGGCATCCCCACCGTGGTGTGCGGCCCCGGCAGCATCGAGCAGGCGCACCAGCCCGACGAGTACGTGAGCCTCGAGCAGCTCGCGCGCTGCGAACTCTTCATGCACCGCCTGGCGTCCTCGCCGGCCATCGGCTGAACAGGCCTTCGTTGACGACCCCGGCGGCCGAGGGCGACGACGCGCTGCGGCGCATGAAGCGCGTGGCGCTGGGCCTGCTGTGCGCCGCCGCGGCGCTCTATGCGTTCGCCACGGTGCTGCACGATCGGCATCCGGCCTTCGGCTACCTCGCGGCCTTCGCCGAAGCCGCGATGGTCGGCGCCATCGCCGACTGGTTCGCGGTGGTGGCGCTGTTCCGCCATCCGCTGGGGCTGCCGATCCCGCACACCGCGATCATCCCGAGCAACAAGGACCGCATCGGCGCCAAGCTCGCGGGCTTCATCTGCAACAACTTCCTGAGCACCGCGCAGGTGCTCGCGAAGCTGCGCGAGTTCGATCCGGCAGGCCGCATGGCCGAGTGGCTCGCGCGCCCGGCCAGCGGCGAGCGGCTCGGCGAATGGGGCGTGACGGCCACGCGCTATGGGCTCTCGGCCTTCGACGACGCGCGCGTGCGCGACTTCATCGGCAAGGCCGCGGCGGCCGGGCTCGAGAAGATCGACCTGTCGCAGCTCATGGGCCAGACGCTGGGCGCGCTGACCGCGGGCGGGCGCCACCAGGCGCTGCTCGACGGCGTGCTCGAGCAGCTCGCGGGCGTGCTCGATGGCGAGGAGGTGCAGGCGCACATCACGGAGGCGATCGCGCGCGAGATCAAGACGCTGCGCTTCGTCGGCCTCGACCAGGTGGCGGCGCGCCTGGCCACGCGCAAGATCGTGGCGGCCGTGGCCCACACCATCGCCGAGCTCGCGGCCGAGCCCGACCATCCGATGCGGCGGCGCTTCGACCATTTCGTCGACGACTTCATCGTGCGGCTGCGGCACGACCCCGAGTTCCACGCGCGCGGCGAGCGCATCCGCGCCGAGCTGATCGCGCATCCGGCGCTGGGCGACTACCTGCACGGGCTGTGGGGCGAACTGCTGGCCTGGCTGCACGAGGACCTCGGCCGCGACGATTCGACGATCCGCCGGCGCATCGCGTCGATGGCGGCAGCGCTCGGCCAGCGGCTTTCGGGCGACGAGGCGATCCGGCGCTGGATCAACGAGCAGATCGAGGCCGCGGCGCCGCTCGCGATCGAGCGCTACCGCGAGGACATCCGGCGCTACATCGTGGAGCGCGTGGCGCAGTGGAACACCGAGGAGATGACGGCCGAACTCGAGCGCAACATCGGGCGCGACCTGCAGTTCATCCGCGTCAACGGCACGCTGGTGGGCGGGCTCGTGGGGCTGCTCATCCACGCGGCGACGCAGCTGCTGCACGCCTGAGCGGCAAGCTTCAGAAGGTGTGAAGGAACCGTCGCGAGCGCCCCGAGGTCGCGTCGAGGACCGGAGCCGTACTGACGTACGGCGAGGACCGCAGATGCGAGATCGGGGCGCGCAGCAGGTTCATTCACACCTTCTCAGCCGGCGCGCTGCTGCGCGATCACCAGCAGCCCGTCCATGATCAGGCTCTCGACCAGCTCGAAGTGGCCGTTCATCACCGGCGCCATCTTCCAGCCCGCGCCGCCGGTCATGTAGCAGGCCGGCTCGGCGCCGCAGTGCGAGCGCACGTGCTGCACCATGCGTTCGACCGCACCGGCGATGGCGTAGGTGCCGCCGCTGGTCAGCGCGTCGCTGGTGTTGGTGGGGAATTCGCGCACCTCGCCGGTGGGCACGTGCAGGCCCGCGGTGCCCGACTCGAGCGCGCGCAGCATGATGCCGTGGCCCGGCAGGATCAGGCCGCCGAGGAACTTGCCGTCGGCATCGACGGCCTCGACGGTGACCGCGGTGCCGATCAGCACCACCACCATCGGCCGTGGCGCGCCTTCGCGCAGCATGCGGTGGCGCGCGCCGATCATGGCGACCCAGCGGTCGGCGCCGAGGCGCGTGGGATGGTCGTAGCCGTTGACGATGCCGGCCTCGGCGAGGCTGGGCATGACCCAGCGCGGCGGACAGTCGAAGCGCTCGACCACCTGCTCCTCGGCGCGGCGGCGCAGCGCGTCGCCGGCGACGACGCAGCCGAGCATGCTGGAAGGCGATGGCAGATCGGCCCAGGGGCCGTCGGCGAGCCGCTCGATGTGATCGAGGAACTCGGCACCCTGCGCCAGCAGGGCGGCGCCGGGGCGAGCCGCATCGTAGAGCGCCCACTTGAGGCGCGTGTTGCCGATGTCGATCGCGAGAAAGGGAGCGGTGGCTGCGGACATGCGCGGCATTATTGCGACTTTGTGACTATTCCTGCTGTCGCGGTGTTGTCGGTCGCGGTCGGGGACTACGCGGGGCGCCCCTGTCGCGCCGCTACATTCGCGGATTCCATCGACCACCCGATCAAGGAGAGAACCATGGGATTGCTGAGTTTCATCAAGGAAGCGGGCGAGAAGCTGTTCGGCGGCTCGTCGGCCCACGCGGCCGAACCCGATGCCAACGACAAGGCCGCGGCCGCCATCAAGACCTACATCGAGACGCAGAACCTCGGCCTCACGAACCTCGCCGTGACCTATGTCGCGAGCACCGGCATCGTGACGCTCGCGGGCAACGCGCCCTCGCAGGAAGCCAGCGAGAAGGCCTCGCTCGCGGCCGGCAACGTGGCCAACGTGACGAGCGTGGAGAACAACCTGGTCGCCCCCGCGGCACCGCCCGCGCAGTACCACGACGTGGTCAAGGGCGACACGCTGTCGGCCATCTCCAAGAAGTACTACGGCGACGCCAACAAGTACAACGCGATCTTCGAGGCCAACAAGCCGATGCTGTCGCATCCGGACAAGATCTATCCGGGGCAGAAGCTGCGGATTCCGCCGTTGAACTGACTGGCAGTTCCCCCGACAGCCCTTCGATTTTCGAGGGGTTTTTTTTTGGAGTTCGACCGGTGGGGGCGCGTGCACAGGACAGTGGGTACTTCCCTCCGCGAATGTCCCCCGCCTTCGGCTCCTCCTTTATTTCGCTGCGGGAAGCACCCACTGCCCTGTGCACGGGAGGCGCAGCGGTGGTGCAGCCGGTTCTACGGCCGTGCCCAGGCTCACGTCGATGGGGTACTCCCCGCAGCGAAATAAAGGAGGAGGCCGCAGGCCGGGGGACATTCGCGGAGGGGAGTACCCCGTCGGCGTGAGCCCGCCCCAGACCTCGCCCGAATTTCAGTTCTGCTTCCAGGGCAACCCACGCTTGCGCCACCCCCCAACAAACCCGCGGTGCCCGTTCTCGTCCGGATTCCCCTCGAACCCCTCGAGGATGTTGTAAGCCTCCACCCCCAGCTCCGTCGCCCGCTTCGCAGCCGCGATCGAACGCACGCCGCTGCGGCACAACAGCACCACCTTCTTCCCGCCCTCGCCAGCCGCGCGCACGCCCTCGTCGAAGCCCGGGTTCAGCGCCATCCCCGGCCACTGCTTCCACGCCAGCGGCACCGCGCCCGGCACGAAGCCGACCCACTCGCGCTCGGCATCGGTGCGCACGTCGACCAGCACGGCCTCGCCGCTGGCCATCCATTGCGCCGCCTGTTCGGGCGTCACGTCGCCGGCATAGCCTTTTTCACCCACGGGTTCGGTCATCTTCTGCATTCCTTCCAATTCGTTCGATGGCAAGAGGGTTCCCACGCAGCGGCGGCCATCTTTACCGGTCCCGGTGGCCGCCGGATGGTGGAATTTTTCACCGGTTCGTGAAAACCCTGTTTGTCGTGTTTTGCTGCGCGCCAAAGATGGCGGCTTGGGCCTGTCAACCATAACTCCAAGACGGCGGCCTGGGATTTCCCCAGTCAGACCTATGGAGAGAGACAACATGACAGACAGCAAACCGACCCGCCGTCGCAGCCTGCTCAAGGGCGCCGCGGTGGCCGCGGGCGCCATGTCGGCGCCGATGGTCGCCATGGCCCAGACCACCACCCTGCGCTTCCAGAGCACCTGGCCGGCCAAGGACATCTTCCACGAGTACGCGCAAGACTACGCGAAGAAGGTCAACGACATGGCCGGCAGCCGCCTCAAGATCGAGGTGCTGCCCGCGGGCTCGGTGGTGCCGGCCTTCCAGCTGCTCGATGCCGTCGCCAAGGGCACGCTCGACGGCGGCCATGGCGTGGTCGCCTACTGGTACGGCAAGAACTCCGCGCTCGCACTCTGGGGTTCGGGCCCCGGCTACGGCATGGACGCCAACATGATCCTGGCCTGGCACACCTACGGCGGCGGCAAGGCGCTGATGGACGAGATCTACAAGAGCCTCAACCTCGACGTCGCCTCGTACCTCTACGGCCCGATGCCCACGCAGCCGCTGGGCTGGTTCAAGAAGCCGGTGTCCAAGGCCGAGGACATGAAGGGCCTGAAGTTCCGCACCGTGGGCCTCGCGGTCGACGTGTTCACCGACATGGGCGCGGCCGTGAACCCGCTGCCCGGCGGCGAGATCGTGCCCGCGCTCGACCGCGGCCTGATCGACGCGGCCGAGTTCAACAACGCCTCGAGCGACCGCGTGCTGGGCTTCCCTGACGTGGCGAAGAACTGCATGTTGCAGAGCTTCCACCAGTGCGGCGAACAGTTCGAGGTGCTGTGGAACGGCGCCAAGCTGCGCGCGCTGCCGCCCGAGCTCAAGGCCGTGATCGAGTACGCGACCCAGGCCGCGAGCGCCGACATGAGCTGGAAGGCGATCGACCGCAACTCCAAGGACTACGAGGAGCTCAAGAAGAGCGGCATCAAGTTCTACAAGACGCCCGACTCGGTGCTGCGCGCGCAGCTCGCCTCGTGGGACAAGACCATCGCGAAGAAGTCGGCCGAGAACCCGCTGTTCAAGAAGGTGCTCGATTCGCAGCGCGCCTTCGCCGAGCGCGCCGGCCAGTGGCAGAACGACTACTCGGTCGATTTCAAGATGGCCTACAACCACTACTTCGGACGCCAGGCGAAGAAGACCTGAACGGGTCTTCCGGCCAGAGAAAGAACGCGAGGGCACCCCGAGGCGGGTGCCCTCTTCTCATTCCCGATTTCGCCTGACGCTGGCCGCGCACGACGCGCGCCGCGCCCGGCGAGGAGTTCGTCCCGATGCAATCCTTCCTGTTGGCGGTCGACCGGTTCTCGACGTGGATCGGCAAGACTTTCGCCTGGTGTGCCCTGCTGCTCACGCTCTTGATCAGCTGGGAGGTGTTCTCGCGCTACGTGCTCAACCGGCCGCATGCCTGGGTGCTCGACGCGCAGATCATGCTCTACGGCGCCATGTTCATGACCGCCGGGGCCTACACGCTCTCGAAGAACGGCCACGTGCGCGGCGACGTGCTCTACGGCTTCTTCATGCCGCGCACGCAGGCGCTGGTCGACCTGGTGCTCTACATCGTCTTCTTCCTGCCCGGCATCGTCGCGCTGACCTGGGCCGGCTGGATCTACGCGAGCGAGGCGCTCGCGATCCGCGAACAGACCTTCTCGGCCGAGCCGCTGCCGTTGTATCCGTTCAAGTTCGTCATCCCGCTCGCGGGCTTTACGCTGCTCCTGCAGGGCATCGTCGAGATCATCCGCTGCGTGCAGTGCATCCGCGACGGCGCCTGGCCCTCGCGCGAAGAGGACGTCGAGGAGGTCGACGTCGAGAAGCTCAAGGAGATGGTGCACGTGAAGGACGCCGACATCGCCGCGCTCGACCGCGTGGTGGTCGCCAACGAGGCACGGGAGGGCGCGCGATGAAGATCCGCCGCGAACTCTGGTTCGGCCTCACCTTCATGGCGCTGATCGTGATCGGCGGCGCCACCGTGCTGCTGCGCGCCGAGACCATCACCAACGGCCACCTGGGCCTCTTGATGCTGTCGCTCGTGGTGGTGGCGATCATGCTGGGCTTTCCCACCGCCTTCACGCTGATGGGCATGGGCATGCTCTTCACCTTCCTGGCCTACGACCGCGACTGGCACCGCACGCTCGACCTGATGGTGCAGTCGGCCTACAAGACCATGGCCAACGACGTGCTGATCGCCGTGCCGCTGTTCGTCTTCATGGGCTACCTGGTCGAGCGCGCCAACCTGATCGAGTCGCTGTTCAAGAGCCTGCACCTCGCGCTCGCGCGGCTGCCGGGCGCGCTCGCGGTCGCCACGCTCGTGACCTGCACCATCTTCGCGACCGCCACCGGCATCGTCGGCGCGGTGGTC
>Ga0209025_1000146_pt1 | contig 180022 bp, 173 predicted proteins | sample AraplaMF_Col_mLB_FD_184256 | JGI IMG/M metagenome (GOLD analysis project Ga0209025, IMG submission 184256) | Arabidopsis root microbial communities from the University of North Carolina, USA - plate scrape MF_Col_mLB (SPAdes) (version 2) | ecosystem: Host-associated > Plants > Roots >...
ATCAGGCTCTTGGCGACGGTGAGCGGGGTGTCCTCGTCGGTGCTCTGGTCGGCGACACTGCCGGCGGTCGGGTCGTCATTCACCGCGGCGACACCGACGTTGAAGGTGCCGGTGGTGGTGCCGCCGTTGCCGTCGGACAGGGTGTAGGTGACGACATCCGGGCCGTTGGCGTTGGCATCGGGCGTGTAGACCAGGTCGCCATTGGCATCGAGCGACACGCTGCCGTGCAGGGCGGAGCCGCCGGTCAGGGTGACGGTGTCGCCGTCGATGTCGCCGGCGCCGGCCAGGATCAGGCTCTTGGCGATGGTGAGCGGGGTGTCCTCATCGGTGCTCTGGTCCGCGACCGTGCCGGCGACCGGGCCGTCATTCACCCCGGTGATGGTGATGGTGACGGTCGCGGTGCTCTGCGCCCCCGCGCTGTCCTGCATCGTGTAGGTGAAGGTATCGGTCGTCGTGGCGCCGGCGGCCAGGCTCTGGAAGGCCGCGCCCGGGTCGTAGACCACGTTGCCGGCGCCGTTGATGCTGACCGAGCCCAGCGCGCCCGTGCCGTTCACCGAGACCAGGGTCTTGGTGTCGCCGGCATCCGGGTCGGTGTCATTGGCCAGCAGGCTCGCCGCCGTCAGGATCACGGGGCCACCGTCCTCCACCGCGGTGCCGGTGTCCGCGACGGCGGTGGGCGCAGTGTTCGGCGTGTGGGTGCCGGAGCTGTCGATGATGGTTTCGACACCTTGCGAGAACAGCTGCGTGCGCTGCGCCGCGGTGAAGGCGGCGCCCGTCAGGGTGACACTGTCACTGCCCCCCGCCCCATGGATCAGCAGCGCCGTGGCGACGCTGTCGGTGGTGAAGGCGGTGCCGGTGGCGTTGGTCGTCGTGATCTGCTCGATGCTGGTCAGCGTCTTGCCCGTGAGGTCGAGCGTGGCGGCGCTGGTGGTCAGCGTGTCGTTGCCGGACCCGCCATCCAGGGTGGTCACGCCCCCGAGGCCCCCGACTCCGGCGGAGAAGATGTCGTTGCCGCTGCCGGTCCGGATGATCTCGATCGCGGTCAGGGTGTCGGTGCCGACGCCCGTGCCCGTCACCGTCCCGGCCGAGAGGTCGACCGTCAGGGCATTGGTCGAGGCCGCATAGGTAACGGTGTCGGTGCCGGCGCCGCCGCTGAAGGCGTTGTTGGCGCCGTTCGTGACATTCGCGGTGACGGTATCGTTCAACCCGGTGCCGACCACGTTTTCGATGCCGCTGAGCGTGTCGGTGTTGCCGAAGCTGTCGGTCGCGCTGCCGGTGGCGAGGTTGACCGTGACGGCACCGGTGCCGCCGTCCTGGCTGTAGTCGACCGTGTCGGCGCCGCTGCCACCACTCAGCGTGTCGTTGCCGGCACCGCCGACAAGAGTATCGTTGCCGACGCCGCCGGTGAGCTGGTCCGTGCCGATGCCGGCGATGAACGTGCTGCCGCCGGCGGCGGCGGTGAGCACATCATTGCCGCTGCCGGTCCTGACGATCTCGATCGAGGTGAGCGTGTCGGTGCCGATGCCGGTCCCCGTGGCCGAGCCGGTGCTCAGGTTGATCGTCAGGGCATTGGTCGAGGCCGAGTAATTGACCGTGTCGGTGCCGGCGCCGCCGTTGAAGCTGTTGTCCGTGAAGTTCGAGACATTGGCGACGATGGTGTCGTTCAGCGCAGTGCCGATGATGGTCTCGATGCTGCTGAGCGTGTCGGTGTTGCCGAAGCTGTCGGTCGCACTTCCGGTGGCGAGGTTGACCGTGACGGCGCCCGAGCCGCCATCCTGGCTGTAGTCCACCGTGTCGGTGCCGCTGCCGCCGTTCAGGCTATCGTTGCCGGCCCCGCCGATCAGCGTGTCGTTCTGGTTTTCGCCGTTGAGGATGTCGTCTCCGTCTCCGCCAAAGACGATGTCGTCGCCGTTCCCGGCGTTGACCGTGTCGTTGCCGGTGCCGTTGGGCGAGGTCGTCGAACCGCCATAGATCGTGTCGGCGGAGCTGGACCCGGAAATGGTTTCGTTTCCGGACGTGCCGAATAGTGTCGCCATAAGAACTGTCTCCCCATCAATATGGCAATGGATTCGTCAACGGCTGGTTGGAATCCTGGGCGATAAGATCATCTGACTTCCGGCAATCGGAGCACGAGAAGTAGCTCGACGTTTCGGATCAATGCACAGAGCGCAGTTGAGCGATGGTGTCTTAGTCTGGGTATGTGATCTGTCAGCCGACGGGATGGTGGCTGACTTTCGGAGTTTCATTTGTCTAGATGAATATCGAACATCGGACTGCCTCCAAGGCATCAGGTTCCTGCATGAATATGATTATATGATCCGATTCTAGAGTATGGCTCTGATATCAGACTATAATCATAAAAGTTATTTCGAATTTTATGTTTCTCATAGGCTGCTATTCGAGGTCAACTACGTCCTAAGGCGTAGTCGGCTATCAAATCCGTCATCTGGCATCTCGGCTTCGCGGCGCGCGCTCCAGCTCGCCCTGCCGCTCTCACGCCGGGGTGAACACCTCGACCGGGGCGCGCACGCCGCGCAGGGTCTGCAGGCCGAGGCAGCGGAACAGCTGCGGCGCCGCCAGCGCCTCGACGAAGCGGCGGCTGACCACCATCGGCACGTCCAGGGCGCCGCACAGGTTCTCCAGCCGGGCGGCCTCGTTCACCGCCGGGCCGATGATGGTGAAGTCCAGCCGCTGGCCCGAGCCGACATTGCCGTACAGCACGTCGCCGACATGCAGCGCCACGTCCAGCGTCATCACCGGGATGCCCGCTTCGCCGCGCCGGACGTTGATCGCGGCAATCCGCTGCAGCGCCTCGGCCGCGGCGGCCAGCGCCCGGCCGCAGGTCCCGGCCGGGTCGTCCTCGGCGAAGGCGAAGGTGGCCAGCAGGCCGTCGCCCATGAATTTCAGCACCTGCCCGCCGCGGTCCTCGACCGGCGTCGCCAGCGCGTCGAGATAATCGTCCAGCATGGCGACCAGCTGGTCCTGCGGCAGGGCGTCGGCCAAAGCGGTGAAGCCGCGCAGGTCGCCGACCAGGATCGCGGCCGAGATGGTCTCGACCGAGCCGCGGCGGATCTCGCCATGCAGCACCCGCCGGCCGACATCGCGGCCGAGATAGGTGGTCAGCACGGTGCGGAAGGCGGCGAGGTCGATTCCGGCGCGGATGGCGGCGCCGAACACCGGCATCAGGTCGTCGAGCGCTCGCACCTCGGCCGTGGTGAAGCCGCCGGGCCGGTCGGTCGCCAGGGTGACCGAGGCGCCGGTGCGCAGCGGGTGCAGCGTGCCGTCGAAGCCGAAGGGGATGATGAAGCAGAGGTAGTCGGTGGCGCCGGCGGCGTGCAGCTCGGCCAGGATCGGATAGCGCCCCACCCCCTCGCCCCGCTCCAGCCGGTAGCGGGTCAGCGGCACGATGTCCTCGGCCCGGGCGGCGGCGGGATCCATGGCCGATTCTCGCGCGGCGAGGACGGCGTCGTAGATCGGGCTGGGGCTGGACATCTTGCCCCAGGAGCCGTGGCCGTACGCCTCGCTTTCCCGGCCGCCGTCGCGGGTCCAGGTCAGGCCGAACGCCTCGATCTCGGGATGCAGGGTGGTGGCCGAGAGATAGGCGCGCCACAGCGGGATGCCGGCTGCCAGCAGGCCGTCGGCGAAGCCGCAGGCGACATCCTGCACCGGCCCGGCCATCAGCGCCTGGTTGCCCAGCCAGCGCCGCAGGCCGGCCAGGGCGGCGGCGGTCACGGCTGGCAGGGCGTCGGCCCTATCGGTCACGCGACAGGCCGCGCGCCTCCAGCGCGGCGAGATAGGCGCGCCACAGCTCGTCCTGCCGGGTGGCCAGCTCGTGCAGCCAGGTCCAGGAATAGAGGCCGGTGTCGTGGCCGTCGTCGAACACCAGCCGAATGGCGTAATGGCCGACCGGCTCGACCGCGGTGATGGCGACGTTGCGCTTGCCGCCGACGATGGTCTTCTGCGACGGGCTATGGCCCTGGACCTCGGCCGACGGGCTCTCGACCCGCAGCAGCTCGGCCGACAGGGTGACGTGCAGCCCGTCGTCGAAGCGCAGCTCCAGCACGCGCTCGGCCCGCTTCAGCCGGATCTCGACCGGCCGGGCGGCGCTGCCGGTCAGAGGCGGGCTGCCCATGGCGGTCATGGCGCTAGCGCCGCGCGTCGGGGTCGAGCGGTCGGGCCTCGTCGATCAGCATGATCGGGATGCCGTCGCGGATCGGATAGGCCAGCCGCGCCTGGTCCGAGATCAGCTCCTGCGCGCGGGCGTCGTAGCGCAGCAGCGACTTGGTCAACGGGCAGACCAGCATTTCGAGCAGCCGCGGATCGACTGCGGTGGGGCTGCTTGGGGTCGGATTGCCGGGGGCAGCGGCGCTGTCGGAGGTATCGGTCATGGCACGGGGTCCGGGAACAGGGGCCGTCAGTGGCGCACGCGGCCGGCATGGCCGCCATGGATCGCCATCCGGATGATCGATAGCATGACTTGGGTGCGCTCGCAGAGATCCTTCGCTTCGAGCAGCGCCTGCTTCTCCTGCGGCTCGAACGGGCAGATCATGGCCAGCGAGGTGACCAGGCGCTCATCCGGGGTCTGGCCGATCGCCTCCCAGTCGGCGGACAGGCCGGCGATGCGGAAATACTCGGTCAGGGCGTGGTCCAGCCCGGCACGGTCGATCTCGGCCGGGGTCGGGCCGTCTATGTCGGCGGCGAAGCCGGTCCAGCCCGGCCGCACCCGGCGATAGCCGCGCCGCTCGTCCAGCTCCTCATCGACCCGGAACCGGCACAGCCCGGTCAGGGTGATCAGGTAGCGGCCGTCATCGGTCTCGTCGAAGCTGGTGATCCGGCCGGCGCAGCCGACGGCGTAGAGTGGCGGGGGCGCGGCCCCCCAGCTGCCGGGGCGCGGCTGGATCATGCCGATCAGCCGGCCGCCGGCCAGCGCATCCTCGACCATGGCGAGGTAGCGCGGCTCGAAGATGTTGAGGGGCAGGAGGCCGCGCGGCAGCAGCAGGACCCCGGGCAGGGGGAAGACCGGCAGGTCGGTGCCGAGGTCCTCGAAGCCGGGCGCGCGCGGCCCCGTTTTCATGAAAACAGGAGCGAGGACAACCGACGCCGGCCGGACAGGGTCAGGGGGTCGGTCGGGCCCAGCGCCTCGAACAGCTTGACCAGCTGCTTGCGCGCCGCCTGCTCGTTCCATTCGCGGTCGCGGCGGAACGCCTCCAGCAGCTCGTCCATCGCCTCCTCGCGCTGGCCGGCGCCGTAGAGGGCGGTCGACAGCTCCAGGCGCGCCTCGTGGTCGTTCGGGTTGGCGTCCAGCCGCTGGCGCAGCCCGGCCAGGCCGGCGATGGCGACGGCGCTCTGCTCGGCCAGCTCCAGCGCGGTCCTGGCCGCGGCGATGTCGGCGTGGCGCGCCATCTCCGGCGTCAGGCTGTCCAGGAACTGCTTGGCCTGCTCGATCTCGCCCAGCGCGATCAGGCAGCGGGCCAGGCCGGCCGCGGCGGCCGCGCTGTCCGGGGCATGCGCCAGGACGTGCTGGTAGATGCCGGCGGCCTCTTCGATGTTGCCGCTGTCGAGCACGGTCTTGGCCTCGGCCAGCAGCTCGTCGACATGGTCATGGGAATCATGTCCGGCCAGCTGCACCAGCTTGTCGATGAAGCTCTTGACCTGGCTCTCCGGCACCGCGCCCATGAAGCCGTCGACCGGGCGGCCCTGGTAGAAGGCGTAGACCGTCGGCACCGACTGGATGCGCAGCTGCGCCGCCAGGGCCTGGTTCTGGTCGATGTCGACCTTGACCAGCCGGACCTTGCCTTGGGCGGCCTGGACCTGCTTCTCCAGGAGCGGCCCCAGCGTCTTGCACGGGCCGCACCAGGTGGCCCAGAAGTCGACGATGACCGGCACCTCCATCGAGGCCTCGATCACGTCGGCTCGGAAGCCGGCGGTGTTGCTGTCCTTGATCACCGGTACGGCGCCGCCGGAAGCGGCATTGAGAAGGGCATCCATGGCGTTGTCCCAGGTCTGGTATTGATCTGTGCCGAAGGCCGGCGGCGGCAAGCGGCGGGGTCAGCCGCCGGCAGACGCATCCTCCGCCGGTGGCGTGACGGTCGCCGGCTCCGCCGGCAGGGTGACAGGGTCGAGATCGACGATATGGGGTTCGTGGCCGCAGCTGGCAATGAAGCCGAGCAGGCCGGCCGGCTCGATCGCCGTGGTCATGGTGTTGGCCAGCGGGTGGAAGTGCAGCGTGCCGTGCCGCATCATGTCGGCATCCAACACGATGGTCACCTGGCGGGCGTCGTCATTGATGATGGCGAAGGGCGTGACCGAGCCGGGGGTGACGCCGAGCGCCTCCATCAGCCGGTCGGGCGACCCGAAGGACAGCCGGCCGGCGCCCAGCAGCTCGCCCAGCGCCTTCAGGTCGACGCGGCGCTCCTCCTCGCAGACGACGAGCCAGGCCTGGCCCTTCTTGTTGCGCAGGAACAGATTCTTCGAGTGCCAGCCGTGCAGCAGGCCGCGCAGATGCCGCGATTCCTCGACCGTGAACACGGCCTCGTGCTCATGCGTCGTCACGTCGATGCCGAGCGAGCGCAGCCGCGCGAACAGGTCGGCTGGGGTCGCGCAGGGGCGGGCTGCGGCGGGCAGGGGCGAGTCGGGGGAGGTGCTGTCGGGCGTGGTCATGGCCCGGTGTTATACGAGGCTGCGGCCGCGCTTCCAAGCCCGCCCCGGCCGACGTCCGGGCGGGGCCTGGCCGGGCTCGAAAAATTTCCGCATTTAGATGCTTGCAAATCCCGCGGCATCGGATATAACCCGCCACCTCGACGGCGCTGCGGCGCCGCGGCGCCAGAGCGGGCGTAGCTCAGGGGTAGAGCACAACCTTGCCAAGGTTGGGGTCGAGGGTTCGAATCCCTTCGCCCGCTCCAGTTTCTTCCAGGAAAATCAGCGATTTAGCAGGCGCCCGCAAGGGCGTTTTCTGCTTCCCCGGCCTCGCCTCCGCTGGTTCCGGTCGTGCTCAAGGCCGACGAGGCTGCGCTCCTCACCCGGGTGCAGAGCCCCGAGCGCCGAGGGCGCAAGCTCGTGTCGACGGTGTCTGTTCGGAGGTTTTCAAGCCAGGATGCGTCGAAAGCGGGACTCGTATGGGGCGCAGGTCTTCCGGTCATCCGGGGAACGGCAAGCTGCGATGCTGCTGCATAGTCGACGTCACCCAAGGCTCCTCTGTGGCTCGCGCCGAGCGTGTCATGAAGTGTAGTTAGGGCCCGCGCATGGAGCGCAGAACAATCGCTTGCATCGCTGCAATTTCGCCTTGCGTGAACGACAGCCGAAGCCCGCGATCACGGCGCGGCCGCCGCCTCCGCTGCCGGAATGGACGCGACGGGCAGATCACCTTCGAAGAGAGGCCGCGACCGGCCGATCTCGCCTGCCAGATAGTCGAGCAGGACCCGCACCCGGGCCGATTGGCGAAGGTCGGGATGGGTCAGCAGCCAGAGATCCGCCGCGAAATCGGGGTCGGGCGGCGCGAGCCGGACCAGGGTCGGGCGGACATCGCCGATGAAGCAGGGCAGGTGGCCGATGCCGATGCCGCTCTCGACCGCCTCGGCCAGGCCGAGGACCGTGTTGATCCGATAGACGATCCGCTCGGGCGCGATGTGCTGCCGGACGAAGCGCACCGCCTTGAGCGTCGCGAGATTATCGCCGAGCGACACCCAGGGCCGGCCCGCGAGCTCGTCACAGGCTGGCAACCCGGGCCTGGGGAAATCGGCCGCGCGACCATATAGGGCCCAGGCGATCCGGGCGACCCGCCGCCCCACCAGCGTCTCGGGTGGGTTGTCCGTGGCCCGGATCGCCACGTCGGCGTCGCGCTTGGACAGGTTCAGCGGCTCGTTGCCGAGCACGACATCGAGCCGCACATCGGGGCATTCGCGCCGGAACCGCGCGAACAGCGGCGTCAGCAGATGGATCAGCAGGGAATCATTGGTGGTGACGCGCAGCTCGCCGGCCGGGGAGATGGTCCGGCCCGCGACCTTGCGGGTGAAGCCGGTGATGTCGTCGTCCAGCCGGGACGCCAGCTCCACCATCTCCTCGCCGACCGGGGTCAGGACGTAGCCGGAGCGATGCCGCTCGAACAGCGTCGTGCCCAGGGCCTGCTCGACCTGCCCGAGGCGGCGGAACACGGTGGAGTGGTTGAGGCCGAGCTGGGCGGCCGCGCCGGGCAGGCCCCGGGCATCCGCGATCGCCTTGATCAGGCGGAAATCGTCCCAGGAGATGTTGCCGAACGGCTCGCCCATATCCCCGATCCTGCATGCGTCGTGAGCATTGATGCGGTCAAGCCTGATCCTTTCCGTGACGCAAGTCGAATTGCCAAAATGCGCGACCATCGTTGCATGAGCGCAAGCGGTTGGTCACCGGCCCGCGGCGCCGGCGGCATTATCTGACGGGCCAAGCGCGAGCCGCCGCGCTCTCGATCCGGAGGCATGTCATTCTGTCGAGCCTGGCATCAAGTCCAGAGCGGTTGGCATCTCGACTATCAGCGCTAGAGCAGGAAGTCCGAGGCCTGAGGTGATCGGGATCGCAACGGCTTCTGTCCACATCCGTGGCCAGGACAACAACCTGACGCTACATCACAGCACCTCGACCGCCGCGGTGAAGACGTAGCCGACACCGCGTTCGGTCCGGAGGATCTGCGGGTTGCTGGGACGGATCTCGAGCTTCCGGCGCAGCCGCAGCACCTGCAGGTCGATGCTGCGATCGAACACGTCCTCATGGATGCGGGTCGCCTGCAGCAACTGCTCGCGTGAGAGCGTCCGCTGCGAAGCCTCGATGAAGGCAATCAGCAGCGCGTACTCACTCTTCGACAGCGCCACCACGGCCCCCGAGGGATCGGTCAGCCGCCGCAAACGGCGGTCCAACTGCCAGCCGGCGAAGCGATACCGCGCGCTCTCGGTCCCGCGGAGCTGCGGTGCCCGCGGGCGATATCGCCCGCGCAGAATCGCCCGAATCCGCGCCAGCAACTCCCGCAGACCGAACGGCTTGGCCAGATAGTCATCGGCCCCAGCTCCAGCCCGATGACGCGATCGATCTCATCTCCTCCGCGGCCGGTACCAATGATCGCCAGGTCAGCGGATTTCGACCGTATCGCGGGCAACAGATTTAGGTCGTTTTCCCTGCCGAATTGCAGATCCAAGATCACCAAGTCGTGTCTGCACTCGGCCAAATGGCGGGCCAATTCCTGCCGACCTGCGGCCGCGACCGCCTGGACGCCGTGGCGCTCCAGGAAATCGACGATCGCGGTCCGCATCGTGGGGTCATCGTCAGCGACAAGGACGCGGATCGGTCGCATGTTCACGGAGGTCATATCCGACCGTGCCGATTGCATCTCGAATTCTGCCCGCGCCCACGCCGCCGCGGGGCGAGCGGCCGGGGATGTCCGATACTGAAGCAAGGCTACTGGCTCCGGTTCCGGCGGCGGTGGAGCCCGCCGCCTGTGCTGTGCCCGAACCATCGCACTTCGGCCCGGGATTTTATGGCTGGCGCGGGTCGATGAAGGAATCAGAACGAGCGGACCCTCAGATTCCGGCGTACCATTCGTATCCCCGGTCTTCCCAATAGCCGCCGTTGCCGCCCCAGAGGCCGGCGAAACTGTCGACGATCTCGATGCGCTTAACGTATTTGGCCTGCTTGTAGCCCAGCTGCCGCTCGACCCTGAGACGCAGCGGCGCGCCATGGCCCACTGCGAGATCCTGGCCGTTCATGGCGTAAGCCAGGATCGTCTGAGGGTGGAAAGCGTCGATGAGGTCGATGCTTTCATAGTACCGGCCGCTGCCGTCGAGCGTCCGCTCCAGCTCGTCGGCACAGTGGAAGACGGCAAATCGTGCCGAGGGCTTGAGCCCGACCGAGCCCAGCAGGATCCCGAGCGGAACGCCTGTCCACTTGCCAATGGCGCTCCACCCTTCGACGCAGTCATGCCGGGTAATCTGGGTGCGTGCCGGGAGCTTCTTGAGATCTGCCAGCGAAAGCTCCTGCGGCCGGTCGACGAGGCCATCGATCTTCAACCGCCAGCCTGCGAACTTGCCTTCGACGAGCTGCGCATATTCCTCGCTATCCGGCGCGCTCGTTCCGTTCACCCGAAACGATGGCGAGATATCCGTTTCGGCAAATTCTCGCGCCAGTGCCCCACGACCCAGAAGCAGCCTTTGGGCTTTCATCGTCAGCGTCTCGGCTGAACGGATGACGGCTCCCAATCCGGCATTCTGCTCCAGCGCATCGCAGCCGGTCAGCGCCAGCACGCTCGCGCCAGAAGCGGTGCCGATCAGGAAGCGACGGCGTGTCAGGCTGGTCATGCGTCAGGCCCCTCCTGCCGGATGGCATAGCGGCCCGTGATCATCGAACGCATGGTGTTCCAGGGACCCGAGAGGACGACCATGGCGACGTGAACGGCGACGAACGCGACGAGCAGCGACGCGGTGATGAAGTGCAGCGTCCGGGCGGATTGACGCCCGCCGAAGATGTCGAGAAGCACTGGAAATGCCGCGTCCACGCCTGGCGACATGGTCAGGCCGGTCAGCACCATCAAAGGCAGCAGAGCCGCGATGACGGCGATGTAGGTGAGCTTCTGAAGAGCATTGTAGCGCCGGGCCTTCTCCCCCTTGGGGAAGCGCAGGCGGGCATGATCGACGATTTCGCGCCAGAGATGACGTGGCACGAGTTCGGAGCGCTGCGGCACCAGATCACGCCGGAAATGGTGGCTCAGGAACCCGTAACCGAGATACACGAGGCCGTTGACGACAAAGATCCAGGCAAAGAAGAAGTGCCAGCGCCGGCCCGCGGCGAGGTCCTGGTAGGGAGGAAGCGTAAGCCAGGCCGGAAATGCCCGCGTCGTCCACTCGCCGCCCGTCTTCGACAGGCCCAGGACACCCGTTGTGGAAACGGTAACACTGCTGCCGATAGTGATGAAGCCGTGCGGCTCCCCGTTGCTTTCACTCGCACCTATCTTGAGGAAGGCCGGATCGGCGTCGGCGCCGTACTGGCCCCAGTGGAGTTGCGGATAGGCGTTGAAGATCTGGAGCCCGCTCAGGAGCAGGACGCCGAGGCACAGCACGTTCAGCCAATGCGTCAGACGGGTAACGACGGAATGACGCCGGATAAGGATGGTCCTCCAGCGGGGCGTCAGCGGCGAGTTTCGCAACTCCTCGGTCATGGTCTGTCCTGATGTACGGCTGAATTGGTCAGAGCTGCTCGGTCGCAGATGCCACCGGCCGGGCGGCGATCTGCCCGGCCGGTGGGTGCGGATCACATCGGCGGGACGACGCCGTTGGTGCCGACGACTACCCGCTGCGCCGTAATCGCGCCACTCGCGTCCTTCTCGGCCGGGATGAAGACAACAGCCCCTGGCTTCAGATCGGCCCGGGTTGCCGGAGCGAAGGTGACGACGGGCGTGCCTTCGGGGATGGCGATCGTCTTCTCCTGTCCGTGATAGGTGACTGTCACCGTACGCCCCTCAACGCCCTTCACGGCGTCAGCCACCGTCGCGTTCGTCATGGTGCTGTTGGGCTTGAGATCCCAGCCGAAGCTGCCTTCCGCGGCCCCTTTGAGGGCAGGCGGAAAGATCAACACTTCCAGGGCGCCATCACCGCCGCCCACCTTCGGCAGCGAAGCGATGCCGACATAGTCGCCCGGCTTGATGTCGCTCACCGAAGCGTTGGCCACGCCGGAGACGTTGAAGCCCTGCGCGAGCGTGACATCGACAGTTTGCCCTTCACGGGTCTTCACCTTGAGCATCGCATCGCTGGCCTCGACGATGCTCCCCCGCAGACGCACTTGCTGGGCGTCCTGGTTCTGAGCGGATGCGGAAGACGTCAGGCCCGTCATCAGCAATGTGCCGAGTGACGCGGCAATAACCAAGGAATGGAAGGCTCTGAGACGCATATTATCCTCGTTTACCTACTAGTTGGTAGCTTCAGAGCGCGGATTTTGCAGCGCGCGTGCACTGCGCCTATCCGCGCGAAGACTGCTCGGGCATCGCCGGAATCGGCATCGTGATGCTAAGCAGCCGTTCTCTTGCCGGAATTCGAACCGACTCTCACTGCTGGTTGCAAAGCCGATCGATCAGCGGAGCGGTGACAGCGGCGAATACCTCAGGATCGTCATAGGCGCGCGCCGACAGCATCGCCCCGTGAACGGTCGCCATGAAGGCTTCTGCTTCAATGCGGGGCGTCCCCGTCAGCACAAGCCTGCCCTCTCGCTGCCCACGCTCCAGGACCGAGGTCAGCCAGGCCGAGATCGCACGGAAATGGGCTCTCACCTCAAGGGCTACTTCCGCCGGGAGAACCGGCAGCTCGCTCGCCAGAAGGGCGCACACACAGAATGGCGCGCTGGCGTCTCTGATGCAGGCTGCCCAATAGCCAGTATAGCGCCGAAGCTGCTCGAGCGGATCGGAGGTCTGTTCTTCCATGTACGCGATACCGGCCACGGCCTCCTCCCGGTATCGGGAAACCAGCGTGCGCACCAGATCCGCTTTGGTCGGGAAATGGTGATGGATACTGGGCTTCCGGATACCGACAACCTCCGCGATGTCCGCATAGCTGAAGCCGTTGTAGCCGCCGGCGATGATCAGGGTGCGCGCGCAGGCGAGGATGTCGTCAGCGGTGGTCGATGAGCTGCTCATGACAAACGTCTACCTACTAGTCGGCAGGTATGTCAAGCGCCGAAGATCGCGCGGAGCGCCTCGTGCTGATGCGCCGCCTCGCTGACGACGAGGCCAGGCGAGCGGCGTGACCAGAATATTGCTCATAAAATATGAACACACCTGCCGGCATTGGACAGCTTCCGAATGAAAGTATGAACAATTAGTGATTGGGGTCGAAGCCCCCGGCAGGGCGCACGGATTGCGTAGCGCGTCCATTTGTGGAGCTCGCGGCGACACTCACGAATGCAGGACAGGAACATGACCTACGACCTCGTCGTCAACGGCGCGATCCGGCAGGTGGAGGCGGATCCGGACACGCCTCTTCTCTGGGCGCTGCGCGACATATTGGGAATGAGCGGCACGAAGTTCGGCTGCGGCGCCGGCCTGTGCGGCTGCTGCACCGTCCATGTCGACGGCGCGGCGGCGCGCGCCTGCCAGACGCCGATCGATTCACTCGGCTCTTCGCGGATTACCACCATCGAGGGCGTCGCGGCGTCCGAGACCGGCCGGCGCGTCCAGCAGGCCTGGCTCGACATGGAAGTGGTCCAGTGCGGCTATTGCCAGCCGGGGCAGATCATGTCGGCGACGGCGCTGCTCACCGAAAATCCGCATCCCAGCGACGAAGACATCGACGCGGCAATGTCCGGAAATTTGTGCCGCTGCGGCACCTATAACCGCATCAAGGATGCGATCCGGCAGGCCGCGGCCGGACGTCATCCGGTTGGGGAGGGCCGGCAATGACGAAGCTTATGTCGCACACGGAAATGTCCCGCCGTGCCTTTCTGGCCACCGGGGCGACCGCTGCGGGCGCGCTGATGATCGGCGTACCGCTCGCAACTGATTCCGGCACCGCGCAGGCCCGTGGGCCTGTCGTCTTTGCGCCCAATGCCTTTCTGCGCATCGCCCGCGACGGCGCGGTGACGCTGATCGTGCCTTATGTGGAGATGGGCCAGGGGACGTATACCTCGGTCCCGATGTTGATCGCCGAGGAGCTCGAGGTCGACCTCGGCGCCGTCACAGTCACGCACGCTCCGGCGAATGACGCGCTCTACGCCAACCCGATCATGGGCGATCAGGAGACCGATGGCTCGCTTTCCATGCGGGCGGCCTGGGAACCGATGCGGCGGGCTGGTGCAACCGCGCGTCAGATGCTGGTTGCCGCCGCGGCATCAATGTGGGGCGTGGACGCCGCCTTGTGCCGGGCCCGCGACGGCATCGTCGTCCACGTCCCGACCGGACGGCGGATCGGCTATGGCGATCTCGTCGAGCGCGCCGCAACGCTGCCGGTCCCGCATGATGTCCCGCTGAAGGCGGGAGGCTTCCGCCTCATCGGCACGCCGCACAGGCGGCTGGATTCGGCCGTGAAGGTGCAGGGCGCCGCGCAGTACGGCATCGATGTGCGGCTTCCGGGCATGAAGGTCGCGGCTGTCATGGCCTCGCCGGTGCTCGGGGGGCGCCTCGCCGCGCTGGACGATATGGCCGCGCGCAAGATCGGCGGCGTGCGCAATGTCCTGCGCATCGACAATGCGGTCGCGGTCGTTGCTGATCACTGGGCCGCGGCCAAGAAAGGGTTCGATGCCCTCGTGGTCGCCTGGGACGACGGTCCGAACGCCGGTTTCTCGACGAAGGCGCTGTTCGCGGATCTGGAAGCGGCCGCGTCGGAAGTTGCCGTGCCCGGCCCATCCGCCGGTGACGTGGCGGCCGGCCTCGCCCGCTCGGCGCACACCATCGAGGCCTCGTACCGCCTGCCGATGATTGCCCATGCCCCGATGGAGCCGCTGAACTGCACGGTTCATCTCCACGACGGAAGATGTGAGGTCTGGATCGGCACCCAGGCGGCGACGCGTGCGCAGGCAGCGGCCGCCGGGGCCGCCGGCCTGCCCATCGAGAAGGTGGAGGTCCACAACCAGTATCTCGGCGGCTCTTTCGGCCGGCGGGCGGAATCCGACAACGTCACCCAGGCGGTGTTGTTCGCCCGGCAGGTCGATCATCCGCTGAAGGTCGTGTGGAGCCGCGAGGAAGACACCCAGCACGACTTCTATCGCCCGGCTTATCTGAACCTGCTGAAGGCCGGCCTCGATGCCTCCGGGCGGATCACCAGCTGGGCGCACCGCGTCGTCGGTCCCTCGCCGCTGACGCGCTGGCTGCCGGCCGCAATCCGCAGCGACGGCCTCGATCCTGACGCGATCACCAGCGCAGTCGGCCCCTACGCCTTCGAGAACGTGCAGGTCGAGTATGTGCGCCGCGAAAGCCCGGCCTATCACTCCGGCTTCTGGCGCGGTGTCGGTACCACGCACAATGCCTTCGTGGTCGACAGCTTCATGGATGAGCTGGCAGCCAAGGCCCGTATCGATCCGCTGGCGTTCCGCCGCATGCATCTGGCCGACGATCCCCGGCTGCGCGCCGTGCTCGACATGGCGGCGGAGAAATCGGGCTGGGGGACGCCATTGCCCGAAAGCAACGCGGGCGAGCGGATGGGCCGCGGCGTCAGTCTCCTGCAGGATTTCGGCGGCACCATCCTGGTGCATGTCGCCGAGGTGGCCATCGACAAACGGGGCTCCACGCGGGTGACGAAGGTCACCTCCGTCGTCGACTGCGGCAAGGTGATCAACCCGGATACCATCGCCGCCCAGGTCCAGGGCGGCGCCATATTCGGCATCTCTGCCGCTCTCTATGGCGAAATCACCTTTGCAAACGGGCGCGTCGAGCAGGGCAATTTCGATAGTTACCCGGCCGTGCGGATGGACGAGGCGCCGCGGATCACGGTGCACATCGTCGAAAGCGGCGCCGTTCCCTTCGGCGTCGGCGAATCCGGCACATCCGGCATTGGCCCGGCTGTCGCCAACGCCGTCTTCGCGGCGACCGGAAAGCGTCTCCGGCATCTGCCGATCACGCCGGAAGCGCTCGGCGGATAACGCCTCGCTCCCCGTCCCCACTCCGCAGGTGTCCCATGCGATCGATCATCGGCGTGCTCGCCGCCACCTTTCTGCTTGCCTCGACTATCCAGCCCACCCGCGCCGATGGCGACCCCGCAAGGGGTGAGACCGTGTTCAAGCGTTGCGCCGCCTGCCATGCGGCAACGACCCAGAACCGCGTCGGGCCCGGCCTCGCCTCCGTCGTCGGGCGATCGGCCGCCTCGGTCGCTGGCTTCAAATATTCGCCGGCGCTGACCGCAAGCGGTCTCAGTTGGGACGAAGCTACACTCGACCGGTTTCTGGACGCGCCGGCCAAACTCGTGCCCGGCACAAAGATGACCATCGCCTTGCCGAAGGCTGACGATCGTAAGGACGTCATCGCCTATCTGAAGACACTGGCTTCTACACCTGCCGCACCGTAGCCGCGACGAGCGGTCGTGCCTCATGAGCCGCGGCTGGCAAACAGTGCCATCACCCAGTCGATGAATGCCCGGATGGGAGGCGAAGCCTGCCGCGACGCTGGAAAGAGCAGGGAGATCGGCACGTCGTCGGAGCGGCAATGGCCGAGCACCTCGCGCAAACGCCCCCTCGCGGTGTCGTCGGCCACGATGAAGTCCGACAGGCGGGCCAGCCCGAAGCCGCCCGCGGCGAGATCCAGCAGCGCGAAGGTCTCGTCGACCACCAGGCTCCCACGCGGCTCGATCGCGTGGGAGATATCGCCTTCGTTCATCACCCACTTGTCGGGACGGCCATTATGCGCCGAGGAATAACCCAGCAGCACATGGCAGGCGAGCGCTGCAACGTCCTGCGGCTCGCCATGGCGTTCCAGGTAGTCCGGCGAGGCGCACACCACCCAGCGATAGCTGCCGACGCGCCGGGTCATGAGGCTGGAGTCGGGGAGCGCTCCGGTGCGGATGACGCAGTCGACGCCTTCCTGGACGAGGTCGATCAGCCGGTCGCTCATGCCAATCGCCATGTCGATATGGGGATAGCGCTCGCGGAACGAACCGAGCGCCGGCAGGACGATCGAGCGACCGATAGCCGGCGGCATGTCGACCCGCAGGCGCCCGCTCACGCGTCCGTCTGGACGCAGGCTGTCTTCCGCCCCCTGGACATCGAGCAGGATGGCGCGGCAGCGCTCGACATAGAGTTCCCCTTCCTCGGTAAGACTGAGCCGCCGCGTGCTGCGATGCAGGAGCCGCACGCCGAGGTGATGCTCCAGGCGCTGCATCGTCATGGTGACGGAGGAGCGTGGCAGGCCGAGCGCCTTCGCCGCCCTGGAGAGGCTTCCGGTCTCCACCACGCGGACGAACGTCTCCATCGCCTTCAGCCGATCCATCCGTCACTCCTGTCAACCCTGCCGGCAATTGAGGTCCGGAATCGTATAGAGGCGTCGCCTACATCCTGTACAACCGTGCCTCGGCATGCCCGATATCGGCATTCGGCGCATGCAGAGGGATAAGTTCGCAGATCGCCAGCTTGCGTTGGTCGCCACATTCACGCGGCTGGCGAACGCCTCGGGCACAACCTGGTTGTTCGGGTGCGACAGCCTGGTAATGCGCGCGTGTCACGTCGGCTCGCACGATCTTAGCGCGCCAACACGATCTGGTTGCCCGCCATCGCGGCGGTGTCGACCACGCGGCCGCTCTGCATCCTCTTCCTCCGGGGCCGGGGCGACCCGCCGAGCCAGGGTGAGGCTGAGACCCGCGCCGACGGCGAGGCAGGCGGCGATGCAGGTGATGGCGACGACAAAGGCCTGGGTGATGGCCGCCGGACCGGTATGCGCGCCGAGGACGGTGTAGAAGATCCCGCCGATCACCGCGACGCTGAGCGCGGTGCCGACCTGCAGGGTCGAGCTGGCGATGCCGGCGATCATGCCGGACAAGGCCGGCACGACGCGCCCCGTCACCATCCGCATCAAGGTCGGCAGCGCGAGCCCTTGTCCGAAACCGATGACGAACAGGATGACGGCAAGCGGCACGGGCGCGGGGGACAGGCCGGTCGGTGCCGCCGCGATGGCCCAGACCAGGCCGACAAACCCGACGGCCTCCAGCCCCATACCGACCGGATTGACATAGGCGCCGAGGGCGCGCCTGCAGACCGGAGTCGACAGTGGCCCCAGCAGGAACCCTGCACCGAACGGCAGGAAGACCAGGCCGGCGCCCAGCGCGGTCGCATGCAGCGCGTCCTGCAGATAGACCGAGAACAGCAGGAAGAAGGGCGCGATCGCGTAGAACAACAGCGCAATCAGCAGCGCGCGGCCCAGCCCCGGTGCCCGCACGGCGGCCGGATCGATCAGAGGCGTGCCGCCTGCATGGGCCAGCCGGGCCTCATAGCGCCAGAAGAGCCACGCCAGCACCGGCACCGCCATGAGCGACAGCCAGGACCATAGCGGCCAGCCCGCCTCACGCCCCTCGATCAGCGGCACGATCAGCGCGCCCAGCGCCGACATCGACAACGCCGTACCGCCGAGGTCCAGCCTGCGCGCGTCCCGCCCCCGCGTTTCCTTCAGCAGGGGAATGCCGAACAGCACGACCAGAATCGCCACCGGCAGGTTGACGAGGAAGATCGCCCGCCACCCAAAGCCCCAGAGATCGGCCGAAATCAGGATGCCGCCCAGCGCCTGGCCGACCACGGAGGCCAGGCCGAAGACAGCGCCGTACAGGCTGAGCGCGAGCGGCTTCTCGCTTTCGGGGAAGATCGCCTGCACCGAGGCGAGCGCCTGCGGCGCCATCACCGCCGCCGTGACGCCCTGCAAGGCGCGGCCGGCGACGAGCGCCCATGGCGATCCCGCAAGGCCGCACAGCAGCGATGCCGCGGCGAAGCCGATCAGCCCGATAAAGAACACCCGGCCGCGGCCATAGAGATCGCCAAGGCGCCCGCCGGTGATCAGCGTCACGGCATAGAGCCCGGCATAGGCGGAAATGACGAGCTGCTCGGCGGAGGACGAGGCGCCCAATTCCCCGCGGATCGAGGGCAGCGCGACATTGACGATGAAGAAATCGAGCGGCGGCAGGAACGCGCCGACCAGCAGGATCACGAACATGGCCCAGCGGCGCGGGTCGGGCGAGGCAACGTCACCCCGGGACCGTGTAGCCGGCGGGGTCTCCGGCCGAGATTTCATCGTGCTCACGGAAGCTTCCGTTCTCGAAGGTGAACGTCGCCGACCCGTCAGGTCGCTCCGACGGCTGTCGCGGCGGCGCCGCTTAGAGCGGCCTGGCCAGGCTGCGCTGCGGCTTGACGGCCGTGTAGAGATCCACGTCGGCCATCACCCGCGCCGTTTCCGGCGAGGCCAGGGCCGTTTCCATGGCCGCGTCGTCCCGGAACACACAGATCGCGACGGCGATCAGGCCGCCGCCGTCTCCTTGCGGGAAGAAGCCGGCGAGGCTCTCCAGCCCGTAGGGTCCCCAGCATTCGCGCACGAGCGGGAAATGGACGTTGATCCAATGCTCGCGGTCGAAGGGCGTGTCGGCATTCCCGGCATAGGTCACGTACATGGTGGTCATGGTGGTCTTCCTCAGTTCCGAGTGTCGAAATCGGTGGCGATGGAGATGTCGCGCCAGGCGGCGATGTCGGCGCGGAATGCTTCGAGCTTCCGCTCCGCGATCGCGTGGGCTCTCGGCCCAAGCGGCAGGTGCAGTGGCGGATGCTCGGAATCGATGGCCTGCAGCATCACGGCGACGGCCTTGGCGGGATCGCCCGCCTGCCTGCCGTCGTTGGTCTGGCGATACTGCCGCCTCGCCTGCGCAATGTCGGCGTAGGCGGGAATCTCCCGCGCTGCGGTGGCGATCGAGCGACCGAGAAACTCGGTGCGGAAGGGGCCGGGCTCGACGATGATGACGTTCAGCCCCAGGGGGCGGAGTTCCTCCGCCAGCGCTTCCGACAGGCCTTCCACCGCGAACTTCGTCGCATTGTAGATGCCAAAGCCCGCGGAACCGGCGATGCCGGCGCCGGAGGACAGGTTGACGATGCAGGCTCCCTGGCGCTTGCGGAGCGATGGCAACGCGGCCCGGGTCGTCTCGATCAGGCCGAACACATTCGCCTCGAACACCGGCCGGTATTCGCCGGGCTCCGCCTCCTCGATCGCACCGATGAAGCCGAATCCGGCGTTGTTCACCAGGACATCGAGGCCACCGAAGGCGCTTTCGGCCAACGCCACCGCCCCTGCGGCGGCGCCGGGCTGCGTGACGTCGAGCGCGATGCCGCGCACCGTGTCGGGGAAGCGGCCGCACAGCGCCTGCAAGGCATCGACCGAGCGCGCGGTGGCGACAAGCCGGTCGCCGCGCCCGGCGACCGCCTCGGCGAGTTGCTTCCCCAGGCCGGACGAACATCCGGTAATCAGCCAGGTTTTCACCAAATCCTCCTGCGTTGCGCTGGACGAGGGGCCCGCTTCACGCGGCCCCCGAGCGGCTCGCCATTCCAAGCTCGCTGCAGGTGGATTTGGGGTGATCAGATCTGTACGATAACTGACAGTATCGAACGGTCTCCGTTCACTTTTGTAGGTCGGCGCGATGGAGTGGAGTGACGTCCGGATCTTTCTGGCCATAGCCCGTTACGGCACGCTGGGCGGCGCCGCCCGCGCGCTTCGTCTGAGCCATCCGACGGTCGGGCGTCGCCTTCGGGCTCTCGAACAGGCAACCGGCCATACGCTGTTTCAGAGAACGGCCGACGGCTTCATTCCGACCGAGGAGGGCAACGCCGTCATCGCGATGGCGGAGCAGATGGAAGAAGCCGCTCTGGCCATGGAACGGAGGCTCGCCGGGCAGGAGCAAGACCTTCAGGGCAGCTTGCGCATATCGTCTGCCGACTGGTTCGGCGCCTACGTCCTGCCGCCGATCATCGCCGACTATGCAAAGGCCTATCCGAACGTCGATATCGAGATCCTGACGGGCACTCGCTTGTTCAGCCTCGCCCAGCGGGAGGCCGATATCGCTTTCCGGATCGTCCCGTTCAACACGCCCGATGTCGTACAGCGACGGCTGATCCGACTGGCCTATGGTGCCTATGTCGCGGCGGACTCCCCCGAGCCGGCCTATGGCGATGGAGCCGGCTTTCGCCTCATTACCCACGACACGTCGACAGGCCAGTTCCCGGATATCGCCTGGGTCGAGGAGAGCTTCCCGAACGCGAGGCCCGTCCTGCGTTCGAACAATCGGAATGTGCAGGGACGCATGTGCAGACTAGGCATCGGTATTGCCGTTCTGCCGCAAGTCGTCGGCAATCAGATGGCAGGCCTGCGCCGGCTCAACCTGCCAGCGGAGCCACCCGGCCGGGATATCTGGATGGGCTATCATCGTGACATGAGACGTCTTCACCGTCTGCGAGCCTTCATCACCACGGTGACCGCTCACATCGCGGAGGCGCAGTCCTGACTGGGAGCGCTGGAGACCACTGACGTTGGCTCGGCGGCGATAGCCTCCGGCTTCCGGCCAGCGGACCGCTCAAGACGCCAGATGTCCGTTTTGGTCGGGAAGCCGAGCGATGAAGGGGGCCGCTGCATCGCAATCGTCTCCTCCGACAGCACCAGCTTGGCGAGCTCGGTCAGCAATCGGACCAGCGCAGCTTCGGTGTCGAGGGCGGCGATACCGTCCTCGTCGACATCCAGGATGAAACGGCGGCTGCGAGCCGGGCTTAGGTGTGCGGGCCTACCCCTACCAAGGTATTGCTTCGGCAACCAAAATGCAGAAGGCGGATGAAACCCCCGCATACTAGGTCTCCTACGCCGTCCCGGCATATCGTCCTGTTGAAACCGATGACGGTGTTCCAAGATGTTAGAATAAATTGTGATGTAAGAAAATATCAGAAGAAAACTGAACTCTTGGGTCGTCAATATTCATTTGCTGTGGAGGTCGAGGATGACAGGCGCTGCCGGAGATGATCCGCACGTTCTTCACGACGTCCCGATCGGACTTGAGGACGCGGGGTCACGTCGCGAGTTCGACAGCATGGGCGAGGTCGATGTCCCTGCCGACCGGTACTGGGGGGCCCAGACCCAGCGATCCCTCCAGCATTTTTCCATCGGCGGGGACCGGATGCCGAAGGCGGTCTATCACGCTTATGGCATCGTCAAGAAGGCCTGCGCCCTGGTGAACGCAGCGGCCGGCCGGCTCCCGGACTGGAAGTGCGGCGCCATCATCCGCGCGGCCGACGAGACCATCAGCGGCCAGCTCGACGACCACTATCCGCTGTTCGTCTGGCAGACCGGCTCGGGCACCCAGTCGAACATGAATGTCAACGAGGTGATCTCCAACCGCGCCATCCAGCTTCTGGGTGGCACGCTGGGCTCGCAGCGACCGATCGGGCCGAATGACGACGTCAACATGGGCCAATCGTCGAACGACACCTTCCCGACGGCGATGCACATCGCCGCGGTCGAGGCCATCGACGGCGCGTTGGTGCCGCAGGCGGCGAAGCTGGCCGAGACCATCGAGCGCAAGGCCGATGGCTGGATGGAGGTGGTCAAGATCGGCCGCACCCACCTGGAGGACGCCGTGCCGCTGACGGTCGGCCAGGAATGGCACGGCTGGGCCGGCCAGATCCGCGCCGCCATCGCCGCGATCGAGGCCAGCCGCACCGGGCTCTACGAACTGGCGGTGGGCGGCACGGCCGTCGGCACCGGCCTCAACGCACCGAAGGGCTTCTCGCAGCAGGTGGCGGCGAAGATCGCGGAGCTGACGGGCAAGCCCTTCGTGACAGCGCCCAACAAGTTCACGGCCCTGGGCTCGCTCGACCCCATGGTGCGCGCCCACGCCGCCCTGCGCGGCCTGGCGGTGGCGCTGATGAAGATCGCCAACGACATGCGCTGGCTCGCTTCGGGACCGCGCTGCGGCCTGGCGGAGCTGAAGCTGCCGGAAAACGAGCCCGGGTCGTCGATCATGCCGGGCAAGGTCAACCCCACGCAATGCGAAGCGATGGTGATGATCGCCATCCAGGTCATGGGGAACGACACCGCCGTGGCCTTCGCCGGCAGCCAGGGCAATTTCGAGCTGAATGCCATGCGGCCGATCATCATCAACAACGTCCTGCATTCGGCCCGCATCCTCGCCGATGGCTGCGAGAAATTCCGCCAGTTCTCGGTGGAAGGGACGGAGCTGAACCGGGACCGGATCAAGGGCTATGTCGACGGCAGCGTCATGCTGGTCACCGCCCTGTCGCCGGTGATCGGCTACCAGAACGCCGCGCATATCGCCGAGAAGGCGATCGCCGACAACACGACCCTGAGAGAGGCCGCGCTGGCGTCCGGCAAGGTCGACGCGGCGCTGTTCGACAGGACCATCGACCCGCTCAGCATGGTCGGCGACGGCCTCGCCGGCGCCTGACAGGAAAGGACAGCACCATGATCCGATGCGTAAGGCTGTGGACCGGCGCCGATGGCAACTCGCATTTCGAGGAGGGCACCATCGACCTGTCCCGCGGGGAAAGAGGCGACAGCAAGAGCGACGGGATCGTGGCCGCCAGCCTCTCCTTCCAGGAGACCGGATCCGGCGGATCCTATGAGTGGCACCAGGACCCGATCCCGCGCTTCGTCCTCACCCTCAGCGGCACTCTGGAGTTCGAGACGGCGGGCGGCGAGCGCTTCACCATCCGCCCCGGCGACATCCTGCTGGCGCAGGACAATTCCGGCACGGGCCACCGGTGGAAGCTGATCGGGGACGAGCCGTGGCGGCGCGCCTATGTGGTGTTCCCGGCCGGCGCCGCGCTTCCGTTCAAAGCCAACTCCCCCGAGGCCTGATCCCCAGGAGCCGACCCATGCCGACCCAGACCGACACCCCCGACGTGGTCCTGATCGGGGCGGGCATCATGAGCGCCACGCTCGGCACCGTCCTCAAGGAGCTCGAGCCGTCGCTCTCGATCACCATGTTCGAGACGCTCAAGGACTGCGCCCAGGAAAGCTCGCAGGCGTGGAACAACGCCGGGACCGGCCATGCCGCCAATTGCGAGCTGAACTACACGCCGCAGCGCCCGGACGGCAGCGTCGACATCTCGAAGGCGCTGGCGGTCAACACCGAGTTCGATGTTTCGCGCCAGCTCTGGGCCCATCTGGTCCGCAAGGGCGCGATCCCGGATCCGCGCGCCTTCATCCATCCCTGCCCGCATATGAGCTTCGTCTGGGGGCAGGAGAACGTCGCCTTCCTGCGGACGCGCCACCAGGAGATGGCGGCGCATCACTGCTATCACGGCATGGAGTACAGCGAGGATCGCCGCCAGATCGCCGAATGGGCGCCGCTGATCATCGAAGGCCGTGACGAAGGCCAGCCGGTCGCCGCCACCTGCATCGTCACCGGCACCGATGTGGATTACGGCGCGCTGACCCACCTCCTGGTCGGCGCCCTGTCCAAGCAGCCCGGCTTCGACCTTCGATACAACAGCAAGGTCGTGGCGCTCGACCGCGAAGCCGACGGCCGTTGGCGGGTGACGGTGGAGCACAGCTATGACGGCACGCGCCAGACCGTCTCCGCGGGCTTCGTCTTCATCGGCGCCGGCGGCGCCTCGATCGAGCTGCTGCAGAAATCAGGCATTCCGGAGGGCCATGGCTATGGCGGCTTCCCGGTGAGCGGCATCTGGCTGCGCTGCGACGACGATGCCGTGAGCGCACACCACCACGCCAAGGTCTACGGCAAGGCCGCCAGCGGCTCCCCGCCGATGTCGGTGCCGCATCTCGACACGCGGGTCATCGGCGGCAAGACCTCGCTGCTGTTCGGCCCCTATGCCGGCTTCTCCAGCAAATTCCTGAAGCACGGGTCGCTGACCGACCTGTTCCGGTCGATCCGGCCGGACAACATCGTCCCGCTGCTCGACGTGGCGCGCGACAACCTGCAGCTGACCGAATACCTGATCGGCCAGGTGCTGCAGAGCGCGAGCCATCAATTCGCGGCCCTGCAGCAGTTCTTCCCCAAGGCAACCCGCAACGAGTGGAAGGAAGCCGTCGCCGGCCAGCGCGTCCAGATCATCAAGCCCGACCAGGAACGTGGCGGGGTGCTGGAGTTCGGGACGGAGCTGATCCCGGCCGCCGACAGGTCGTTGGTGGCGCTGCTCGGCGCCTCGCCCGGCGCCTCCACGGCGGCCTTCATCGCGACCGAGGTCCTCAAGGTCTGCTTCGCCGACAAGCTGACCGAGGATGGCTGGCTGCCCGCGGTCCGGCGCCTGTTCCCGACCTGGGGCATCGACCTCACCGTCGACGCCGATGCCTGCCGCGGCACCAGGGCCGACACGGCCCCGGTCCTCGAGATCGCCAACATCTGAGCCCATGGCGGCGGACAGGACGAGTCGCCCGGCCCGCATCCACCCCCAAATCCCGGAGTTGCACCGATGAAAGCCGCCGATCTGATCACCGATGTCCTGCATTCGGTGGGCGTCCGCCGCATCTACGGCCTCGTGGGCGACAGCCTGAACGGGATCACGGAATCCCTTCGCCGCCGCGGCGACATCGACTGGATCCACACCCGGCACGAGGAGGCGGCCGCTTTCGCCGCCGGCGCCGAGGCCCATCTGACCGGCCAGCTCGCGGTTTGCGCCGGCAGTTGCGGTCCGGGCAACCTGCACCTGATCAACGGGCTGTTCGACGCCCACCGCTCGCGGGTGCCGGTGCTGGCGATCGCCGCGCATATCCCGAGCGCGGAGATCGGCCGCGGCTATTTCCAGGAGACCCATCCGGAGCAGCTGTTCCGCGAGTGCAGCCACTATTGCGAGCTCGTATCGCATCCCGAGCAGCTTCCGGGCGTATTGGAGTCGGCCATCCGCGCGGCGGTGGGCCATCGCGGTGTCGCCGTCGTGGTGATCCCGGGCGACATCGCGCTGCAGGAGGTCTCGGCGCCGGTCTCGGCCGGGCCCTCCATCGCCGTCAAGCCACCGGTCGTCGTGCCGGGCGACCATGATCTCGACGAGCTGGCTGCGCTGCTCAACGCCGGCGACCGGACCACGCTGCTCTGCGGCAGGGGCTGCGCCGGAGCGCACGAGCAGCTGCTGCAGCTTGCCGAAGTGCTGAAGGCGCCGATCGTGCACGCCCTCGGCGGCAAGGAGCATGTCGAATACGACAACCCCTACGATGTCGGGATGACCGGCCTGATCGGCTTCAGCTCCGGCTACCACGCCATGCTCGACTGCGACACGCTGCTGATGCTGGGGACGGATTTCCCCTACCGCCAGTTCTATCCGCCCCGCGCCAAGATCGCGCAGGTCGACCTGCGGCCGGAGAATCTGGGCCGGCGCACGCGCCTTGACCTCGGGCTGGTCGGCGACGTGCCGGCCACGATCCCGGCCTTGCTGCCCCGGCTCCGGGCCAAGCAGAACACGGATCATCTGGACGATGCCCTGGCCAATTACCGCAAGGCGCGCGAAGGCCTGGACGACCTCGCGACCGGCAAGGCCGGGCGGAAGCCGATCCATCCGCAATATGTGGCGAAGCTGATCAGCGAGCATGCGGCCGATGACGCGGTGTTCACCTTCGACGTCGGCACGCCGACGGTCTGGGCTGCGCGCTATCTGACGATGAACGGCCGCCGCCGGATGATCGGCTCGCTGAGCCATGGCTCGATGGCCAACGCCATGCCGCAGGCCATCGGCGCCCAGGCCGCCTATCCGGGCCGGCAGGTCATCAGCCTGTCGGGCGACGGCGGCTTCGCCATGCTGATGGGGGATTTCCTGACGCTGGTGCAGCAGAATCTGCCGGTCAAGATCGTCATCTTCGACAACAAGGTCCTGGGCTTCGTCGCGATGGAAATGAAGGCCAGCGGCTTCCTGGAGACCGGAACGGCGCTGACCAATCCGGATTTCGCGGCCATGGCCCGCGCCATCGGCGTCCATGCCGTCCGGGTCGAGGATCCGGGCGAGCTGGAGGGGGCGATCAAGGATGTGCTGGCGCATGACGGGCCGGCGCTGCTCGACGTCGTGACCAACACCCAGGAGCTGGCGATGCCGCCGGCGATCAAGCTGGAGCAGGCCAAGGGCTTCGGCCTCTGGGCGCTCAGGGCCGTCATCAACGGGCGCGGCGACGAGCTGATCGATGTCGCCCGGACCAACCTGCTGCGCTGACGCCGCCGCGGTCGGCGCCGGCAGGGCTGCCCGGCGCCGACCTCCCGGTTCACCCGATTCCGCCTGGAGCGTGTCATGGACCTGACAGCGCTGCTGCTCTCGCGCCTGCAATTCGCCTTCACGGTGTCGTTCCACATCATCTTCCCGGCCTTCACTGTGGGGCTTGCCGCCTGGCTCGCCGTGCTCGAGGCGCTGTCGCTGGCGATCGGCCGCCCGGTCTATCGACGGCTGTTCGACTTCTGGCTCGGGATCTTCGGCGTGGCGTTCGGCATGGGCGTCGTCTCCGGCATCGTCATGGCCTTCGAATTCGGCACCAACTGGAGCGAGCTGGCGCGCCGGACCGGTCCCATCCAAGGGCCGCTGCTGGCCTATGAGAGCTTCACGGCCTTCGCCCTAGAGGCGGCGTTCTTCGGCATCGTGATCTTCGGCCGGGACCGGGTGCCGCGATGGTTCTACCTGCTGTCCTGCATCATGGTCGCGGCCGGGACCAGCCTGTCGTCCTTCTGGATCATGGTCAACAACAGCTGGATGCAATGGCCCGTCGGCTTCGCGATGGGGCCGGATGGGGCGTTCATTCCCACGGACTGGTCGGCCATCATCTTCAGCCCGGTCGTCTGGGTTCGTTTCCCGCACATGATCCTGGCGGCCTACGTCACCTCGGCCTTCTGTATCGCGGCGACCGGGGCCTGGCACCTGCTGCGCGGCCGCTTCAAGTCCGACGCCCGGACGATGCTGCGCATGGGGTTGGGACTCGCCGCCGTGCTGGTCCCCGCGCAGCTGCTGTTCGGCCATCTGGTCGGCGACTACACGCATGACAGGCAGCCGGCCAAGTTCGCGGCGATCGAAGCGCGCTGGCATGACGAGCAGCCGGCCTCCGAAGTGGTGATCGCCTGGCCCGATCAGGAGCAGGAGCGCAACCGCTATGCCCTGACCATCCCCTATCTCGGCAGCCTGATCGGGTCGATGAGCCTGGACAGCAAGGAGGTCGGCCTGACCGACTTTCCGCCGGCCGAGCGGCCGCCGGTCCTGATCCCCTTCTTCGCCTTCCGCATCATGGTCGGCTGCGGGCTGCTCATGCTCGCCCTGTCGTGGCTGGGCGTGATGCTGGTCGCGACCGGCGGGATCGAGCGGCAACGCTGGTTCCTGTGGGCAACCTTCTGGTCGTTCCCGCTCGGCTTCGTCGCCACCCTGACTGGCTGGTTCACGGCCGAGGTCGGCCGGCAGCCCTGGGCCGTCTATGGCCAGGTCCGGATCGCCGATGCGGTGACTCCGTTCCTGACGGCGCCGCAGGTCGCGGCCAGCCTGGTCATCTTCGTCGCCGTCTACTCGCTGATCTTCCTGTTCGGCGGGGTCTACATCTACCGGCTGCTGCAGCGCGGGCCGGTAGTCCTGCCGGACTATGCCGAGGCGGCGATCAATCCGAAGCGGCCCCTGTCGATCGCAGGGCCGGGCGTGTCTGGTGCCACCCCCGCCCCGGAGGCCGGCGAATGATCACCTTCTGGACCTGCGCCCTCGGCCTCGCGATCCTGCTCTACGTGACGCTGGACGGCTTCGACCTGGGGGTCGGCATGCTGTTCGCCTTCGCCCCGGACGAGACGGCGCGCCGCCACATGCTGGCCTCGATCTCGCCGGTGTGGGATGGCAACGAGACCTGGCTGATCATTGCGGCATCGATCCTGTTCGGCGCCTTTCCCTTCGTCTACGCGACGCTGCTCTCAGCGCTCTACCTGCCGTTGATCCTGATGCTGGTGGCCTTGATCCTGCGCGGCGTCGCCTTCGAGTTCCGGCACAAGAGCCGTGGCCTGCGGCGCCTGTGGGATATCGGATTCGCCGGCGGATCCTTCGTCGCCGGCTTCGTCCAGGGGGCCGCCGTCGGCGCGCTGGTCGAGGGGCTCGCCATCCAGGACGGTCGCTACGTCGGTGGTCCGTTCGGCTGGCTGTCGCCCTTCTCGCTGCTGTGCGGGCTGGGGCTGTGCCTCGGCTACAGCCTGCTCGGCGCCGGCTGGCTGACCTACAAGACCGCGGCCGACGTCCAGGCGCTGGCCTTCCGCCTGCTGCCCGGCCTGACGATCGCTGTGCTGGCCTTCCTCGCCGCGGCCCTCGGCGTGGCGCTGGTGATCGACCTCCAGGTCCTGCATCGCTGGCTCGAGGAGCCGGTGATGGCGGTCTTCCCGCTCATCGGCGTCGTGGCGTGCGGTGTCCTCCATGATGCGATCCGCCGGCGTCGCGAGTTCGTGCCGTTCCTCTGCGGCATGGTGATCTTCGCCGCGGCCTTCGGGACGCTTGCTCTGTCCTTCTATCCCTATATGGTGCCGTTCTCCATCCGCATCGCGGATGCGGTGTCGCCGCCGAGCAGCCTCGCCTTCATGTTCTGGGGAGCCGGCGTCATCGTCCTGCCGATCACGCTGATCTACACCCTCGTCGTCTACTTCGTCTTCAAGGGCAAGGTCGATCCGGACGCAGGCTACCACTGACGTGAATTCAGGCTCCAAACAAGCGGGCATGCCCGGCGCTCACTTAGGCTCGGCCCTGCCGTTCAATGGGGCGGGAGCCTCTATGGGTTGTGGCTTGCGACGTCGGTGACTCTGGCGCTCCTCGTCGCTCGTTGGCTTGGGTATCCACTCCCGCGTCCGCAATCGGGATGTCGCCTCAACGACTGCTTTTGGTGCAGTTGACCCCGCCTCGATTGCTCGCAATTTACCTCGGGTCGGAAGCGTCGCCGTCCCGCCATGCCGCCAGCAGCATCTGGTGGAACTTCTGGGCAGCCGGCGCCAGTTGGGAGCCGCGGCGGCGGATGATGCCGATGGTGCGGTGAACTTCCGGCCCCACGATCGGCCGCCGGACCAGCAGTGGATGGTCCTCCGCCGGAGTCGCCAGCTGCGGCAGCACCGAGATGCCGAGCCCCGCTTCGACCAGGCCGAGCGAGGTCGACAGGTGCATGACCTCGTAGAACCAGTCGAGGCGCTGCCCGGCCTTGCCGAGCGCGGCGTCGATGATCATGCGGTTGCCGCTGCTGCGGCCCACCGTGATCAGGCGGTAGGGCGCGAGATCGGCCCAGGTCACCGTCTCGTGCCCGGCCAGGTCGTGGTCGCGCCGGCAGGCGAGCACGAAGGGATCGTCGGCCAGCGGCTGGAACTCGATGTCGGGATGGGTCGAGCCGAGCATGCTGATGCCGAACTCGACCTCGCCCCGCGCCACGCTCTCCAGCCCCTCATTGGCGCCGTGGTCGATGATGCGGAACCGGATCTTCGGGAACTCGCCGTTGAAGCGCCGGATCACGGTGGGCAGGAAGTAGAAGGCCGCGGTCGGGATGCAGGCGATCGTCACCAGGCCGGACTGGCGCTCGCCGATGTCCCGAATGCGCAGCACCGAGGATTCGAACTCGTCCAGCAGGCGCCGGGCATTCGGCAGGAACTCGCGGCCGACCGCGGTCAATGCCACGTGGCGGGTGGTCCGCTCGAGCAGCGGCACGCCCAGCATCTCCTCCAGCTTCTGCAGCCGCCGGCTGAGCGCGGATTGCGACAGGTGCAGCGCGTCCGCCGCCTTGTTGAAGCTGCCCATGTCGGCGATCGCCATGAAGGCGCGCAGGTCCTGAAGATCGAGATTCATCTCATTTCCGCATCAATCACGCCGATATTTGCAATTCACCGATGGATCGATTGATCGCAGTATCGCATCAGATCGCGGCACTCATGCAAGTTTTGCGAAAGCGCGATCCTGTCGGAGCGATGCGGATCATGAGCGACTACTGGCGCATCCCCTGCGTGCTGATGCGGGGCGGCACATCCCGCGGGCCGTTCTTCCTGGCCAGCGACCTGCCGGCCGATCCGCAGGCGCGCGACCGGCTGCTGGTCCATGTCATGGGCGCCGGCCATCCGCTGGAGATCGACGGCATCGGCGGCGGCCACCCTCTGACCAGCAAGGTCGCGATCATCGGCCGGCCGACCCGGGAGGGCGCCGATGTCGACTACCTGTTCGCCCAGGTGAAGGTCGGCGAGGCCCAGGTCGACACCGGGCCGAACTGCGGCAACATGCTGGCCGGCGTCGCCCCCTTCGCGATCGAGGCCGGGCTGGTCGCGGCGCAGCCGGGCCGGACCACGGTCCGCATCCACAACGTCAACACCGGCACCCTGATCGAGGCCAGCGTCGAGACGCCGCACGGTGCCCTCTCCTATGACGGCGACACGCGGATCGACGGGGTGCCCGGCAGCGCGGCGCCGATCCGGCTGACCTTCCTGGACGCCGCCGGCGCCCTGACCGGCCGGCTGTTCCCGACCGGCCGGACGGCCGAGGAGATCGACGGCATCCGCGTCACCTGCATCGACATGGCGATGCCGCTGGTCCTGCTGGATGCCACCGCCCTGGGCAAGGCGGGCGACGAGACGCCGGCCGCCCTGGACGCCGACCGCGATCTGCTGCGGCAGTTGGAGTCGATCCGGCTCGAGGCCGGGCGGCGCATGGGGCTGGGCGACGTCTCCGGACGGGTGGTACCGAAGCCGGTCCTGCTGTCGCCGCCCCGGCGCGGCGGTGCGCTGACGGCCCGCTACTTCATGCCGGCCAGCTGCCACACCGCCCTGGCCGCGACCGGTGGCGTCGGCATCGCCACCGCCTGCGCCATCGACGGCACCGTCGCCGCGGACATCGCCCGGCCGGCGCGCCTGCCGGTGTCGATCGACATCGAGCACCCCTCGGGCCGGCTGTCGATCGCCCTGGCCGAAGGCGATGCGCCGCACCGTCCCCGTGCCTCCGTCGTCCGCACCGCGCGGCGGTTGTTCGAGGGGCATGTCTGCGTCCTGAAATCGGTGCTGGCCGAGGCGCCGCGCCGGACCGCCATCGCCTGATACGATCAAATCCAAGCCGGACCCGACCCCGGGACCGGCGGCAACAGGGAGGATGTGATGAGACGAGCGCTTTTCGCGGCCGTCGCCGGCCTGGTGGCCGCGGCCGTGCTGCAGGGCCCGGCCCGGGCGGAGGAGGTCCGCATCAGCGTCGGGTCGTTCAACCTGAACAATCTGCCGTTCCCGCTTACCGGCAGCCTCGGCTTCTACGAGGCGGAGGGCCTCGACGTCACCACCGAGAACTTCAGCTCCGGCGGATCGAAGGTGCTGCAGGCCCTGGTCGCCGGATCGACCGACATCGCCGTCGGCTTCTACGACCACACGATCCAGATGCAGGCGCAGAACAAGGACGTCGTCGCGGTCGCGCTGCTGGCCCGGAACTCCGGCCTGGTGCTCGCTGCCGGCAAGGAAGCGACGTTCGATCCGGCCAGGCCGGACACGATCAAGGGCGCCAGGATCGGCATCACCGCCCCCGGCTCCTCCTCCGACTTCTTTGTCCGCTACTATCTCGACCATCACGGCCTGAGCGCCGGCGATGTCAGCATCATCGGCGTCGGCTCCGGCGCATCGGCGGTGGCGGCACTGGAGCGCGGCACGGTCGACCTGCTGGCCAATTACGACCCCGCGGCCACGCTGATCGAGGAGCGCGGCGCCGGGCGCATCGTCATCGATGCGCGCACCGATGCCGGGGCCGAGACGGTCTATGGCGGCATCTATCCGACGTCGGTCCTCTACACCACGCGGCAGTTCCTGGAGCAGCATCCGGAGACGGTACAGAAGGTGGTGAACGCGACGGTGCGGACGCTGCGCTGGATGGACGCCCATTCGGCCGAGGAGATCTACGACAAGGTGCCCAGCGACTATGTGGTTGGCGAGCGCGCCAGCTATGTCGCGGCGATCGCCCACGCCAAGACGCTGTTCTCGCCCGACGGCCGGTTCGACCCGGCGACGCTGGAGACGCCGCTGCGCGTGCTGCGCCAGTTCAACGAGGCGGTGCAGGCGGCCCCGATCGATCTGTCCCGGACCTACACCAACGCCTTTGTCGACAAGGCGCTGGCGCAGTACACGCAGTGAGGCGGAGATGAGCGTGCAGACCCTGGCCCGGATCGGGCCCACCCCGCAGGCCGACCCGCAGGTCCCGGCGGTGCGGATCGACCGCCTGACCATGGCGTTCGGCCGGTTCACCGCGGTCAAAGACCTGTCGCTGCAGGTCGCGGACGGCGAGTTCCTGGCCATTGTCGGCCCGACCGGCTGCGGCAAGTCGACGGTGCTGAACGCCGTGGCCGGGCTGCTGACCCCCGCCGCCGGCGCCGTCGCCATCCAGGGCCGGCCGGTCCGCGGCATCGACCGGCGCATCGGCTACCTGTTCCAGCAGGACGCGCTGATGCCGTGGAAGACGGCGCTGGAGAATGTCGAGCTCGGCCCCGTGCTGCGCGGCGACGACCGCGCCGGCGCGCGGGCCCGGGCGCAGGAATGGCTGGCCAAGGTCGGGCTGGCCGGCTTCGAGCAGCGCTATCCGCACCAGCTGTCCGGCGGGCAGAAGAAGCGCGTGCAGCTCGCCCAGGCCCTGATCTACGAGCCCGAGGTGATCCTGATGGACGAGCCGTTCTCGGCGCTCGACATCCACACCCGCCACCTGATGCAGACCGAGCTGCTGCGGCTGTGGCAGGAGCGGCGGCGCGCGGTGGTGCTGATCACCCATGATCTCGAGGAGGCGATCGCCCTGGGCGACCGCGTGGCCGTGCTGTCGGCCGGCCCGTCGAGCCGGCTGGTCGGCACCTTCGACATCCCGCTGCAGCGGCCGCGCAACGTCGCCGAGATCAAGCTGGAGCCTCGCTTCCTCGACCTCTACCGACAGATCTGGACCTGCCTGAAAGGCGAAGTGGAGAAGAGCTATGCCCAGACCCGCTGACCGGCTGATCCAGGTCGCCATCCTGGTCGTCCTGCTCGGTGCCTGGGAGACGGCGACCCGCACCGGGCTGCTCGACGTCTTCTTCTTCCCGGCACCGTCGGCGATCGGGCTGAAGATCGCCGAATGGGTGTCGGATGCCGGCTTCCTGCGCCACGTCTCGATCACCCTGACCGAGACCGTGCTCGGCTATCTGATCGGCACGGGGCTGGGCATCGGGCTCGGCATCGCCCTGGGCCTCAGCCCCCGGCTGGCCACCATCCTCGACCCCTTCATCAAGGTGCTGAACTCGGTGCCGCGGGTGGTGCTGGCTCCGCTCTTCGTGCTGTGGTTCGGGCTCGGCCTGTGGTCGAAGGTGGCGCTGGCGGTGACGCTGGTCTTCTTCATCACCTTCTTCAACGCCTATCAGGGGGTGCGCGAGGTTAATCGTGCCGTGCTGAACAATGCCCGCATCCTCGGCGCCGGCCGCGGCCAGCTGCTGCGCCATGTCTACCTGCCGACGGCGGCGAGCTGGATCCTGTCCTCGCTCCGCACCTCGGTCGGTTTCGCCGTGGTCGGGGCGATCATCGGCGAGTATCTCGGCTCCTCCGCCGGGCTGGGCCATCTGATCGCGCAGGCCGAGGGCGTGTTCGACGCGACCGGGGTGTTCGCCGGCATCGTCGTGCTCTCCGTCTTCGTGCTGCTGCTCGACCGAATCCTCGACTGGACGGAGAAGCGGCTGATCACCTGGCGCCCGAACCAGGAGGCGGAGGCCACGGCTTGAATTGGCCTCGCGCGGGAGCCGAGCGCGCGAGATCGAAGGGCCAGCCCAATCTGCTGCCTCGGCGTTCCGTCCTTGAAAAGGAGCCTTCCAGCATCGGAGGCCGGCAAAGTTGAGCCTGTCCTAGCCAGCGCGCATCGCATCCGGTTTGGAGAAGCCGCGTTGCCGGAAGAAGGGAGAGCTACGCGGGAAGCTGCGGAGTTGTGCTCAAGGCTAATCGCGAAAATCGCAGTTGCACGACCGAGGGCGGGTACAGTGTCCTGTTGGTCTCCTCGCTATACGGCGATCGTCAGCTTGTATGGGCGTCGGTGGTATCCATTGCGGATCGCCACCGCCGCGGCCTGAGTACAGCATCGGACCGAGCCAAAATGCGGCTCGTTCAGCTGCCCGTGACAATGCCGATGCCGGCCATCGCCGTCCGCAGCGTCACGGCCTTCCGGTCGCTGGACGGCATCCGCAGCTGGCTCGGCTCCTGACGCCGCCGGCGGCGAGCGGCAAGACCAAGGTATAGGTCGCCGCCAACGAATGCAGGGCGCCGGCTTCCCCATGTGCGATGGAGCGGCCAGCCGCCCCGACCCTAACCTGTGACGGCTTCCGAAATCATCGTCCCTGCCTGAACAGACGAGGTCGACCATGCGCCGCAACCTGCTTCTCGCCGCCCTGGGTGTGGTGGCCGGAACCTCCGGCACCCTCCTTCTGCTCGGCATCGATGTCTTCGGCTCCGCCTCCACCGCGTCGCCGGTTCCGGTCATCCCGCCCGTGCCGGTCGCCGAGGCCACCGTGGTCAAGCAGGACGTGCCGATCGAGCTGGACGGCCTTGGCCGGGTCCAGGCCTTCAACACCGTCACCGTCCGCACCCAGGTCGAAGGCCAGATCCAGCAGATCGCCTACAGCCAGGGGCAGACGGTGCGGCAGGGAGACCTGCTGGTCACGATCGACCCGCGGCTCTACCAGGCCAAGTTGGAGCAGGACCAGGCGACCCTGGCCCGCGACCAGGCGCATCTGGCGAATGCGCAGGCCAATCTCGGCCGCTACAAGCCGCTGGAGCGCTCGGGCTACGCCACCGACCAGCAGGTCGACACCCAGCAGGCGATGATCGACCAGTTGCAGGCCTCGATCAAAGGCGACCAGGCGGTGATCGACCAGGACCAGGTCGAGCTCGGCTACACCCGGATCACGGCGCCGATCGCCGGCGTCACCGGCTTCCGCCTGGTCGACGAGGGCAATGTCGTGCACCCGACCGACGCCACCGGCCTGGTCACCATCGCCCAGGTCCAGCCGATCGCCGTGCTGTTCACGCTGCCGCAGGCGGCATTGCCCGACATCCAGCGCCAGATGGCGAGCGCCGGGGCGGCCGGGTTGACGGTCGAGGCCTGGTCGCAGGACGGGACGAGCAAGCTCGACACCGGCACGCTCGAAACCCTGAACAACACCGTCGACGCGGCCAGCGGCACGATCACGCTGCGGGCGGACTTCCCGAACCCGCAGAAGATGCTGTGGCCGGGTGAGTTCGTCCAGGCCCGGCTGGTGCTGCGGGTGCAGCATGACGGGCTGACCGTGCCTGCCGCCGTGGTGCAGCGCGGGCCGGACGGCGCTTTCGCCTGGGTGGTGCGGCCCGACGGGACAGTGGCGCCCCAGCCGATCCAGGTAGCGCAGTCGGTGCGTGGCACCGCGCTGGTCACCTCTGGCCTGGCGGCGGGCCAGACCGTGGTCAGCGACGGGCAATACGGGCTGCGGCCGGGTGACAAGGTCGCCGAGCGCAGCCCGGCCGACACCGCCGATGCGCCGCTGATGAACACGCAGACCGAGACGCTGGGGATTCAGCCATGAACCGCAACACCACGTCCCGGGGCGGTCTGTCCGGCCCGTTCATCCGGCGGCCGGTCGCCACGCTGATGCTGATGATCGGTGTCGTGCTGGTGGGCATCGTCGCCTATCGCTCCCTGCCGGTCGCGGCCCTGCCATCGGTCGACCTGCCGACGATCCAGGTCACGGCGCAACTCCCCGGAGCAGATCCGCAGACCATGGCATCCTCGGTGGCGACGCCGCTGGAGCGCCAGTTCGGGGAGATCCCGGGCCTGAGCCAGATGACCTCGGCCAGCGCCCTGGGCTTCACCCAGGTGACGCTGCAATTCGACCCCTCCCGCACCGTGGATTCCGCGGCGGGCGATGTGCAGGCGGCGATCAACGCGGCCGCCGGCGACCTGCCGAAGACCATGCCGACGCCGCCGACCTACCGGAAGACCAACCCCGCCGACACGCCGATCCTGATCCTGGCTCTGACCTCCGACACCCTGCCGCTGACCACGGTCGACGACTATGCCGAAAGCATCCTGGCGCAGAAGCTGTCGCAGGTGCCGGGCGTCGGGCTCGTGACCATCGGCGGCCAGCAGCAGCCGGCGATGCGGGTCGAGGTCAATCCACAGCAGCTTGCCGCCCAGGGTCTGACGCTGGAGGACATCCGGACAGCGCTGTCGTCGATCACGGTCGACGACCCCAAGGGCACGCTGGAAGGCAAGCAGCAGGCCTATGCGCTGCAGACCAACGACCAGCTGACCTCGGTCGCCAGCTACAACCAGGCCATCATCGGCTACAAGAACGGCGCGCCGATCCGCGTCAGCGACATCGGCCATGCCGAGATCGGCCCGGCCAACGACCAGCTGGCCGCCTGGTACGGCCGCGACCGCGGCATCATCCTGGCGGTCCAACGCCTGCCGGGCGCCAATGTGATCCAGACCGTCGCCAGCATCCGGCGCGAGCTGCCGCAGCTCGAGGCGTCGCTGCCGCCGGCGATCAGGATCGCCGTGGTGTCGGACCGCACCACCACCATCCGCGCCTCGGTCGCCGACGTGCAGTTCACGCTGGTCCTGACCATCGGCCTGGTGGTGATGACCATCCTGCTGTTCCTGCGGAATGTCTGGGCGACGATCATCCCGGGCATCGCGGTGCCGATCTCGATCGTCGGCACCTTCGCGGTGATGGCGGTGCTGGGCTACTCGCTCGACAACCTGTCGCTGATGGCGCTGTCGGTCGCGGTCGGTTTCGTCGTCGACGACGCGATCGTGATGGTCGAGAACATCGTCCACCATCTGGAGCAAGGCAAGACGCCGATGCAGGCCGCCCTGGACGGGGCCGGCCAGATCGGCTTCACCATCCTGTCGATCTCGGTGTCGCTGGTCGCGGTGTTCATCCCGCTGCTGCTGATGGGCGGCGTCATCGGCAAGCTGTTCCAGGAATTCGCCGTCACCGTCGCCGTCGCCATCGCGGTTTCCGCCCTGGTGTCGCTGACCCTGACGCCGATGCTCGCCTCCCGCCTGCTCAAGCCTCAGGCCGAGGCGCGGCACGGCCAGCTGTACCGCCTGCTGGAGGCCGGCTTCGTGCGCCTGGCGGGGGCCTATGAGGCGGCGCTCGACCGGGTGCTGCGGCACCAGGCCGCGACCCTCCTGGTCATGATCGGGACCGTCGCGTTGACCGGGTATCTCTTCGTCACCATTCCGAAGGGCTTCTTCCCGCAGCAGGACACTGGCCTGATCGCGGGCGTCACCGAGGTCGCTCAGGATGCATCCACATCGGACCTGGCCGAGAAGCAGCAGCAGGTCGTCGACGTGCTGCTGCGGGATCCGGCGATCGCCTCGGTCGCAAGTTACATCGGGCCGGGCGGTACCAACCCGTCGCCGAACCAGGGGCGAATGTACATCTCGCTGAAGCCGGAGAGCCAGCGTGGCCCGGACTCGAGCGCCGACCAGGTGATCGCGCGGCTGGACAAGCGGCTGCAATCCGTCACCGGCATCCGCCTCTACATGCAGGCGGCCCAGGACATCACCATCGGCGGGCGGGTGGCCAAGACCCAGTACCAGTACACCCTGACCGACGTGAACGCTCAGGAGCTGGCGGCGTGGACGCCGAAGGTGGTCGCCGCGGTGGCGCAACTGCCCAGCGTCGCCGACGTCACCAGCGACCAGGAATCCTCGGGCCTGCAATTCACCATCCAGATCGACCGGGACGCGGCCTCGCGCCTCGGCGTCGCCCCGCAGGACGTCGACAACGCCCTCTACGACGCCTTCGGCCAGCGGGTCGTCACCAAGGTCTTCACCGCACTCAACCAGTACTATGTGATCCTTGAGGTCGACCCGGCCTTCCGGAAGGGGCCGGATGCGCTGACGTCGGTGTATCTGCGCTCCTCCGCCGGCCAGCCGGTGCCGTTGAGCGAGATCGCGCACCAGGCGCCGACGACCGCGCCGCTGGTGCTCAACCACCAGAGCCAGTTCCCGTCGGTCACGGTGTCGTTCAACCTGGCGCCGCACAGCTCGATCGGGACGGCGGTGGCCGATGTCGACCGGACCGTGGCGGCGCTGCACCTGCCGGCCGGCATCCAGGGCGCTTTCCAGGGCACGGCGCACGCCTATGAGACCGCTCTGGCCGGGCAGCCGGCCCTGATCGCAGCAGCGCTGATCGCCGTCTACCTGATCCTCGGCATGCTGTATGAAAGCGCCGTCCACCCGGTGACGATCCTGTCGACCCTGCCCTCGGCCGGTCTCGGAGCGCTGCTGGCACTGAGGGCGGCGGGGATGCCGCTCGACGTGATCGGCATCATCGGCATCGTGCTCTTGATCGGCATCGTCAAGAAGAACGGCATCATGATGGTCGATTTCGCCCTGGCGGCGGAGCGTGCGGGCAAGTCGCCGATCGAGGCGGTGCGCGAGGCCTGCCTGTCCCGGTTCCGGCCGATCCTGATGACCACGATGTGCGCGATCCTGGGCGGCATTCCACTGATGGTCGGCACTGGCACCGGATCGGAGATCCGTCAGCCGCTTGGCTACGCCATCGTCGGCGGCCTGATGGTCAGCCAGGTGCTGACTCTGTTCACCACGCCGATCGTCTATCTCTACCTTGGCCGCCTGGGCCACGTATTGCGACAGTCGAGGGGGGTGGTGAACACCATCCGGCTACGCGGCCCTGCTGCCTGACCCCGCCCGACTCCGGGCAGGCGGGCGCGTTCAGCCCGCCACCTCCCATTTCGGCCAGGGCTTGGCGACGAAGGGCTCGATCGCCTTGGTGCTGGTCGGCGGGCGCACGCCGCGGCGCATCAGCACCACCACCTTGTCGAGCGTCAGGTTGCACGCCGTCGTCGCCGGGGCGGCTGCGCTCAGAGCCGGCAGGATGCAGGCGGCGGCCGAGACCGTCTCCTCACCGGTCTCCGCACACGAACGCGATTGCTCCTCACCAATCCAACTGGGCGCGTGCGGCCGTCCAGATCGACATTCGCAGATGCGTGGCTGACGGGGGTCGCACTCATCCGTCTGTCTTGATTCTGATCACCTCGAAGAGTTCGAGCGGCGGCAGGTCGATCAGCAGGTCGCCATCCACGTCCCCAATCGTCGCAGTCTCACCGGAAACCAGCAGCTCCGGTTCCCGGGACTGGCCGGTTTCTCTCAGCCGGAGGCGGCCGCCGGTAATCGTCAGATGCGGGCCGAACGACTTCCGCCGCGCGCCCGACTGGTTGATCAGATGCACGACGAGGTGCTCGCCGTCGCGGCCGAGGATCAGCTCGACCTGCTCCGGCAACTCGGCGAAGACCCGCTGCCCGCCGAGCGGCCTGACGGCGTCGAGGTAACGGTCACGCACCTCGGTGGTGCCGAATTCGCGATAGGTCCGGCCGATCGTCCAGGGGATCTGGACCACCGTGCCCCGACCCGCGAGCCGGACGAGATCGGGATCGTCGCCGGCAGTATGTCCATAGCACTTCTCCGGCGGTCCGAACGGAGCCTGCGGCAGCAGCCGGCCGATCTTCTCCACGCCGGGCTTCCAGACGAAGCGGGCATAGCTGCCATAGACCGGGATGATCGGCGGGGCATACCGGTAGTCTCCGATTTCCGGCTGGTCGCTCGCGGTGACATAGGTCGACCACAGCGCGTCGCCGGATTTCGGCGCGCCGATGCGCATCAAAGCCGGGCTGGCGGCGAGCTCGATGCCGCCGTCCTCGGTGACGCCGCTGCTACCCGTCAGCATCAGATTGCCCCCCTTGCGGACGAAGGCGTCGAGCGCCTCGGCGGTCTGCCGGCCGAGCGCTCCGAGATCGGGCAGGATGATGAGCGAGTAGCGCCCGAGCGCGCCTTCCTGGGCCATCTTGCCGATCAGCTCGACCGCGAGGATATCGAACGGGAGATGTTTCTCCTGCAGCGCCGTGTAGAGGCCGCGGAACTCCTCGACCGTTTCCGCGAAGCCGGGGCTGGCGCTTCTCAGCCGGTCCGGCCGCACCAGCGCGATGGTCGAAGCGGGCTTCAGCCGGGCGTAGAGATCGCGATGCTTTTGCCGGAACTTCGCGATCGGGCTCGAAGGGGCGAGATTGGCGTAAGGGATGCGGCCTGGCGCGCCCATGATGTAGGTCGAGGGGTTGCCGCCGCGCGCGATCGCCTGCAGCAGATATTGCGCGAAATGCTCCGGCTGCTCGCCCGCCATGCGGTAGGGCATGTCGACGAAGGAGACGGAGTTCACCATCAGCGCGATCTCGGGCATCGCCGTCACATGGGCGCTGACCCATTCCGCCGTGTTGTGATGCCACAGCTCGCGGCCGAAGGCGTTGTTCGCCTCGTGATAGACGATCGGCGCGCCGCGACCCAGCACCAGGCCGGCGTCCGGCCGGCGTGTCGTGATGTGGTCGGCGATCTTCGCGGTCAGCGTCCGGATCACCTGGCTCGAGAATCGAAGCCATTCGGGATAGGCCGGCGACTGCGGACCGTCCGGCAGTTCCTGGCCATTGCTGAAGGCGCTGAATCCCTCCTGGCATTTCCGGCAATGGCAGACGCCGTGATAGACGCGGCTATAGTCGCGTTCGGAGAAGCCGAACCAGTTGAAGAAGAAGCCGTCGACCTGATAGCGGCCGATGATCTCGTCGAGGATCTCGAGCGAGCGCTGCTGGTAGTAATCGGCCGACGGGCAGGTGCTGAACAGCGTGTTGTAGACCTGCGGCTTTCCGGTCGGCGACACGAACAGCCAGTCCGGGTGCTCGCTTGCGATGCGCGCGGAGACCTTGGAGAAATCCAGCCGTGAGAGCACCCGGATGCCGCGGCGATGCGCCGCCGCCACGGCATCGCCGATCAGATCCCCCGAGGGCCGGTCGGCGAGGAACGGGCTGCGCGTCTGGAACGGCAGCTCGGTCGGATAGAAGGAGGCGATGCCGCCCGTGTTGATCAGCCAGGTGTCGGCGCCGTAGCCCTCGATGAAGTCCAGCGCCTTCTCGACGTCCAGGGTCGCGTCGATCTCCTGCAGATTGGTCTGGAACACCGAGAAGGGCCGGCGCCACCAGCCGCCGGAGCGGTCTCCGGGGACTTCGACGGCGGGTGTCGTTTCACGATCGAGGGGCATCGGGAACGTCTCCTGCAGGGGCTTGGGTCAGGCGGCCGGGCTCACGCCCGCCGCATCAGGGCATGGCCTTGCTCGACGAAGGCCTGGGCGGCCTCCTGGACCGAGGACTTGCCGAAGCCGACATCCTCGTTCACCCGGCGCATCAGGTCTTCGATGGCGCGTCCGGCCTTCTGCGGCGGGGGCGCCGGCAGCGCCTTGGCCAGCGCGGCCTGGCTGTATTTGAGGACGCGCTCGTCGACCGGGGCGAGATCCTCGAGCTCCAGCACCGCCTGAAGCGCGGGCTTCGAGGCCGGCGGCCCGCTGATCAGGCCGAGGATGCGGGCCGAAGCCGGGTCGCTCACGAACCAGTCGATGACCTTGACGGCCGCGTCCTGGTTCCCGCTCTTGGCGTAGAGGCAGAGCGAGCTCGTCGGCTGCGGGTAGGTGCCGGGGCTCGATCCGGCGCTGGCCGAGGGCGGGGTCGTGATCGACAGCGTGTCTTTGGTCAGCGCCTGATAGCCGCCGGCGAGGTCCTGCGACGCGATCGAGGCGAAGACCGCCTTGCCCTTGACCAGCGGGCTGTTCGGCCATTCGGTGCCGGTGAACGGCGCCTGAAGGTCGGCCGGCACCGCGCCGCCGCTCTTGCGCATCTTGTCCCAATAGTCGAGCCACTGGCCGACATCGTCGGCAGTGACGGCCAGCGTCTTTCCGTCATAGAGCGACCGGCCCTGGCTCATCAGATACATCTGGAAGGTGTCGAGCCTCGCGGCGCCGTCATGGCTGCCATGGAGCTGCGGGTCGGCGCGGTGGATCTCCGCGCAGAATTTCGCGAACTCGTCATAGCTCCACGCGGCCGGCGGCTCGCCCAGGCCGAGGCGCTGCAGCGCGGACAGGTTGCAGGCGAGGCCCTGGATGCTGACCGCGATCGGCACGCCGTAGATCTTGCCGTTCATCCGGCCGAGGTCGAGCACGGTCGTGTCGAACAGATCGGCGCGGAACAGGGCCGGGACAAAGGGGTCGAGCGGGGCCAGCGCGCCGCGGGAGGCGTATTGCACCATGTCGGGCGCGCCGAGGGTGATGACGTCGGGCGCGTTGCCGCCGGCGACCATGGCAGCGATCTTGTCGGGCCATGACGCGCTCGGCACGCCCTCGAAGGTGACGGGGGCGTCGGGGTGCAGCTCGTTGTATCTGGCGATCGACCGGCTGCGGATCTCGAGCTTCTGGGCATTGCCGAAGATGCCGAAGCGGACCGGTCCGGCATCGGCCCGGGACGCCGGGCTGCCCAGGGCGGCGAGCCCGCCGAGCGCGGCGCCGGCGAGCAGCAGGGCCCGCCGGCTCATCGCGGTGTTGACCGTGGTCATCGCGGTACCTCCCTTGTTGCGGGCCGCGCCATTGCCGGCGGCGGCGTGCCCTGCGTGGACGGATGGGCGTGCGGCGGAAGCGCCGGCCTATCCCTTGATTCCGGATGTGCTGATCCCCTCCACGAGCCGGCGCTGGAAGACGAGAAAGACGACGAAGGTCGGGACCAGGCTCAGCACCGACATCGCCAGCAGCTGCGCATAGGCGCCGCCGGAGGAGTCGACGAGGCTGCGCAGCGCGACCGGCACCGTGAGCGTCTCCGGCGAGGTCAGGTAGATCAGCTGCGAGAAGAAGTCGTTATAGGTCCAGATGAAGGTGAAGATGATCGTCGTGATGATCGCCGGCCGCAGCAGCGGGAAGATGATGTGCCGGAACAGCGCGAAGGTGCCGCAGCCGTCGATCGTCGCCGCCTCGTCGAGCTCGCGCGGGATCGTGCGGATGAACTGGACCATCAGGAAGATGAAGAACGCGTCCGTCGCCAGGAACTTCGGCACGATCAGCGGAAGATAGGTGTTCACCCAGTCGAGGCCGACATAGAGGACGTATTGCGGGATGAGCAGGGCATGCGACGGCAGCATCAGCGTCAGCAGCATGATGGTGAACAGCAGGCCCTTCAGCGGGAATCTCAGCCTGGCGAAGGCGAAGGCCGTCAGCGAGCAGGCGAAGACGTTGCCGATCACGGCACCCAGGCAGATGGCGAAGGAATTGAGGAAATAGTGGGTGAAGCTGGGCTTGGTCGCGACCCAGCCTTCCCTGTAATTGCCGAGATCGAGCTGCGTCGGCAGCGCGGCCGAGTTCGAGAAGATCTCCTGGTCGGATTTGAGCGAGCTCAGCACCATCCAGATCAGCGGATACAGCATTACCAGCGCGCCGATCACGAGCACGGCATAGACGCCCCATCCCGCCCGGCCTCGCCGCGCCTGTCCGATCATGGCTTTCGGCCCGAGGCCCAGCTCCAGCGAAGCCATCGTCATTGATCTCCGTAGAAGACCCAGCGTCGGGACAAGGCGAAGTTGATCGCCGTGAAGACCGCGATCACGACCAGAAGAACCCAGGCCATGGCCGAGGCGTAGCCCATGTGGAAGTTCGTGAATCCTTCCTGGTACAGGTACAGCGTGTAGAAGAGGGTCGAATCCGACGGGCCGCCGGTGCCGCCGCTGACGATGTAGGCGGAGGTGAAGGCCTGGAAGGAATGGATCAGCCCCATGACCAGGTTGAAGAAGATCACCGGCGTGATCATCGGCAGGGTGATGTGGCGGAACTGTTTCCAGCGGCCGGCGCCGTCGATCTCCGCGGCGTCGTACAGCTCCTGCGGCACCTGCTTCAGCCCGGCGAGGAAGATGATCATCGCCGATCCGAACTGCCAGGCATGCAGCAGGATCAGTGTGTAGAGCGCGTAGCGCGGGTTTGAGATCCAGTTCGGCGCGTCGATGCCGAAGACGCCGATGAACTGGTTGACGACGCCGGCATCGCCGAAGAGCTGGCGCCACATCACCGCGACGGCGACGCTGCCGCCGAGCAGCGACGGCAGATAGTAGATCCCGCGGAACAGGCCGAGCGCCCGGACCTTCTGGTTCAGGAGGATCGCGACCAGCAGCGCGACGGCCAACTGCGACGGCACGCCCAGGACGACATAGAGGACCGTCACCCCGAAGGCGCCGAGATAGCGCGGGTCATAGGTGAAGAGATCGATGTAGTTGGTGAGGCCGATCCATGTCGGGCTGCCGAGCAGGTCGAAATCGGTGAAGGACAGATAGAGCGAGGCCGCGAGCGGGCCGGCGGTCAGAATGAAGAGACCCGCGAACCACGGCAGCAGGAAGAGATAGGCCTCGTATTGCGGCCGTGTCGCGCGCCGGCGCCGCCGCAGCCCGGGTATCGTCCCGGCGAACAGCGATCCGCTCCTGGCGCTGATGTGCTCGAGGGCCACGCGCAACGTCCTCCCTCAGGTGCGGCTCACTTCGGCCCGAAGTCTCTGCCGGGTGCGTGTGACCGTCATGATGGCCGGGAGACTAGAACAGGCCGCGGCAGGTTGTGAAGCAAAAAATCAGATTATGTATGATTCATATTTATGAGTGGGCGAACGTGGTTTTCCCGGCGACGGAAGCCCTCTCTATCGCTGGACGCGATCGCGTCTCATCCGCCCGAGAAACACGGCGCGGGAATGGAGGATATGCCGTGCGATCGCGGCCGCCGCGGCATCCGGATCGCCTCGGCGGACCGCTTCGACGACCTCCCAATGCTCCGCGGTGGAGCGCCGCATATGGGCGAGCGTCAGCGGGTTCTGGCGCGAGAGCGCCCGGATCCAGGCGCTGTGCCGCTTCATCAGCTGGACCGCTTCGACATTGTGGTGCTGGTCCATCATGAAGTCGTGGAAGGCGACGTTGGCGCGGTGGTAGGCGGGATAGTCGGCGGCATCGACCGCGTCGTGGCAGGCCTGCTGCAGCGCCTCGAGCGCGGCGATGTCCTCGGCGCGGGCGAACTCGGCGAAGCCGCGCACGAGATAGGGCTCGATCAGGTCGCGGATGTCGAAGATGTTGCGGAGGAAGTCCTCGTCGATGATGCGGACTCGCGCCCCCCGGTTCGGGCTGATAATGACCAGGCCTTCGCCCTCGAGACCCTGCAGCGCCTCGCGCGCGGGGTTGGTGCTGGTGGCGTAACGCGCGGCGATCTCGCTCACCTTGAGGCGCGAGCCGGCCGGAATGCGGCCTTCGAGGATGTCGTCGCGCAGCAGCTGCTGCAGCCGTCCGTATCCGGGCTCGCGCTTCGGCGGTTTCGGCCTGGCGGGCGTCCCCTTGCGCGGCCGGCCGCGAGGCCGCCTCGCCTGGACATCGGGTTCATCCGTCCGCGCTTTGGGATCAATCCCGTCCAAGGCCGTCTCATCCGTCATCTCGATCCACTTCTACCAGACGCTGCCCTCGACCGACAGGGACGGGGACGATCGTCGAAGAGCGGATCTTGTATTTGATATATAATATCTGTCATATTATGTGCTATTCGGATTTATGCATGGCGGCTTGAATGGGCTGCCGACGGTCTCTCGCGGCGCGCAAGCCCGGATGGCTCCATCAGGCAGCGCTCACCCGAGCGAGATCACGGCCGCCGCGTCCCCGAGTTCCCGGGCGGCCGCGTCCGCCACGTGCCGGTGGTGCGTGAACACCACCATCTGCACCCGGTCGGCGATCGCCGCCAACGCCTTCAGGCCGTGCGCGGTCCGAGCCTCATCGAAGCTGGCGAAGATGTCGTCGACGACGAATGGCGCCGGCTCCGCCCGGTCGGCATAGGCATCGAGATAGGCCAGGCGCAGCGCGAGGTACAGCTGGTCGCGGGTGCCCTCGCTCATGCCCTGGATCGGAATCGTCCGGCCGTCCGGGCGGCGTCCGACCAGGCGCGGCGTGTCGCCGTCGTCGAACTCCTGGACCACGCCGTCATAGGCGCCGCCGGTCAGCATCGCGAACAGGCCCCCGGCCCGGGCCAGCAGCGGATCCTCCTGGCTGGCCCGATGGCGCTCGACCGCGGCGCCGATCATCAGCGCGCCGATCTTGCGCACCGCCCATTCGCGGGCCGTCTCGACCAGCTCGGCTTCCGCGTTCCGCCGCTGCTGTGCCGCGATCTCGGCGCCGACGCCCTGTTCCAGCTCGGCGCGGCGGCGCAGGGCCCGGTCCTGCTCGGCGAAGGTCTCCTGGGCGGCATGGTCCAGGCCCTCATCCTCCTGGGCGAGACCCTGCAGGCGGGCCTCGGCGGTGTCGGCGTCGAACCCGGCCAGGGCGGCCCGCAGCGACGCCTCGTCCAACCCATCCGATTGCAGGACCAGCTGCGTCCGCTGATCGGCGATCGCGGCCGCCAGGCCGTCCCGCTCCGCCCATCGGGCAAGCACGATGCCGAGGTCGAGGCCCGACGGCAGCTCGGCGGCGAGCTCGTCCCGGGTCCGCTCCGCCTCGGCCAGGGCGCGCCGGGCGTCGACGCAGGCGCGATCCGCCCGCGCCAGGTGCTCGACCGCGGCGGCGCGTCGGCTGGCAGCGTCCCGCGCCGCCGCGACCCGCTCGTGCAGGACGGTCACCGCGGCGTCCGCCGGCAGGGCGGCGAGATCGGGCGCCAGCCGGGCGATCAGGTCGCCGGCGCGCCGTTCGAAGGTCGCGATGTCGCGATGCAGGCCGGCGACGCGCCGGGCGCGATTGTCGCGTTCCCGCAGGGCCGCGGGCACTTCGCGCCAGACGGCCAGCGCCGCCTCCGCCCCGTCGATCGATGTCGACAGCGCCTGGCCGATGCCCGGCGCCGCCTCGGCCCAGAGGGCGGTCCAGGCCTCGAGGCTGGCGGCGGTCTCGACCTCGGCGGCGCGCAGCGCCTCGATGCGGCGCCGGCCGTCATCGATGCGCGCCGCCAGGCCGCGCGCCTTGTCCCAGCCATTCGCCAGCTCCGCGAGGTGCTGGCGCAGGCGGTGCGCGACCAGGCCCGGCTCCAGCGGGTCGAGCGCGGGCAGGCCGGAGTCCACGGCAATCGCCTGCAGCGTGGGGACCACGTCGCGCACCATCCGGTCGATGGCCGCCACCCGGTCGCGCTGGGCCTCGACGGCGTCGCGGCGCTGCAGCAAGGCCTCCACCGCTGTCAGCCAGCCGGTCATCTCGGCCGGCGTGCCGGGCGTGACCGCAAGGCCCGTCCACAGCCCCTGCCAGTCCTCCGCCGCTTCGCGCCGGCGCGTCTCCAGGGCCGCCAGGCGATCCTGCGCCGCCGCGGCCTGCTGCCGGGCCAGGGCCAGGTTCCGGGTCTCGACCGCGTGCTCGCCGACGCGCGCCGCATCGGCCTGCGCCTCATCCGACAGCCGGTCGGCCTCGGCTGCCAGGCGCTCGAACCGGGCGACCGTGCTCGCCAGCGCACCGTCCTGCGGAGCGCCGGGCTCTCCGAACAGGGTCCCGCGCAGCTGCTGCCACGCCTGGTCACGGTCCAGGCGAAGGGCTGCGATGCGCTCCATCGACGGCACCGGCCGGCTGGTTGAAAGGGCCTCGAGCTTCGTCTCGATGGCGGTGGCCGCCGCTGCCGCCGCGGCGATCTGATCCCGTTCGCGCCGCTCCTGCGCGGCCAGTTCGTCCTGGAGGCTGCGGTGCCGTCCGATGGCCTCGGCACCGGGACGGGGCGCGGAGGCGGCGGCATAGAGATCCGTCACCGGCGGCAGCAGCCGGGCTGCGGCCTCGCCCAGGCTCCGGCGCTCGGTCCGGATCTCGCGGTCGAACTCGGCCCGGCGGTCGAGCTGCCGCAGGACCGGTTCGATCGCGTCGAGCCGCTGCTGCAGCGGCCGCGGGTCGCTGAGGCCGCCCTGCTCGGCCTGCTGGCGCTGGAGCTCGGCGAGGGTCGCCGTCTCGCGCTCGATCGCCGCGTGCTGCCCGCGCCGTGTCTCCGCCAGGGCCCGGCCGTCGGTGATCAGCCGCTGCAGCTGCGCCTGTGCCGCGTCGCTGGGCTGGACTGTCTGGACCGCGTCGGGCTCCTGGCCAAGCCGGCCGGCCAGCGTGGCCAGGGTCTGCTCCAGATCGTCGAGTTCCGCCTGGATGCGCGGCAGGTCGCGCCGGCTTGCGGCATGGCCGCCGCTCTCGCCGAAGATCTGCACGACCTGGTCGGCGGCATCGGTCAGCGCCTGATCCACGACGATGCCGTCGAGGTCCTGTTGCGCCGTGGCCTGGTCCGCCTGCGCCCGCTGCAGCCTGTCCTCGGCCTGGGTGACGGCGTCGAGGCTGTCGCGCAGCGCGTCGGCGGCGGCGCGGGACAGAAGCGGCAGGTCGGCGAAGGCGTCGAGCCGGACCAGATGCTCGTCGAGCAGCCGCATCAGCGGGCCGACCCGTTTCAGCCGCAGCAGCTGCGATCGCGCCGCGGCGATCTCGGCCCGCTGCGCCTTGATCTCGGCGAGACGGGTGGCGAGGGTGCCGATCGACTCGTTGAGCGCCTTCCAGTCGCCGGCCCTCAGCTCGCGCTCGCGGATCGCCTTGCGCGCGTCCTCGAAGCGATCGAGCGCCTGGTAGAAGCGGCGATCCTTCGACGCGCGGGGGGCGAAGATGCTGTTCGCCTCGTCCTCTAGGCTGCGCCGCAGGTCGCTCAAGCCCCGCAGGCCGGAGGCCGCGGCGAACAGGCTGGCACCGGCCTCGCCGTCGCTGCGCAACATCTCCTCGGCGCCACGACGCAGGGTCTCGGCGTTGAGCCCGAAGGCGCGGCAGAACACGTCGCGCGTCAGGCTGCCGAGATAGGGCAGCAGGGCGTCGTCGGCGATCGGGCTGTCGTCGGGGCCGAGCAGCGTGTTCTTGTTGCCCTTGCGCCGGCGGAAGGCGAGGCGGCCGCCATCCCGGGCGACGATCTCGGCGCCGATCCGCAGCTCCTTGCCCTCATGCAGGAAGTCGTAGCGGGTCGTCCGCTCGATGCCGAACAGCAGGTCGGTGATGGCGGCCAGGCCGCAGCTCTTGCCCGCCTCGTTCGGCCCGTGGACGACGTGCAGCCTCGCCTCCGGCCGGAAGCTCAGCGTCCGGCCGGTGAAGGGGCCGTAGCGGTCGAGGTCCAGTCGCAGCAGGCGCATCGGTCAGCGCGCCGCTGTCGCCCGGGCGACCAGCATCGCCCGGGCCTCGTCCAGCAGCGCGCCCAGATCCGCGGCCAGCGGCGGCTCGTCGCTCGCGAGTCCGCCCGGCAGCTTGCCGGTGACGGCGGCGATCAGCTCGGCCGCCCGCGCCTGGAATTGCGGATCCTGCTCCAGGCCGTCGAGCAGGGCGGAGAGGTCGAGCGAGGCCAGGGCGTCATCGGCGGCGGGGTGGGGATCCGTCGTCTCGATCCGCAGACGTTCGAGCCAGATGTCCTCATGGATGCGGTTGGCGGCGGCCTGGACCTCGTCGGCCATCCGCCCCGGATCGGCCGTCAGCTGGCGGTGCAGCGGCGTGCTGCCGGTCAGCCGGACTCGCAGGGCCAGCAGCCGTCCCTCGGCCGCCGCGGCCTCCGGCGCGATGGCATCCTCGATCCGTCGCAGCGCGCCGGCTTCATCCTCGATGCCGGTCAGGTCGATGGCGGCGACCGCCCAGCGGGCCCGGTCGAGGGCAAGGCGCCGGGTCCCGGCGACATGGCCATCGGCGACATCGACCAGGACCGCGCCCTTCGGGCCGCATTCCCGGATGCTGCGCCCCTGCAGGTTGCCCGGATAGACGATCCAGGGATCCCGCGACAGCTCCTCATATTCATGGACATGGCCCAGCGCCCAGTACTGGTAGCCGCGCGAGGCCAGGTCCTGCACGGTGCAGGGCGCGTAGTCGGCATGGCCGGGCCGGCCGTCGCAGGATGTGTGCAGGACGCCGATATTGACCCAGCCGGGCAGGGGGGCGGGGTAGCCCAGTGCGTAGTTCTCGGGAACGGCGCGGTCGGGGAAACCGCGGCCGTGCAGGGCGACCTTCAGGCTCTCGATCCGGAACGTCCCGGGGCGGCCGGTCGGGAACTCCGAGACGCAGTCGGGGAGGGAGATGGTCTTGGTCACGACGCTCTCGGCGTCGTGGTTGCCCTTCAGCAGGAACAGCGGAATGCCGGCCCGGTCGAGCCGCGCCACCTCGCGGTTGAAGAACAGGCCGATCGACGTATCCCGCCACTCGCCGTCATAGACGTCGCCGGCGACGACGACGAAGGCGACCTTCGCCTCGATCGCCCGGGTGACAAGGTCGGAGAACGCCTCGCGGCTGGCCGAGGCGAAGCGCCGGGCCACCTCCGGATCCTTGAGGCCGAGGCCCGTCAGCGGGCTGCCGAGATGCAGGTCGGCCGCATGCAGGAAGGTGAATCGCATTGGTCCACCCTAGGGGCCCGCCCGGCCGCCTTCAACGGCATCGCGCCGGCCGCGCCATCATGCCCAGCCGGCCTCCGCCGTCATCGCCACCGGGCCGTTCTCCCGGGCCGTCCACAGCACCAGCCCGTCGCCGTTCTCCTTTGCGTGCAGGATGACGGCGTCGCCGTCGAACAGTGGCGACAGGCTGCGGAAGGCGAAGCGCGCCGGCGGCGTGCCGTGGATCTCGGCCGCGAAGTGGAGCAGCAGCGTCGCCTGCAGCGGGCCATGCACGATCAGCCCGGGATAGCCTTCGACCTCGGTGACGTAGCGGCGGTCGTAATGGATGCGGTGGCCGTTGAAGGTCAGCGCGGAGTAGCGGAACAGCAACGGCGCGGAAGCATCGACGCGGCGCCGGTGGCGGCCGGGTTCGGCCGCGGCGGGGGCCTTCGCCGCGCCGCCGTCGAGGCCGCGATAGACGATGTCCTGCCGTTCCTGCAGCAGTGGCCGGCCCTTCGACTCGATGGCGTGGTCGACGGTGACGAAGCACAGCAGTCCGGTGCGGCCCTCCTTGGCCACGACATCGGCGATGCGGGAGACGCGCCGCACGGCATCGCCGACCCGCAGGTCGCCCTGGAAGGTCACGCTGCCGCCGGCCCACATCCGGCGCGGCAGCGGCACCGGCGGCAGGAAGCCGCCGCGCTGCGGATGGCCGTCCGGGCCGAGCGCCGCCGTCGGCGCGGCCGGCTGGGCCAGGCAGAAATGGATGAGGCGCGGCGCGACCTCTCCGATCTGCGGCGGACCGCCGGGGAGATCGAGCGTCGCCTTGAACTTGCGGACGAGATCGGCGGTGACGATGTCCTCCGCCACCTCCTCGCGCCCGATCCAGGAACGCAGGTGATCGATGTCGAGGGTGGTCATCAGAACGACCTCGGCAGGCCGAGCACATGTTCGGCGACATAGCTCAGGATCAGGTTGGTCGAGATCGGCGCCACCTGGTACAGCCGGGTCTCGCGGAACTTGCGCTCGACGTCGTATTCGCAGGCGAAGCCGAAGCCGCCATGGAACTGGATGCAGGCATTCGCCGCCTCCCAGGACGCCTTGGCCGCCAGGTACTTCGCCATGTTGGCCTGGGCGCCGCAGGGCTGCTGCGCGTCGTAGAGACGGCAGGCCTCGAAGCGCATCAGATTGGCCGCCTCGACCTCGATGAAGCTCTCGGCGATCGGGAACTGCACGCCCTGATTCTGGCCGATCGGCCGGTCGAACACCACGCGCTCCTTGGCATAGGCGGTGACCTTGTCGATGAACCAGTAGCCGTCGCCGATGCATTCGGCGGCGATCAGCGTGCGTTCTGCGTTCAGGCCGGTAAGGATGTATTTGAAGCCCTGGCCTTCCTCGCCGATCAGGTTCTCCGCCGGGATCTCCAGCTTGTCGAAGAACAGTTCGTTGGTCTCGTGGTTGACCATGTTGGGGATGGGCCGGACGGTCATGCCCTTGCCGACCGCTTCGCGCAGGTCGACGAGGAAGATCGACAGCCCGTCGGATTTCGTCTTCACCTGGTCCAGCGGCGTGGTGCGGGCCAGCAGGATCATCAGGTCCGAATGCTGGATGCGCGAGATCCAGACTTTCTGGCCGTTGACGACGTAGCGGTCGCCCTGCCGCACCGCCATGGTCCTGATCTTTGTCGTGTCGGTGCCGGTGGTGGGCTCGGTCACGCCCATCGACTGCAGCCGCAGCTCGCCGCTGGCGATCCTCGGCAGGTACAATTGCTTCTGCTCTTCCGATCCGTGCCGGACCAGCGTGCCCATATTGTACATCTGGCCATGGCAGGCGCCGGAATTGCCGCCTGCCCGGTTGATCTCCTCCATGACGATCGACGCCTCGGTCAGGCCGAGGCCGGAGCCGCCATACTCTTCGGGGATCAGCGCCGCCAGCCAGCCGGCCCCGGTCAGGGCGTCGACGAAGGCTTCGGGATAGCCCCGCGCCTGGTCCACCGCGCGGTGGTATTCGGGCGGGAACTCCGCGCAGAGCGCCCGCACGGCGTCGCGGATGTCCTGGTGGTCGCCGCCGGTGGTCATGGGCATTCCTGGGGTCCTCGGCCTGCGGGGTCCGGCTTGGTCGACGGATGATGCCGCATCGGCGCGCGAAGCAGGAAGGTCTACTCGGTCGGTGGAGCGAAGGACCGGCTCTCCCGAGCCGAGCTAGGCGACCCGGGCGATCCGCCGCGCCTCCCAGCGCAGCCGGGCCCAGCGATAGGCGTCGAGCATCGCCAGCGACTGCACGAACAGGCCGCCGGCGACGCGCCCGACCGGCGAGGCCGCCGGCGGCGCCAGATGCAGGCTGAGCCAGCCGAACACCAGCACGAAGAAGGCGAAGGTCAGCGCCCGCTGCGGCATCCGCAGCGGCAGATGGCCGACGCCCGGCAGCAGCGCGGCGACGGCGAGCACCAGCCAGGGATGCGGCAGCGCCTCGCCGGCAGCCGGGTCGCGGTATTCGCCCGGCCGCCTCATGCCCGCAGCGCCGCCCGTGCCGGCGCCTCCGGCCGCAGCGCCTGGTCCAGCGCATGCAGCCGGTCCAGCCAGCCCTCGAGCCGGCGCGGGTCGAGGCGGTCGGCGGCGAAGCGGGCCTGGCGGAACAGCAGATAGCCGCCGCGGTCGCCCTCATCCGCCTGCCACACCAGGCGCAGGAAGGCCGGGGTGACCAGCACCTCCTTGAGGCGGGGGTCGCGCAGCAGGGTGCCGATCGCCTCCAGGGCCGGGCCGTCCGGCAGCGCCTCCGGGTCGTCGCATTTCACGATGGCGCCGTCGGGCCAGCCCGGCGGCGGGTCGATCCGGTGCGGCAGCCCGGCGGAGGGCGAATAGAACTCGACGCCGAGCGGCCGCATCAGCACGTCGAGCGTGCCGCGGGCGCCGGTCGGCCCGTCCAGCCGCATCGCCAGCCACAGCGACGGCAGCTTGCGCGGCGTCAGCGCCTCGACGAAGGGCAGCAGCGTGACGGTCCGGCCGTGATGACGGCCCCGCAGCGTCGGATAGGCCGTGCCGCCGCGGGTGACGGTGCCGTGCTCGAACAGCGGCCGGCAGTCGTCGAGGAAGCGGTCGCGCCGCCTTCGGGCCGCGATCTGGTCGCGCCGCCAGACCAGCCCGAGCGCCAGCAGGCCGAGGGCGACGACGGCAAGGGGGACGACGCCCATCGGCCGTCAATAGCCCTTCGGCCGCGGCCAGGGCATGGTGAACTGGTCGCCGCGGCGGACGAATCTGTAGCGGTGGAAGGCGAACCAGGCCGAGGCGACGATGTAGAACACCAGCATCGCCGCCAACTGCGTGCCGTAGCCGAGGAAGATCGCGACATAGGTCATGGCGCACAGTGCCAGCAGCAGCAGGGCCGGCAGCGGGTGGAACGGGTGGATGTAGCCGCGGGTGATGCTGCCCAGCGGCCACTTCTTCCGGAACAGGATCATGTTGACCGGCATGAAGGTGTAGCCGAGCAGGCCGGAGAGGATCGAGAAGGTGACCACCTGGTCGAGCGGCACGACATAGGCGAAGGCGACCGCGATCGGCACCAGGAACAGGATCGAGCGGTAGGGTGTGCGGTAGCGCGGATGGACCGCGCCGAACCAGGAGGGCAGGTAGCGGTCGCGCCCCATCGAGAACCAGGCGCGCGAGGCGTCGTTGATGCAGCCATTGGCCGAGGCGACGGCGGCGAACAGGGTGCCGACGAACAGCATCACCTCCAGCCAGGCATTGCCGGTCACCATCGCCGCGTCGTAAAGCGGCGTGATCGCCCGGCCGAGATACTCCCAGGGCAAGAGGCCGGTGCAGACATACCAGGTCAGGGTCGCGGCGATCAGCAGCGTGATCATGCCGCTCATCGTGCCGTAGGGCAGGGACCGGGCGGGCGACCGCACCTCCTCCGCCGCCTGGCAGGTGCCTTCGATGCCGAGATAGAACCAGATGCCGAAATGCATCGCCGCCAGCACGCCGAGCCAGCCATAGGGCAGGTCGGTCAGCAGGGCCTTGTGCTGCAGCATGCCGCCGCCGGCCCAGGGGGCGGAGGCGAAGAAGAACACCAGGATCGACAGGAAGGCCACGGCGGTGATGACGAAGTTCACCGTCAGGGTCATGAACACGCCGCGATAGTTCAGCCAGGCCAGGACGGCGACGGTCAGCAGCACGAACGGCTCGCGCTGCAGCACATGGCCGGTCTGCGCGGCCACGCTGGCCAGCAGGTCGCCGACCACCAGAGCGTCGCCCGCCTCCAGCATGGTGTAGGCCATCACCAGGTACAGCCCGACATTGAACGCCATCAGCGGGCCGATGATGTGCTTGGCCTGGGCGTATTGCCCGCCGGCCGCCGCGACGGTCGAGGTGACCTCGGAATCGATCATGGCGACGCAGGTGTACAGGATGCCGATCACCCAGCAGGCGATCAGCGCCCCGACCGCGCCGCCCTTGCCGACGGCGAAGTTCCAGCCCATGAACTCGCCCACCAGCACGATGCCGACGCCCAGCGCCCAGATATGGCCGGGGCCGAGCACGCGCAGCAGGCTGATCTTGCGGGTGTCGGCGGTGGTCTCCGGCATGCTGGCGCTCATTCGATTTCACCTTCGCGGGACGAGGTCAGAAGCTCCTCGTCGTAGTCGCGGTCGACCCGCAGCATGTCGCCCAGCATCCACAGCAGGATCGCGGCCGACACCGCCCAGGCGGCGTATTCCGCCAGCGCCCACAGGCTCATCGCCGGGCCTCCCCCTCATCCTCGCCGAAGCGCTCGGCGATCACTTGACGGTATTCGCGGCCGGAGATGCGGATGATGAAGACGAAATAGGCGACCAGCAGGAACGCGGTCAGGCCGAAGGCCGTCGGGTCGATCGAATAGTCGAAGCGGGTCAGGATCGCCGGCGCCGCGGTCTCCGGCGTCATGCCCAGCGTCTCCCAGGCCTGCTGCATCTGCGGCGTCTGGCCCAGGCTCTGCCAGGTCGGGTCCGCCAGCTCCCGGGTCACGGTGCCGGCGCCGGTCATGCCCAGGAAGGCCGGGGCCCAGAGCGCGCCGAACACCAGCGCCAGGATGACGACGACGTCGATGACCTGGCCGGCCCGGCTCTGCTCAGGCGGTTGGTACGGTCGGCGGGACATGGGCTTCGCTCCCGGAAAAGCGGTCCGGATCCTGTCCGCGGGCCGCGTCGAGATGGCGGAGGTCGAGGCCGTAGATGGCCTCCTTGTCCTCGGCATAGTGCTTGACCAGCGCCCAGATCGAGGCGGTGTTGAGGATCAGCACCGCGCCGCCGGCCACGGCCAGCAGCAGCCGGACCGGGCCGTCGACCAGCGGCCACATGGCGATGAAGACGAACAGCATGGCGGCCCAAAGCAGGACCACGAAGCCGGTGGCGCCGCGCCGGTCGGCACGGAACAGCCCTTCGATCCGAGGATCTGGACTCGGCATGGGACCCTCCCTGTGGCGGACCTCCCCCGGTCCGGCGGTTCGGTTTCCGCTTCTTTATTGTCAGGAAAATGTATTCCCTGTCATGAAATGAAGCGCCGGCGGAGGAACTTTGTCAAGAGGGTCGGGATTCGGGATCCTGCGGCTCCCGGATCATCGGATAGTAGACCGGCGAGTTTCCGACCTGGACCTCGTCCACGACCTTCCATCCCAGGGTCTGGTACAGCCGTGCCGCCCCCGTTGTCGTCGCCTCCAGGTACGAGACCTTTCCGGCACGATCGGGATACTGAAGGGCGTACCGGAACAGCGCGGCTCCCAGCCCTTGCCGCTGGAAATACGGATCGACTGCGATGACGGACGTATAGAAGTGCGGCTCTTTCGGGTGGTATTGATAGAACCGGTCGAACAATCGGCGGACGTCGTCTCGATTTGTCGGCAATGTGGTCTGGACAAGGAAATCGACCAGCTGGCCGTGGTCGCCGTGTTCATCCGGTGTCTGCCACAGGGTCGTCCCCTTGACGCCGTCCGGGAAGTAAGCGCCGCTGCCATGCTTGTAGGGCTCGCCGCAATACTGCCTGACGAAGCCTTCGAAGTGTTCGAGATAGCGTTCCGGCTCGGGATAGATGAACCGCAGGAGCGGGCAGCTGGCGAAGCCGACCTTGAGCGCCGCGTTGCATCGGGCTTCGACAGATGTGGAGACATTCTTGATGACCGGGGTGCCGGTAAACGTGTCCATGGTAAGCTCCGTCAATACATTGGCCAATATCGCGGCGTCGGCCGCTGGTCCTCGCCGCGTGCACGCCAGTTCACATAGTCGTGGTGACTGGCGCGGATCTGGGAAGCCGAGCAGAAACGGTACGCGCCAAAGCACGCCGACCGCACAAGAAACGGTCGATAAACGCTATGCTCGGTGGTCGTCTGCGGGAGACATTCACGACGTCGGGCGCCGTGAGAAGGTTTGAAGCGTCGAGCGCTTCAAGACAGCGCCACCTAAGCGCCAGGCAAGATCCGCTGTCAACAGTTTCTGCGCGGCGTTGGAGCGCATGACATCGGATATAAATATATCCCGAGGATCTGGCAGACATTCGACATGATTTTGCAAGCATTTGCCGGAAATATCGAATCGATCTGAATTTCTTGAAACGAAGTTCAGGAAAAATATTGAGAGATTTTGTAATTCCGCTCGCCATCTTTCTTGTGGAAATCGATTGCCAGATGACGGCGGAAGGTATAAGACTCCGTGCCTATGGTGCTCTTATTCGAAACTCCCGGGAGGCAGACAATATAGCCGAGTGGTCTGAGCATCATCCGGCCACGCTCCTGACTCCAGCCCAGGGCGATGTTGCCGAGCGAGGACCCGGTTGAAGCGGGTCCGTGGCAAGCCGCAGGCGTGACGACCGCCAGGCGCTCCATCTCACGACATCAAGGAAGATTTTCTTAATCCGACCTGAAAGACGTTTCGGATGTCAATCGAAACGGAATGCGGCAGGAGGACATAATGGTTCCATCGCGACGGCTCGGGCAGGCTCTGGTGGTGCCCGCTGTCGGTCTCGGCTGCGTCGGGATGAGTCATCCTGGCGGCAGTCCGGATGAGAAAAAGTCGGCTTCCACCATCGATCGGGCCTTCGAGCTCGGTTGCGCCTTCTTCGATACTGCCGAAGCCTATGGTCCGTTCCTGAACGAGGAGTTCCTGGGCCGATGCCTCAGGGGGCGGCGCGACCGGGCGGTGGTCGCGACCAAGTTCGGGTTCGTCTTCAACGGCGAAAAGCGCTCGGGCGTCGACAGCCGGCCAGTGCAGATCCGGCGCGCGGTCGAAGGGTCGCTCAAGCGCCTGCAGACGGATCGGATCGATCTGTTGTACCAGCATCGGCCCGATCCCGATGTCCCGGTGGAGGATGTCGCCGGAACGGTCGGGCAGCTGATCGCCGAGGGGAAGGTCCTGCATTTCGGCTTGAACGGCACGGATGCGGACATGATCCGCCGCGCCCATGCCGTCCAGCCTTTGACCGCGGTGCAGGCCGACCATTCGCTTTGGCAGCGCAGCGTCGAGGACCGGGTCCTGCCGCTGCTCGGACGCCTCGGAATCGGGTTTGTCCCGACCTCTCCCCTCGGTCACGGCGTCCTGACCGGCACGGCGAGGCGCGCGGGCAGGGTCGAGGGGGCCGAGCCGGGCCGTGACTCCACGGCAGACGAACTCCTCCAGAATACGCAGCTCGTCGGTGCGGTCCGGGAGATTGCCGAGGCGAGAAACATCGCTCCCTCGCAGATTGCCCTGGCCTGGCTGCTGGCCTTGGATGCGGGCATCGTCCCGGTTGCCGGCACGCGGTGGCGTCGCTTCCTGGACAGCAATGCCGCCGCCGCCTCGATCACCCTGACGCCCCAGGACATGGCGCTGCTGAGCGGTCCCGCGCCGTCTTCCGAAGGCGGGCGGCCGAAGCATGGTGTCCATGAGCTTGCGATGGCAGCGCTATAGATTCCAACGAGCATTCCAGCGCCATGCGGTCAATGTCTCCGCGTTGGCAACCTCCTCTCACAGCTGAACATCTCCGGATGGTCGAGACCATGGAGTTCGCCCATGAATAGATCTGCCGTTAGACATGTAGCGGCCTCCGACAGAGCCAGGGTCACTGCTCTGATGACCCTGGCTTTCGTCAGAGACCCGCTTCTTCGCTGGATTTACGCGGAGCCGGATCGATACCTCCGGTATTTTGACGGATTTCTCGAGGCGTATTGCGGTGACGTATTCGCCAGTCGCAGCGGCGCGTGCTATGCCGACGTCGGAAGTGGAGCGGTGCTGTGGATATCTCCTGCTCAGGCGCGGAGCGGCGATCACCTCACGTCCTTCCTGCAGAGAACGGCGACCGAATCGCGGCGCGATGAAGTCATCCGACTATTCGATCGGTTTGGTGAATGCCACCCGCACACTCCACATTATTACGTCACATTGTTGGGCAGGGATCCGCGCTCCCTGGACAAGGGAGTTGGTTCGGAACTGATGGAGGTTGTTTCCGAGCAGTGCGATCGCGAGCGGGTGTTCGCATATGGGGAAGCCACCACAGCTGCGCATGTCAGATTCTATCGTCGACTTGGATATGAGCTTGTCGATGTCGTACAGTTCGGAACGTCGCCGAAATTCTTTCCGTTGATCCGCGCTCCTCGCTGAATCGGCACGCGCCGGCTCCTCAGCCGGGCCGGCGCCAGCGCAACGACAGGCAGGTGAGGCCGGCGTCGAGCTTGCCGATCTCCGACACCGCCAGCGGCACGATGCGGTAGCCGAGGCGGTCGAGCAGCTCCGCCGTCCGCGGGAATCCGGCGCCGATCAGCACGACGCCGTTGATCCGCAGGGCGTTGGCAGCCGCTTCCTCCTCCGGCGGCACCCGGACCACGCGCATTCCGGGAAAGAATCCGGCCAGGCGATCCGGCGCGAGAATGGTGTCGCCGTCGAGGAGCGAGCACAGCGTCTTGAAATGCAGTGCGCCGGACGGTGGGGCCACGATTTCGGCCTTGCGCCCGAGTTCGGCCAGGAGCCTGGCCAGCTCTGCGGCGCCACGGTCGTCGGTGCGGCCGGACAGGCCGATCATCACCGCGCGCGGCGTCACCAGCACGTCGCCGCCTTCGGCGAAGCCGTCCTCCATCGCCAGCACCCGGTCGAACCGGCGCTGCAGCTCGGGCGCGAGCTCGGCCGCCTCGCCCCGTCGTGACGGCGCGCCGGGCCGCAGCAGGATCGCGGCCTCGGGAAAGGTCAGCGCCGGGTCCTCCATGAACACGGAATCCGGGAAGCCGGCCAGCGGCGGCAGCACGTCGACGGCCACGCCGGCCGCTTCCAGGGCGCGGATATAGGCCGCGTGCTCGGCCCGAAATCGGTCGACGTCCGGAGCGCCACGGTCGACCCTCCGCAGCCCGCTGGCGGCGGAGTCGGCAGGTTCGCGCACCAATGCACGATCGAACCGGAACACATCTGCCATGGGTTTCCTCCCAATCTTCAGCTGAATACTTTGCGGCGTCGAAGACTGCCCATCGGCAAGACGAGCCACTTGCGAGCTACAGCGGAGCGCCGCTGCCGGCCCCGAAATGCCCTCGATGGTGATTTTGAGCGGTCGTTCGCAGCGTCTGGCGCCGCGAGACGATTCGAGGCGTCCGGCGCCTCGAGAAGCCATAGCGTAAGCGGCAACGGCCGTCGCTTGTCAACACCTCTGGCCATTTTCAGGGCGGTCCAACCGAGATGATGTCGCCTGGGATCGCTTCGCTTCGCTATTGAACAATATAGGCGATATTTTTGCGAAATATTTCGTCAATGAAATGCGCAAGGTGATATCTATATTCCCATAGAATATTTTCGTATAATTCTGATTATCTCAGTTTTCATTTGAGTCTCCGATCTGAGTCGGCATATGGTGGTAATGCAGCCTGGTCTTGACGTATCGGCCTTCAGGCCGGTGGGCGTGCAGCATCTGCGGACGTATTGCGCTCCAGAAGCCGATCTCCGCCTCTGATGATCATCAGTGGGGAAGGAGATAGCCGTGCAAGATGGCGTGATGTCCGCGATCGAACTCAGTCTCACCCAGCCGCTCGGAGAGCGGACGTTTCCGACATGGCATTTCGCCATGCTGAACGATGCGATGCGCAACGGCATCATGGAGGCAGCGATCAAGAGCGCGGGGATTGCCGGGCGGACCGTGTTCGAGATCGGAACGGGAGCCGGCCTGACGGCGATCATGCTCGCCCGGTGCGGCGCGGATCGCGTCATCACCTGCGAGATGAACGCCCAGCTGTTCGAGATCGCGACCGAGATCGTCCGCTCCAGCCCCTATGAGCAGCAGATCACCATCATCAACAAGCCGTCATGCGACGCGATCAACGACGGCGACATTCCCTTCGGCCCGGACTTCATTTTCACCGAAACCATCGATTGCGGCGTCGTCGACGAAGGTTTCTACAATATTTCTCATGACATCCAGCGAATCTCATCACCTGAAACGCAAATTCTGCCGCAAAACATTCAGCAATTCGGCTTTCTGATCGACAGCGAGCAGATTTCCGGCCTGAATTCGGTGGGGCTCGTGAACGGCATCGATGTCAGCCCGCTCAATCGCTACAGCACCAGATACTACTTCCCGGTCCGGGCTCCTCTGTACCAGTACAAGACGCTCTCCGCGACCACCCACCTGCGGCAGTACATCTACAGGCACACGATGCCGGTGCAGAGTCACAGCAACTTCTATGTGCATTCCGAGGGCTGGTGCCACGGCATGCTGTCCTACTTCTGCGCGCATTTCGGCCATCACGTCATCAGCAACGACGTGGCCGCGTCGAGCCATTGGCACCAGGCCTTTCACCCGCTCAAGCACCCGGTCAAGCTGATCGCCGGCGAGACCTATCGGGCGGCGTTCTCTCCGTTCGGGCATCTGATGCTGGACCACGCACCATCATGACCGAACGAAGCAGCCCGCCGCCTCCGCCAACCCGCCGGAACGGCGCGATCAGAACAGGCTGGCCTCCTTGAGATAGGCCGTGGCGACGGCCTCGATCGTCTTCTTCTGCACGTCGACCTCGCCGTTGAGGCGCTGCATCGTCGCGTCGTCCAGCCGGGTGGCCAGGGTTTCGAGCAGGGGCTTGAGGTCGGGATGGGCGTCGAGCACGTCCTGCCGCACCACCGGCACCAGCGCGTAGTTGGGGAAGAAGCCCTTGTCGTCCTTCAGCAAAGTCAGGTCCATCGCGGCGATGCGGCCGTCGGTCGCCGCCACCACCGAGACGTCGACATCGCCATTGGCCAGGGCCGGGAACACCAGGCCGATCTCCATCGGCCGGACATTGGCGCGGCCGGCCTTGAAGTCATAGGCCTTCTGCAGGCCCAAGAGGCCGTCCTCGCGCTTCGGGAACTCGGCCGTCGTCGCCATCACCGGGTCCTTGCCGTCCTTGTAGGCGGCGGCCAGGTCGGACAGCGTCGCCATGCCGTCGGTCTTGGGGTTGCCCTTGCGCACGGCCAGGGCATAGGTGTTGTTGGCCTTGGACGGCGCCAGCCACACCAGCCCCTTGGCGCCGTCCAGCGCCTTCACGCGGGCGTAGGTCTCGTCCGGCGTCAGCTTGTCGGTGACCTTGTTGAAGGTGACCAGCGAGGTGCCGGTGTATTCCCAGTACAGGTCGACCTCGCCGCTTTCCAGGGCGGCACGGACGATGTTGGTGCCCATGCCGTCCTTCTTCTCGACCGTGTAGCCCTTGCTTTCCAGCAGCTGCTTGGTCATCTCGGCCAGCAGGAACTGCTCGGTGAAGTCCTTGCCGCCCACGGTCAGCTCGGCTGCGCCGGCCGCGCCGCCGAAGGCGAGGAGCGCGATCGCCGACAGGATCGCGCGCTGCAACGTCGTCTTGATCATCGTCTTGCTCCCTGTTTGGTGCTTCACCGCAGCGGATTGATCCCGCGCGGCACGAGGTGGAGCTGCAGCCGCCCGACCACGAAGTCGGTCAGCACGGCCAGCAGCGCCGTCGGGATGGCGCCGGCCAGCATCATCGGCAGCTCGTTCAGGGCGATGCCGGTGAAGATCAGCTCGCCCAGGCCGCCGGCGCCGATCAGGAAGGCCAGCGGCGCGGTGCCGACGCAGATCGACAGGGCGGTGCGGACGCCGCCGAAGATGACGAACAGCGCATTCGGAAGCTCGACCCGCCAGAACACCTGGGCGGGGGTCATGCCCATGCCCCGCGCCGCCTCGATCAGCGGCGTCGGCACGTTGCGCAGCCCGGCATAGGTGTTGCGGACGATCGGCAGCAGCGTCGCCGCCCACAGGCCGAACACCGACGGCGCCGTGCCGATGCCCAGCACCGTCATGCACAGCGCCAGCACCGCCAGCGTCGGGATCGTGGTGCCGAGGTTGAACACCTGCAGGATCAGCTCGGCCGACTGGCGAAAGGCGGGGCGGGACAGCACGGCACCAGCCGGCACGCCGGTCAGGATGGCGAGGCCGCCGGCCCAGGCCACCAGCTCGATATGCTGGATGCCGAGGAAGACGATGTCCTCCTGGTAGGACAGGATCTCGGCCGGCATGTCGCTGGACAGCGACCACAGCACGGCGGCCGCGGCCAGCACCAGCCACAGCAGCGCCGCGATGCCCGGCACCGGCAAGGGCCGACCCCCAGCAAGCGGCGCCGTTCGTCCGGTCCAGGCCTTGCCGACATCGCTCATGCCGACGCCCCCCGCGCCGACAGGCCGCGGATGATGCCGGCATAGGTCAGGGCGCCCTGGATCCGGCCCTCGGCATCGACGCAGGGCAGCAGCGGCATGTCATGCGCGAACATCAGCGCCACGGCGCTGCGCAGGTCGGCGGTCAGCGGGATGGTGGCGCGGATCGGCTCGGCGCAGTCGCCGCAGGTGCCGCCGCGCACGGCCCCGGCCCGGCTGCCGGAGACCATGGCGTCGGGCTGGCCGTCGGCATCCACCACCAGCACGGCGGGGCAGCCGCTGGCCTGCATCAGCTCGCGCGCCCGGCCGACCGGGTCGTCGGGCCGGACCGTGCCGGGCCGGCCCAGCGGCACGTCGGCGATGCGCACCAGCCGCAGCCGCTTCAGCGTGCGGTCGGTGCCGAGGAAGGTCTCGATGAACGGGGTGGCGGGGTTGGCCAGCAGCTGGTCGGGCGTCGCGAACTGCTCCAGCCGCCCGGCACGGAAGATGGCGACCCGGTCGGCCATCTTCACCGCCTCGTCCAGGTCGTGCGAGACGAAGATCACGGTCTTCCGCAGCGCCGCCTGCATGCGCAGGAACTCGTCCTGGATCGCCTCGCGGTTGATCGGGTCGATGGCGCCGAAGGGCTCGTCCATCAGCAGCACCGGCGGGTCGGCCGCCAAGGCGCGGATCACGCCGACGCGCTGCTGCTGGCCCCCCGACAGCTCCTTCGGGTAGCGGTCCATGAACACCGCCGGCTCCATCGCCACCAGCTCCAGCAGCTCGGCGGCGCGGGCGCGGGATTTCTTGCGGTCCCAGCCCAGCAGGTCGGGCACGACGCAGATGTTCTCGGCCACGGTCTTGTTCGGGAACAGCCCGATCTGCTGGATGACGTAGCCGATCGACCGGCGCAGTTGGATCGGGTCGACCGCGCGGGTGTCGCGGCCGTCGATGAACACGGTGCCGCCGGTCGGCTCGATCAGGCGGTTGATCATCCGCATGGTCGTGGTCTTGCCGCAGCCCGACGGGCCGAGCAGGACGCAGATCTCGCCGGCCGGCAGCTCGAAGCTGACCTCGTCGACCGCGACCACCGGGCCGGACGGGGTCTCGAACACCTTGGTCAGGCGGTCCAGCCGGATCATGCGACGGCTCCCCGGGCCAGCCCCTTCGAGGTCAGCCGCCGCTGCGCCAGCGCCAGCAGCAAATCGACCGCAATCGCCAGCAGCGACACCGCGACCGCGCCGGTGATCAGCTGCCGCGGGTCCGACTGGCTGATGCCGCGGGCGATGAAGGTGCCCAGGCCGCCGGCGCCGATATAGGCGGCGATCGCCGTGACCCCGATATTCATCACCGCGGCGGTGCGGATGCCGGCCATGATCACCGGGATCGCCAGCGGGATCTCGACCTGGCGCAGCCGCTGCGCCGCGCTCATGCCCATGCCGATGCCGGCCTCGCGCAGCGCCGGGTCGACATCGACGATGGCGGTGTAGGTGTTGCGGATGATCGGCAGCTGCGAATACAGGATGATCGCGATCACGGCCGGGACGGTGCCGATGCCGTGGCCGATCGGCGACAGCAGCGGGATCATCAGCCCGAACAGCGCCACCGACGGCACGGTGATCATCATCGAGGCGAGGTAGAGGACGACGTCGGCGGCCCGCTTCGACTGGGTGATGGTGATGCCGATCGGCACGGCGGTGACGATCGCGATCGACACCGCGACGGCGACGATCGACACATGCTCCAGCGCCCGCGCCGCGATCACGTCCAGGTTGTCATAGGCAAAGGTGAGCGTGTCCATCAGGCCGCGTTCCCGTGATTGCCCCGCCGTCAAAGGTCGAGATAGAGCCTCGCCGCGTTGTCGTAGGTGAAGCGCAGCGGCACCGATCCCTGCACCCGCCAGGCCTCGACCGTCTCGCCGGCCATCAGCCGGCAGGCGCCTTCGGTGTCGACCACGGCGCCGCCATAGAGGCGATTGGCCAGGTTGAGGATGGCGGTCTGGTGCATCGCCGCGCTCCCGCTGCCGCAGGCGTCTTTCACCAGGGCGACGCGGAAGCCGAGATCGACCGCATCCTTCACGGTCTGGGCGATGCAGGCCTCGGTCCACACCCCGGCGACGAACAGCCATTCGGTGCCCAGCGCCGCCAGCCGGCCGGCCAGCCCGCCGCCGGCGAAGGCGCTGGCATCGGCCTTCACCAGCACGGGCTCGCTGTCGGTCGGGCCGACCTCGGCGCAGATCTCCGACATCGGGTCGTTGGCGTCGCTGAAGGCCGAACTGCCGTCGGCCATCACCGGATGGAACGGCTTCGCCCGCTGCGCCGCCAGGTCGACGACATAGGCCGAGTGCAGCACCGGGATGCCGGCGGTCCGCGCCGCCCGCTGCAGCCGCTGGACATTGCCGATCACCGTGTCGAAGCCCTCGACCAGATAGCGGCGGTCGCGGCGGTGCTCCTCCTGCAGGTCGACGAACAGCGCCGCCGCCCGGTCAGGCTCGATGGTCAGAGCCGTCCGCATCACAGCTCCCCGTCCAGGAAGTCGTCCTCGTAGGGGAAACGCGACAGCACCTCCGTGCCGGTCTCGGTGATCAGGATCTCGTCCTCCAGCTTGACGCCCTCGCGCCCGCCCTTCTCGCCGACATAGCTCTCGACGCTGACCACCATGCCGGGCAGCAGATGGCCCTCGCGGCCATAGGTCGCGTAGTCCATGGCATGGGCGATGAACGGCGTCTCACCATGCATGCCGACGCCGTGCATGACCGAGGTGTAGCGCTGCTCGACGAAGCGGTCGGGGATTGTCCAGGCCTTCTCCGCCACCTCGCGGAAGGCCATGCCCGGCCTGACGATGCCGATATTGTGCCGGATCTGGTCATGCGCCATCCGGTACAGCATCTTCTGGTAGCCGGTCGGCCGGCCCGGCCCGCAGCGGAAGGTGCGCGAGAAGTCGGAATAGTAGCCGTAGCAGCCGATCGTGTCGGTATCGAGCGCCACCAGCTCGCCCGGCCGGACCTTGCGGCCGCCGGCCTCGCTGAACCAGGGGTTGGTGCGCTGGCCGGAGGTCAGGAGGCGGGTCTCGATGAACTCGCCGCCCTGGCGGATCACCTCGTGATACATGATGGCGAACAGCTCGTTCTCGGAGATGCCGGGCCTGATCGCCTCGCGCACCGCCGCCACCGCCGCCTCGGCCCCGGCCATCGAGGCCTGCAGGCATTTGATCTCCTCCACCGTCTTCACCGCGCGCACGGCCAGGATCTCGCCCTGGCAGTCGGTGACGGTGCAGCCGCGCTTCTCCAGCGCCAGCGCATGCAGGTGGTTGCAGCGGTCGAGGCCGATCTTCATCGACCCGCCGCCATGGGCGCGCAGCAGCTCGGCGATCTCGTCGGCAAAGGCGCCGGCGGCCTCGCCGTCGCGGTTCGACACCGAGGACCAGACCAGCTTGGACGGCCGCGCCTCGTCGACCGTGTCGAGCACGGTCGAGACATGATAGCTCTGCGGATATTCGAACAGCACGATCGGCCCTGCGGCGGGCACGAAGAAGTAGCGGGTCGAGTTGCGCAGGAAGTAGCCGAACATGTTGCGCGACCCGGTGGCGTAGCGTTGGTTGTACGGGTCGAACAGCACCACGGCGCCGTAGCCGGCCTCGGCCATCCAGCGGCGCAGCCGGGCCAGCCGGCCCTGGCGCAGCGCATGGACGTCGACGAAGGACGGCTCGGTGTCCGACAGCCACATGCCGACGGATTCATCTGCGGTCGCCGGATGGCGCATCCGCTCGGCGAAATCGACGTCCTCGACGCTGTCGGGGTTGAACACCACGATACTCATGCGCGTCTCCCTGTTGGCCCCAGGATGCGACGCCCGACAGGCACGGTTCGTGCGGATATCCGCAAGAAGTGTGCGGGATTCCGCAAACAGCGATGACGGCGCCGGGAGTGGCTAAAGCCGGCGGGCGGCGCGGGGCGAGACGCCCTCCTGCTCCCGGAACGCCCGGGCGAAGCTCGACATGTCGGAAAAGCCGCAGGCCAAAGCGACGTCGCGCACCGGCAGGGTGGAATGGGCCAGCAGGTCCGCCGCCCGGCGCAGCCGCAGCCGGCGGTAATAGGCGCCGGGGGAGGTGCCGGCGGCCGCGCGGAAGGCGCGCTCCAGCCGGTCGGCCGAGACGCCGAGCCGGCCGGCCAGCCCGGTCATGCGCAGCCGGTCCTCCACCGCCTCCTCCATGATCGCGATCGCCGACAGCACCAGCTCGTCCTGGATGCCGGTGCGCAGCCGCAGCGGCATCAGCTTGCGGTCGACGCTGGAGCGCAGCGGGCTGTGCACGAACCATTCGGCAACGCCCGCCGCCAGCTCGGCCCCGCAATCCGCGCCGATGATGTCGAGCATCATGTCCAGGCTGCCGACCCCGCCGGCCGAGGTGAAGCGCTTGCGGTCGATGACGTAGAGGTCGCGGCGCAGCTCGATCTCCGGGAAGGCCTCGGTGAAGGCCGGCTGGCTGGTCCAGTGCAGGGTGCAGGCATGGCCGTCCAGCAGGCCGGCCCGGGCCAGGAAGAAGGCGGCGTCGGCGACCGCGCCGATCCAGGCCCCGGCCCGCAGGTTGCGGCGGATCCAGGCGACCGCGTGCTCGGCCACCACATGGTCGGCATCGCCACCCGAGCACGCCACGATGCGGTCGACCAGCGGCGCCTCGCGCGCCCCCAGCACCGGCTCGATGGCGAAGCCGTTCGACGCCCGCACCTTGCCGCCGGACAGGCCGACGGCGATCCAGCGATAGCATTCGCGCCGGGCCAGGATGTTGGCGGCGCGCAGCGGCTCGATCACCGAGCTGAAGGCCATGGTCGGGAAGCCGGGGAAGACCAGGACGGCGAAGGTGATCGGTGCCGCCATCCCGTGTTGTGCGCGTCCGCGGGGTGGCTGAATCACGTTGCGTCCCCGGCGCTGGTCGTTGCATCCCTGTCAGTGTTCCGCCCGGCGACGGCGCGGTCAACGTCCCCAGTCCGGATTGCCTCGCATGAGCGTGTCATGGGCCACATCGAGTCCCGCGGAGCTGCGGGCGCACCACGCCCGCGATGCCGAGGAGCGGGCCGGGCCGCTGCCTGAGGACGTGTCCGAATCGGTGGTGGAGGCGGTGGGCGCCTTCCGCGGCGGCCTGCTGTTCACGCCGCCGGATCCCGCGCCGGACGTCGCGATCCTGTATTTTCACGGTGGCGGCTTCGTGGCCGGAAGTCCGGCGACCCATCGCGGCGTCACCGCCTGGCTGGCGAAGCTCACGGGGATGCGCGTGCTGTCGGCGCGCTATCGCCTGGCGCCGGAGCATCCGTTCCCGGCCCAGCGCGACGACGCCGTCGCGGCCTGCGCGGCCCTCGCCGCGATGGGCGGGGACAGGCTGATCCTGGCCGGCGACAGCGCCGGGGCCTGCGTCGCGCTGTGGGGCCTGCGCGGGCTCGATCCCGAAACGCGGGCTCGGGTCGCCGGGCTGGCCCTGCTGTATGGCGGCTTCGGCGGCATCGCGGGCGGCAGCATCGCCCGTCACGGCACGGCGGAGAACGGGCTCGACTCGGAGACACTGTCGGTCATGTACCGGCGGCTCGGGCCGGCCGCGCAGGACGCCTGGCCGCTGGACTTCGCCGGCGAGGTGGCCGCGCCGGCCTATGTCCTGGCGGCGGAGCTGGACGCGGTGTTCGACGATTCCGCCCTGCTGTTCCAGCGCCTCGGCTCCCGCGCCGACAGCCGGTTCACCGTCGCCGCCGGCCAGGACCACGGCTTCCTCAAGGCGGCGGGCCGCGATCCCTCGGCGCTGCGCGAGATCCAGGCTGTCGCCGGCTGGGTGAAAGACCGCGTCGGCGCTGCCGGAGCAGCTTCCGGCATGAACCTCATATGAATTTATTCGCTTTGTGACGATAGGCCTTGCGAAGGCGGCAGGAATATGTCGCCTTGAACCGGCATATAGGAAGTGATTCGCGGCGGGACTCCGGGTCCCAGGCTCCAGCCAGCCGGATTGGTTTTGCGGCGCTGGAGAGATCGTTTCGTGCGGACGGGCGTCGGGGGCTGCGGCTGATCGCGGTGCCTTGCGCATGCTGGGGCCTGAGGGCAGCTCCGGAACAGGGGTGCAGCTCAGGTCCCGATCGACAGATAACGGGAGGGGGACCCGGTGAACCATCGACTCATGGCCGTCCTGCTGGCGGCGCTGCTTCTGTTCATGCCTGGGCTCGGCCAGGCGCAGCTGAGCTGGAAGCCGGGCAACCCCGGCGGCGGCGGCGCGTTCAACTCGCCGGTGGTGACCAGCGAAGGCTACTGGGCCGTCGGCTCGGATCTCGGCGGCGTCTATCTCAGCATGGATGCCGGCGCCACCTGGACTGCGGTGGGATCGGCCCAGGGGCTGACCGTCACCCATATCGCATCGCTGGCGGCCCACCCCTCGGGCAAGCTGCTGGTCGGCACCGATGGCGGGCTGTTCGTCGGCAACAGCAACGGCACCGGCTTCAGCCGGAAATACGCCACCGGCTACATCGCAGCCATCGCCGTGTCGGCCGATCCGAACATCGTCTACGCCGCGGTGCATCCGCAGTGGGACAGCCTCAGCCCCTACATCATCCGCTCCAACGATGCCGGCCAGACCTGGGCCGCGACCGGGTCCAACCTGCCGACCAATCTGCGCATCACCGGGCTGCGCACCCATCCGGTGGATCCGGACGGCGTCTGGGCGGTCAGCGGCCGGGGACGCTTCCCGGACACCCCGGAAAGCTCGGTCGTCTACCAGGCCCATTTCTCCACCGACGGCGGCGCGACCTTCGCCCGGATGGATCCGCAGCAGGGCAAGCTGGTCGACATCGCCTACGGCCTCGACCCGTCGAACCTGAACCTGATGTATGCGACGGTGGCCGCCACCGGCAATGCGCCGCGGGTCTACAAGTCGGTCGAGACCGGCTTCTCCTGGACGCTCCTCTCCTCCGGCACCCAGGCGCCGTCGGGCATCATCCTGGCCGACAGCACCAATGCCAGCCATGTCCGGATCGTCGGCCTCGACGACCAGGCCCTGCGCCCGGCCGGGACCTATGGCAGCTTCCTGTGGGAGAGCAGCAATGCCGGAACGAGCTGGACCAAGTACACCCTCGGCGTCAACGGCGGCTGGTCCCAGGCCGATGAGGACTGGGGCATGGGCTACAGCTACCAGGGGCTCGGCCAGACCATCGGCGCCAAGCCGTCCAGCCCGAACACCGTGCTGTGGACCAACAACCAGTTCCTCTACTCCAGCAGCAATGGCGGCAAGACCTGGGCCGACGGCGTCTCCACCGCGGTCAGCGGCAAGTGGCGCTCGCGCGGCATCGACAACGTCGTGCCGATCGTGGTCGAGCAGAGCGCGGCGGACGCCAATGTGGTCTATGCCGGCTACATGGATCTGGGCCTGTGGCGCTCGGACGACGGCGGCCTCGGCTGGACCAGCCTGAACACCACGGCCTACACCGGCGGCTGGGCGGGCAAGGGCGGCAACAGCCTGAGCGTGGCCGCCGATCCGGGCCGCGCCAATGTGGTCTGGGCCCAGCTGGGCGGCAACATGGAGAATTGCGGCACGCCCTGCGCCGAGCCGCTGTACCTGCTGAAGAGCACGGACAAGGGCGCGACCTGGCAGAACATCACCCAGGGCCTGCCCAACCCGATCCGGCGCCTGGAAGGGCTGACCGTGGCGCCCGACAGCACCGTCACCTACCGCTGGGTCTACGCCGCCGTGAACGGCGACGTGTATCTCAGCGAGGATGACGGCATGTCGTGGGCGAAGGTGCTGGACTGCCCGAACGACGACTGCTTCCGGGTCTATTACACCGACACCAACGGCGTGCTGGCCCTGTCGGCCGGCGCGGTCTACCGCTCCTGGCAGGGCGGCAGCGCCGGCACCTGGAGCGCGCTGACCCTGCCCGCCGCCATGACCAGCGGCTGGACCCCGGGGCAGCACTGGCTGCACGACGTCTGGACCTATAGCGGGCCGATGGATCTGGCCAATCGCGGCGGCAACATCTGGATCGCGGTCAAGGGCACCGGCAAGGGCCTGTACCGGTCGGCCGATTACGGCCAGAGCTGGACCCGCGTCCGGGCCGACGACCAGGGCCGGACCGTGACGGTCAATGCCGGCACCGGCCGCGTCTATTTCGGCAGCTCCAGCGCGGTCCATGCCGGCGGCTATTCCACCACCAGCCAGGGCGTGGTCACCAGCGCCGACGGCGCCACCGGCTGGACCGCGCAGAACCAGGGCCTGGCGTTTCCGTTCGCGCTCTACGCCAGGGTCGCGGCCAACGGTGCGCTGTGGCTGGTCTCGCCCGGGCAGGGCGTGATGAAGTGGCGGTGACGCCATGCGCCCCCGCCTGCTTCAGGGTCTGCTCCTGCTGCTGGGACTGCTCGGCGCGCTGAGCGCCGGCAGCGCCCGCGCCGCCGACCCGCTGGTGATCTACGGCGATGCGCTGCAGGCCGGCTGGCAGGACTGGAGCTGGTCGTCCGGCCAGAGCCTGACCTACAGCGCCACGGTGCATGGCGGCACCCGCTCGATCCGGCTGGTGCAGGGCGGCTGGGGCGGCCTGTACCTGCACACCGCCGCGCTCGACACCACCGGCTATGGCGCCTTCACCTTCTGGGCGCATGGCGGGACGGCCGGCGGCCAGCAACTGCAGCTGCAGGCCCGCGACACCGCCGGCAACCCGCTGGTCAGCGTGCCGCTGGCGCCGCTGCTGGCCAACCAGTGGCGGCAATACTCGGTCGACCTGTCGGCGCTCGACGCGCAGGACCGGCAGGTCACCGGCTTCGTCATCCAGAACGCCACCGCCGCCACCCTGCCGGCCTATGTCGTCGACGACATCGGGCTCAGCGTCGCCCCGACGCGGCAGGTGCTCTACGACGACCAGTTCCGCAACGGCTGGACGCCGGGCAGCGGCTGGAACATCAGCAGCAACACCGCCGTCACCAGCCCGGTGCATGCCGGCACCAGGTCGATCGGGATCACGCCGACCGGGCCCTGGGGCCAGTTCTATTTCGACAAGGAGGGGTTCAGCACCGCCGGCTTCGACACGCTCGAGCTGTGGGCCCATGGCGGCACCGCGGGCGGCCAGGTGGTGTCGGTCGACGCCTTCCGCGCCGGGACCTTCCTGGGCACGTCGGTGCTGGCGCCGATGACCGCGGGGCAATGGACCAAATTCGAGGTGCCGCTGGCCGATCTCGGCATCGCCAATACCACGGTCGACACCCTGGCGATCAAACACTATTCGGACCAGGCCGGCCCCCGCTTCTATCTCGACGACCTGGCCATGACCGGGCCTGGCACGGGCCCGTCCGACGTGGCGATGAGCGGCCTGCATGTGCAGGGCAACACGCTGCTCAACGGCGACGGCCAGGCGCTGTTCATCCACGGCGTCAACCGCGGCACCACCGGCTTCGAATGCGTGCAGGGCTACGACGCCACGCCGCGCGACCAGGCTTTCGTCGACGCGGTCAAATCCTGGAACGCCAACGCCGTGCGGGTGCCGCTGAACGAGCAATGCTGGCTCGGCATCAACACCACCGGCGCCAACGCCCCCTTTATGGGCGCGCCGTATCGGCAGGCCATCATCGACTACGTCAACCTGATGACCGCGAACAACCTGGCCGTCATCGTCGACCTGCACTACGCGATGCCGGGCACGCTGTCGACCATCGGCCTGAACTTCCAGCCGATGCCGAACGCGGACCATTCGGTCACCTTCTGGACCAGCGTCGCCAACGCGTTCAAGACCAACAGCGCGGTGATCTTCGACCTCTACAACGAGCCCTATCTGCTGAACGACCCGCCCGCGGCCCAGGCCTGGACCTGCTGGCGCGACGGCGGCAGCGCCTGCTCGGTGAAGGTCGCGGAGGGCTATGTCGAGACCGGCACGGCCTACACCGCGGTCGGCATGCAGACCCTGGTGAACACGGTGCGCGCCACCGGGGCGGAGAACGTGCTGATGGTCGGCGGGCTCGGCCTCGCCGGCGACCTCAGCCACTGGCTGGCCTACAGGCCGACCGACCCGGAGAACGCCATCGTCGCCTCCTGGCACCAGTACAACTTCGCGACCTGCACCAGCGAGCAGTGCTGGGAGGACGAGGTCGGGCCGGTGATGGACCAGGTGCCGCTGATCGTCGGCGAGTTCGGCATGGCCGATCACTTCGGCGCCAGCTGCGACACGAACTACCTGGACCGGCTGTGGGCCTTCGTCGAGAGCAAGCAGCAGGGCTACATGGCCTGGAACTTCAACACCTGGCCGGGCACTTGCGGCACCAGCGACTTCAACATCGGCCTGATCACCGACGAAGCCGGCACCCCTTCGGATTACGGGTCCCAGTACCGCAACCACCTGAGCGGGCTGACGAGCGCCTACCCGGATTGACGTAGCCCTACCAGCGCAGCCAGCGCCGGCCCGCCAGGGTGCCGATCAGCACCACGATGCCGGTCGCCAGCGTGTACCAGGTGGCGACGAAGAACGGGCTGTCGTCCGGGCAATGCGCGGCATAGAAGGTGGCGGCGATGCCGCTGGCCACCAGCCCGGCCACCGCGCCGGCCAGCCCCGGCCGTCGCGGCGCGCCCTGGCGCAGCGCCCACAGCATCAGGGCCAGCGGGCCCAGCGCCATCAGCGGGATCAGGGTCAGGCACCAGGGCGCGTTGGTGCCGATCCACCGCGTGCCCCAGCTCGACATCGGCATCGCCATCATCTCCAGCGCGACCGAGACGATGAGCAGGACCGGCGCGGCCAGCAGCGCCCAGCGCCAGGCGCCCAGCGGCACGCCCGGCCGCGCCAGATGCAGGATCAGCCCGGTGGCGGTGACGGCGAGGGCCAGGGTGACGACGAATTTGAACAAATAGCGGATGGTCTCGACCGCCTGCATCACATCCGGCCGCACGCCGATGCCGGCGAAGAAGATCACCCCGGCCACGACCGCGCCGCCGGCCATGGCGGCCGCCACCGCGCGGCCGAGCGGCCAGCGGACGGGCGCGTCCTGCGCCAAGGCGGTGATGAGGTCGTCGGTCTTCACTCCGGGTCACTCCGATACAAGGCGGCCAAGGCTTTCAGCGCGCGGTGCAGCGCCACGCGCACGGCGCCTTCGGTCATGCTCAGCCGCGTTGCGGTCTCGCGCACGCTGCCGCCCTCGACCGAGATCGACCGCACGATGTCGCGCTGCTGGTCCTTCAGCTGCGACAGCAGGCGCTCGACGTCGCGCTGCTGCAGCCCGTCCGGCGGCGAATCCGCCTCCAGCGTGTCGATCACATCCTCGATCGGCACGTCGACATGCCGCCCACGCCGGCGCAGCGCATCGATCATCTTGTTGCGCACGATCACCGAGATCCAGGGGCCGATCGGCCGCGACTGGTCCCAGGATCCGCGCTTCAGATGGATCGCCAGCAGCACCTCCTGCACCACGTCCTCGGCATCGCTGGCCGAGGCGCCGAACAGGGGGCCGCGCCGCCGGGCCATGGCGCGCAGATGCGGCGTCACCGCCTGCAGGAACAGGCGATAGGCACCGGCGTCGCCCGAGATCGCGGCCCGCATCCATGTCGCCCACTGGTCCTCCCGCAACGGATCGTTCACGCGTCATCACCTCATACGGCTGCGGTTCCGGATTCGTTACAGAGGGCCGGGCGGTTCTGCGGACGGCGTCAGAAAAATTTTCCCAGGCCGTGTAATACCAGCCGCCCGACCGCCGAAGAAGTCGTCACAAGCCCATTGCGGCGTGCCTTTTCTGCGGAACATCCGATGGATCGTCTCCTGCTTCTCTTCCCCCCGAGGGCCGCTGATCCGGCGCCGCATCTTGCCGGCCCGGCCGACCCTTCTGCATTGCGGTCGAGGGTCGCAACCCCGGACGGCTGAGCCTCCGGCAGACATCGACCATCCCTCCGAACCGAACTGCCGCCGCGTCGCCCGATCGACGCCACGGTCGAGCCTTGCCCAAAGGACCCCGACATGCCGTTGGACGCCTTCGACCTTTCGACCAGCTCCGCCAGCGCCGACGCCGCCACCGCCTTCGAGGAGGCGGTGCGCGGCCTCGCGGCCCACCGGCCCTCGACCGGCATCGCCCTCGGCCGGGCGCTGGCCGCCGATCCGGATCATGTTCCGGCCCTGGCGCTGAAGGGCTTCGCCAACCTGATCCTGGCCCGCGAGGAGCTGGCCGCCCCGGCGCGGCAGGCGCTGGCAGAGGCCCGGCGGGCGCTGGCGGCGAGGGACGGCGGCACCGCCGATGAGCGGGCCCTGGTCGAGGCCCTTGGCCTCGCCGCCGAGGACCGCTTCACCCAGGCCGCCGATTGCCTGGACCTGCGCTTCGCCGATCGCCCGGCCACCTTCCTGCCGTTCAAGATCGCCCATGCGCTGCGCTTCATGCTCGGCGACGCCGCCGGCATGCTGGCCGCCTCGCAGCGGATGATGGCGGTGTGGTGCCCCGACCGCCCGGCCGCCGGCTTCCTGCTGGGCTGCCACGCCTTTGCCATCGAGGAGCATGGCGCCTATGCCGCCGCCGAGGCCTATGGCCGGCAGGCCGTGGCGATGGAGCCGGACGACGCCTGGGGGCTGCACGCCGTCTCGCATGTCCATGAGATGCGCGGCGAGACCGCCGACGGCATCGCCTGGCTGGAGGGCAGCCGCGACAGCTGGTCCCGCTGCAACAATTTCAGCTTCCACATGGCCTGGCACCTCGCGCTGCTGCATCTCGAGCGCGGCGACCATGAGTGCGTGCTGCGCCTCTACGACCAGGAGGTGCGGCCGACCCCGACCGACGATTTCCGCGACATGGCCAATGCCGTGTCGCTGCTGTGGCGGCTGCAGCGGCTGGGCGTCGATGTTGGCGGCCGCTGGGCCGAGCTGGCGGAGATCGCCCGCAAGCGCCGGGCCGACACCACCCTGGTCTTCGCGTCGCTGCACAATCTGATCGCGCTGGTCGCCCTCGGCGACCGGCCAGCGGCGGCGGAGCTGGTGATGGCGCTGCAGGTCCGGGCCCAGGGCAGCGGCGACCAGGCCCGGGTCGCGGCCGATCTCGGCCTGCCCCTGGCCCGTACGATCACGGGTCTGGGGGGCGAGCGCGGGTCGCTCGACCGCCTCGCCGCCGCCCTGCCGCAGATCGGCGGCAGCAACGCCCAGCGCGACCTGTTCGTCCTGGCCCTGGCCGAGGCCGCGTCCCGGCGCGGCGACGCCCCGGCGCTGCGGGCGATCCGCGGCGCCCGCAACCGGCTGAAGGCCGAGGACCGCCTGATCGCGGCGGTCGACGGCCGCGCTTTGTCTCCCTCGGCCCGCCTCTGGGCCAAGCGCTGAACCTCTCGAAGAAGGACCCCATCATGACCATGACCCAGACATCCGATGCGCCGCTGTTCCCTGCGGTCACCGGCCGCCTCGTCCCGACCATCCTGCTGGCCGGCATCGCCGCCGACCTGACCTGGGAGGTTTGGGCCCGCGGCATCACGCCCTTCCTGGTTGGCGGCCCGCTGGAGCCCGCGGCCCTGGTGCAGTCCGTCTTCGGCTTTCAGAGCTGGGTGGCGGGCGAGCTGATCCACGCCATCACCGGCATCGTGTTCTACCCGATCGGCTACCTGTTCATCGCCCGGCCGCTGCAGCGCCGGATCCTGCCGCAGTTGCCGCTGGCGCTGACCGGCACCGGCTTCGGCATCGGGCTGTGGATCTTCGCCCTCTACATCATGGCGCATCTGATCGCCGGGCTGCCCGCTTTCCTCGGCTTCATCCCGCTGACCTGGGCCTCGCTGGTGGGCCACATCCTGTTCGGCCTGGTCGTCGCCTATGTCGTACGGTTCCGGGAGTCGCAACCCGCTGAAAGCGCCCGGTAAATGACCCGCATCGCCGACACGATCGCTGCCACCCTGCACGCCCATGGCATCCGTCACGCCTTCGGCATGCCGGGCGGCGAGGTCGTGACCCTGATCGACGGGCTGGAGGCGGCCGGGATCCGCTTCCATCTGGCCCGGCACGAGACCGCGGCGGCCGGCATGGCCGCCGGCGCCTCGGTGACCACGGCCACGCCCGGCCTGCTGGTGGCCACCGTCGGCCCGGGGCTGGCGAATGCGGTCAACGGCATCGCCGACGCGGCGCAGGAGCATGTGCCGCTGGTGGTGATCTCCGGCATCGTCGACCGGCCGACCCGGGCCCGCTACACCCATCAGGTGATCGACCATGCGGTGCTGCTGCGGCCGCTGGTCAAGGCCAGCTTCGAGGTTGAGCCGGAAAGCGCCGGCCCGACCGTGGCCCGGGCCCTGGCCATCGCGTTGGCCGAGCCGATGGGTCCGGTGCATCTCGACCTGTCGCCGGCCGTGGCGGCGATGACCGACCCGGCGCCGCGGCCGGTCGCCCCGCCGGCGGTGCTGCGCCCGGCGGTGACGCCGCAGGACCCGGCGATCGCGGCACTGGCCGACCGCCTGTCGCTGGCCCGCCGGCCGCTGATCCTGGCCGGGCTCGAGGCCGCGCAGGGCGGCGCCGGCCCGGCCCTGCTGCGCCTGGCCGAACGGCTCGGCGCGCCGGTGGTCACCACCTACAAGGCCAAGGGGCTGGTGCCGGAGGATCATCCCCTGGCGCTGGGTGGCGCCGGCCTGTCGCCGCTGGCGGATGCGGTGCTGCTGCCGCTGTTCGAGCGGGCCGACCTGCTCCTGTTCGTCGGCTACGACCCGATCGAGATGCGGCTCGGCTGGCTCGACCCGGTCTCGGACCCCGACCGGATCGTCGAGATCACCGCCGCCCCGGCCGACCACGCCATGCACCACGCCGGAACGCGCCTGCTGGCCGCCCCCGCGGCCGCCGTAGAAGCGTTGGTCGAGGCGATCCGCCCCGGCGAGGCCTGGAGCGACGGCGAGCCTGCCGCGGCCCGGATGGCGCTGGCCGAGCGCTTCACGCCCCCTGCCGACTGGGGCCCGCATGCGATCATCGAGGTGCTGAATCGGTCGGTGGGGGAGGGCGACCTGGTCACCGTCGATGCCGGCGCCCACCGCATCCTGCTGTCGCAGAAATGGGTGGCGCGGCGGCCGCTGTCGCTGCTGCAATCGACCGGCTTCTGCACCATGGCCGCGGCCCTGCCGCTGGCGATCGGCGCCAAGGTCGCCGACCCGTCGCGCCGAATCGTCGCCGTGATGGGCGATGGCGGGCTGGAGATGGGGATCGGTGAGCTCGCCACCCTGCGTGACCTCAGCCTGCCGGTCACCCTCGTGCTGTTCCAGGACCAGAGCCTGGCCCTGATCGCCCTGAAGCAGGATTCGGCCGGGCTGGCGCCGCATGGCGTCGGCCTCGGCCTCACCGATTTCGCCGCGGTCGCCGAAGGCTTCGGCGGCCATGGCCGCACCGTCACCAGCGCCGCCGCGCTGGCCGAGGAGCTGGCCGCCGCCCGGGACCGCGACCGCTTCACCCTGATCGCCTGCAGGTTCGACGCCGATGCATATCACCAGGCCTTCTGAGCCGCCGGCGCGCGAGGCGCTGTCCAGCGCCATCTCGGCGAAGGCCCGGCGCGACCCGCGGCTCGATTTCTTCCGCGGCCTCGGGATGCTGATCATCCTGACCGCGCATATCCCGGACAATCAGTGGATCCTGTGGATCCCGGCGCGCTTCGGCTTCTCCGACGCCACCGAGATGTTCGTGTTCCTGTCCGGCATGGCCTCGGCCATCGCCTTCGGCCGGGTGTTCGACCGCGACGGCTTCGCCCGCGGCGCCGGCCGCGTCGCCCGCCGGGTCTGGCAGATCTACTGGATCCATGTCGCGGTCTTCGTCGTCATCGCCGCGCTGGTGGCGGCGGCCGGCACCCGGCCGGGCGGCGAGAGCTACATCGTCGAGCTGAACCTGCCGCATTTCTTCGCCGATCCGATCGGCCTGCTGCCGCGCTTCCTGGCCCTGGCCTATGTGCCGAACTACTTCGACATCCTGCCGATGTACCTGGTCATCCTGGCGCTGATGCCGGCGATGATCCTGGCCGAGCGGCTGCACAAGGCGCTGCCCTTCGTGCTGATGGCCGCGATCTGGGGCCTGACCCAGGCGCATATGCTGGACCTGCCGGCCGAGCCCTGGTCCGACCGCAGCTGGTTCTTCGATCCGTTCGGCTGGCAGCTGCTGTTCTATCTCGGCTTCTTCCTGATGCGCCGCACCCTGCCGGCGCCGGGCTTCAGCCGGGTCCTGATCGCCCTGGCCGCGGTCTTCGTCCTGGCGACGGTGCCCTTCGCCTGGTACCGCATCCTCGAGGCCTCACCCTTCTTCGGCGGCTGGGCCCGGGCGTTGGAACCGCTGACCGACAAGACCCATTTCGGCGTGCTGCGGCTGGTGCATTTCCTGGCGCTGGCCTATCTCGCGGCCCATCTGGTCGGCCCCGGCGGGGCGCGGCTGAAGGGTGCGGCGGTCGCGGTCGTCTCCAAGGTCGGGCAGCAGACGCTGGCCGTGTTCGTCAGCGGCATGGTCGCGGCGCAGGTCCTGGGCATGGTGCTGGACCACGCCGGCCGCGATGCCTTCACCATCGCCGCCGCGAACCTGGCCGGCTTCGGCGTGCTGGTCGCGGTCGCCTACACCGTCGCCTGGTTCAAGGCCATGCCAGCCCGCACCGCCGGCGCGTCCGCGGCGGAGGCGGCGTGATGCGGTCCGCCCTGATCGCCCTGGCCGCGCTGCTGCTGCCCGGCGCCGGCATGGCGGCGGATGCCTGCGGCGGCGACGTGCCGTGCCGCGTCGCCGACGGCGAGTACCGCATCGCCTTGCCGCCGGGCGGCGCGCCGGCGGGCGTCTACCTGTTCTTCCACGGCTACGAGAGCTCGGCCGCCGAGCAGATGCGGGCGGCCGAGCTGATCGCGGTGGCCCGGGCCCATGGCCTGGCCTTCGCCGCCCCGGACGGACTCGACCGCACCTGGTCCTTCGCAGGCTCGCCCAGCCATGACCGCGACGACACCCGCTTCGCCGGCGAGGTGCTGGACGACCTGCAGCGCCGCTTCGGCTTCGGGCCGGACCGGGTGGTGGTCGGCGGCTTCTCGCAGGGCGCGTCGATGGCCTGGTACGTCGCCTGCCATCTCGGCAACCGCGTCGCCGGCGCCGTCACCTTCTCCGGCGTGTTCTGGCAGCCGCTGCCGCTTCCCTCGGACTGCCAGGCCGTGCCGCCGCCGCTGGTCCATGTCCACGGCCGGGCCGACCGCACCTTCCCGCTGGCCGGCCGCGCCATCGGTGATCGCTGGCACCAGGGCGACACCTTCCGCAGCCTGGCGGTGCTGGAGGCGCGGGCCGGCTGCCGGCTCGGCGCCGACACACCGGTGACGATCGCCGGCATCGCCTGCGCCCAGGTGCAGGGCTGTGAGCGCGGTCCGATCACCCTGTGCCTGCACGATGGCGGCCACGAGGTGCGCGCCGGCTGGCTGGACGGCGCCCTGAGCGCGCTGGGCCTGCCCTCCACCCCGATCACGAGCGAGGTTCTGCCATGAACACCCCCGCCGAAGACCCGAAGCGGAGCGACGCCGTCGCCCGCGAGTTGGCCCGCAAGGACCGGCGCATCCGCGAATTGGAGGAGGAACTGGCCCGGCTGCGCGCCTCCGCGCTGCTGGCCCAGTGACCCCGCAACCCCGAAAGGAGCCCGTCATGTTCCGTCGCACCTTGCTGGCGCTGGCCGCGCTGGCCTTCATCTCGCCCTTGGCTGCCCGGGCGCAAGACGCGCAGCACCCGGTCAACACGCTCGGGGCGCCGGCCGACCACGTCGCGATCCGCGGCTACGATCCGGTCGCCTATTTCCGCGACGGCGGGCCGCGCCAGGGCAAGCCGGAATTCGCCGCGCAGCACGACGGCGCCACCTGGTGGTTCGCCAGCGCCGAGGACAAGGCGCTGTTCGAGGCCGATCCGGAGAAATACATGCCAGCCTTCGGCGGCTTCTGTGCCTATGGCACCTCGCGCGGCTATCTGGTGAAGATCGAGCCCGAGGCCTGGTCGATCGTCGATGGCCGGCTGTACCTCAACTACGACCTCGGCGTCCGCGACATTTGGCAGAAGGATCCCAAGGGCTATATCGACCAGGCCAATGCCAACTGGCCCAAGCTCGACAAGGGCGACATCAAGTAGGCGGCCTTAAGGGGCAGATCATTTTAGGTCAGATCGCGCCAATGTTGCCTCTCCCGGTTCGGAGACCTTTTCAGAGCACCGCCATTTGCGCCGGCCTATCCCTTTTATCCTCCCCCTCCCCTTGCGGGAGGGGGGTAGAGGAGGGGCTGCGCGCGTCCGCGCGAATGCGCAGGGAACAGGCCTCGCCGTCAGGTCCGGATCGCCGGAGTCCAGGTCGGTTCTGACGGCGAAAACCCCCTCCCCCTAGCCCCCTCCCGCGAGGGGAGGGGGGACTCATTTTTCTTCCGGTCGATATCGTTGCGGGCCTCCACGATGGCCCAGGAGACATTCTGAAAAAGTCCCGCTTGCAGGACCTTTCACAATGCTCATCCCTCACCGTCATCGCGAGGAGGCGAAGCCGACGAAGCAATCCAGGGGCCGGTGGGCACCAGCCCCTGGATTGCTTCGCTGCGCTCGCAATGACGGTGTTGGGAATTCTGAAAAAGTCCCGCCAGGCGGGAGAGGCAACGCGAGGACGCCGATATCTGTTGTTCCTGAGGGTCGTGCTGGATCGATCTAACCTCAGCATCATGCTCTATCGCCGCGGCATGGTGACATTCGGCGCCAGGCGCGTCTGCGCCGCCAGGCGGATCGGGGCGTTGGCGGCGCCGAAGCCGGCATAGAAGCGGCGCTGCACGATCTCGAAGAAGAAGCGGTCGGCGAAGCTGGTGGTGTAGAGCTGGAAGAACTCGCCGCCGCTGCCGTCGCGGTCATAGAGGATGCCGGCCTCGCGCAGCCGGTCGAGCAGCTCCGGTTCCAGCCCGAAGCGGGCCTCGATGTCGTCATAGTAGTTGGCCGGGATCGGCAGGAACCTGATGCCGGCCTGCCGCATCCGCGCCGCGGCGGCGAAGATGTCGCCGGTCTCCAGCGCGATGTGCTGGATGCCGGAGCCGAAGAACTCCGACAGAAAGCGGGCCGACAGGGTGCGGTGGCTTTGCGAGGCGTTCAGCACGATGCGCAGCGTGCCCTCGGCGTTCTGCACCACCTGGCTGCGCACCAGCCCGGCCGGATCCGGGATCTCCAGCTCCGGCGTCTTCGCCAGGTCGAAGATCGCACTGTAGAACAGCAGCCAGGACAGCATCTCGTCGTACTGCATCGACTGCGACAGGTGGTCGATCCGCGCCAGCCCGGCCTCCGGCACCGCGTCCTCGACCGGGACGAAGTCGACCTCGCGCCATCGCGCCAGCTCGCTTGTGGGATCGACGAGGTAGATCAGGCTGCCGCCGACGCCGCGGATCGCCGGGATCTCCAGCTCACCGGGCTCGACCTCCTGGCGGAACCTGGTCGCCAGCAGAGCACCGGCCCGCGCCATCGCCGCCCCGGCGTCGTCGACCTTGAGGCAGATCGCGCAGGCGGCCGGCCCGTGCATGATGTAGGCGGCATGGGCGTAGCCCTCCTTCTCGCGGTTGACGAGAAGAGCGATCTCGCCCTGTGACCACAGGGTCACGTCCTTCGACCGGTGCCGGCCGCGCCGGGCGAAGCCGAGGCCGGCGAACAGCGCCTCCAGCTCGATCGCGCCGGCCTCGTCGACCGCGAATTCGACGAACTCGACGCCGAGGCACCGGGCGCGCTCCGGCAGCAGCGGCCGGGTCCGCTCGGCGGCGGGTTTGTGCCGCTCCAGCGTGTCGGCCAGCTGCAGCAGCGACCGCCGCCCGTCGATCGCGACCGACCGCGCCGAGCCGGCGCGGAAATGGTCGTTGAAGATCTCCAGCGAATACACGCCGTCATAGCCGGTCGCGGCCACCGCCTCGGTGAAGGCGGTCACCGGCAGGTCGCCCTGGCCGGGCAGGTTGCGGAAATGCCGGCTCCAGGACAAGAGGTCCATCTCCAGACGCGGCGCGTCGGCCAGCTGCACCAGGAAGATCCGGTCGGCCGGGATGGCGCGGATGCTGTCCGGGTCGATGCCGCGCGCCAGGGTGTGGAAGCTGTCGAGGATCAGCCCGATGGCCGGATGGCCGGCGCGGCGCACGATCTCCCAGGCGTCGCGATGGTCGTTGACGTGCCGGCCCCAGGCCAGGGCCTCGAAGCCGACCTTCAGCCCGCGCTTCGCCGCGCGCTCGCCCAACTCGTGGAAATCCGCGGCGGCGCGGTCGATGCCGCCCAGCGCCGCCGGCGAGATGTTGGAGCAGACCAGCAGCAGGTCGGCGCCCAGCTCGGCCATCAGGTCGAATTTCCGCTCGGCCCGGTCGAACACGCGCATACGCTGCGGCTCCGGCATGCCCTCGAAGTCGCGGAAAGGCTGGAAGGTGGTCACCACCAGCCCGGCGTCGCGCACCATCCGCCCGACCTCGCGCGGCGCCGCATCGAAGGACAGGAAGTCGTTCTCGAAGATCTCGACGCCGTCGAAGCCAGCGGCGGCGATCGCCTCCAGCTTGTCGCGCAGGTCGCCGCTCAGGGACACGGTGGCGATCGACGTCTTCATCGGAACGACCTCCCGGGCCCCGGCCTACTTCTTGCGCAGCTTGTCCAGCTCGGCCTGCAGCAGCGCGATGGTGTCGTCGCCGATCTTGGGGCGGAACTCCTCGACCACCGGCGCGGAGGCGGCGCGCAGCTTGGCGACCTCCTCCGGCGGCAGCTCGGTGACCTCCATGCCGTTGGCGCGGATCTCGTCCAGCGCCTTGGCGTCGGCCTCGCGCGACACCTGGCGCTGATAGTCCCGCGCCTCGGTGGCGGCCGATTGCAGCACCGCCCGCTCCTCGTCGTTCAGCTTGTCCCAGAACGACTTGCTGACCAGGACGATCTGCGGGTTGTACTGGTGCCGGGTCAGGGTCAGGTACTTCTGCACCTCGTAGAACTTGGCGTTGATGATGTTGGCCGACGGATTCTCCTGGCCGTCGACGGTGCCGGTGTCCAGCGCGCCGTACAGCTCGGGATAGGGCATCGGCACGGCGTTGGCGCCGAGCGCGTTGAACAGCGCGATCGGGATCGGCGACTGGATGGTGCGGATCTTCAGACCCTTGATGTCGTCGACCTTCGCCACCGGATGGCGGTTGTTGGTCAGGTTGCGGAACCCGAGCTCCCAATAGGCCAGGCCGACCAGCCCCTTGGCGGGCAGCAGCTGCAGCAGATGGTCGCCGAACGGCCCGTCCATCACCGCATCGGCCTCCTGCGGCGTGTCGAACAGGAAGGGCAGGTCGACCGCGCCGAAGGCCGGGGCGTTGCCGGACAGGATGCCGGCATTCATCACCGTCATCTCGACGATGCCGCCCTGCAGCCCCGACAGGGTCTGCACGTCGCCGCCCAGCGTGCCGCCGGGGAACAGCTGCACCGTGATCTTGCCGCCGCTCTTCTCGGCGACGATGGCGGCGAACTTCTCCATGCCCATGACCTGGGGATGGCCCTTGCTGTTCGCCGCCGCGAATTTGATGTGCTGCTCGCGGATCTCGGCCCGCGCCCCCGGGGTCAGCAGCAGCGCCGCCGACAGCGCGGCGATCAGCAGGGTCCTGGACATGATGATCCTCCCTTGTTCGATTTCGTTGGTGTCGGCCGGCGCGGTCATCGGGCCAGCCATTGGGCCGGAACCGTCACCAGCTCCGGGAACAGGATCAGCAGGGCCAGCACCGCCAGCTCGGCCAGGAGGAAGGGCCAGACGCCCTTCATCAGGTCCTCCATGGTCAGCTTCGACACGCCGCAGACGACGTTCAGCACGGTGCCGACCGGCGGGGTGATCAGGCCGATCGAGTTGTTGATGATGAACAGCACGCCGAAATAGACCGGGTCGATGCCCGCCTGCTTGATCACCGGCATCAGCACCGGCGTCAGGATCAGGATGGTCGGGGTCATGTCCATGGCGGTTCCGACCGCGACGACCAGCAGCATGATCACCGCCATCAGCAGCATCGGGCTGTCCATGAACGGGTCCAGCATGGCGGCCAGCTGGCCCGGCAGGTCGGCGACCGTGATCAGCCAGGCGGAGACGCCGGCGGCCGCCACCAGGAACATCACCACGGCGGTGGTCTTGGCGGCGGAGACGAACACCTCGAACAGCTGCCCTGGGCTCAGCTCGCGATAGACCACCATGGCCACGAACAGCGAATAGACCGCGGCGACGACGCCGGCCTCGGTCGGGGTGAAGACGCCGAATTTCAGCCCGACGACGATGATCACCGGCAGCAGCATCGCCCACAGGCTGTCGACCAGGGCGCGCAGGCGCTCGGCCCCGCTGCGACGCGGCGGCAGGTCGATCTGCTCGCGCCGGGCCACCAGCAGCCAGGTGACGCAGAGGGCCAGCGCGATCATCAGGCCGGGCGCGATGCCGGCCAGGAACAGCCTGGTGATCGAGACGCCGCCGATCACGCCGAACAGCACGAAGCCGATGCTGGGCGGGATGATCGGCCCGATGATCGCGGCCGAGGCGATCAGCCCGCCGGACCGGCCGGCGCCGTGGCCGGATCTCAGCATCATCGGCAGCAGCAGGGCACTCAGCGCCGCGGCGTCGGCCAGGGCTGAGCCGGACAGGCTGGACAGCAGGCAGGCGGCCAGGATGACGACGAAGCCGAGCCCGCCGCGGATATGGCCGACCAGCGCCATGGCCAGGTCGACGATGCGGCGCGACAGGCCGCCCGTGTTCATCACCTCGCCGGCCAGCATGAAGAAGGGCACGGCCATCAGCGGGAAGCTGTCGGCGCCGTTGATCACGTTCTGGGCGACGATCTGGCTGTCGAACAGGCCGAGATGGATCATCAGCGCGACGCCGCTGAGGATCAGGGCGAAGGCGATCGGCATGCCGATCGCCATGGTGCCCAGCAACGACGACAGGAAGACGGCGACGACCACGGCTCAGCCCTTCCGCGGGGCGTCGAGGCCGGCGAGTTCTTCCGACTCGCGGACCAGGATCAGCTCCTCCGGCCCGGCGCGGCCGAGCAGCAGGCGGGCGAGGTCGGCCAGGATGATCAGCGCGGCCGGCACGGCGAAGGCGATGCCGGCGCCGTACAGCAGCGCCATCGGATAGCCGACGGCCGGCGAGGCGACGTCGAGGTTGATCACGGCCTGCTCGACGCTGCCCTTCAGCAGCAGCCAGATCGCCAGCAGCGCCAGCGCGCCGGACAGGGCCAGGCAGGCCTTGGCCGCCGGCCGGGGCAGGCGGCGCAGCAGCGTGTCGATGCCGATATGGCCGCGCTCGCGCAGCGCCACCACGGCGCCGAGGAAGATCAGCCAGACGAAGAACAGCCGCGACAGCTCCTCCGATTCGGTCAGCCCCTGGTTGAAGGCATAGCGCAGCACGACGTTGCCGAAGACCAGCACCACCATCCCGGCCAGCAGCAGGGCGATCAGGACCTTCAGCAGGGCGAAATAGGCTTCGACGGCAAGGCGCATCGGGCTCTCCCTGTGGTGGCCGCCGGCCGCGGCTTCGTCGGCTCTGTTTTGTCTTTCCCACAAATGTACGAACTGGTACGTATAGTCAAGTCTCCGGTGCCGTCCGGCAATGATTGGTCCGAAAACCGCTTGTTCGCGGCCGCGAAGTTCCGGAGAAGTAGAAGCGCGTCCGCCGATCGGGCGGCGGCATCGGTGCGGGGAGCGGGCCAGGGCGATGGCGGGCAGGACCAGGTCGGGTGCCGAGGAGCGGAAGACCGCCCGCAAGAACGATCCCGAGCGCACCAAGGAGAACATTCTCGAGGTCGCGACCGAGGAGTTCGCGACCCATGGGCTGAGCGGCGCGCGCGTCGACGCGATCGCGGAGCGCACCCGCACCTCCAAGCGCATGATCTATTACTATTTCGGCGGCAAGGAGGGGCTGTATCACGCGGTGCTGGAGAAGGCCTATGCCGACATCCGCACCGCCGAGGCGGCGCTGCATCTCGAGGACCTGCCGCCGGAGGAGGCGATGCGGCGGCTGGCCGAGTTCACCTTCGACTATGACGAGGCGCACCCCGACTTCATCCGCCTGGTCAGCATCGAGAACATCCACCGGGCCGAGCATCTGGCGCACACCAGCTCGATCCGCAGCACCAATCTCGGCATCGTCCAGACCATCGCCGCGATCCTGGAGCGTGGGCAGGCGGCGGGCGTGTTCCGGGCTGGGGTCGACCCGGTCGACCTGCACATGCTGATCAGCGCCTTCTGTTTCTTCCGCGTCTCCAACCGCCACACCTTCGGCACCATCTTCCGCCGCGACCTGTCGGAGCCGGGCCTGCGCGAGACGCACCGGCGGCTGATCGGCGACGCCGTCATCCGCCTGCTGCAGGGCGAGGCGGAGGCGGCCGTCGCGCCCGCCGCTACCCCGGCCCGAGCGAAGCGAAGTGGCGGGTCATCCGGTCGGGATCCGGGGTGAGGCCGGTGAACAGCCGGAACGCCTCGACCGCCTGGAACACCGCCATGCCGCCGCCGTCGAGGGTGCGGCAGCCGCGGGCGCGGGCGACGCGCAGCAGCTCGGTCTCGAGCGGGAAGTAGACGATCTCGGCGACCCAGTGCCGTGGCGCCAGCAGTTCGGCCGGCAGCGGCAGGCCGGGATGCTTCGCCATGCCGGTCGGGGTGGCATGGATCAGCCCGTCCGCCGCTGCCATGGCGGCGGCGAGGTCGGTGCCGGCCACCGCTCGGCCTGCCCCGAACCGGGCGGACAGGGCGGCGGCCGCGGCCTCGGCCCGGCCCCGGTCGACATCGAAGATCGCCAGCTCGCCGATCCCCAGGGTCAGGGCGGCATGCGCCACCGCCGCCCCGGCGCCGCCGGCGCCGAGCTGGACCGCGCGGTCCTTGTGCACATCCGGCAGGCCGCGCCGGACGCTTTCGGCGAAGCCCCACCAGTCGGTGTTGTGGCCGGTCCGGCGGCCGCCCTCGAACACCACAGTGTTGACGGCGCCCAGCGCCCGCGCGTCGTCGGACAGCGCGTGCAGCAGCGGGATCACCGCCTGCTTGCAGGGATGGGTGATGTTGAGCCCGGCGAAGCCGCGCCGCTCCGCAGCCGCGACCAGCTCGGGCAGCGCCTCGACGCCGCGGCCGAGCCCTTCGAGGTCGATCAGCTCGTAGTCATAGCGCAGCCCCTGTTCCGCCCCCTCGCGCATGTGCATCGCCGGCGTCCGCGACGCCTGGATGCCGGCGCCGATCAGGCCGACGCGGAGGGTGGTGGGGCGAATAGGGGTCATGGACGGCCCGCGCCAGTGATTTTCCGGCAAGAAATGTACTAACTGGTACGTTCATGTCAATCGCAGCGAGTGGACCGGCTTGGGAGCCGCACGCCCGCCGAACGGCATGCGCCGGATCGGGGTGCGGTATGCTGTCCCATCTTGAATTGTCGCGGCTGAGCGGCCAGTTGGACGACGGCGCCGGGGATTCTCGGCGCTGATGACGAGGGGGCAATGCCATCCGCTGACCTGACGCGCCGGTCGACGATCCCGATCGCCGACGACGAGCCGGCCAGTGCTGCGCCGCGAGAGCGGCCGCCGAAGCACGGGAGCTTCTCCCGGCTGCTGAGTCTCGAATTCGCCCGGCAAGGCCTGGCGCGGCCGGAAACCGAGCCGCCGCTGTTGGAGTGAGCCGTTCGCCGAAGCCCCGGCTCCGCCCGACCGCCCATCCCCCACCACTCCGAGGGACCTCCCCGTGGACTTCTCCTGGCTCTCCGACCCGACCGCCCTGATCGCCCTGGCGACCCTCGTCGTCATGGAGGTCGTGCTCGGCATCGACAACCTGATCTTCATCTCGATTCTGACCAACAAGCTGCCGGAAAGCCAGCGCAGCAAGGCGCGCCGGATCGGCATCGGGCTGGCGCTGTTCCTGCGGCTGGCGCTGCTGGGCACGGTCTCGATCATCGTCAAGCTCACCGCGCCGGTGTTCGAGGTCCTCGGCCATCCCTTCTCCTGGCGCGACCTGATCCTGATCGGCGGCGGCCTGTTCCTGGTGTGGAAGGCGACGAAGGAGATCCACCACAGCGTCGACCCGGCGCCGGCCGACGACGTCTTCGGCACCGCCAAGGCGACGCTGGGCTTCGGCGCGGCGATCGGGCAGATCCTGCTGCTCGACCTGGTGTTCTCGCTCGACAGCATCATCACCGCGGTCGGCATGACCGAGCATGTGGCGATCATGGTGATCGCGGTGATCGTCGCCGTGGCGGTGATGCTGGCCGCCGCCGATCCGCTGTCCCGCTTCATCCACGCCAACCCGACCGTGGTGATGCTGGCGCTGGGCTTCCTGATGATGATCGGCATGACGCTGATCGCCGAAGGCTTCGGCGCGCATGTGCCGAAGGGCTACATCTACGCCGCCATGGCGTTCTCGGCCCTGGTCGAGGGGCTGAACATGCTGTCGCGCCGGGCCGCGCGGCGAAAGGCGCCGGCCGAATCCAAGCACTGACCGTGGCCTGGGGTAGGGCCGTCCGGCCCTACCCCACCCGCGGCAGGCTGATGGTGGCGCGCAGGCCCCTGGCCTGGTTGGCCAGGACGATGTCGCCGCCATGGTGGCGCACGATGGTGCGGGCGATCGACAGGCCGAGGCCGACGCCGCCGGTCTCCGGGTTGCGCGAATTCTCGATCCGGAAGAACGGGGCGAAGACCTGCTCGGCGGCGTCGTCCGGGATGCCCGGCCCGTCATCCTCGATCACGATCTCGACGCCGTCGCCGCTGCGCGCCACATGCACCCGGGCGCGCTCGCCGTAGCGGACCGCGTTCTCGACCAGGTTGCGGACGGCGCGGCGCAGCGCGTCGGGCCGGCAGCGATAGCTGATCTTCGGCCCCTCCTGGAAGGTGACGTCCCGGCCCAGCTCGGCCAGGTCGTCGCACAGGCTCTCGACCAGCGCCGGCAGGTCGACGGTGCGGGTGCCTTCGGCCGTCGCCTCCTCGCGGGCGAAGGCGAGCGTGGCCTCGGTCATCTTCTGGACCTCGGCGATGGTCGCCAGCATCTTCTCCCGCTCCTCCGCATCGGCGACGAACTCGGCGCGCAGGCGCAGGGTGGTCAGCGGCGTGCGCAAATCGTGGCCGATCGCCGCCAGCATGCGGGTGCGGTCCTCGACGAAGCGCTGCAGCCGCTCCTGCATCCGGTTGAAGGCCTCGGCGGTGTTGCGGATGTCGTCCGGCCCGGCCTCCGGCAGCGGCGCCACGGATTCGCCCCGGCCCAGCGCCTCGGCGGCGACGGCCAGGCGCCGCATCGGCCGGGCGATGCCGCGGGCGACGATGATGCCGAACACCGACAGCACGACCGCCGTGACCGCGACCGACACCACCGCCTGGTTGGTCCAGAACGAGTTGCCGGTCGGCTTGGCATAGGCGCTGTTCAGCCAGCCGCCGCCGTCCAGCTGGGCCGACAGGCCCATGCCGTAGGCCGCGTCGAGATACAGGAACTTGGCCGGGCGCGACAGCGGCCAGGCATGCGCCGGCACGTCCGTCCAGGGCGTGGTGACGGCCGCCGTGGCCGTGCCGATCCCGAGGATCTGGGCGGATTCATGCCGGTCCTCGGGCTTGTTCTGCTTCGGGACTTTCGGCCCCCAGGGTGTCAGGCTCGGCAGCGGCTTCGCCAGCTGGGTCCAGGCCTCGCGCCGCCAGGCCATGGCGTCCTCCGGGCCGTCGGGCGACACCCAGAACCGGCTGTAGGACGTGCCGCTGGCGCTCAGGATATCGTCCTGCAGCGCCGGCGGCGTCGCCTCCAAGAGCCGGGCCAGCGACGCGGTGCGGCTGAAGAACTCGCCCTTGGCGGCGGCCTTCAGCGCCTGGCCGCGCTCGTCCCAGGAGATCAGGAAGCCGATGCCCTGCGACAGGGCGAGGGCCAGCAGCATCAGCCCGATGAACTGGGCCGCCAGGCTGTGCGTCCACCACCGCCTCATGCCGGCTCGACCTCCGCCACGAAGCTGTAGCCGCCGCCCCAATGGGTCTTGATCAGGGCCGGCACCTTGGGATCGGCCTCGATCTTCTTGCGCAGGCGGCTGACCTGGTTGTCGATGCTGCGGTCGAAGCTGTCGGCGGCGCGGCCGACCGTCAGGTCCAGGAGCTGGTCGCGGCTGAGCACGAGGCCGGCATGGTCGAGGAAGGCGTTCAGCAGCCGGAACTCCGCCGTGCTCAGCGGCACCGCCACGCCGTCCTCCCCGACCAGCTCGCGCCGGCCGACATCGAGCAGCCAGCGGTCGAAGCGCAGCGCCTTGGCCTTCAGCCGGCCGCGCTGCGGCGGCAGGCTGTTGACCCGGCGCAGCACGGCCTTGATCCGGGCCAGCAGCTCGCGCGGGTTGAACGGCTTGGTGACATAGTCGTCGGCTCCGATCTCCAGCCCGATGATGCGGTCGGTGTCCTCCGCCATCGCGGTCAAGAGGATCACCGGCACGTCGCCGGTGCCGCGCAGATAGCGGCACAGCGACAGCCCGTCCTCGCCGGGCATCATGACGTCGAGCACGATCAGGTCGGGGGCGCTGCGGTCGAGCAGGCGCCGCAGCGCCGCCGCACTTTCGGCGACGCTGACCCTGTAGCCGTGCTGGGACAGGTATTTGCCGACGAGGTCGCGGATGTCGCGGTGGTCGTCGACGACGGCGATGTGCGGTACGGCTTCCATGGCGAGCTCCACGGTCGAACATACCGAAAACGGCGCCGGACCCCGCGCAGGAAATTGTATCAGATTGTCTCGAATCGCGGGTTTGCGACACTCGGTGACTCAAATCCGGGTCCGGCGACAGATCCCTGCGACAGTTGCCGCCCATAGTGCCCCCGTCGACGCAACAGCGATGGTCAGGGCGATGTGGGCAAGCGGACAGAATCATAGCGGTCCCCGGCGCATGCCGGCGCTGCGCACGGCCACCCTCGGCCCGGGCCGCGCCGAGCAGCCGCGTTCCGCCTGCGCCGCGGTGCTGTTCGCCGACATCGTCGGCTTCACCCGGCTGTGCGGGACGCTGGAGCCGGCCGGCACCTTCGCCCTCCTGTCCGGCTTCCACCAGCGCATGGCGGAGGCGGTGGCGGAGCACGGCGCCACCATCGGCGATCCGATCGGCGACGGCATCATGGTGGTGTGGTGCGGGCCCGCCCCTGCCGCAGCCCGCGCGGCCCTGCGCTGCGGCTTCGCCATGCTGGAGGCGATCGAGGACTGGAACCGGGCGCGCCGTGACGGCCTGCCGCTGCGCATCGGCGTCGGCCTGCATGCCGGCACGGTGATGGTCGGCCGGGTCGGCGCCGCCGGCCACGGCAAGCTCGGCGCCTTCGGCGACACGGTGAACGTCGCCCACCGGCTGGAGCGGATGACCCGGACCCACCGCAGCGACATCATCCTCTCGGAGGAGCTGTTCCGGGCGGTGGCCGACCATGCCCCGTCGGAGCGCCGGCTGGCCTGGTTTCCCGTTGCCGGGCGCGCCGACATCCCTGGCCGGGCGGAGGGCCTGGCGATCCGTATGGCGGCGCTCGGCTGAGCCGCCGGGGAATATCGTATCGAACTGTACGATCCAGCCTGTGACGCGACATTCCGCGACAAACCCGCCGGCCCGTCGGCACAGTTCTGCGACAAGCGGCCGGCATGGTGCGTGAGCATCAGTGAAAGGGATGACCCCCATGCACGACGCGACACAGATCCGGCCGGCCATTGCCATCGAGGGCGGGCCGGCGCTCGATCCGGAGCACATCGAGCCCGGCTGGCGCCCGCCGGTCGACCGGCTGGCCCTCAGCTGGAACGAGGTCGCGGCCGGCTGGCTGGCCGCCTGCGGGCTGCTGGCGATCCTGGGCGTGACCGCGATCATCGGCCATCAGCCGATGGGCGAGCCGGTCTACCGCTCGGTCGGCCTGCCCGGGCCTGGCCCTGCGGCCGGCATCGAGATCTGCCATGGGGAGACGCCAGCCCAGGTCGCCAACCCCTTCCTCCCGGCTGCGCGGCCGCCGGGCCAGGCCTGACAAACCATAGGCAATCGCATGAGGTTGCGTTGCCTCTCCCACGGGCGAGACCCTTTCCAGAATTCTACAGACCGTCATTGCGAGCGCAGCGAAGCAATCCATGCAGCCGCTCGTGCGGGACGATGGATTGCTTCGTCGGCTTCGCCTCCTCGCAATGACGGCGAGGGATAAGCCTCATGAAAAACGTCTCGCAAGCGGGAGAGGCAAAACCCGAACCGGATAGATCGTGGACAGAATGGAGACCCGTTTCGTGATGACGTTGATCCGTCCGGCCATGCTGCTGGCCTGTGCGGCGCTGCTCGGCGCCCCTTTGCCTGCTGTCGCGCAGGATGCCGCGGCGGGCGAGCGTGCCTTCCGCACGCGCTGCGCCTCCTGCCACAGCGTCGAGCCCGGGCAGAACCGGGCCGGCCCCAGCCTGGCCGGCGTTGTCGGCCGCAAGGCCGGCAGCGTCGAAGGCGCCCGGTATTCGCCCGCCCTGAAGAATTCAGATGTCACCTGGGACGCCCAGTCGCTCGACGGCTTCCTGGCCGATCCGCGCCAGGCGGTGCCCGGCACCAGCATGACCATGCGCCTGACCGACGCGGCGCAGCGCGCCGCCATCATCGCCTACCTGTCCGGCCGCTGAATCGAGCCGGATCGGAATTTGTATCAAACCGTGTCAGCGGGCCGTTTCGCGACGGCTCGCGACAAAGCCCGGGGCCGCTCGACAAGGTTCTGCGACAGCCGGCCCCCAGGCTTCGATCGTGCAACCACCACAGGAGACGTGTCGTGATCACCAGACTCCCCGTCCCGGTCCTGGCCGGCTTCGCCCTGCTGGCCACCATCGGCACCGCCCTGGCCCAGGGCGACGGCTGCATCGAGCGCAACGCCAATGCCGGCCAGAGCGTCCCCACCACCACCACGACGGCACCGGCCCCGGCGTCGGACGCCAAGCCGAGCTGAGGCGAAGCGGGTACCGGGTCCTCACCCGGTGCCCGCGACCCGTGTGACGCCATTCCGGCCCCACCCAGCCCAACCGCGAGGCAGCCATGGCCTTCACCCTCAGGATCAACGGAACCGAGCGCAGCGTCGACGTCGAGCCCGACACGCCCCTGTTATGGGTGCTGCGGGAGCAGATCGGCCTGACCGGCACCAAATACGGCTGCGGCATCGCCCAGTGCGGCGCCTGCACCGTGCATATCGACGGCGTCGCCACCCGGTCCTGCGCCATGCCGGTCAGCGCGATCACGCCGGAGCAGCAGATCACGACCATCGAGGGGCTGTCGCCCGACGGGTCGCACCCGGTGCAGAAGGCATGGCTGGCGCTCGACGTGCCGCAATGCGGCTACTGCCAGGCCGGCATGATCATGGCCGCGGCGGCCCTGCTGCAGCAGAACCGCAGCCCGACCGACGACGACATCTCCACCGAGATCACCAACATCTGCCGCTGCGGCACCTATAACCGGGTGCGGGCGGCGATCAAGCAGGCCGCCGCCAACGGCGGCTCGGTCCAGAGCGGCTGAGGGAGGCGAGAATGACCATCGTGCAGAGCGTATCGCGCCGCGGCTTCATCGTCAGCGCCGCCGCAGCGATCGGCGGGCTGTCGCTGGGCTTCCGCGTGCCCTTCGCCGGCGACGCCCTGGCGGCCGAGGCGGTGCCCGAGATCAATGCCTGGGTGGTGATCCAGCCGGACGAGACCGTGGTGATCCGCATCGCCCGCTCCGAGATGGGGCAGGGCACGCTGACCGGCCTGGCCCAGCTGGTGGCCGAGGAGCTGGGCTGCGACTGGTCCCGCGTCACCACCGAATACCCGACCCCGGGCGAGAACGTCGCCCGCGACCGGGTCTGGGGCAATTTCTCCACCGGCGGCAGCCGCGGCATCCGCGAATCCCAGGACTATGTCCGCAAGGGCGGGGCGGCGGCGCGCGAGATGCTGGTCGCGGCCGCGGCGGCGGAATGGCAGGTGGCGCCGGCGGATTGCGCGGTCGACAAGGGCGTGATCAGCCATGCCGCCAGTGGCCGCAGCACCACCTTCGGCAAGGTGGCGACCGCCGCGGCGCAGCTGACACCGCCGGCCGAAGTCAGGCTGAAGGACCCGAAGGACTGGACCATCGCCGGCAAGCCGCTGCCGCGGCTGGACACGGTCGACAAGCTGACCGGCAAGCAGGTCTACGGCGCCGACCTCGTCCGGCCCGGCATGCTGAACGCCGCGATCAAGGCCTGCCCGGTGTTCGGCGGCAAGGTGAGGAGCTTCGACGCCGCCGCCGTCGCCGGCATGCCCGGCGTGCGCAAGGTGGTGCAGGTCGACGACACCGCCGTCGCCGTGGTGGCCGACACCTGGTGGCGGGCCAAGACCGCGCTGGACGCCCTGCCGGTGGTCTGGGACGAAGGCCCCAACACCGGCGTCAGCAGCGCCTCGATCGGCGAGATGCTGACCGCCGGGCTCGATGCGGACGATGCCTTCATCGGCAACCAGGTCGGCGATGCGCGCCAGGCGATCGCCGGCGCGGCCCAGACCGGCGCAACGAAGACGGTGACGGGGGTCTATGCCTACCCGTTCCAGAACCACGCTACGATGGAGCCGATGAACGCGACGGCGGTGTGGACGCCGGAGCGCTGCGAGGTGTGGGTGCCGACCCAGAACGGCGAGGCCAGCCTGGCGGCGGCGGCCGACGCGGCGGAGCTGCCGGTGCGGCAATGCGAGGTCTACAAGATCCATCTCGGCGGCGGCTTCGGCCGGCGCGGCAACTTCCAGGACTATGTGCGGCAGGCGGTGCGCATCGCCAAGCAGATCCCCGGCACGCCGGTGAAGCTGCTGTGGTCGCGCGAGGAGGACATGCTGCACGGCGCCTATCACCCGACCACCCAGTGCAGGCTGACCGGCGTGCTCGATGCGGACGGCACCGTGACGGCGCTGCACCTGCGGATCTCCGGCCAGTCGATCCTGGCGGCGGTGCGGCCGGAGGGCATGCAGAACGGCATGGACCCGGTGGTGTTCCAGGGCCTGGTCGGCAGCGGGGCGGAAGGGGTGATCGGCTACACCATCCCGCACCTGCTGGTCGACCACGCCATGCGCAACCCGCCGGTGCCGCCGGGCTTCTGGCGCGGCGTCAACCTGAATCAGAACGCGGTCTATCTGGAGTGCTTCATCGACGAGCTCGCCCATGCCGCCGGACAGGACCCGCTGGCCTTCCGCCGCAAGCTGATGGCGAACCACCCGAAGCATCTCGCGGTGCTGGAGGCGGCGGCGCAGGGGATCGGCTGGGGCAGCCCGGCGCCGGAGGGCCGGCATCGCGGCCTGGCCCAGATCATGGGCTTCGGCAGCTATGTCGCCGCCGCGGCCGAGATCTCGGTCACCGACGGGCGCCTACGGATCCACCGCATCGTCGCCGCGACCGACCCCGGCCATGCCGTCAACCCGGCGCAGATCGAGCGGCAGGTCGAGGGATCCTTCGTCTACGGCCTGTCCGCCAGCCTCTATGGCGAGTGCACGGTCAAGGGCGGCCGCATGGAGCAGGAGAATTTCGACACCTACACCGTGCTGCGCATGGATGAGATGCCGGCGGTGGAGACGATCATCCTCCCCTCCTGCGGCTTCTGGGGCGGGGTCGGGGAACCGACCATCGCGGTCGCGGCCCCGGCGGTGCTGAACGCGATCTTCGCCGCCACCGGCAAGCGCATCCGCACCCTGCCGCTGGTGAACCACGACCTCAAATCGGCATGACCGCGCATCGGGTGCTCGCCGGCGCGGCCGTCCTGGCCACGCTGGCGGCCCTGGCCGCCGCAGCTCCGGCCGCGGCGCAACCCTCCGGCGCCGCCTCCTGCGCCGGCTGCCATGCCGCGGCAGGGCCGGTGCCGGGGCTGGAGGGCCGCCCGGCCGCGGAGATTGCCGCTTCCATGGCCGCCTTCCGCAGCGGCGAGCGGCCGGCGACGGTGATGGATCGGATCGCCAAGGGGTTCAGCGATGACGAAACGCGCGCGATCGCGGAATGGCTCGCCGCCCGGGACGGCGGGGAGCATGCGGCCCGGCCGTAGGGCCGTCCTCCAGGGCTTGGCCGCCGGCGGCGCTGCACTCTGGGCCCCCGCCGTGCTGGGGCAAGGGACGGCTCGTGTGGTCGTGGTCGGCGGCGGCTTCGGCGGTGCCGCCTGCGCCCGTGCCCTGCGCCGCCGCGACGTGGCGGTGACGCTGGTCGAGCCGGAGGAGCGCTTCACCGCCTGCCCGTTCAGCAACGAGGTGATTGCGGGCCTGCGCGACCTCGACTCCCAGCGCTTCGGCTATGACGGGCTGCGGCGGGAGGGCGTCGAGATCGTGCATCGCAGCGCCGTCGCGGTCGACGCCCGATACCGGCGGGTGCGGCTCGACGACGGGACGGAGCTCGTCTATGACCGGCTCGTGCTGGCACCGGGTATCGAGCTGCGCTTCGACGCGCTGCCCGGCTACGACCAGGCTGCCGCCGAAGCGATGCCGCATGCCTGGAAGGCGGGTGAGCAGACGCTGCTGCTGCGCCGGCAACTGGAGGCGATGCCGGATGGGGGCGTGGTCGCCATCGCCGCCCCGGCCAACCCGTTCCGCTGCCCGCCCGGGCCCTATGAGCGGGCCAGCCTGATCGCGCATTACCTGAAAGCGCAGAAACCGCGCTCGAAGCTGATCGTGCTCGACGCCAAGGACGCGTTCTCGAAGCAGCGGCTGTTCCAGGCGGCCTGGGGCGCCCTCTATCCGGGCCTCCTGGAATGGGTGCCGCTGTCCTCCGGCGGCCGGGTGACCGAGGTCGATGCCGCGACCCGCACCCTGGTCACCGAGTTCGGCAGCCACCGCGCCGATGTCGCCAACGTCATCCCGCCGCAGCGGGCCGGCGCCATCGCCCGGGCCGCGGGCGTGGCCGACCAGACCGGCTGGTGCCCGATTGATCCGGTGACCTTCGAATCCCGGCTGCAGCCCGGCATCCACGTCATCGGCGACGCCGCCATCGCCGGCGCCATGCCGAAATCCGCCTTCGCCGCCAACGGCCAGGCGCAGGTCTGCGCCGCCGCCGTCGCCGGCCTGCTGCGCGGCGAGGCGCCGGTGGAGCAGAAGCTGGTCAACACCTGCTACAGCCTGGTCGCGCCGGGCTACGGCATCTCGGTCGCCGGGGTCTACCGGCCGGCCGACGGGCTGCTGCGCGAGGTCGAGGGCGCCGGCGGCACCAGCCCGCTCGACGCGCCGCCGGAAGTCCGCGAGCTGGAGGCCCGCTACGCCGAGGCCTGGTTCGGCACCATCACCGGGTCGGTGTTCGGATGAGGGCCGCCTCCCTGCTCCTGGCAGCGCTCGCCGCCGCGCCGGCCGCTGCGCAACCGTATGCCATCGAGGGCGACGCCATCCCGCGGTCGCTGACCGGCCAGCTGGGCGACCCGGCCCGGGGCCTGACGCTGATGCAGGACCGGCAGCGCAGCCTGTGCTCGCTGTGCCATGCCGGGCCCTTCGCCCCGCCGCACCAGCAGGGCACCCTGGCACCGGACCTGCAGGGCATCGGCGCGCGGCTGAGCGAGGGCCAGCTGCGGCTCAGGGTGGTCGATATCAAGCGGCTGGTCCCGGACTCGATCATGCCCTCCTACGCCCGGACCGAGGGCTTCGCCCGCGTCGCCACGGCCTGGCAGGGCAGGCCGGTGCTGACGGCGCAGGAGATCGAGGACGTGATCGCCTATCTCGCGACGCTGAGGGACTGAGCGATGACACGGCGCAATCCTGTCCCTGCCCTCCCAGACAAAAGCAAAATAAGTCCCCCCTCCCCTTGCGGGAGGGGGGCAGGGGGAGGGGTCTGCGCGCGTCCGCGCGCGAATGCGCAGGGCACAGAACTCGCCGCCCGCGCGGAGTGGTCGCAGTCCAGGCCGGAGACCGGCCTCGAAAACCCCCTCCCCCTATCCCCCTCCCGCGAGGGGAGGGGGGACTCGATGGGTTTGGCCCGCCGCGCCGTGCTGGCCGCCGGGGGGGCAGGCCTCCTCGCCCTGCTGCTGGCCCCGTCATCAGCCCGGGCCCGCCCGTCACTTGAGGAGGCGATCCGCGGCTTCGCCGGTGGGGCGGAGATCCGGCCGGGCCGGGTCGAATTCGACATCCCGCCTCTGGTCGAGAACGGCAACGCCGTCGGCGTCACGGTGGCGGTCGACAGCCCGATGACCGCGGCCGACCACGTCCGCCGCATCGGCCTGTTCAACGAGAAGAACCCGCAACCCGAGATGGTTGTGTTCCATCTCGGCCCCCGCTGCGGCCGCGCCAGCGTCGCCACCCGGCTCCGCCTCGCCACCTCGCAGACCATCGTCGCCCTGGCCGAGATGAGCGACGGCACCGTCTGGTCGGCCGAGGCCGACGTCATCGTGACGCTGGCCGCCTGCATCGAGGACCTGTCGTGACCCGGGCCCTGATCAACGCGCCGAAGACCGCGCGCCGCGGCGAGGTCATCGAGATCAAGGCGATGATCGCGCACAGGATGGAGACCGGCTACCGCATCGGCCCGAACGGCCAGCCGATCCCGCGCGACATCATCCACCGCTTCGCCTGCACCTATGGCGGTGTCGAGGTGTTCGCGGCCGAGCTGTTCCCGGCGATGTCCGCCAACCCCTTCATCGCCTTCACCACCGTGGCGACGGAGTCGGGGACGATCGAGTTCGCCTGGACCGCCGATGACGGCACGGTCGAGCGGGCCGCGGTCGACATCACCGTCACCTGATGCTGCGAGCGTTACTGCTGCTCGGCGTGGCCCTGGCGGTCGGCGGCCAGACCCCGCACACCGACCAGCGCTCGGGCTTCGACTTCATGGCGCCGGAGACGCAGGCGCTGCAGCAGGACGACACCGCCAATCCCGGCATGCTGTGGGTGCTGGAGGGCGAGGCGTTGTGGCAGGACCCCGCGGGTCCCGCCGGCGTCAGCTGCGCCGGCTGCCATGGCGATGCGGCGGAGAGCATGCGCGGCGTTGCCGCCCGCTATCCCAGCTTCGACCAGCCGACCGGCCGGCCGATCGACCTGCAGGGCCGGATCGACCAGTGCCGCCAGGCGCGGCAGGGCGCCGAGCCCTTCGCCGCCGAGAGCCAGCAGCTGCTGGCGCTGACGACGTATGTCGCCCACCAGTCGCGCGGCATGCCGGTGGAACCGGTCACGGACGTGCGGCTGGAGCCCTTCGTCGCGGAGGGGCGCCGGCTGTTCGAGCAGCGAATCGGCCAGCTCGACCTGTCCTGCGCCGCCTGCCACGACCAGCGCTGGGGCCAGAAGCTGGGCGGCAGCGTGATCCCGCAGGCGCATCCGACCGGCTACCCGATCTATCGCCTCGAATGGCAGTCGGTCGGGTCGCTGCAGCGGCGGATGCGCAACTGCATGGTCGGCGTGCGGGCCGAACCCTATGCCTGGGGCGCGCCGGAATTCACCGCCCTCGAACTTTATCTGCGCTCGCGCGCCGCAGGCCTGCCGGTCGAGACGCCGGGGGTACGTCCCTGACACCGGTGGGGCGACGGGCGCAGTAGTATTGTCGGCGATTCTTGTTCATGATGCGTTCTATGAACAACGCGCAGACCGATCAGAGCCAGGCATCCTCCCCCGCGGAGGAGGGGGACCTGTGCGTGCTGTCGGAGCTGGTCGAGATCCAGATGTCGATCGCCCGGGCGACGCAGCAGGAGGCGCTGCAGGCGCCGCAGCCCGGCGTGGATTACTGCCAGCGGATCGCCACCGTCTCGCGCGCGGTGCGGCTGACCCTGCTGCTCAAGGCCAAGCTGTCCCAGCAGGCCAGGGAGAAGCGCAAGGCCGCGGCGCAGCGCGAAGCGGCGCAGGAGGACTGGCACGCGCTGCGGGTGAAGCTGGCGATGATGGCGGCGGTCCACGAGGTGTCCGAGGACGGCGACGAGGTCGACCGCCGTGCCGCCGAGATCGACGAGCGGATGGAACGGCCGGAGGTGGTGGAGCTGGTCGAGGCCAGCCGGGCGGAGGTCGTGGTGGCGGCGTTGTGCCGGCGCTGGGGCTATCCGGTGCAGGTGGAGCGCTGGCTCGAGATGGCCGACGAGGCCCTGGAGACTCTCGGCTTCATACCGTCAGAGGATGGCGAGGACGATCCGCCCGCGGACAAGCCCAAGCCCCGCCCGGCCGCCCCCGGCCGGCGCAAGCCCAAGCCCCCTGACACGGGGTGAGCGATATCTCCCTTCTTGTCATTGCCGGGCTTGACCCGGCAATCCAGAAAATGTCGACGCTCTCTGGATGCCCGGGTCAAGCCCGGGCATGACAGGTGGGGATGGGAATTGGGTTCGCTCCCCGCGACCTAACCACGGAAACCTGAATGTTCTTTTACCCCTCCCGCCTCGCGGGAGGGGTCGGAGGTGCTTGTGCGCCCGTGCGAAGGTGCAGCAGCCATCCCTGCGGGATGCCGCTCACCGCGCCGGCGCGGTCCAGTCGGCGAAGCCCTCGCCCGACTCGGCCAGGCGGCGCAGCAGCGGCGCCGGGGCCAAAGCCGGCTCGCCACGGGCGGCGGCGAAGGCCTCCAGCCGGGCCGCGACGGTCTTCAGTCCGACCTGGTCGGCGTAGAACATCGGGCCGCCGCGCCAGGCCGGCCAGCCATAGCCGTTGATCCAGATCGCGTCGATGTCGCCGGGGCGGGCGGCGATGCCCTCCTCCAGGATCCGGGCGCCCTCATTGACCATCGGATAGACCAGCCGCTCGACGATCTCCTCGGCCGGGATCGGGCGGCGGGTGACGCCGAGCCGGGCCGAAACCTGCTGCAGCAGCGCCTCGACCTCCGGGTCGCGTACGCCGCTGCGGGCGCCTTCGGGGTACAGGTAGTAGCCGCGGCCGGCTTTCTGGCCCAGGCGCCCGGCTTCGCACAGCGCATCGGCCACCGGCGCTGCCTGGCCCAGCGACTTGCGGTTGCGCCAGGCGATGTCCAGCCCGGCCAGGTCGCTGACGGCGAAGGGCCCCATGCGGAAGCCGAAGCCGGTCAGCGCGGCGTCGACCTCATGCGGCAGCGCGCCCTCGATCAGCAGCCGCTCGGCCTCCTGGGTGCGGCGGGCCAGCATGCGGTTGCCGACGAAGCCGCGGCAGACGCCGACCACCACCGGCACCTTGCCCAGCCGCTTGCCGAGCTCGAGCGCGGTGGCCAGCACCTCCGGCGCGGTCTCTTTCCCGCGCACCACCTCCAGCAAGCGCATGACATTGGCCGGGCTGAAGAAATGCAGCCCCACCACGTCGCCGGGGCGGCCGGTCGCGGCGGCGATGGCGTCGACGTCGAGATAGGAGGTGTTGGTGGCCAGGATCGCGCCGGGCTTGGCCAGACGGTCCAGCGTGCCGAAGATCTGATGCTTCAGATCCATGTCCTCGAAGGCGGCCTCGACCACGACATCGGCGTCGGCCGCGGCCTCCAGCCCGACCTTGCCGGTCACCAGCGCCAGGCGATGGGCCTCGTCTGCCGCCGACAGGCTGCCGCGCTTGACCGAGGCGGCGTAGGTGCCGGCGATGCGGTCCAGGCCGCGGGCCAGCAGCTCCTCGCCGGTCTCGATCACGGTCACCGGGATGCCGGCATTGGCGAAGCACATGGCGATGCCGGCGCCCATGGTGCCGGCGCCGATCACCGCGGCCCGGCGGATCGGCCGCCGCGCCGTGTCCTTCGCCAGCCCCGGCACGCGGGCGGTCTCGCGCTCGGCGAAGAAGGCATAGCGCAGGGCCTTGGACCGGTCGTCGGCGACCAGCGCGACGAAGCGGGCGCGCTCCAGCGCCAGCCCGGCCTCGAAGGGCTCGGTGAAGGTCGCGCGCACCGATTCGGCCAAGGCGGCGATGTTCGGCAGCTCCGGGCTGCGCTTCAGCGCCTCGGCCGCCGCCGGCTCGAAGTCTTCGCGGCCGCCCGGCGCCATCTGCCGGTCCAGGTCGCGGGTCCGCCGCATCGTGCCGGCCCTGGCCTCGGCCAGCTCCAGCGCTTTGGCCTTGGCCGCCTCCAGCAGGTCGCTCTCGACCACGGCGTCGACGATGCCGAGCGCTAGCGCCTCGGCGGCGGAGACGGGGGCGCCGTCGGCCATCAGCTTGAAGGCCGGGGCGGCGCCGATCAGCCGCGGCAGCCGCTGCGTGCCGCCGGCGCCGGGGATCAGCCCCAGCTTGACCTCGGGCAGGCCCAGCTTGGCGGCCGGGCCGGCGATGCGGGCGTGGCAGCCCAGCGCCACCTCCAGCCCGCCGCCCAGCGCCGCCCCGCCGATCGCGGCGACGATTGGCTTGCCGACCGAATCGAGAGCATCGATCACCTCGGGCAGGGACGGCGGCGCCGGCGGCTTGCCGAACTCGCTGATATCGGCGCCGGCGATGAAGGTGCGGCCCTCGGCGGCGATGACGATGGCGCGCACCGCCGGGTCGGCATCGGCGCGGCGCACCGCCTCGGCCAGTCCGGCGCGGATTCCGGCATCCAGCGCGTTGACCGGCGGGCTGGCGATGGTGACGACGGCGATCCCGTCCTCGACCGCGTAACGCACCTTCTCCATCGGTCTTCCCCATTCGGCGGATCACATCAGCACGACCTTCGGTATAGGCGATGTCATTGATCCGCAAGCCGGATGGTATAGGCTTCGCATCCTGCTGGTTGGCGCGACGGGCGGGGCTCATGGCTCGGCATGACGGGAAAGCCAAGATCGGACGGAAGGCGGCGCTGACGGTGCTGGCCCTGCTGCTGCCCGGGCCGGCCTCGGCCGGGGATTGCATGGCCCGCGCCGCGCTGCAGGCCGGGGTGCCGACCGAGCTGATCCTGGCCATGTCCTATGTCGAGACGCGCTGGCGGCAGCAGGCGGTGAACGCGGCCAACAGCAACGGCACCGAGGACATCTGCATGATGCAGATCAACTCGATCCACTACCCCCGCCTGGCCGCGCTCGGCGTCACCCGCGAGGCGCTGCTGGCCGATCGCTGCGTCTGCCTGCTGGTCGGCGGCGAGATCCTGCGCGAGATGCGCATCGCCACCGGCGGCAGCGACATCTGGTCCGCCGTCGCCGCCTACAATGCCGGGCCGGCGAACCTGGCGGCCGGCCGTCCCTATGCCGATCAGGTCCGCCGGGTCTACGAGGCGATCCACGTCATCCAGGGGCAGTGACCGCGGGTCGAGCGGATCGGCCGGTGCCAGCCCCCTCACCCGAAATCGCTGCGCGATTTCGACCTCTCCCCAGGGGAGAGGTATTGGGAGCGCGATTCATATTTCCCTCTCCTCGGGGAGAGGGAGGGGCCCGCCGCGTTGGCGGCGGGAGGGTGAGGGGGCGGCTCCGACCTCGATCGGCCGTGCTTACTGCGAGATCTCCCAGGTCACGTTGACCCGCGCGGTGAACTCGCTCTCGCCGGCCTCGACCGGAACGGCCGCCATCTTCTCCATGGCGTAAGCGGCCATCATCGGGCGCGGCGGCTCGGCCCCCGGCTCGGCGATCGCCAGGATGCGGCCCAGCTTCACCCCGGCGGCCTTGGCGATCAGCTCGGCCTTGCGCCGGGCGTCGGCCACGGCGGCCTCGCGGGCCTTGTCCAGCACCGGCGCCGGGTCGGCCAGGCTGAAGCCGACGCCGTCGATCTGGTTCGAGCCGGTGGCGACCGCGGTGTCCAGCACGGCGCCCAGCTTGGTCAGGTCGCGGATTCGGACCGTCACCTGGTTGCGCACCTCGTAGCCGTCGATATGCGGCGCCTCGTTCGACCCTTCCTTCGCCTGGGCGTAGCGCGGCTGCACCGAGAAGCCGCTGGTCTGCAGGTCGGCGGGCTGGATGCCGGCCTTCTTGAAGGCGTCGATCAGCGCCGCCATGGCCTTGCTGTTGGCGGCCACCGCCTCGCTCGCGGTCTTGCCTTCGCTGGTGACGCCGCTGGTCACGGTGGCCTGGTCGGGGGCGGCGCTGGCGCTGCCCTCACCGGCCAGGGACAGGGTCTGGGCGACAGCCTCGGCGGCCAGGGCCGGCGCGGTGGCGGCGATCGTGGCCGGCACCGCCACGGCGGCGAGCAGGGCGGCGGCGAGCAGGCTGGAGCGGAATCGGGTCATGGTCGGTTCCCGGATGGGTTGTCTTCGGCGCGGAGTAGAGGGGCGAATTGCGACGCTGCCAAGGCAGCATCTGCTCCCATAGGCATATCCTCCAGGCCGGGGTAGAAGGGGAATCCGGACGGAGGAAACAACAAATGACGGCCGACTTCATCCTGCCGCGCGATGCCGATCTCGGGCTGCGCCGGATCGCCAACCGCACCGGCCTCACCGCCGCCCTGCTGCCGAACGGCGCGCTGTTCGCCCTGTCGCACCGGGCGGATGAGAAGAGCGACCCGGTGCTGGTCAACCAGGTGCTGGGGTCGCCGATCGCCGGCGGCATCGGCCGGCTGCTGCTGCGGCTCGGCGGCGGCCGGGTGGTCGAGGCTGTCGGGCCGGCGGCGCGGCTGCAGGTCGGTACCGGGCCGGACCGGTTCGTCTGGGCCGGCGAGACCGACGGCCTGGCGCATCGCGCCACCCTGTGGCTGGCGCCGGACGCCGATCTCTGGCTGTGGCGAGTCGAGCTCGAGAACAAGGGCGCGGCGGCGGCCGAGGTCTCGGCGGTGCTGCTGCAGGATATCGGCCTGGGCAGCCGCGGCTTCCTGATGAACAACGAGGCCTATGGCTCGCAATACACCGATCACCATGTCGCCCGGCATCCGCGCCTCGGGCCGGTGGTGATGAGCCGCCAGGCCCTGGCCCAGGGCGGCCGGAATCCCTGGTTGGCGCATGGCTGCCTGCAGGGCGCGGCCGGCTTCGCCACCGATGCGGCGCAAAGCTTCGGCCCCGGCTTCCGCGACCGGGCCGAGGTCACCGGCGACCTGCCAAACGAGCGGCTGCAGCATGAGGTCGCCTGCCCGGCCATCGCCTCGGCCCCGGCGGCGTTGGCGCCCGGCGCCAAGGCGGCCTGGAGCTTCTTCGGCCTGTTCGTGCCCGATCACAAGGCGGCGTCGGACGATGCCGACCTGGCGGTGGTCGAGCAGGCGCTGAAGGCCGCCGAATCCTTCCGCCCGGCCGAGGTGGCGCTGGAGGCTCCGGTGCGCGGCCTGCTGCAGGATGCGGCGCCGCTGGTGGCCGAGGATCTCGACGCCGCCGCGCTGGACCGGCTGTGGCCGGCCCGGCGGCTGGAGGAGCGGCGGGACGGCGCGCTGCAATCCTTCTTCGTCGATGAGGGCGACCAGAACCGCCACGTCGTGCTGCGCGCCAAGGAGCGCGACCTGCGCCGCCGCCATGGCGCGCTGCTGCGCTCCGGCGCCGCGCTGCTGCCGACCGACGAGTTGCTCTGCGCCACGGTCTGGGCCCATGGCGTCTTCGCCGCCCAGCTGACAATCGGCAACACCTCGTTCCACAAGCTGTTCTCGGTCTCGCGCGACCCCTACAACATCACCCGCGCCTCCGGCCTGCGCATCCTGGTCGATGCGGGCGAAGGGTGGCGCCTGCTATCCGTGCCCTCGGCCTTCGAGATGGGGCTGGCGGAAGCCCGCTGGATCTACCGCTTCGGCAGCCGGACCGTGACCGTCCGCGCCGCCGTGTCCGGCGCCGACACGGCGATGCAGTGGCGGGTCGATGTCGAGGGCGCGGCCTGCCGCTTCCTCGTCCTTGGCCATCTCGTGCTCGGCGAGCGGGAGCTGGAGCAGGCCGGGCGGGTGTCGATCGATGCGACGGCCAAGCGCATCGCCTTCCGCCCCGACCCGGACTGGCTGTGGGGCCAGCGCTACCCGGATTCGATCTACCACCTGGTGACCCCGACCCCCGACGCGATCGAGGCGGTCGGCGGCGACGAGCTGCTCTATGCCGACGGGCAGGGCCGCGGCGGCGGGTATGTGGCGCTGCGCACCGGGCCGGTCGCGGGCTTCGGCTTTGCCGTCACCGGGTCGCTGACCGATCCGGCCGCGGCCGCCGCCTTGGCCGACCGCTACGCCGCCGGCGTGTCCTTCGACGAGATGCTGGCCTCGGCCAACGCCCATTGGGCGGAGGTGACGCGCGGCCTGCGTGTCACCGGCGGCGGGTCGGAGGGTGCGGCGCTGGATGCCGCCTTCCCCTGGCTGGCGCATGACGCGATGATCCACCTGACCGTGCCGCACGGGCTGGAGCAGTACACCGGCGGCGCCTGGGGCACCCGCGACGTCTGCCAGGGGGCGCTGGAGTTCCTGCTGGCGCTGGAGCATGACGCCGCTGCCAAGGACGTGCTGCGCACCGTCTTCGCCCAGCAATACGAAGGCCGGGGCGACTGGCCGCAATGGTTCATGCTCGAGCCCTACGCGCCGATCCAGGATCGGCACGCCCATGGCGACGTCATCGTCTGGCCGCTGAAGGCGCTGTGCGACTACATCGAGGCCACCGGCGACATGGCGTTCCTGGATGAGCCGGTGGCCTGGCGCAACGAGGAGGACTTCACCCGCACCGAGCGCAAGGATCCGGTCTCGGCCCATATCGACCGCATCGTCGCGGTGGTGCAGGAGCGGTTCATCCCCGGCACAAGGCTGCTGCGCTATGGCGAGGGCGACTGGAACGATTCGCTGCAGCCGGTCGACCCGCATCTGCGCGACTGGATGGTCAGCGCCTGGACCGTCGCCCTGCTGATCCAGCAGCTCGGCCGCTGGGCCGGGGTGCTGGACCATGCCGGCCGGTCGGCCAAGGCGCGCGAGATCGAGGCGCTGGCCGGGTCGATGCATTGGGACCTGCAGCGCCGTCTGGTGCGCGACGGGGTGCTGGCCGGCTATGCCGTGTTCAACCCGGACGGCACCGTGGCCGAGCTGCTGCTGCACCCGGACGACACCCGCACCGGCCTGCACTATTCGCTTCTGCCGATGAAACGGGCGCTGATCGCCGGGCTGTTCGCCGGCGAGGCGGTCGAGCGCCATCTCGGCCTGATCCGCGAGCACCTGACCTTCCCGGACGGCATCCGGCTGATGGACCGGCCGGTGACCTACCATGGCGGGGTCGAGACGCTGTTCCGCCGGGCCGAATCCGCCGCCTTCTTCGGCCGCGAGATCGGGCTGATGTACACCCACGCCCATCTCCGCGCCGGCGAGGCGATGGCGGCGCATGGCGAGGCCGATGCGGTGTGGCGGATCCTGCTGCAGGCCAGCCCGGTGGCGTCGACCGAGGTGGTGCCGAACGCGACGCCGCGCCAGCGCAACGCCTATTTCAGCTCCAGCGACGCCGCCTTCGCCGACCGCTACGCCGCCGGCGCCGACTGGGCCCTGGTGAAGCAGGGGACGATCGCCGCCGATGGCGGCTGGCGGGTCTATTCCAGCGGGCCGGGCCTGACCACCAACCTAATGCTGTGCCACGTCTTCGGCCTGCGCCGCAGCTTCGGCGAGCGGCTCACCGACCCGCTGCTGCCCTCCGGACATCCGGACCTGGCGGTGGAGCTGGTGCGCGGCGGTGAGCGGAGGCGCTACGGCAAAGGGGTATGAGCGCCGCAAGATCCGGGTTGCCGGCGCCGGCTCCGCCGGGCCTGATACGGCCATGATCTTCGCCGATCCCATCCCCCCGATCACCGCCGGGCTGGTCGACACGCCGCTCGGCCCGATGCTGGCCCTGATGGATGCGACCGGCGCCCTGGTCGGCCTGGATTTCGAGGGCGCCGACGGCACCCCGACCTTCAGCCAGCGCCGCCTGACCCGGGAAGGGCTGCAGACCGGGCCGGCCGACCCCGCTGCGCTGCGCCCGATCGCGGACCAGCTGGCCGAATATTTCGCCGGCCGGCGCCGGGTGTTCGACCTGCCGATGGCGCCCTTCGGCACGCCGTTCCAGCGCCGGGTCTGGGCGGCGCTCTGCGACATCCCTTGCGGCACCGCCCTGACCTATCGCGACATGGCGCTGCGGCTCGACCGGCCGCAGGCGGCCCGCGCCGTCGGAGCCGCCAACGGCGCCAACCCGATCTCGGTGGTGGTGCCCTGCCACCGTCTGGTCGGCAGCGACGGCACGCTGACCGCCTATGGCGGCGGCCTGCACCGCAAGGCGGCGCTGCTGGAGCTGGAGGGCGCAAGGCCGCCAGCGCTGTCGCTGGCGGTCTGAGCCTCTCGCTTCACAGTCCTCACCTGTGGTTCACTGCCGACACGACGACATTCCTCGGGGGAGGACTCATGACCACGCCGCGCTTTATCCTGCACCACGCGCCGCGCTCCCGTTCCAGCCGCATCCTGTGGCTGATGGAGGAGGCGGGGGTGCCGTTCGAGGTCGCCCAGCACGATTTCGCCAAGGCGACGCACAAGGACCCCGCCTATCTCGCCATCAACCCGGCTGGCAAGGTGCCGGCGCTGATCGATCGCGGCCCGGCCGGCGACTGGTCGCCCCCAGCGGTGGTGACCGAGAGCGCCGCGATCTGCGCCTATGTCGCCGACGTCCTGCCCGAGGCCGGGCTGGCGCCGCCGGTCGGCTCGCGCGAGCGCGCCGCCTATGCCAGCTGGATCGGCTACTGCCCCTCGGTGCTCGAGCCGGCGCTGTCCGATTCGGTGTTCCCACGCCGCGAGGAGCCGCCGGCCAGCACTCTCGGCTGGTGCCCCTTCCCCGAGGCGCTGCGGCGGGTCGAGACGGCGCTGCAGGGCGGCGGGCCCTATCTGCTCGGCGCCCGGTTCAGCGCCGCCGACGTGCTGATCGGGTCGCTGCTGCAATGGCTGCAGGGCTGGGGCAAGCTGCCGGAGAACCCGACGCTGGCGGCCTATCTCGCCACGCTGGCCGCCCGCCCGGCGGTGCAGCGCGCCCAGGCCCGGGACGCGGCGCAGAGCGCGGCATGAGAATACGGCTCTTCCCCGCCGCCATGGCGGTCGCCGCCGCGCTGCTCGCCGCCGCCGGCCCCGCCCAGGCGCAGACTCCCCATCCCTGCGCCGGCGACGCGGTCGAGCATGCCCGCAAGCTGCTGGCGTTCCATTTCGACGACGACACGGCCGACACGACGGTCGACGACGCCGTCAAGCCGGTGGGCACGGTCAAGGCGCTGCGAGGCGAAGGCCGGTTCGATGTGCTGGAGGTCTGGGGCTTCATCTACAAGGCCGAGTACCGCATGCATTTCCTCTATGCCCAGATCCCCGGCGACTGCGTGCTGATGGGGCAGGAAATCCTGGAGGCCAGCGATCCCTACTGAGCCCGTCCGGCTGCGCGCTGCCGTCGCGGCCGACGCGCCGGCCATCGCCGCGCTGCATGTCGCGGTCTGGCGCGACACCTATCGCGACCTGGCGCCGCCGGAGGCCGCGGCCGCGCTCGACGTCGCCCGCCGCCAGGCCCGCTGGGAGGCGACCCTGGCCGATCCGGCGCAGATCGCCCTGGTCGCCGAGATCGACGGCGTCATGGCCGGCTTCGGCCTGGCCGGGCCGCCCGGCGACCCTGCCTTTGGCGACCGGGGCGAGGTCAAGTACCTCTATGTCGGCCGTGATTTCGCCCGTCGCGGCATCGGCCGCCGGCTGCTCGCCGCCCTGGCCGCGGCGCTGGCCGGCCGGGGCTATGCGGCGCTCGGCCTCGGCGTCGTGGTCGGCAACGGCCCGGCGATCGCCTTCTACGAGGCCCAGGGCGGCCGCCGCGCCGGGGCCTACACCGATCCCGGCCCGCTCTGGCGTTCGCCCAACCTGCTCTACGCCTGGGACGATCTGACGGCGCTGGCGGCGCGGGGATAGCGCCTACTCGAACCGCAGCCGCTCGACCAGGAAGTCGATGAAGGCGCGGACCCGGGCCGGCATGGTGCCGCGGCCCAGGAACACGGCGTGGATCTCCTCCATCTCGTGCGGGTCGTGCTCCGGCAGCAGCTCGACCAGCCGGCCGGCGGCGAGGTCGTGCCCGACATGATACCGGGCGGTGCGGCCGATCCCCATCCCGGCCAGCACCGCCTGGCGCAGCGTCTCGCCGTTGTTGACCACCAGCGGCCCGGTCACCTGCATCGGCTTCGCGCCGTCCGGCCCGCCCAGAACCCAGTCGGTGAAGCTGCGCCGGTAGTTGAAGGTCAGGCAGTCGTGGCCGGCCAGGTCGGCCGGGGTCTGCGGCATGCCGCGGCGCTCGAGATAGGAGGGGGCGGCGATCAGGATCCGCCGGCTGACGCCCAGCTTGCGGGCCTGCAGGCCGCTGTCGCGCAGCGGCCCATGGCGGATGGCGATGTCGGTGCGCTCGGCCAGGATGTCGACCACCTCATCGGTCAGGCTGACATCCAGCGTCACCGCCGGGAAGCGGGCGCGGAACTCCGGCAGCAGCGGCACCACGCAATGCGTGCCGAACGGGATCGAGGCGCTGATCCTGAGCCGCCCGCGCGGCGCCGCGGAGCCGGAGACGCCGGCCTCGGCCTCGGCGATGTCGGCCAGGATGCGGCTGGCCTGCTCGTAGAACAGGTCGCCCTCGGGCGTCGGCCGCAGGCTGCGGGTGGACCGGGCCAGCAGGCGCACCCCCAGCCGGTCCTCCAGCCGGCCGATCAGCTTGGCGACGGCCGACGGCGTCAGGCCGAGGCGGCGGGCGGCGGCGGAGAAGCTGCCTTCCTCCACCACCCGCACGAAGACTTCCATTTCACCGGAACGGTTGATGTCCATGGGCGGTTCTCGGCTGGGATGCTGCGGTTTGGTGCAGCGAAATCTTTAGATCGAAGGTTTCGGGCCATCGAGGGTGGATTCGGAACCGACAGCCTGTCATGCTGCGGCGCATCAAAACTGGCTTCGAGGTGCTGCCGGCCCGTGCGACTGGGCCGCTCAATGGAAGGGATCCCCCATGTCCAGAATCCTGATCGAGCAGGACGGCGTGCAGCGCAAGGCGAGCGCGACGTTCTTTCGCGGCGAGACGACAAATTTCTACCCGAGCGACACGTCGCTCGAGCGTAACAGTGTCGTCTCCGATTATTTCGCCAAGGGCTGGATGCCCGCCGAGCGGTTCGTGACCAAGGACACGCCGATCGTGGCCTTCGGCTCGTGCTTCGCCGACAACATCAGCCGCTACCTGCACAAGGCCGGCTTCAACATCCTGACCAAGCGCGACAACCTCGCCTATGTCTCGAACATGGGCGACGGCATGGTCAACACCTTCGCCATCCGCCAGCAGTTCGAATGGGCCTGGCTGGGCAAGACGCCGCAGGCGGAGCTGTGGCACGGCTACGATGCCGCCCAGTTCGGCTATGATGAGGCCGTGCGGCTGCGCACCAAGGCGCTGTTCGACGAGGCCGAGCTGTTCGTCATCACCCTCGGCCTGTCCGAGGTGTGGTACGACGAGCCGACCGGCGAGGTGTTCTGGCGGGCGGTGCCGAAGGACAAATACGACCCGGCGCGGCACAAGTTCCGGGTCACCAGCCATGCCGAGAACCTGGAGAACCTGCAGGCGATCCATGCGCTGATCCGGGCTTTCCGGCCGGATGCGGCGGTGCTGTTCACGGTGTCGCCGATCCCGCTGACCGCGACCTTCCGGCCGGTCACCTGCCTGTCGGCCAATGCGGTGTCGAAGGCGATCCTGCGCGCGGCGATGGACGAGTTCTTCCGCCGCAACGCGCCGAACGACCCGCGGCTGTTCTATTTCCCGAGCTACGACATCGTCATGCACGGCTTCAGCCACCAGTGGCGGGACGACCGGCGGCACGTCTATTCGCATGTGCTCGACTTCAACATGAAGGTGTTCGAGCGCTACTACTGCCGGACCGAGATGGACGACGCGGCGCTGCTGGCCTCGTTCCGCTACGCCCAGCGGCAGGACCGGCTGATCGGCCAGCTCGGCCATGGCGCGGTGGCGCTGCACGAGGCCGAGACGGCGGATGAGCGCAAGGTGGCCCGGGTGGCTGCGATCAAGCGGCAGCGCGAATTGGAGCGGGCGAAGATCCGCGAGGAGCGGCGGCAGCAGCGCATCGCGGCGCGCCGTGCGGCCCAGGGGGCGGCGATCGCGGCGGAGTAACGGGTTCGGCATCTTGGAAGCCGTGTCACAACTGATTGGCTTCCCCGAAGCATAGTTCAAGGCGGCCGTGGCGGCCATCTAGCGGTGAGCTTTCATCGCAAGGTGGCCGTCATGCCCGTTGCCCTCTATGCCCTCGCGGTCGGTGCCTTCGGCATCGGCCTCACCGAATTCGTGATCATGGGCCTGCTGATGGAGGTCGGGACCGATCTCGGCGTCTCGATCTCCACCGCGGGCCTGCTGATCAGCGGCTATGCGCTCGGCGTCGTCGCCGGCGCGCCGATCCTGACCACCCTGACCGGCCGGATGCCGCGGAAGTCCGTGCTGCTGGGGCTGATGGTGATCTTCACCATCGGCAACCTGGCCTGCGCGGTGGCGCCCGACTACATGACGCTGATGGCGGCGCGGGTGCTGACCGCCTTCGCCCACGGCACCTTCTTCGGCGTCGGCTCGGTGGTCGCCACCGGCCTGGTGCCGGCGCAGAAGCGCGCCTCCGCCATCGCCATCATGTTCACCGGCCTGACCATCGCCAACATCCTGGGCGTGCCCTTCGGCACTTGGCTGGGCCAGGGCTTCGGCTGGCGTGCCACCTTCTGGGCGGTGACCGCGGTCGGCCTCGCCGCGCTCGCGGTGATCGCCGTCGCCGTGCCCAAGGACGAGGCGCCGGCCGAGCAGTCGGACTGGCGGCAGGACCTGAAGGTGCTGGCGCGCCGGCCGGTGCTGCTGGGCCTGCTGACCACCGTGCTGGGCTTCGCCGCCGTCTTCGCCGTCTTCACCTATATCGCGCCGATCCTGACGCAGATCACCGGCGTGTCGGAGCAGGCGGTGTCGCCGATACTGCTGGTGTTCGGCGGAGGCCTCGTGGTCGGCAACCTGCTGGGCGGCAGATTCGCCGACCGCTGGCTGGTGCCGACGGTTCTGGGCAGCATGCTGGTGCTGGCCGTGGTGCTGGGGTTGATGACCTTCGCCGTGCACAGCATCGTGCTGACCGTGATCTTCGTCGGCCTGCTCGGCGGCGCCGGCTTCGCCACCGTCGCGCCCTTGCAGATGTGGGTGATGGAGAAGGCGGAAGGCGCCGGCCAGAGTCTGGCCTCCAGCTTCAACATCGCCGCCTTCAACCTCGGCAACGCTCTGGGCGCCTGGCTCGGCGGCCAGGTGATCGAGCACGGGCCCGGCCTCGGCGCCGTGCCCTGGGTGGCGGCGCTGGTGCCACTGGTCGGCGTCGCGGTGGCCATGGTCAGCCTGCGACTCGACCGGCGCGCCCCGGCCCTGGTCCCCGCCGCGGACTGCGTGTCCTGATCGGGCAAGACGGCCCGCCGGTCAGCCCGGCGGGCCGCTTTCGTCTCAGGCCGTGGCCCGGCTCGGCTGGGGCACGACGCTGTCCCCGGTGTCGGTCAGGGCCATCTGCCGTTCGCGCTCGACCATGTAGTCGCGGGTGATCGGCACCGTGTCGATGCGCTTGGCGAATTGCAGCTGGAAGATCACGGTGGTGCGGTAGCGGAAGCCGACCTCGCACAGCGCCAGGTAGAATTCCCACATCCGGCAGAAGCGCTCGTCATACAGCTTCGCGGCATCGGCCCAGCGGGCCATGAAGCGCTCGCGCCAGTGCCGCAGCGTCTCGGCATAGTGGATGCGCAGCACCTCGACATCGGTGATGTACAAGCCCTGGCGCTCCGCCATCGTCGCCAGCTCCGACAGGGCCGGCAGATCGGCGCCCGGGAAGATGTATTTGCGGATGAACGGGTTGATCGGGCCCGGCATGTCGGAATAGCCGATCGAGTGGATCAGCGCGACGCCGTCATCGGCCAGCAGCTCGTGCAGCTTGGCGAAGAACTCGGCGTAGTTGCGCTTGCCGACATGCTCGAACATGCCGACCGAGACGATGCGCTGATAGGGCCCGGCCTCCTGCCGGTAGTCGCGCAGATGGAACTTCGCCCGGTCGGCCAGCCCGGCCGCGGCGGCCCGGGCCGTGCTGAGCTTGTGCTGCTCGGTGCTCAGGGTCACGCCGGTGACGTCGGCCCCGGTCTCGCGGGCGAGGTAGAGGCCGAGCCCGCCCCAGCCGGAGCCGATGTCCAGCGTCTTCAGCCCCGGCTTGTCGAACAGCAGCTTGGCGGCGATGTGCCGCTTCTTGTTCAGCTGCGCCGTCTCCAGACTGTCCTCGGGGGAGGCGAAATAGGCGCAGGAATACTGGCGGTCGGCGTCGAGGAACAGGTCGTACAGCTCGGCCGACAGGTCGTAGTGATGGGCGACGTTCTGCTGCGCCTTGCCGACCGGATTGTACTGCTTCAGCCCGCGGGTCACTCGCTCGATCAGCGCGAGCCAGCCATGGCGGTCGACCTTGAAGTTCCGCGCCACCAGCGCCAGGAAGTCGTAGAGCGAGCCCTCCTCGACGGTCAGCTGGCCGTCCATATAGGCCTCGCCCAGCGCCAGGCCCGGATTCAGCGCCAGGGTATAGGCCAGGCGCGGCGACTTCAGCCGGATCACGGCCCGGGGCGGGGAGGAGTCGCCGATGATGTGGACCCGGCCGGCGGCATCGATCACCCGCAGGCTGCCGTCCCGGACGATCGATTTCAGAAGTGCGATGAACATCCTGCCAAATCTCTCGTTCTGATCCGTCGCCGCCTGGCGCGGGTCGGGCATGGCCGAGAACCCGGAGGCCGGGGCGATTCCCCTGTCCAAGGGCAAAGTTGGATCATGCCTGGGAACATTTGTGTACCCTTTTTGTCGAATCCCGCCGATCAGGCCCGGCGGATCTCCGGCACCAGCGCCGCCGCCTGGCGCAGCTCCGCCACGAAGCGCCAATGCTCCGCCTCCCGGGCCGCCTCGTCGGGCAGGCGCAGCAGGTAGGACGGGTGGACCGTGACCAGTCCCGGCAGGTCGCCGCGGAAGCGCAGCGGCCGGCCGCGCAGCGCCGACATCGGCCCGGCATGGCCAGACAGCGACCGGGCCGCGGTCGCTCCCAGCGCCACCGCCAGGCGCGGCCGGATCAGGCTCAATTCCCGCTCGACCCACCAGCGGCAGGCCTCGACCTCGCCGCTGTTCGGGCGCTGATGGATGCGGCGCTTGCCGCGCACCTGGTATTTGAAGTGCTTCACCGCATTGGTGACATAGATCCGGGCGCGGTCGATCCCGGCCTCGGCCAAAGCCCGGTCGAAGACCTGCCCGGCCGGGCCGACGAAGACCCGGCCGGCCAGGTCCTCCTGGTCCCCCGGCTGCTCGCCGAGGAAGACGACCGGCGCGTCGGCCGGCCCCTCGCCGAAGACCGGCTGTGTCGCCGGGCCGTGCAGCGGGCAGCGGCGGCAGGCGGCGATCTCCGACGCCAGCCCGGCCAGGGTGCCGGCGGGGCCGGGTGCGTGCAGGCCGGGTGCCGGGATCGCCTTACGCGGCGGCTCCGGCGTGGCCGCGATCATCGCCCGGGTGCGGGCCGCGGCGCCGTCCAGCAACTCGGGAATCAGCACGGCCTCCGGCAAATTGCGCCAGTAGCGCTTCGGCATCTCCGACCGCATCATCGCCGGATTGGCGCGCGCCGGGTTGAAGGTGGCGGCGTAATAGCGGCGCCAGGCCTGCTCCAGCGAATCCTCGTCCGGCGCATCCTCGCGCCGCATGCCCGGGCCGATCTCGAGCGTTCCGCCGTCCCAGTGCAGCGACCCGTCCGGTGTCAGGATCGACCAGCGCATCGCCGCGAACCGGCCGATGAAGAAGGGGGCGGCCCGGCGCAGGATATGGTGCTCAGGCTCGAACCAGGCGACGAAGCGCTCCGCCCCGTCCGTCTCGATCCGGCGGAAGCGCAGGAAGGCGGTCATCCGGTGCTCGTCGCGGTCGACCGCGCCGGCCATCCGCTCCAGCCGCCGCACCAGCGGGTTGGTCGCATCCTGCAGCAGGCTGCGCTCGCCATGCCCCAACCGCCACAGTGCGATGTAGAGCAAGGCAAAGCGCTCAGGCTCGCGATGGCAGATCACCGCCTCCGCCAGCTCATGGAACCGCTTCGGCACGCCCAGCGGCGGGGCCTTGGTGTCGTCCGGCACCGGGTTGCCGAAGGGCAGGGAGTCCTCCTCTCCTTCCTGCCAGGACACGGTCTCCGGCGCCGCACCGGCGGCGATCAGGCCGCGGGCGGCGCGGCGAAAGCCGTCGAGGTCGTCGGGATGGGCGAGGCGGACCGTGCGCATCAGGCGAACAGCGACAGCTGCTTCGGCGGCGGCGTCAGCCGGGCCCACAGATCGGCCCGGTCCAGCAGCCGGGTGGGGCGGTGATCGGCCGCAACGATGAAAGGCAAAGCGCGCTTCAGCCCGCCGGTCAGCCGCGCCAGGTCGGCCAGCCGCAGCGCGTGCAACCGGCGCGCCTCGACGATGCGGTCCACCGTCCGCGCGCCCAGGCCGGGCACGCGCAGCAGCAGGCCGCGCTCGGCCCGGTTGATGTCGACCGGGAAGCAATCGCGGTGGCGCAGCGCCCAGGCCAGCTTGGGATCGACCGCCAGGTCCAGCATGCCGTCGGGCGCGCCGGCCAGGATCTCATCCGCCGCGAAGCCGTAGAAGCGCATCAGCCAATCCGCCTGGTACAGCCGGTGCTCGCGCTGCAGCGGCGGCGCCTTGGCCGGCAGGGCGCGGCTGGCCTCCGGGATCGGGCTGAAGGCGGAGTAGTAGACCCGCTTCAGCCGGTAGCCGGCATAGAGGCCGGCGACCGTGCCCAGGATGGCGTTGTCATCGGCGCCGTCGGCCCCGACGATCAACTGCGTGCTCTGCCCGGCGGGGGAGAAGCGGGGCGCCTTCGGCTCGGCCTCCGCTTCGTCGATGCCGAGGCGCAGCCGGCCCATGGCGCCGCGGATGGTACGGCTGCGCTTCTCCGGCGCCAGCCGGGTCAGCCCGTCCTCGGTCGGCAGCTCGATGTTGATCGACAGCCGGTCGGCGTAGCGGCCGGCCGCGGCCAGCAGCTCCGGGCTCGCCTCCGGGATCGTCTTCAGGTGGATATAGCCGCGGAAGCCGTGGTCCTGCCGCAGCCGGCGCGCCACCTCCACCAGCTGCTCCATGGTGTGGTCAGCGGAGCGGATGATGCCGGAGGACAGGAACAGCCCTTCGATATAGTTGCGCCGGTAGAAGCCGATGGTCAGCTGCACCACCTCGTCGACGGTGAAGCGGGCGCGGCGGACATTGCTGGTCCGCCGGTTGATGCAGTAGGCGCAATCGTACTGGCAGAAATTGGTCAGCAGGATCTTCAGCAGCGACACGCAGCGTCCGTCCGGCGTGTAGGAATGGCAGATGCCGCGGCCGTTGGTGGAACCCAGCCCCTTGCCGTCCCGCGAATCGCGGGTCGCGGCGCCGGAGGAGGCGCAGGACACGTCGTATTTCGCGGCATCCGCCAGGATCTCCAGCTTGGCGTCGGTGGTCATCGCTCGGCTCATGTTGCTAATTTGTTCTGACTGGCGGTGGAGTCAATGGCCGTGTTGTCGCGTTAGACTGAGGACCGACGAACGCACAGGAGAGACCCATGGCCGAGGTGGCCGACAATCCGGCGCTGAGCCGCTACGAGATGCTGGTCGACGGCGTCACCGCCTTCGTCGCCTATCGCCGCGACGGCGAGGTGATCGAGCTGGTCCATACCGAGGTGCCGCAGGCGCTGTCCGGCCGCGGCGTCGGCACCGTTTTGGCGCGCGGCACGCTGGACCTAATCCGCGCTGCCGGGCTGACCATCCGGCCGCTGTGCCCGTTCATCGCCGCCTTCATCCAGCGCCATCCCGACTACGCGGATCTGGTCGCTGCCGATCGCGGTTGACGCTGTCCGCCGCAGCCCCGCAGATTGCCGGACAAGACTTCGGAAGCAAGAGGCGGTCATGGCGGAGCTGTGCGATCTCGAGGCGGTGGAGCTGCGGCGCCTGATCGGGGCGGGGGAGGTCTCGCCGGTCGACTTGGTCGAGAGCTGCATCGCCCGGATCGAGGCCGCCGATCCGGCGGTCAACGCCATCACCGCCAAGGCCTATGACCGGGCGCGGGCCGAGGCGCGGGCGGCCGAGGCGGCGGTGCGCCGCGGCGATGCTCTTGGCCCGCTGCACGGGTTGCCGATCGGGGTCAAGGATCTCAGCGACACCGAGGGGCTGCTGACCGCCTATGGCTCGCCGCTCTTCGCCGACAACGTGCCGGCGGCTGACGAGCGGGTGGTCGCGGTGCTCCGCGATGCCGGCGCCATCGTGCTGGCCAAGACCAACACGCCGGAATTCGGCGCCGGCGCCAACACCCGCAACGAGGTGTTCGGGCCCACGCTCAACCCCTTCGACCATGAGCTGACCTGCGCCGGTTCCTCCGGCGGCTCGGCGGTGGCGCTGGCCTGCGGCATGGTCCCGCTGGCCACCGGCTCCGACCTCGCCGGCAGCCTGCGCACCCCGGCCGCCTATTGCGGCATCGTCGGCTTCCGCCCGACGCCGGGGCTGATCCCGACCGAGACCCGCGGCCATGGCTGGTCGCCGCTGTCGGTCGACGGGCCGATGGCGCGCACCGTGGCCGATGCGGCGCTGTTGCTGTCCGCCATGGTCGGCCACGACCCGCGCGACCCGCTGTCGCTCGGCGTCGAGGGCGAGCCCTTCCGCGCGCTAAATCCGGTCGATCTCGGCGGGCTGACCGTCGCCTTCACCGAGGATCTCGGCTTCGCCCCGGTCGACAGCCGGGTCCGCCGCAGCTTCCGCGCCGTGCGCCAGGCGCTGGAGCCGGCGGTGGGCCGCAGCGTCGATTTTGCCGTCGACATGACCGGCGTCGACGAGGCCTTCGCCACGCTGCGCGCCGTCGGCTTCGTCGCCGGCCATCGCGAGAAGGTCGAGGCGACGCCGGACAAGGTCGGGCCGAACGTCACCGCCAATGTCGCCGCCGGGCTGAAGCTCGGCCTCGCCGACGTCGCCAGCGCGCTGACGGTGCAGACCCGCGTCGTCCGCGACGCCGACGCGTTCCTGGAAGGGGTCGATGTGGTGATCTGCCCGGTCGCCGGCCACCCGCCCTTCCCGTGGCGGGACTGGTACCCGGCCACGATCGACGGCGCCGCGCTGTCCAGTTATTTCCACTGGCTGGCGCTGGCCTATGGCCCGACCATGGCCGGGCTGCCCTCGGTGGCGCTGCCCTTCGGCCGCGACGAGGCCGGCCTGCCCTTCGGCCTGCAGATCATCGGCCGCCGCCGCGGCGACCATGCGGTGCTGTCCGCCGCCCGGGCGATCGAGGCCTGGGCCGGGCGGAACGGCTTCGGCCGCGCGGTGCCGAAAGCCGTCTGACGATTTTTCGACGGGGCTTGTCACATCCGCGAAAGCCATCTCGTCTTGATGTCGAAGCCGCCTTCGATGGGCAGGCCCGATCTCAAGATGGGAATGTTTCGACCATGTCCGCTCGTCTCAACTACGCCGTCGCCGCCCCCGGTGCCATCAAGGCCCAGTATGGCGTGCACCTCTATCTCGAGGGCTGCGGCCTGCCGATGACCCTGCAGGAGCTGGTCTTCCTGCGCGTCTCGCAGATCAATGGCTGCGCCTATTGCCTCGACATGCACGCCAAGGCGCTGCGCAAGGACGGTGAGGGCCAGCAGCGGCTGGACGCCGTCGCCGGCTGGCGCGAGGCGCACGGCCTGTTCAGCGCCCGCGAGCGGGCGGCGCTGGCCTGGGCCGAGGCCCTGACCCTGGTGGCCGAAACCCGCCAGGTGGCGGACGCGATCTATGACGAGGTGAAGGCGCAGTTCGGCGACCGCGAACTGGTCGACCTGACCCTCGCCATCTGCTCGATCAACAGCTGGAACCGCCTGGCTGTGGGCTTCGCCCGGGGGCCGGAGCCGGATGAGCAGAGCCGGAAGGCCGCCGCGGCCTGAGGCCGGTCACCGGTTCCGATCATCCAACGGGGAGTTTCCGACATGTCCACGCGTCTCGATTGGGCCGCTGCGGCCCCTGGCGCCCGGAAGGCACAGTACGGCGTGCATCTCTATCTGGAGAGCTGCGGCCTGCCCAAGGCCCTGGTGCTGCTGATCGACCTGCGCGTGTCGCAGATCAATGGCTGCGCCTTCTGCCTCGACATGCATGCCAACGGGCTGCGCGAGGCCGGGGAGAGCCAGCAGCGGCTCGACTGCCTGGCCGGCTGGCGCGAGGCGCACGGTCTGTTCAGCGTCCGCGAGCAGGCGGCGCTGGCCTGGGCCGAGGCGCTGACCCGCGTCGCCGATATGCGGCAAGTGCCGGATGCGATCTACGCGGCGGCGAAGGCGCAGTTCAGCGACCGCGAGCTGGCCGACCTCACGCTGGCTATCTGCTCGATCAACAGCTGGAACCGGTTGGCCGTGGGCTTCGGCAAGGCGCCGGTGCCGGACGCGGAGAGCGAGCGGGCCGCCGCGGCCTGAGGGTTCGAGCCATCTGCGGGGTCCGATGGGCGGCTTCGGCCGCCCGTCGCTTTTTTCACGCCGTGACATCCGGCTTGCCTCGACGCATTTTGCACTGCAGCATCCCGGGTCCGGGACGACAGATCCCGTAGACTGGGAGTGCACCGAGGTGAGCGTTTCCGCCGCGATCCGGCGTATCACGATCCCCCAGCTCCGCGCCCGCAAGGGCCAGGAGCCGATCGTGGTGCTGACCGCCTACACCACGCCGGTGGCCCGGCTCCTGGACCCGCATGTCGATGCGCTGCTGGTCGGCGACAGCCTGGGCATGGTGGTGCATGGGCTGGACAGCACGGTCGGCGTCACGCTCGAGATGATGGCACTACACACCGCCGCGGTCCGCCGCGGCTCGGCCCGGGCCGCGATCATCACCGACCTGCCCTTCGGCAGCTATCAGGCCTCGCCGCGCGACGCCTTCGCCGCCTCCGCCCGGCTGATGGCCGAGGGCGCTTCCGCCGTCAAGCTGGAGGGCGGCGAGGAGATGGCGGAGACGGTCGCCTTCCTCACCGCCCGCGGCATCCCGGTGATGGGTCATGTCGGCCTGCTGCCGCAATCGGTCCATGTGCTGGGCGGCTACAACGCCCGTGGCCGGTCGGCGGAGGAGGCGGCGCGCATCCTGACGGCGGCCAAGGCGATGGCCGATGCCGGCGCCTTCTCGCTGGTGATCGAGGGCACGGTCGAGCCGCTGGCCCGCCGGATCACCGAGGAGGTGCCGATCCCGACCATCGGCATCGGCGCCTCGGTCGCCTGCGACGGCCAGGTGCTGGTGACCGACGATTTGCTGGGCCTGACCGGCGCCGCCACGCCGCGCTTCGTCCGCCGCTACGCCGATCTCGAGGCCGCGATCACCGAGGCGGCGACGGGCTTCGCCGCCGATGTCCGCGCCCGGCGCTTCCCGGGCCCCGAGCATGTCTTCGCCGAGAAGAAACCGTCATGACCGATCCTGCCACCCCGGTGGTCGCCCGCACCGCGGCCGATCTGCGCACTGCCGTCGGCGGCTGGCGCCGGGCCGGCGACCGCATCGGCCTGGTGCCGACCATGGGCGCGCTGCACCAGGGCCATCTGGAGCTGGCTGCGGCCCTGCGGAGGGCAGGGGCCGGCCGGGTGCTGTTCAGCATCTTCGTCAACCCGACCCAGTTCGGGCCGAAGGAGGATTTCAGCCGCTATCCGCGGCGCGAGGCCGAGGACCTGGCCAAGCTGGCCTCGATCGGCGCCGACCTGGCCTATCTGCCGACGGTCGACGAGATCTATCCGGAGGGCTTCGCCGTCTCGATCGTCCCCGGCGGCCCGATCGTCGCCGATCTCGAGGCGGCGGTGCGGCCAGGCCATTTCGCCGGGGTGGCGACGGTGGTGGCGAAGCTGCTGATCCAGGCGGCGCCCGACCTCGCCGCCTTCGGCGAGAAGGACTTCCAGCAGTTGCAGGTGGTGCGCCGGCTGGTGCGCGACCTCGACCTGCCCTGCGAGATCCTGCCGGTGCCGACGGTGCGCGACCGCGACGGCCTCGCCTTGTCCTCGCGCAATGCCTATCTCGGCGAGGCGCAGCTGGCGGTGGCGCGGCGCCTGAACCGCATCATGGCCGAGATCGCCGCCGACCCGGCGCTGCTGGCCGCAGGCCCGGACCGGCTGCGCGACGCCGGCTTCGACGCGGTCGATTATCTGGTGCTGCGCGACGCCGAGACCCTGGCCGAGCCGGCGCCCGGCCGGCCGCGGCGGCTGATCGCCGCGGTCCGGCTCGGCGCCACGCGGCTGCTCGACAATCTCCGGGTCCCTTAGGGCCGGTCCTTACTGCGCTGCCGGCTGCTGGGTCTGCGACGGGTCCTGCTGGCCGGTCAGCGAGGGGGGCGGGGCCGACAGCCGCTGGCGCTGGATCGGCTCGGCCGGGACCGCCGGCGGCGCCGGCTCGCCCTGCATGATCGGACGGTCGATCGGGATCTCGTTCGAGTCGCCGCAGGCGGCGAGGGTCAGGAGGGACAGGCCGGCGGCGGCCAGGATCAGACGGGTCATGGGCATCCTCGGTCGTTCCATGGGGCGCGCACTCTAGCCATCCGCAGCGGCGGAGGCGAGACGGCACGCTGTCGCGCGATTGCGGCGAAAATCGGCAGGCCGAAACGACGAACGCCGCGGACCGGGGCCCGCGGCGTCCGCAAAACCGCAGAAGGGCGGGCGGATCAGGCCGCCGAGTCCATCAGCTTCTTGGTGGTCTCGACCAGGCCCTTCACCGCGGCGACCGACTTGTCGAAGGCGGCCTTCTCGTCGGCGTTGAACTGGACCTCGACGATCCGCTCCACGCCTTCGACGCCGATCACCACCGGCACGCCGATGTAGAAGCCGCTGACGCCGTACTGACCGGTCAGGTAGGCGGCGCAGGGCAGCACGCGCTTCTTGTCGCGCAGGTAGCTCTCGGCCATGGCGATGGCGGAGGAGGCGGGGGCGTAGAAGGCGCTGCCGGTCTTCAAGAGGCCGACGATCTCGGCGCCGCCGTCGCGGGTGCGCTGGATGATCTGGTCCAGCTTCTCCTGCGTGGTCCAGCCCATCTTCACCAAGTCCGGCAGCGGGATGCCGGCGACGGTGGAATAGCGGGCCAGCGGCACCATGGTGTCGCCATGGCCGCCCAGCACGAAGGCGGTGACGTCCTCGACCGAGACATTGAACTCCTCGGCCAGGAAATAGCGGAAGCGGGCGGAGTCGAGCACGCCGGCCATGCCGACCACCTTCTCCGGCTTCAGGCCGGAGACCTCGCGCAGCACGCCGACCATGGCGTCGAGCGGGTTGGTGATGCAGATGACGAAGGCGTTCGGGGCGTATTGCTTGATGCCGGCGCCGACCGCCTGCATCACCTTGGTGTTGATGCCGATCAGGTCGTCACGGCTCATGCCCGGCTTGCGCGGCACGCCGGCGGTGACGATGACGACGTCGGCGCCCTCGATCGCGGAATAGTCGCTGCCGCCCTTGAGCACGGCGTCGAAGCCCTCGACCGCCGACGCCTGGGCGATGTCGAGCGCCTTGCCCTGCGGCACGCCGTCGACCACGTCGAACAGGACGATGTCGCCGAGCTCCTTGAGGCCGGCGAGAAGGGCGAGGGTGCCGCCGATTTGCCCGGCGCCGACGAGGGCGATCTTGTTGCGCGCCATCACATGCCATCCTTTGAGGGGCTGAAGTCGGGCCCTGTCCTAGCGCTATTTCGCGGGTGCGGCAAGAACAGGCCGGCCCGCCGCGGGTTGATCCTGGCGGAGCGGTTGTCATCGGTACGATGAGCCCCAGATCAGGTCCACAACAACGGCAGGTTCCGCGATGCGCATTCTCCTTCCGGCCGTGTTCGCCGTCTTCGCGGTGACCGGCGTTTCCCGTGCCCAGGATGCGCCGCCGGCGCAGCCTCAGACCCCGCCGGCGCCGGCCGAGGCTCCGGCGACCCCGGCCGCGCCGGCACCCGACCAGCGGCAGGCCTCGGAGACTCCGGCGGTGGTGATCGACGGCGGCGCGGCCGGCACGCTGCTCGGCAAATCGGTGCAGAGCGCCTCGGGCGACGATCTGGGCCGGGTGGTCGACGTGGTCGTCGACCGCGCCGGAATGACGCGGGCCGCCATCGTCGATTTCGGCGGATTCCTCGGCGTCGGCTCGCGCCAGATCGCGGTTGACTGGCGGGTGCTGCATTTTCCGAAGGACGGCAGCATGGACAAGATCGTCACCGACCTGACCGAGGCCCAGCTGCGCGGCGCGCCGGCCTACAAGCCGGGCGAGCCGGTGGTGGTGGTCGGCCGGGCGGACACCGCGCCGGCCCCGGCCGCCCCGGATGCGCCGGGCTCGCCGTCGCCGACGCCCGTACCTCAGGCCGCTCCCGCTCCCGCAGCCGCGCCGGACGTCAACGCACCGGCGCCGAAGCCCTAGCCGGGCCGATGGCGGGAAACGACGGTTTCGACCGGAAAGACGCGGCCGCGGTCCCGGCCGAAGCGAGCGTGCCGCAAGCCTCGCGCGGCAGCCGCCGCGGGCTCGACTGGTTCGTGTTCTTCGTCGCCGATGTGCAGACCGGCTTCGGCGCCTTCGTCGCGGTGTTCCTGACGACGCAGCGCTGGACCCAGGTCGATATCGGCCTGGTGCTCACCGTCAGCGGCCTGGTCGGGCTGGTCGGCCAGGTGCCGCTCGGGGCCTTTGTCGATTCGGTCCGGTCGGTGCGGGCGACGGCCGCCGTGGCGCTGGCGGCGATCGGCGTCGCCGCCTTCGCCTTCGCCGCCTGGCCGATCTTCCCGGTGGTGCTGGCCTCGCGCGTGCTGCATGCGGCGGCCAGCTGCATCGTCAGCTTCGCCATCGTCTCGCTCAGCCTCGGCCTGGCCGGTCCGGGCGGGATGGGCGAGCGGCTGGGCCGCAACGCCGCCTTCGCCTCGGCCGGCACTGGCATCGCCGCCGCCATCATGGGCTTGTGCGGTCAGTATTTGTCGACCCAGGCGGTGTTCTTCCTGGCGGCGGCGCTGGTGGCGCCGGCCCTGTTCGCCCTGACCCGGATCCAGCCCGGCGAGATCCGGCCGGCGCCGGCCCCGCCGCGCCGGGAGGGCCGGGGGCTGAAGGCCTCGGTGGCCGGCCTCGCCGTGCTGGCGCGCAACCGCACGCTGGTGGTCTTCGCCGGCTGCATCGCCATGTTCCACCTGGCGAATGCGGCGATGCTGCCGCTCGCCGCCAGCATGGTGACGCTGCGGTCGAGCCAGGCGGCGACGCTGATGGTCGCGGCCGCGGTGATCGTGCCGCAGCTGACGGTGACGATCCTGTCGCCCTGGATCGGCCGGGCGGCGCAGCGCTGGGGCCGGCGGCCGTTCCTGATCCTCGGCTTCGTGGCGCTGGCGATCCGCGCCTTCCTGTTCTCGCTGACCGGCGACCCGAGGCTGCTGGTGGCCTTCCAGATCCTGGACGGGGTCTCGGCGACGGTGCTCGGCGTGCTGGTGCCGCTGACCATCGCCGACCTCGCCCGCGCCAGCGGCCATTTCAACCTGGCCCAGGGGCTGGTCGGCTGCGCCATGGGCATCGGTGCCGCGGTCAGCACCATCCTGGCCGGCTTCGTGGCCGACAGTTTCGGCAGCTATGCCGCCTTCACCACGCTCGCGGCGGTGGCCGCGGCCGGCCTGGTGCTGATCACGCTGACGATGCCGGAGACGCGGCCGGCCGAGGAGACCTAAAGCTCCGGCGCGAAGCGGGCGCGCAGTTCCTCCGGGATCGGGAAGGATTGGCGCGTCTCCAGGTCGAACATCGCGCTCACCGTCTCCGCCGTCGCGTGGCATCGGTCGCCGACGAACAGCGCCTGGGCGTAGGTGAAGGACTTGCCGCCCAGCTTCACCATGCGGGTGCCGATGCGGACGTCGTTCGGCCAGGTCAGCTCGTGCAGGAAGTTCATGGTGATGCGCACCACCACGGCGCCGCGGCTCTTGCCCAGATGGATGCCGGCATCGCGGAAGAAATGCAGCCGCGCCGTCTCGAAATAGACGCCATAGGCGTTGTTGTTCACATGGCCCAGCGCGTCGGTGTCGGAGTAGCGCACGCGCTCCTCCGCCCAATGCGGATAGGCGGCGGGATCGGTCGGGTCGAAATCGGTCATCGCGCTCTCCGGTCGAGGTTGACCGCGACATAGCCCCGAATCGGCGGCGGAGAAAAGCCGCGGGTTGTCGCGAGACAAGGTTCCGGTCGCCTGGCCGGGCCGGCGGGCCTACCGTTGCCGGACCAGGGACAGAAGGAGAGCGCCATGAGCGCCGAACAGGATTGGCTGGTCACGGTGGCCGGGACCACGGCCCTCTTCCCGGCGCTGCCGGCCGAGCAGTTCCTCTACCGGCTGCAGCACGGCACGATGAAGGCCGGGCTCTACGCCCCGCGCGGCAGCGATCCGCAGGGGCCGCACAAGCGCGACGAACTGTACGTGGTCTGGCGCGGCAGCGGCATGTTCTTCCGCGACGGCGAGCGCAAACCATTCGGACCGGGTGACGTGATCTTCGTTCCGGCGCATATGGAGCATCGGTTCGAGGAGTTCAGCGATGATTTTGCGACATGGGTGATCTTCTGGGGCCCGGAGGGCGGGGAGAAGGGCTAGAGCCGGCACCGCGCACCGCGCTGCTCTGGGGCGCCGATCTCGGCGCGCCGGCGTCGCCACGGCAGGAAGCCGAGGCGCTGCGCCTGGCTGCGGAGATGGGCGCCGCCGCCGGCCGCTTCGTGCTCGACTGGGCGGCGCTGCAGCCGGAGGGGCGCGGCAGGCTCGATCCCGCGGCGCTGGCCGGGCTGGACCGCCGGGTCGATGCGATGGGCGAGGCCGGGCTGGCCCCGTGGCCATTGCTGGCACCGGCCATGCTGCCGCGCGACATCCGCATCCGCGGCGGCTGGACCGCGCGCGACACGGCCTGGCGCTTCGCCGAATTCGCCTGCCGGGTGGCCGACCGGATCGGTGACCGCATGGCAGCGCTGACGGTCGATGCCGGCGCCCCCGGCTTCGCCCGCGACGAGGCCGCCTGGCGCGACCGCCCGGTCGGCATGGCCGAGGATTCGGCGTTCCGCGCCATCCTGCATCATCTGCTGCTCGGCCGCGGCCTGGCGCTGTCGGCGCTGCGCCAGGAGAGCGGCCGCTGGCGCCTGGGCGCCGCGTTGGCGGGGCCGCCGCTCCATCCCTGGGACGACACGCTGGCCTCCTCCGACGCCGTGGTCATCGCCGAGGCGCTGGGGTGGGAGGCGTCGGTCACCACCCTGCGCGACGGCCGCTATCCGGAGCTGGCGGCCGAACGGCTGGGCCGGCTGGTGGAGGAGGAGGACGAGAAGCGCTGCCGCGGCCCGGTCGACCTGCTGCTGCTCGACCATGCCGGGCCGCTCTGGGCCCGGAGGGACGATGCCGCACCGGGCGGGGTCGATCTGGCCGGACGGCCGCGCGGCGGCACGGTGCCGGAGAGCGCCGGCCCGGACTCGCTGCGCCTGGCGCTCGACCGGCTGGCCGCTTGCTGGCCGAAGCTGCCGCTGCATCTGACGCTGCGGGTCCCGGCCGAGGACCCGCCCCTGCGCGAGGGCCGGATCGAGGATGGCGCCCGGATCGAGTGGCTGGAGGCCAATATCGAGGCCGCCGAAGCCGCCTGGGAAGCGGACGTGCCGCTTGCTGCGGTGTTCCTCGGCCCGGTGCTGGACGACGGGTTCGCGCCGCCTGCCGGTCTGGCCGCCTGGGACAGGCGCGCCGACGCGCCGCTGCCGAAGGACAGCTGGCGCCGGCTGCAGCGCCGGATCCGGGGGTAGGGGAAGATCATCAGCGGGTGGATGCGTCACCCGCTGTGACCCCGGCGCTAGAGCACGAAATCGGCGGCGACGAGGCCGATGGCGCCGGTGAGCTGGATGTGGAAGTCCGAGACGCCGTCGCCGTCTATGTCGCCGGCGATGGTGGTGATGCCGCCGGAGACGGTGGAGCGCAACTGGCCGGCCTGGTGGGTGAAGGCCCCGCTGCCGATGAAGCTGAAGGCCTGGTTGCCGGCGGCGCCGGTGTTGGCGTCGATCGCCGACAGGTCCACGCGGTCGCCTTGGGCGTGGCTGAAATCGGTGATCCGGTCGGCCACCCCGACGCTGCTGTGCGAGGCGGCGGAGAAGACGAACCGGTCGGCGCCGCCGCCACCCTGCAGCACATCCTGCCCGGTCCAGCCGTTCAGCACATTGGCCAGGGCGTTGCCGGTGATCTGGTCGGCGCCGGTCGAGCCGTTGACGTTCTCGATCGCGACATAGGTGTCGCCCTCGGCCTCGCCGCCTGTGCCGGTGCCGGCGGCCAGGTTGACGGTCACGCCGACCGTGCCGAAGTAGTAGCTGGCGGTGTCGCTGCCGGCGCCGCCGTCGAGCTTGTCCGCGCCGGCCCCGCCGCGGAGCACGTCGTCGCCGCCCCAGCCGGCCAGGACGTTCGCGCCGGCATTCCCGCTCAGCGTGTCGTTACCCTGGCTGCCGTTGACGTTCTCGATGGCGATATAGGTGTCGCCCTGGGCGTCGCCGCCGGATCCCGTTCCGACCGCGAGGTTGACCGTCACGCCGACGGCGGCCCCGTAGTAGCTGGCGGTGTCGGTGCCGGCGCCGCCTTCGAGCCGGTCCGCGCCGGCCCCGCCGCGAAGCACGTCGTTGCCGCTCCAGCCGGCCAGGGTGTTGGCGCCGGCATTCCCGACCAGCGTGTCGTTCCCCTGGTTGCTGCCGTTGACGTTCTCGATCGACACCAGGACGTCACCCTGGGCCTCGCCGCCCGTGCCGGTGCCGGCGGCCAGGTCGACTGCCACGCCGGTCTGGGCCCAGTAATAGGTGGCGGTGTCGATGCCGGTGCCGCCGTCGAGCCGGTCCGCGCCAGCCCGGCCCCAAAGCAGGTCGTTGCCGTCCCAGCCGGCCAGGATGTTGGCACCGGAGCTCCCGTTCAGCGTGTCGTCGCCCTGGCCGCCGTTGATGTTCTCGATCGAGAGCAGGTAGTCCCCGTCCGATGCCCGCGTGGTCCCGAGGTCGACAGCCATGCCGACGATGCTGTCGTAATAACTGGCGGTGTCGATGCCGTCGCCGCCGCGGAGAGTGTCCGCGCCGGCCCCGCCGCGGAGCACGTCGTCACCGGCGGCGCCGGAAAGGCCGTCGCTGCCATCTCCGCCGCTGAGCACGTCGTTACCACCGCCGCCGGTCAGCCCGTTCCCGTTGGCGTCCCCGGTCAGCCCGTTCCCGTTGGCGTCCCCGGTCAGCCTGTCGTTCCCCTGGCCGCCGATGAGGCTCGCGATGGAGACCAGCACATCGCCCTGGGCTTCGCCGCCCAAGGCGGTTCCGGTGGACAGGTCGATGATCACACCGACAACGTCCGTTTCGTAGCTGGCGGCATCGCTGCCCCGGCCGCCATCCAGCCGGTCGGCACCGCCGCCTCCTCGCAGGCGGTCGCTGCCGTCGAAGCCAATGAGCTCGTTGTTGCCGTTATCGCCGATCAAGGTGTCGTTGAGAGCGGAGCCGATCAGGTTCTCGATCGATACCAGCTTCAGGCCGCCATCGCGGCCGGTGCCCAGCTGCAGGTCGAGACGGATCCCCATGGAGTGCCGGCTGTAGTCGGCAGTGTCGATGCCGTCGCCGCCATCGAGAAGATCTTGCGTCAGCACGGTCGACGAGTCGTAGAGGACGTCGTCGCCAGCGCCTCCTCGCAGCACATCATTGCCGGTTTCGCCGCTCAGGAAATTGGCGCCGGCCGTTCCGATGATCGTGTCGTCGCCCTTCGACCCGATAGCGCTCTCAATGCTGGTGAGCATCTGGCTGCCGTTGACGGTCCCGGCCACCAGGTCGATGGTCAGCGCCGCCGAGCTGATGAATTGGGCGGTGTCATTGCCGTCCCCGCCGTTGAGCAGGTCGGTCCCGACGCCGCCCGATAGATAGTCGTCGCCGGCTCCGCCGTCGAGCACGTCGTCGCCGCCCAGCTGGCCGGCGCCATCGCCGAACAATTGATCGTCGCCGTCACCGCCCATCAGGGTGTCGCGACCGTCGCCACCCTCCATGACATCGTCGCCACCCCCGCCATCCATGACATCATTGCCGCCGAAACCGAGGAACTCATTGGCGCCGGCGTCTCCGGTCAGGGTATCGACATACCACGATCCCCAGATGTCCTCGATGCCGCTGACCGTCGCGCCCGGGGCGGTGCCGGTGGCAAGGTTGACCGTGACGCCGATGTTGCCGCTCTGATTGGCGAGGCTTTCGTAATGCAGGGCATCGCGTCCCGCGCCGCCCTCGAATACGTCGTCGGTTTCCAAGCTGCTGGGTTCAAGTTGGGCGACCACGAAATGATCGTCGCCGTCGCCGCCGATCAGATGATCGATGCCTGTTCCCCCTTTGAGCGTGTCGGCGCCCTTGCCGCCGTCGAGCACGTCGTTACCGATCCCGCCATTCAGGATATCGGCTCCGTCAAGGCCTGAAAGTGTATCATTGCCGGCGAGACCATTGATGGTGTCGCCGTAGATTGCTCCGGCAAGGACGTCGTCTCCCGGAGTTCCGTTGATGGTGGCCATGATGATTCCCCTTACGTTGGAATGCGTCTCGGCACGGATGGGAGGCCGGCGTCGCGCAAATCGACCAATTCAAATGACTGCAAATGATCGGAGCAATTTGGCCCGAATATGGTGCTTCATACCAGAGGATTATGACAGCCGTCCCAACTGGCGGATGCGCCGCCGGTCGCGACGGCCGGAGCGCTATAGCACGAAGTCGGCGGCGACGAGGGCCGGGTTGCCGAAAAGCATGATATGGAAATCGGAGACGCCGTCGCCGTTGACGTCGCCGGCGATGGTGGTGACGCCGGGCGCGGTGACGGCGGCGCGCAGCTGGCCGGCGACGCCGGTGTAGAGGCCGCTGCCGATGAAGCTGAAGGCCTGGTTGCCGGCGGCGCCGGTGTCGGCGTCGATCGCCGACAGGTCGACCCGGTCGCCCTGGGCGTGGCTGAAGTCGGTGATCCGGTCGGCCCCCGCCCCGCCGACCAGGCCGTCCAGGCCGGCCCAGCCGTTCAGCACATTGGCCTGCGCGTTGCCGATGATGGTATCGGTGCCGGTCGAGCCGGTGACGTTCTCGATCTCGGCATAGGTGTCGCCCTGGGCGTTGCCGCCTGATCCGATGCCGGTCGAGAGGTTGACCGTCACCCCGGAGCCGTCGTTGTAGTAGCTGGCGGTGTCGCTGCCGGCGCCGCCGTCCAAGTGGTCGGCCCCGGCCCCGCCGCGGAGCACGTCGTCGCCGCCCCAGCCGGCCAGGATGTTGGCGCCGGCATTGCCGCTGAGGCTGTCATTGCCCAGGTTGCTGCCGGTGAGGTTCTCGATCCCGACCAAGGTGTCGCCCTGGGCGTCGCCGCCAGCGCCGGTGCCGGTCGCGAGATTGACCGTCACCCCGGCCGCGCCGGTTTAGTAGCTGGCGGTGTCGGCGCCGACGCCGCCATCCAGCTTATCGGCGCCGGTACCGCCGTGAAGCACGTCGTCGCCGCCCCAGCCGGCCAGGGTGTTGGCGCCGGCGCTCCCGATCAGCGTGTCGTTGCCCGGGTTGCTGCCGGTGAGGTTCTCGATGCCGATCAGGGTGTCGCCCTGGGCATCGCCGCCGGCGCCGGTGCCTGTGGCCAGGTCGACTGTCACCCCGGCCGCACTGGCGTAGTAGCTGGCGGTGTCGATGCCGGCGCCACCGTCGAGCGTGTCGGCCCCGGCGCCGCCGCGGAGCAGGTCGTTGCCGCCCCAGCCGGCCAGGATGTTGGCGCCGGCATTTCCGCTCAGCGTGTCGCTGCCCTTGCCGCTGCCGGTGAGGTTCTCGATATCGACGAAGGTGTCGCCCGCGGCATCGCCGGTGCCGGTGCCGGCGGCTAGGTCGACCGTTACCCCGGCCGCGCCGGTGTAATAGCTGGCGGTATCGCTGCCGGTGCCGCCGTCCAGCTTGTCGGCCCCGGCGCCGCCGCGGAGCACGTCGTCGCCGCCGCCCCCCTGCAGGGTATCGGCGCCGGCAAGGCCGTCGATGACGTTGCTGCCGCCATCGCCGATCAGCGTGTCGAAGTCGAAGTTGGTGCCGATCAGGTTCTCGACCGACACCAGCGTGATATTGCCGGTGCTGCCGCCGATGCCCATCTGCAGGTCGAGATAGATGTTTTGGCCGTACCGGCTGTAGTCGGCGGTGTCAGTGCCGTCGCCGCCGTCCAGCAGATCGCTCGTTCCGACCGATGTCTCGGCGAGGATGTCGTCGCCGGCGTCGCCATAGAGCTGGTCGGTGCCGTCGCCGCCTTCGAGCCTGTCATCGCCGGCGGCGCCGTGGAGCGTGTCGTCCTTGCCGTTGCCGAGCAGAATGTTGGCCTCGGCGTTTCCGGTGATGGTATCGGCGTGAAAATCGGTTCCGCGCACATTCTCAATGCTGGTCAACAGGGCCTGGCCGTTGATCGTGCCCGCGGCCAGATCGACTGTGACGGGGCTGAATCTCGAGCTGTAATCCACGGTATCGTTGCCGGCGCCGCCGTCCAGTCGGTCCGGCACTGTGTCGGTATTCATAATGCCATCAACCAGCACATCATCTCCGTCGCCCCCCGATAGGGTGTCGAAACCGCCGCCGCCGTAGAGCCTGTCGTCGCCACCACCGCCGTTCAGCACGTCTTCGCCGGCTTCACCGATCAGGAAGTTGCGGCCGCTGCTCCCGGTCAGCGTGTCGGCGAAGTTCGTCCCATCGATGTTCTCGATCCCGCTCACCGTCGCGCCGCCGGAGGCGGTGCCCGCCGCTAGATCCACCGTGACCGCGGTGGCGAGGTTGAGGGCTGCGTAAGCAATCATGTCGTTGGCGCCAGCGCCGCCCTCGAGCACGTCGCCGCCGTCGGGATCGGCCAAGAGCGTGTCGTCGCCGTCGCCGCCGATCAGATGATCGATCCCGGCCCCGGCACGGAGAATGTCGTTTCCGGCGCCGCCGTCGAGTGTGTCGTTTCCGTCTGCACCTTCCAGGTTATCGGTCCCGCCCAGGCCCGAAAGGGTGTTGTTGCCTGCGAAGCCGTAGATCTGGTCGTCGTTGATCGTGCCGACGAAATCATCGTCTCCCGGGGTACCATTGATGATGGCCATGATGGTTCCTCTCCCGTTTGGCAGCCGCCTCGGCTCGGTGCCGGCCCGGATCGGAGGCCGATGCTGCGGAAATCGACTGGTTCAAATGGAAACGAATGATGGGATCAATTTGACCCAAACTTGCGGCTTTGCGCCAGAGGATTGTGACCTCCGTCCCAACCGGCGGGCGCGCCACCGGTCGGGACGGCCGGGCGCTACAGCACGAAATCGCCGGCGACGAGGCCGATGCCGCCGGTCAGCCGGATCCGGAAATCCGAGACCCCATCGCCATTGATGTCGCCGGCGATGGTGGTGTCGGTGCCGTCGAAGGCATAGCGCAGCTGGCCGGCGACGCCCGAATAGAGGGCAGTGCCGATGAAAGTGAAGGCCTGGTTGCCGGCGAGGCCGGTGTTGGCGTCGATCGCCGACAGGTCGACCCGGTCGCCCTGGAGATGGCTGAAGTCGGTGATGCGGTCGGGCGCCCCGGCCCTGCTGTCGGTGACGGCGGCGAAGACGAAGCGGTCGCCCCCGGCCCCGCCTTGCAGCACATCCTGGCCGCCGCCGCCGCGAAGCACGTCGTCACCGATGTCGCCGGCCAGGGTATTGGCGAGGGCATTTCCCGTCAGGCTGTCGTTCCCCCGGCTGCCGGTGAGGTTCTCGATCGAGACCAGCACATCGCCCTGGGCGTTGCCGCCTGATCCGGTGCCCGTGGACAGGTCGACGACGACGCCGACATTGCCTTCGCTATACACCGCGGTGTCGATGTTGTTGAAGTTGGCGCCGCCGTCCAGCAGGTCGGCTCCGGCGCCACCACCCAGGACATCATTTCCGTCGCCGCCGCGGAGCACGTCGTCACCGGCTTCGCCGGCCAGGGTATTGACGCCGGCATTTCCCGTCAGACTGTCGTTCCCCTGGCTGCCGAACAGGTTCTCGATCGAGACCAGCACATCGCCCTGGGCATTGCCGCCCGATGCGGCGCCCGTCGACAGGTCGACGACGATGCCGATGTTGCCTTCGTCGTATTTGGCGGTATCGCTGCCGGCGCCGCCGTCCAGCCGGTCGCCGCCGCCGCCACCGCGCACGACATCGTCGCCGCCATTGCCGTAGAGCGCATTGACCCCGGCATTGCCGACCAGGGTGTCATAGTCGAAGTTGCTGCCGCGCAGGTTCTCGATCGATACCAACGTCAGATGGCCGTCGAGGCCGGTGCCGGTCTGCAGGTCGAGATAGACGTTGTGAAAGTGCTGGCCGTAGTCGGCGGTGTCGATGCCGTCGCCGCCGTCCAGCAGCCGCGGCGGCCCGGCCGGGGGGAGGAGGAGGACGAGATTCTCATAGAGGACATCGTCGCCGGCCTCGCCATAGAGGCTGTCGAGGCCGGAGGGGCCGCCCTCGAGCCTGTCGTTGCCGGCCCCGCCGCGCAGCACGTCGGTGCCGGTGCCACCGGACAGGAAGTTGGCCCCGGCACTGCCGATGATGGTGTCGTCGCCCTGCGTCCCGCGAACATTCTCGATGCTGGTCAGCACGGCCAGGCCGTTGACCGTGCCCGCGGCCAGATCGAACGTGGAGAAGGAGCGGGTGATGAAGCTGTAATCCGCGGTATCGCTGCCGGCGCCGCCATCCAGCCGGTCCGGCCCGGTGACGCCCCTGATGTCGGAGTCCCGCAGCGTGTCGTCGCCGGCGCCGCCCGTCAGGGTGTCGCGACCATAGCCGCCAACGAGCAGGTCGTTGCCGCCGCCGCCGTCCAGCACATCGTCGCCAGCGTCACCGCCCAAGGTGTTGCCGAGGGCATCCCCGGTCAGCGTGTCGGCATGGCGCGTCCCCACGACGGCCTCGATCTCGCTCACCGTCGACCCGCCGGAGGCGGTGCCCGCGGCCAGGTTCACAGTGACCCCGGCGGTTGCGCTGGCGGAGTAGAACAGCAGATCCTGGCCCGCGCCGCCCTCGAACACATCCGGCAAACCGTCGAACGGATCGGCGGTGAGAGTGTCGGTGCCGGCGCCGCCGATCAGATAGTCGGCGCCCGTTCCCCCGTCCAGATAGTCGTCGTTGGGGCCGCCGATGAGAGTGTCGTCGCCGGCGTAGCCGTAGATGGCGTCGTTTTCGCGGTTCATCCCCATCAACTGGTCGTCTTCCGGGGTCCCGAAGATGTAGGTCATGGGTTTTCCCTTCCTTCCTGGATAAAAGCTCGAAAAAAATCTGGCGGCCCGACCAGAACGGCCAGTGCCAAGTCCCTGTAAAATCTGGATTCGACTGATGAAACCTCTGCTCCGTAGCAGCAGACTATGACATCCGTGTGTTCGTCACCCGCATGCCCGGCCTCCTCCTGCGGCGGAACCGGACGGGCTGTGCTGCGTTGATTCGTCACGCCGCGGGGGGACGCCGCGACGCCGTCGCGGCGCCAGCCCGCGGGCTGATGGAGTGTCAGGTCATGTCTCGGACCCGTCTGCGCCGGCTGGTTCTGGCCGGCGCCCTGGCCGCAGCCGCGGTCGGTCTCGGCGGCTGCTACGCCTATCCGGTGGGCTATGCCGGCTACAGCACCTACGGCTATGACGACTACGCCTATGCCCCGGCGCCGACCTACAGCTACCCGAGGTACTACACCTATCCTCGAGCCTACAGCTATCCCCGCTACTACAACTATCCGACGTCGTACGGCTATCCCCGCTATTACGGCTATCCCCGCTATTACGGCTATCCGCGCTATGGCTATCGCGGCGGGTACGGCTATCCGCGCTACGGCTATGGCTATTACGGCGACAGGGGCAGCCGGCGGTAGCCGCCGGCCGGCCCGTCGTTTCTTGTCCCAGCCGCGGGCTGAGGCGAGGCCGCCCGCGGCCTGAAGGAGTGTCAGCTCATGTCCCCGACCGGTCTGCGTCGGTTGTTCCTGATCGGTGCCCTGGCGGCCGCGGCCGGCCTGGGCGCCTGCGTCGCCTATCCGGACGACTACGGCTACGGTTATGGCGACTACGCCTATAACGACTATGGCTACGGCTACGGTTATTCCCAACCGAGCTACCGCTATCCGAGCCGCTATTACACGTCGCGGAGCTACAACTATCCGCGGTACTACAGCAGCAGCCGCCGCTACTACGACAACGATCGGCGGTCCTATCGGCGGTACACCTACAATCGCCGCCACGACGGCTGGCGCGACGGCGACCGCCGTTACGTCCGTCGCTACGATCACGACAACCGGCGGTACGATCGCGGTTCGTCCCGGGGCGCTTGGCGAAATCCTTACTACTACTATCGGCCGGGACACGAGAACGACCGCTGACGAGTGTTCCCCGTCAGGCGATCCAGCCCAGCGCCACCGCGCCCAGCAGCAGCGCGCCGAAGATGATCCGGTAGATCGCGAAGGCGGTGAAGCGGTGCGACTGGATGTAGCCCAGCAGCCACTTCACCGCGATGAAGGCGGTGACGGTCGAGACCACGAAGGCCACGCCCAGCGCGCCCCAATCCTCATGCGCGCCGCCTTCCTTGATCTGGCCGTACAGCTCATAGGCGCTGGCCGCGTACATCGTCGGGATGCCGACCAGGAAAGCGAATTCGGTCGCCGCGGCCCGGTTGCTGGCACCGACCAGCATGGCGGCGAAGATGGTGGCGGCCGAGCGCGAGGTGCCCGGGAAGACGCCGGCCACGATCTGGGCCAGGCCGACCACGATGGCGACCAGCCAGGTGATCTTGTGGCTGTCGGGCAGCTTCGCCGCCTGCCGCTCGGCCCAGATCATCCAGAAACCGCCGACGACCAGTGCGATCGCGATCGGCAGGATGTTCTCAGGCAGGTTGAAGCCGAGTTTCTTGACGACCAGACCCAACACGGCCGTGATGGCGAAGGCGAGCAGCAGCCGGATCGCATAGTGCCGGTTCTCCGGCCGGCGCCAGCCCAGCACCAGGTCGAAGATCCGGCGCCAGTAGATGATGGTCACGGCCAGGATGGCGCCGGCCTGGATGACGATGTTGAAGGTGTCCGAGCGTGCGCCCAGCCAGTGTTCGGCGATGATCAGGTGGCCGGTCGAGGAGATCGGCAGGAATTCGGTGATGCCTTCGATCACCCCGAGGATGATCGCGCTCAGATAGTCCAAGACAGTGCTCCGGGGTGAAACGAGGCCGCCTCGCTTGTGAACGAAGCCGGCGGTTTTGGAAAGCCCCGCCGGGGCGGCGGGACCGATCCTGGCGGGAATTCACCCCGGAGGAGGGGACGGATCAGTCTTCGGCCGCGACGGCCTCGAGGTCCGGGTCGCGGCCGGCGCGGTAATCGGCGAAGGTGAAGGGCACCTTCACGGTCGGCGACAATTCGCCGCCGGCCACGCCGTACAGGTAGTTCAGCCAGAAGCAGCGTCTGATCTGCGCCAGGCCGCAGCCTTGGCTCCAGTCGTGGAAGGCGGTGGCATAGCGGATGGAGAGGCCCGAATTCGGCAGGGTCAGCCGCCCGCCTTCGCCCCAGAAGGCGGTGAAGTCGCCGACCGGCCGGCCGACGATCTCGACCCGGTCGCCGCCGAAATGCTTCAGCCGGGCCAAGGTGGAGATCGCGGCGGAGAAGGTGTCGGGGCCGGTCAGCACGCGGATTCGCGCCTCCGGCCCCACGATCTCGGGCAGCCGGCGGCTAAAGGCGGCGGTCAGCATGTAGTCGCCGCCGGTGTTGGCGCGCAGGTCGACAATCACGGTCTTCGGCTTGCGCTCCGCCGCTTCCGCCAGCACCCGGTCGAGGAACGCCTCCAGGCTGTCGCCGGGCATGTCGCGGATGCGTCGCAGCTCGACGAACAGCGTGTCCGGTGCGGGGTAATCGTGCCAATAGGCACGGTCCGCGTGCTGCAGATACAGCGGCAGCGCGTCTACCCCCGACAGGACATGCCGCCAGGGCCCGTCATCCGCCGGCAGCGCGGCCGGCAGCAGGTCGGAGGCCGGCCAACGCACCTCCCCCTCCGCCCGGATCGCCGGCTGCGGATCGGCCTCGATCCGCCGCTCGATGCGCCGCCCGTCCGGCAGGTCGAAGGCGAGGGTGGCTGCATCGGCCACGGGCAGCAGCCCGAGGGCGTGCAGCGCGGCGGGGGAGGACAGGAGGCTGACCGACAGCAGCCGGGCCCGGACGTCGTTGCCGCCGATGCAGGGGCGCAGCGCGCCGGCCAGGTCCTCGGGCGCGCGGCCGCCCAGCGCGGTCACGCGCGCGCCCAGAAGGTCGGCCAGCGCCTCGCGGGCAGAGACGACGTAGAGGCCGTCGTCGAACCAGACCAGCCGCAGCGGCAGCGTGTTCAGCGACCGGCCCATGGCGGCGCCGCGGACATAGGTGTGGCCGTTGCCGGCCAGCGCCACGGCGCAGGTGATCGCCGTCTCGAAGCGGGCCCGGTCCAGGCCCGCAGGCCCGGCCGCCGCCACCTCCGCCAGCAGCCCCTCGATCCGCAGGTCGAACCGTTCGCGGGCGCCGTCCGAGAAGCTGCGGTCGACCTCCGGCAGCCGGCGCAGCAGCTCCAGGTCCTGGCGGTCGGCCTCGGCCTGGTTGCGCGGCAGCGCGGCCTGCAGCACCGGGACGGGCGGGTAGTTGGGCCGCATCACGGCGACATAGGCGGCGGCCGGCACGGCCAGCAGGACGGCGGCGATCCCGGCCGCAAATTTCCAGCGCTTCTTCATGGGCGTCCCCCGACGCAACGCCGCCGGTCCGGCGGCGGTCAGGGCTCTGCAATCGCTGTGCCAGGGCGTGGCAGGGCCGCTTCCACCCGGGTTGCCGGCGACATTCGCACGTCGCCTTTCTGAGTCCCCATCCCCTCGCGGGAGGGGAGTAGGGGGAGGGGGTTCTCTCGGCTCGAGCCGGCCCCGACTTCTACAAACCGGCACGGAGGGTGAGTTCGGTGCCCTGCGCATTCGCGCGCGGACGCGCGCAGACCCCTCCCCCTACCCCCCTCCCGCAAGGGGAGGGGGGACTTAAAAAGGCACACTTCGACGATGAGTGATCAGGTCGCTCAAACCGCATGGCTGGGGCGAAAAATTCGCCAAGGTGCGGCGAATTCTCCTACTCCGCCGGCGATGACCCCTCGCTGCGGTGGACCAGCAGCTGGCGCTCCAGCTCCTTGGTGGTGCGGCTGGCCGGCGAGGTGAAGCGGGCCAGGGCCCGGTACAGCACCGGCACCAGGTACAGCGACAGCAGGGTCGAGACCATGACGCCGCCGAAGATGACGACGCCGATCGCCTGGCGCGATTCGGCGCCGGCGCCGGTGGCGATCGCCAGCGGCAGGGCGCCCAGCGCGGTGGCGATCGAGGTCATCAGGATCGGCCGCAGCCGGGTCGCCGCGGCCTCGTGTACCGCCTGCAGCACGTCCAGCCCCTCGTCGCGCAGCTGGTTGGCGAATTCGACGATCAGGATCGCGTTCTTCGCCGTCAGCCCGATCAGCATGACCATGCCGATCTGGGTGTAGATGTTCACGGTCATGCCGAGCAGCGCGACCGAGCCGAGCGCGCCGAAGATCGCCAGCGGCACGGTCAAGAGGATCGTGACCGGATGGACGAAGCTCTCGAACTGCGCCGCCAGCACCAGGAACACGATCAGCAGCGCGGTGCCGAAGGTGATGTACAGCGAGGCGCTGCTCTCCAGGAACTCGCGGGTGTCGCCGTCCCAGGACAGGCGAGCCTCGGCCGGCAGCACCTCGGCGACGGCGGCGCGGACCTCGTCCACCGCGTCGCCCAGCGTGGCGCCGTCGGCCAGGCTGGCGGTGAAGGTGATGGCGCGGACCCGGTCGAAGCGGCCCAGGCTGGCCGGGCCGGCGACGTCCTGCAGCTTCACCAGGCTGGTCAGCGGCACCAGCGTGCCGCCGGACGCCCGGACGAAGATGTTGGACAGGTCGCGCGGCGTCTGCCGGTCCTCGGCCCTTGCCTGCAGCACCACGTCGTATTCCTCGCCGTCATCCTCGTAGCGGGTGACGGCGACCGACCCGAACATGCTCTCCAGCGTCTCGCCGATGGCGCGGATCGAGATGCCGAGATCGGCGGCGCGGTTGCGGTCGATGGCGACGCGCAGCTCCGGCTTGGTCTCGTCGTAATCGGCCTGCAGGTTGCGCAGCACGCGGGAGCTGCGCAGCCGGTCCTCCAGCCGGTCGCGCCATCCGATCAGCTCTTCATAGGTGTTGCCACCGATGACGAAGCGCACCGGGGCGCCGGAGCCGCGGGAGAGGCCGCTGGGGTTGATGGCGACGGCGCGGATGCCGGGGATGCCGGCCAGCTTGGCCCCGAGCTCGCGCACCACCTGCTGCTGCGAGCGGCTGCGCTCGTCCCAGGGCTTCATCTGGCCGATGACGGTGACCCGGTTCACCCCGGCCGGGCCCCATGACGGCGCCAGGATGGCGAGGAGCCGGGTGACGTCCTGCGCCTCGACATAGGGCGTCAGCGCCGCCTCGATCCGGGCCAACTGGGCGCCGGTGTAGTCCAGGCTGGAGCCTTCGGGCCCGGTGGCGCTGACGACCACCCGGCCGCGATCCTCGGTCGGCACGAATTCCTGCGGCAGGCTCTGCAGCAGCGCCACGGCGCCGAGGCTGAGGGCCACGGCGATGGCGCAGACCAGCAAGGGCGCGGCGAGGGCGAAGCCCAGCGTCGCCTTGTAGCCGCGGTTCAGCAGGTCGAAGCCGTGCTCGGTCACCTTGTGCAGCCAGGTCTCCTCATTGGCCGGGCGCAGCAGCCGGCTGCACATCGCCGGGGTCAGGGTCAGGGCGATCAGCGCCGAGAACAGCACCGAGGAGGCGACGGTGATGCCGAATTCGCTGAACAGCCGCCCGACATTGCCCTGCAGGAAGGAGATCGGGACGAACACCGCGGTCAGCACCGCGGTGGTGGCGACCACGGCGAAGCCGATCTGGCGCGAGCCGAGATAGGCGGCGACCAGCGGCGGCTCGCCATGCTCGATCCGGCGGCTGATGTTCTCCAGCACGATGATGGCGTCGTCGACCACCAGGCCGATCGCCAGCACCATGGCCAGCAGGGTCAGGACGTTGATCGAATAGCCCAGCGCCGCCAGCACGATGAAGGAGGCGATGATCGACACCGGCACGGCGACCGCCGGGATCAGCGTGGCGCGGATGCTGCGCAGGAAGATGAAGACGATGCCGATCACCAGCGCCAGCGCGATCGCCAGCGCCAGGAACACCTCCTCGATCGACTTGTCGATGAAGACGCTGTCGTCGGAGGAGATCTCGATCCGCACGTCGGGCGGCAGCGACTGGCGCAGCGAATCCATGGCGTGGCGCACGCCCTCGGCCACGTCCAGGGTGTTGGCGGTCGACTGCTTGACCACGCCGATGCCGACGGCGGGCTTGCCGTCGGCGCGGAAGCCGCTGCGGTCGTCGCGGGCGCCGACCTCGACCCGGGCCACGTCGCCCAGCCGCACCAGCGTGTCGCCCTCGCGGCGCAGCACGATGCGGGCGAACTCCTCCGGCGTCGACAGCCGGGTGTTGGTGCGCACCGTCAGCTCGCGATCGTTCGATTCGACCCGGCCCGACGGCAGCTCGACATTCTGGGCCTCGAGCGCGTCCTTGACGTCCTGCGCCGTGACCAGCCGCGCCGCCATGGCGTTGCGGTCGAGCCAGACCCGCATCGACGGCTGGCGCTCGCCGCCGATCGTCACCTGGGCAACGCCGTCCACGGCCGAGAGCGGGTCGACGACATAGCGTTTGGCCATGTCGCTCAGCTCGATCGCCGACCGGCCGTCGCTGGTCAGGGTGGCGTAGATGATCGGGCTGGCGTCGGCGTCGACCTTGCGGATGATCGGGGTGTCGGCATTGTCCGGCAGCCTGGCGATCACCCGACCGACAGAATCGCGCACGTCGTTGGTGGCGCTCTCGACATCGCGCTCGATGTCGAATTCCAGCCGGACGCTGGACCGCCCCTCCTGGCTGGTCGAGCGCATGGTGCGGATGCCGGCGACGCCGGCCACGCCCTCCTCGATCACCTGCGTGATCTGGCTCTCGATCACCTGGGCCGAGGCGCCCTCATAGGTGGTGCTGATCGACACCACCGGCGGGTCGATGTTGGGGTATTCGCGGACGGTCAGCCGCTGGAAGGCGAAGACGCCCAGCACCACCAGCAGCAGGCTGACGACGACGGCGAAGACCGGGCGCTTGATGGCGGTGTCGGACAGGACCATATCAGGTCGCCGGCGCCGTGCCGGCCCCCTGCACCTGGACCGGCACGCCGTCGCGCAGCCGCTGCGTGCCCTCGACCACCACCGAGTCCCCGGCGGCCAGGCCGGACCGGATCTGCACCTGGCCGCGCAGCCGGGTGCCCAGCGTCACCTCGCGCCGCACCGCCTTTCCGTCGACGACCAGATAGACGAACTGGCGGGTGCCCTGCGGCACCAGCGCCTGCTCCGGCACCAGCAGGGCGGCAGGATCGGTCGACAGCTGCACCCGCACGGTCAGGAACATGCCGGGGCGCAGCAGCCCGTCGCGGTTGTCGATCTCCGCCACCGTGGTGACCGACCGGGTCGCCGGGTCGATGCGGGTGTCGACCGAGGTCACGGTGGCGGTGAAGGCGCGGTCGGGATAGGCGTCGCTGTGGACCTCGAGGGTCAGGCCCGGGGCCAGGCGCGACAGCAGCATCTCGGGCAGGTTGAAGTCGACCTTGACCCGGCTCAGGTCGTCCAGCGTGACGATCGCGGTGCCGGGCGACACCAGAGCGCCCTGGCTGACCTTGCGGATGCCCAGCGTGCCGGCGAAGGGGGCGGTGATCACCCGCTCCGCCAGCCGCGCCTTCTGCGCCGCCACCGCCGCGGTCTTGACCTCGAGATCGGCGCGCAGCGTGTCGACCTGGGCCTGGGCGACGTTGCGCGACCGCGACAGGGTCTCGGCCCGGTCGAGCGACACCCGGGCGTTGCGCAGCTCGGCTTCGGCCGAGGCGACGGTCGCCACCAGCTCGTCGCTGTCCAGCCGGATGATCGGGGCGCCGGCCGGGACGACCTGGCCGTCCTCGAACTCGATCCGGTCGACGATGCCGGTGGTCTTGGCGGTGATGGTGACCGCCTCGTTCGCCCGGGTGGTGCCGACGGCGTCCATCGCCTCGGTGACCGTGCCGGTGTGTACCGGGGCCAGCAGCACCGGAACCGCGATCGGGCCGCCGCGCGGCGCCACCGCGCCGTCGGCCCGGAACGGCGCATAGCGCCACACCCCCGCCGCCGCGGCGGCGAGCAGGCCGATGACCACAAACTGTTTCCACGCGCGCATGCGTCCGCGAAGCCCCCTTCCGTACGCGCACCCGTTCTCACGGGCGCATTGTAGTACCAACCGCCCGTTTCTTCTTTGTTAAAGCCGGCTGTACCTCCACGGCACAGCGTGGAGATTCCGTCGCAGCGATGTCGATCTCGGGAACCCGCCAAAGAATCCGGTGTTTATGGCGATGATATGACGAGTCCACGCTGCGTCCAGCAGCGACACTGGAAGGGACCCGGAGGAACGGCCCGTGCATGGCCGACCCCGGGACAGGTGGAATGGGATTGCTCTACAGCGAAGCGGAGGATGCGGTCGACCTGCACGGCCGCCGCATCCTGATCGTCGAGGACGAGCAGATCGTGGCGCTCGACCTGGAGCTGACCCTGCGGACCTGGGGCGGCACCGTGGTCGGCCCGGCGACGACGGTCTCGCGCGCCGTCGAGATGGCGCGCAGCCAGACCATCGACGGCGCCATGGTCGATCTCAACCTGTCCGGCGCCGCGGCCTTCCCGGCGGTCGACATCCTGCTGCAGCGCGGCGTGCCGGTGATCCTGGCCACCAGCTATCCGCGGGAAAGCCTGCCGGCCGCCTACCGCAACCTGCCGATCCTGTCGAAGCCCTACGACCCGCGCCGCTTCTCCGGGCTGGTGCAGTCGATCTTCAACGCCCATCCCGGCGACGCCAGCATCCACTGACCGGCAGGCGTCAGGCCGCCCAGGGCTGCGTCTCGGTCCGAACGGGCTGGCCCGACGCCTTCGCCGCCGCGATCGACAGCGCCAGATACTGGTCCTGCGCCGCCTCGGCGAAGCTGTAGATCTCCTCCCCGGTCTCGACGTAGCGGGCCATGCCGGCCAGGCAGGCGCCGACCGCGATCTCGTCGTCGTTCAGCCGCGCCCCGGCAAAGGGGTTGCGATAGACCCAGTCCGCCCCGGCCAGGAAGCCGACGAGATGATGGCCCTGGATGTTGGCGTATTGGCCGACATCCTGGCGCAGCAGGCGCAGCGTCACCGGCGTGCGGTGGTCCTGCAGATAGCGCAGCTCGTCATCCTTGAGCTCGCCGCGCTCGCCGCGCACCAGCACCCGCGGCGTGCGGATCCAGTGATGATACTGGTCGCCGGTGAAGTCGAACACCGCCGAGCGGTCGCCGAAATCGAGCGTGGCGATGGTCTGCTCGGACTGGGCGATGCGGTGCTCGGCCGGCGGGCCCGCCCGGGTCGGGCCGGCGACGATCGGGCTGCTGAAGCCCTGGGCCCGGATGGTGGCGTTCTCGAAGCCGAGGCCGAGATATCTTCGGATCAGGCTGGTGCCGTGATAGCCATGCGCGACCGCGACATGGGCGTGGCTCGGCGTGCCGATCCGGCCGGCGGCGATCAGCGCCAGCCGGGCGGCATGGGTCGGCTGCAGGAAATACTGCTCGGCCACCTGCAGGCGGGCGCCGCCGCGGACCAGCTCGTGCAGGCGCGGTAGGCCGTCCAGGTCGGGCGCCGGCGGCGTCTCGGACAGCACCGGCAGGCCGCCGGCCGCCAGCTCGGCGATCACCCCGGGCGCGGCCGGCTGCGGCACCGACACCACGGCGAAGCGCGGGCGTGTCAGGCGCAGCAGCGCCTCGGTCGAGCGGAAGGTCGGCAGGCCCCATTGCGCCTCGAAGGCGGCGCCGCGGGCCGGGTCGCGCACCACCACGCCGTCGATGCGGAACCGCTCCGGCAGCGCTCGGGCGACGCGCAGGAAGAATTCGGTGCGCCAGCCGGGGCCGACGATGGCGAAGTTGCAGGGGGGCATGCGCGGATCCTCGGGACTCGGGGCCGGAGAGGAATCTGACCCCAGAACCGCAAAGGGTGTAAACCGCATGTGGCGAAAGGTCGGAGGAATCGATGGCGAAGCGGCCGCGGGCGGATCTGGTGCTGGTCGAGCGCGGCCTGGCGGAAAGCCGGGCGCGGGCCCAGGCGCTGATCCTGGCCGGGCTGGTCTATGAGGGCACGCGCCGGGTCGAGAAGCCGGGCGACGGCGTGACGCAGCCCGAGGCGCTGTCGGTGCGTGGCCGCGACCATCCCTGGGTCAGCCGCGGCGGGCTGAAGCTGGTCAAGGGCCTCGACCATTTCGGCATCGACCCCGCCGGGTTGGTGGGCCTGGACGTCGGCGCCTCGACCGGCGGCTTCACCGACGTGCTGCTGAGCCGGGGCGCGGCGAAGGTCTACGCCGTCGATGTCGGGCACGGCCAGCTGGCCTGGTCGCTGCGCCAGGACCCGCGCGTCGTGGTGCTGGAGCGGACCAATGCCCGGCACCTGGATCGGGCGCTGATCCCGGACCCGGTCGGCATCGTCGTCTGCGACGCCAGCTTCATCGGGCTGGAGACGGTGTTGCCGGCGGCGCTGGCCCTGGCGGCGCCGGGCGCCTGGGCGGTGGCGCTGATCAAGCCGCAATTCGAGGTCGGGCCCGACCGGGTGGGGAAGGGGGGGGTGGTGCGCGACCCGGAGCTGCACCGCGAGGTCTGCGGCCGCATCGCCGCCTGGCTCGCCGCCCGCCCGGGCTGGCAGGTGCTAGGCATCACCGAAAGCCCGATCACCGGCCCGGAGGGGAATGTCGAGTTCCTGATCGGCGGCCGCTTCGAGGGCTGAGCCGGCCGGCGGGCTATGGGCTCGAGACCTGCCGGACGCCGGGGCTCGCGAGATACCGGCGGAGCGCCCGCGACGTCGTGTCGAGCGATGAGCGCTGGTCGCCACGGAGCTCGGGCGGCGGCTGCCAGCCCGGCTCGATACCGGTCATGTCCGGCAGTTGGTGCGCAATGCCCTTGTGGCAATCGATGCAGGTGCGCTGACCGGTGATCAGGTAGCGCGAATGGATCTCGGCGGCCCTGCGGGTCTGCTTGGTGAAATCCATGGCGATCGAGGAATGGCAGTTGCGGCATTCGAGGGAGTCGTTGGCCTCCAGCCTCGCCCATTCATGCTTCGCCAGCTCGAGCCGCATGCCGAGGAACTTCTCGCGGGTGGAGATAGTACCGAAGATCTTGCCCCAGACCTCCTTCGACGCCTGCATCTTGCGCGCGATCTTGTCGGTCCACTCATGCGGCACGTGGCAGTCCGGGCAGCTGGCGCGGACGCCGGAGCGGTTGGAGAAATGGACCGTCTGCTGCAGCTCCTGAAAGACGTTGTCGTGCATCTCGTGACAGGAGATGCAGAATGACTCCTTGTTGGTGGCCTCCAGGACCGTGTTGAAGCCGCCCCAGAAGATCACGCCGCAGACGAAGCCGCCAAGGGTCAGGAAGCCCAGGCTGAAATAGCCGCTCGGCCGGCTGATGATGTGCCAGAAGCGGAGTAGAGTGGCGAGCAGCCGCCGCATGGATCGTCCCCCGCCGTCAGTTGCGGCCGATCTGGTTCATGTCCTGGAAGGTGCTCGGCACCAGGGGCGCCGCGTCGGTCTGCTGGACATGGCACTCGGTGCAGAAGTAGCGCCGCGGGGTCACGTCCGCGAGCACCTGACCCTCCCGGTCCATGAAGTGGGTGACGCTGATCATCGGTGCGCCCGAGCCCTCGGTGAACTCGCGCTTGTGGCAGTCGAGGCAGCGATTGGTGTTGAGGGTCAGCTGATAGCCCTCGATCGAATGCGGGATGACCGGCGGCTGCTCGGGATAGTTGCGCATCCGCCGGACGTCGTCAGTGACCGGCCGCGCGAGCGGCGGGGTCTGCACCTCGGACATCGGATCCGCGGCACCCGTCAGGCGCGGGACGATCGTGATCCCGGGACCATCGGCCGAAGAGGCCCCGACCGCGAGCACCATCAGGCCGGACCAGATGGCGGCGAGGAAGGCGAGGCGATGCGCCGCCTTCAGGCCAGGACGATCTTGACCGCGCATTTCTTGAAATCCGTCTGCTTCGAAATCGGGTCCGTGGCGTCGAGCGTCGCCTTGTTGATCAGCTGGCTGGCATCGAACCAGGGCACGAAGACGACGCCCCGGGGCATTCGGTTGCGGCCCCGGGTCTCGACCCTGGTGCGGATCTCGCCGCGGCGCGAGACCAGGCGGATCTCGGCGCCCTGGTTGAGGCCGCGCGCCCGGGCGTCCTCGGCGTGCATGAAGCAGCGGGCCCCGGGGAAGGCCCGGTACAGCTCGGGCACGCGCATGGTCATCGAGCCGGAATGCCAGTGCTCGAGCACCCGGCCCGTCACCAGCCAGAGATCGTAGTCCTCGTCGGGCGACTCGGCCGGTGGTTCATAGGGCGCGGCGATGATCACCGCCCGGCCGTCCGGCCGGCCATAGAACTCGACACCCTTGCCCGGCTTCACATAAGGGTCAAGGCCCTCTCGGTATCGCCAGCGCGTCTCCTTGCCGTCGACCACGGGCCAGCGCAGCCCCCGCACCTGGTGATAGGTGTCGAAGGGCGCGAGGTCATGGCCATGCCCGCGTCCAAAACCGGCATATTCCTCGAACAGGCCCTTCTGGACGTAGAAGCCGAACGCCTCGGCTTCGGCATTGGCATAGGCGGCATCCCGGTCGTCGAGCGGATAGCGATCGACATTGCCGTTCCGATACAAGACGTCGAACAGCGTCTTGCCGCGATAATTCGGGTTGGCGGCCAGGATCTCCTCCGGCCAGACCTCGTCAGTGGTGAAGCGCTTCGAGAACTCCATCAGCTGCCAGAGATCCGACCGCGCCTCGCCGGGGGCATGGACCAGCTGATGCCAGAAATGGGTCCGGCGTTCGGCATTGCCGTAGGCGCCCTCCTTCTCGACCCACATCGCCGCCGGCAGGATCAGGTCGGCCGACAGTGCGGTGACGGTCGGGTACGCGTCCGACACCACGACGAAGGCTTCGGGGTTGCGGTAGCCGCGGTAGGTCTCGTTCGAGGTGTTCGGCGCCGCCTGGACGTTGTTGTTCACCTGGACCCAGTAGAAGTTCAGCTTGCCGTCATGCAGCATCCGGTCCTGCTGCACGGCATGGAACCCCGGCTTGGGCGGCAGCAGCCCGTCCGGCAGCTTCCAGATCTCCTCGGCATGACGCCGATGCTCGGGGTTCGTGACCACCATGTCGGCCGGCAGGCGATGGGCGAAGGTGCCGACCTCCCGGGCCGTGCCGCAGGCGGAGGGCTGCCCCGTCAGCGAGAACGGGCTGTTGCCGGGCTCGGAGATCTTTCCGGTGAGGAGGTGCAGGTTGTAGACGAGCTGATTGGCCCAGACACCGCGGACATGCTGGTTGAAGCCCATGGTCCAGAGCGACATCACCTTGCGCTCCGGGTCGGCATAGAGCTCCGCCAGCTGTTCCAGGAAGCCGCGCTCGACACCCGAGAGGTCGGAGACCTTGTCGACCGTGTAGTCGGCGACGAAGCGGGCATAGGCGTCGAAATCGATCGGCTCGGTCGCGGCCGGGTCTGCCGCGTTCTTCGCCTTCAGCTCGCGCGGATCGTCGCTGCGCAGCCCGTAGCCGATGTCGGTCGCGGCGCGCTGGAACAGTGTGTGCGCCTTCACGAAGTCCTGGTTGACCCGCCCCGTCATGATGATGTGGTTGGCGATGTAGTTGAGGATCGCGAGGTCGGTTCCCGGCTTGAACACCATCGGGATGTCGGCCAGGTCGGAGCTGCGGTTGGTGAAGGTCGACAGCACCGCGACCTTGACATGGGGATGCGCCAGACGGCGGTCGGCGACCCGGGTCCACAGGATCGGGTGCATCTCCGCCATGTTCGAGCCCCAGAGCACGAAGGCGTCCGCGGCCTCGAAATCGTCGTAGCAGCCCATCGGCTCGTCCATGCCGAAGGTCCGCATGAAGCCATAGGCCGCGGATGCCATGCAGTGGCGGGCATTGGGGTCCAGGTTGTTGGACCGGAAGCCGGCCCGCATCAACTTGGTCGCGGCATAGCCTTCCCAGATCGTCCACTGGCCGGACCCGAACATGCCGACCGCCTCGGGCCCCTTCTCCTTCAGCACCTGCTTGGCCTTCTCGGCCATCACCGTGAAGGCCTCGTCCCAGGACACCTCCTCGAACTCGCCGTCCTTGGCGTAGAGGCCGTTGCTCTTGCGCAGCAGCGGGCGGGTCAGGCGGTCGCCGCCATACATGATCTTCGAGAGGAAATATCCCTTGATGCAGTTCAGGCCGCGATTGACCTCCGCCAGCATGTCGCCATGGGTAGCGACCACCTTGCCTTCCTTCACGCCGACCATCACGCCGCATCCCGTGCCGCAGAAGCGGCAAGGGGCCTTCGACCACTGGATCTGCAGGCTCTCGACCCCGCCCGGCACCGGCTGGGCATCGGCCGTCAGCGGGATGTGCGCGGCCATGGCGGCGATGGCGGCAGCCTGCGCCTTGAGGATGTCGCGGCGGGTGAGCGTCATGATGCGGCTCCCAGGCTGTCCAGAGGCTCGATCTGCTCGTAGACGAGGGTCGCCGACAGCACCCCGCCCATCTGTGAAATCAGCGCCAGCCGGCCGCCGATGACGTCGCTGTCCGGTCCTTCCAGCACGACCACGATCTTGCTGCCGTGCCGGTAGTGAACTTCGGTCTCAGGGAGCTGGGCGATGGCGTCGGCGACCGCCTCGGACCGCGCCGGCACCACCGTGACCACGGCGCTGGAGATGTGGTGCAGGGCGCCGGGCTCAGGCATCGGCGTTCTCCGCTTCGGCAGGGGCCATCTCCCGCCCCCGTCAGTGCGGTGGGCCGGGTGGCCCGAAGACGATCTGCGACATCCAGACCAGGAAGCCATAGCCGCCCACGATCCCGACGGCGAGGACTGGCCAGATGAAAACGGCCAGGACCAGGAAGGCGACCCACGCCTCGGTCCGCGAGACTGGCTTGGCAGCATCCGCTGCCGGCTCCCGGAACGCCATAATCGGCTCCGTGTCTCTTCAATATCGGTCAGTATAGTGCGATAGCGCCAGAAGTCGAGTATCGGGCACGATCATCGCGATTTATATTCGAGTATGCGAGGCAATGGATTGTATCGATACCCAATCTCACTGGGTTAAGCCGAATTCTCCTATTTCATCGTCTCCGACATCGTGGTGATGGCGCCGAGCTCGCCGCCCGCACCCAGCCTGCGAGCCGGAGCTACCGCCCCAAGAGCAGCGGCTGCATCGCCGCGACCGGGCCATCCGTCACGGCGGCGAGGGCGCCGAAGCGTTCGGTGATCGGGCCCAGCCCGGCCTCGGTCAGCGCCGCCTCGCCGAACGGAGCGCCCGAGATCAGCCGGCGCAGCGTGTCCAGCGCCGAGCGCGGTCGCGGGAGGCGCACCACCGCGACCTTGGCATCGGGGCCCAGGCCGATCGCCTGGCGGGCGATGACCATGGCGGCGTCGAGGCCGCCCAGCCGGTCCACCAGGCCGTTCTTCACCGCCTCGCTGCCGAGCCAGACCCGGCCCTGGGCGACGGCGTCGACCGCCTTCGGGTCCATGCCACGGCCCTTGGCCACGAGCTGCAGGAAGGCGTCGTAGCCGGCGTCGACGCCGGCCTCGAAGCGGCCCTTCTCGACACCGTCCATGGGCTCGTTGACGGTCCAGATCCCGGCGTTGCGGCCGCGCTGCACGCTGCCCCAGCTGACGCCAACCTTCTTCCACAGCGCCTGCAGCACCGGCTTGCCCGCGAAGATGCCGATCGACCCGGTCAGGGTCGAGGGCTCGGCCACGATCGCCTTGGCCTGGGCGGCGATCCAGTAGCCGCCGGAGGCCGCGGTCTCGCCCATCGACACCACGACCGGCTTGCCGGCGTCGCGCGCCCGCCCGACCGACCGGCCGACCAGGGCCGAGGCGATGACCGAGCCGCCGGGGCTGTCGATGCGCAGCACGATCGCCTTGACCTTGTCGTTCTCGACCGCGTCGTCGATGGTCTCGGCCAGCTCGCGGCCGACGATCTGGCGGGCCAGGCTGCTCTCCGACGGCTCGTCGACGATCGGGCCGGTGGCGTAGATCACCGCGATCCGCGGCTGGTCGCTCTTCACCACCGGCTCGGTCGCCTCGAGATACGCGTCGGCCTTGACCTCGGTCAGCTTGCGGCCGACCCGGGCGTCGACCAGCCCGTCGACCTCGTCCCAATAGGCCAGCTTGTCGACCAGCTTGGCGTCGACCGCCTCCTTGGCGGTGTACGGGCCGCCGTCGATCAGCCGCTTGACCTGGTCGGGCGGCAGGGCGCGGCCCGTGGCGATGCCGGCGACCAGCTGGTCATACAGGCCCTGGGCCATCGCCTCGTTCATCGCCCGGCTGGCCGGGGTGAAGTCGCGCTCGGTGAAGGTCTCCGGCGCCGATTTGTACTGGCCGCGCTTGCTGACCTCGGGCTGGACGCCGACGGTGTCGAGCAGGTCGCGGACGAAGGGCACCTCGACCGAGATGCCGGTCAGGCCGACGCCGCCCTGCGGCATCATCAGGCTCTGGTCGAAGCCTGCGGCGAGGAAGACCGCGACATTGCCCGGGCCGCCGCCGCCCAGGTCGTCGGCATGGGCCACGGTCAGCTTGCCGGCCCGCCGCGCCCGGTCGATGGCGTCGCGCAGCTCCTGCGCCGAGGCCAGCGGCACGGCGTCGGCCGACAGCCGGGCGACGATGGCGCCGACCCGCGGGTCGGCGGCGGCGCGGTCGATCGCGTCGATCGTCTGGTGCAGCGTCAGCGGGCTGCGGCTCAGGCTGAAGCGCCCGGCCGGGATGCCGTCCGGCGCGCCCTTGCGCAGGTCGAGCATCAAGGCGAGGTCGCCCTTCGGCAGCTGCGGCGACCGGTCGGCCGCGTACCAGGCCAGCCCGCCGACGGCCACGATCAGCAGCAGGAACAGCACGCCGAAGATGATGAGGATGGCGCGGATGAAGCGGCCCATGAATGATTCCTGCCCGGAGGATCAGCGGTTCATCGCGTGATAGTCGCGGTTCGGCGTCATGTCGACGCCCGAGGCGACCCGGTTCGACATGTTGAAGAACCCGGCGACGTCGCAGATGTCGAAAATGTCCTCGTCGGAGAAGCCGTGCTGGCGCAGCGCCGCGCGCTCGGCGTCGCCGACCTTGTGCGGCTCGGTGGTCAGCAGCCAGGCGAAGTCCAGCATGGCGCGCTGGCGCGGCGGCAGCCGGGCGACGCGGTGGTTGAAGGCCAGCATCTCGCCCAGCTCCGGGTCGTCGGCCAGCTTGCGCACCGCCTGGCCATGCGCGACAAGGCAGTAATAGCAGCGGTTGGCAGAGGAGACGGTGACGGCGATCATCTCCCGCTCCAGCTTCGACAGGCCGCTATCGCCCAGCATCAGCTCGTTGTAGGTGGCGATGAAGTTGCGCAGCTTCTTCGGCCGCAGGCTGTAGGCGCGGATCACGTTCGGCACCAGCCCCAGCTTCTCCAGGCATTTGGCGTAATAGGCCTTGAGGTCCTCGTCGAGCGCCGCCTCGTCCGGGATCGGCAAGGCCATGACGTGATCGGGCTGCGGCACGGTTCGGAATCCTCTCTGGTCGCGGGCCGCAGCCTAGCAGGCGGCCGGCCCGGCGTCGAACCCGGGCGGCGGCCATAGCCGGGTACTTCCGCGTGCAGTTGAAATCAGATTCGGGATAGGATCGTGGAAGATTTGAATGCCCGGATATTTCAGATTCGAACATCGAACCGTCATCGTCCCGGGCGAGGATATCCTGTCCATTCGGGGAGGCCGATTCATGGCGATCATCACCGGCGACGATCTCGACAACAGCCTGAACGGGACGGCGGACGCCGACGTCATCCACGGGCTCGGGGGCAACGACACGCTCTTCGGCCATGAGGGCGACGACCAGGTCCTCGGCGATGACGGCAACGACATCCTGTCAGCCGGGACGGGCCGGGACGTGCTGTCCGGCGGCGCCGGCGACGACACCGTCTTCATCGGCATCGGCGAGGGCGGCGACGGCGACACCGCCGATGGCGGGGCGGGCGTCGATCATCTGTATCTGCAGCTCGATTCCGTCGCCGCGCCGATGGTGCTGTCCTTCGCCGACCCGTCGGTCGAGCAGGTGGCGCCGGACGGCACCCGGATCCGCGGCTTCGAGAGCATCCAGTTCTACGCCGGGACGGGTGACGACACCATCACCGGCGGCGATCTCCGCGACGTCGTTCTCGGCGGCGGCGGCAATGACACCGTCCGCGGCGGCACGGGTGACGACGATCTCTACGGCCAATGGGGCGACGATGTCGTCGAGGGCGGGGCCGGCCTCGACTACCTCGACGGAGGCGACGGGAACGACCGGGTCTTCGGCGGGGCGGATGCCGATGTCATCTATGGCGGAACCGGCGACGACCTGGTCCATGGCGGCGACGGCAACGATACCCTCTATGGGCAGGAAGGCCTCGACATCCTCTATGGCGACGCCGGCGACGACCAGCTGCACGGCTGGATGGGTCCGGTCGAGCTGCATGGCGGCGCCGGCGACGACGTCTATCTCCTGACCCGCTTCGGGCAGGTCGTCGTCGAGGAGGCCGGCGAGGGCATCGACACCGTCTCGGCCAGCCAGTCCTACCGCCTGCCGGACAATGTCGAGAACCTCTTCATCTTCGGGGGGCTGCGCGGGGTCGGCAACGCGCTCGACAACGTCATGACCACCGACGACGGCAGCGGGAGCCTGTTCGGAGCCGCGGGCGACGACACCCTCCATGGCGGAGGGCGCGACGACTGGCTAGACGGCGGGCTGGGCGACGACACCATGGACGGGGCCGCGGGCAACGACACCTATGTCGTCGGCAGCGCTGGCGATCGGGTGATCGAGCTCGCCGAGCCGGGCACCGACACCGTCCGGTCCGCCATCGACTACCGGCTGGGCGACAATGTCGAGAACCTGGTGCTGATCGGCGCCCGCGCGGTCGACGCCGCTGGCAACGATCTGGCCAACGCCCTCACCGGCAACGACGCGGCCAATGTCCTGGCCGGCGGCCTCGGCAAGGATGTCCTGACCGGCGGCGGCGGGGCCGACAGCTTCGTCTTCGACACGGCTTTCGGCGGCAGCAACATCGACCGGCTCACCGATTTCACGCCGGGCGAGGACCATTTTCTGCTCGACCCCGCGATCTTCACCCAGCTGCCGACGGGCACGCTGGCGCCCGATGCCTTCGCGCTGGGGACCGCCGCCGGGGATGCCGATGACCGGATCCTCTACGACATCGACAGCGGCACGCTGCGCTATGACCGCGACGGCACCGGCCCCGGCGCCGCCCGGGCCTTCGCGATCGTGGTGCCGGGCACCGCGCTGTCGGCGTCCGACTTCCTGATCGGCTAGGTCGGCCGTTTGTAGATGCGGTGGTCCAGCCGCTCGTCATCCAGCCCGGCCGGCTCCTGGTGCAGGATCACCTCGGCGTCGGGGAAGGCGGCGGACAGCGCCGCCTCCAGCCGGTCGCAGACGGTGTGGGCCTGCCACAGGGTCAGGCTGCCGTCCATCTCGACATGCAGCTCGATGAAGCGGGTGCCGCCGGCGCTGCGGGTGCGCAGGTCGTGCAGGCCGGCCACCTCCGGATCGGCCCGGACGATGGCGGCGATCCGCACCCGGTCCTCCTGCGGCAGCTCGCGGTCCATCAGATGGTCGACGGCGCGGCGGGCGATACGGGCGGCGCTGACCAGCAGCCACAGCGCGACGCCGATCGCGGCGGCGGGGTCGAGCCACAGCCAGCCCGGCTGCTGGCCGATCACCAGCACCGCCAGCACCACCAGGCTGGTGGCGGTGTCGCCGACATAGTTCAGCCGGTCGGCCTCGATCGCGGTTGATCCGGTGCGGCGGGCGACGCCGCGCTGGAACACGACCAGGAGGACCGTCGCCACCAGCGAGATCGACATCACGGCAATGCCCAGCGGCACCTCGACGATCGGCGCCGGCGTGATGAAGCGGCCGGCGGATTCGAAGATCAGCAGCAGGGCCGAGCCGCCGACGAAGGCGGCCTGGGCGATGGCGCCCAGCGGCTCGGCCTTGCCGTGGCCGTAGCGGTGCGACCGGTCGGGCGGTCGCAGCGCATGGCGCACGCTGATCAGCAGGATGCCGGAGGCGGCGACGTCGACCAGGCTGTCGAGCAGCGAGGACAGGATCGCGGCCGACCCGGTGACCAGCCAGGCGGCCAGCTTGAGGACGGCCAGGGTCGAGGCGACCGAGACGCTGACCGTGGTGGCCAGCCTCAGCAGCCGATCGCGCCGCGCCTGGTCGCCACCGGTCTGCCCGCCGCTCTGAACGGCATCGGTCACGGATACAGCCGGTGGTGGCGCCAGCCGTCGCGGCCCGGCTCGTACACCACCCGGTCGTGCAGCCGGTACGGCCGCTCCTGCCAGAACTCGATCCGCCACGGCACCAGGCGGAAGCCGGACCAGTGCGGCGGCCGCGGCACCGGCCCGTCCGACTCCTCGGGGCCGAAGCGGCGGGTGGCGTCGTCGACCGCCTGTTCCAGCGTCGCCCGGTCGGCCAGCGGCCGCGACTGGGCCGAGGCCCAGGCGCCGATCCGGCTGCCGCGGGCCCGGCTGGCATAGTAGGCGTCGGCCTCCGCCGGCTCGACCGGCGTCACCGGCCCCTCGACCCGCACCTGCCGGCGCAGGCTCTTCCAATAGAAGCACAGCGCCGCCCGCGGGTTGCGGGCCAGCTCGTCGCCCTTGCGGCTCTCCAGATTGGTGAAGAAGACGAAGCCGCGCGCCGCCGCCGCGTCGTCGTCGACGCCCTTCAGCAGCACCATCCGGACGGAAGGCGCGCCGTCGGCCGTCGCGGTCGCCAGCGCCACAGCATTCGGATCGTTGATTTCATGCGCCGAGGCCAAGCCAAACCAGCTTTCGAACAGCGCAAATGGGTCCGCCGGCGGAACGAAATCAAGATTGGCGGGTTCGGTTGCGGCACTGCCGGGATTCTGGGTGGGGAACGGGGGCGTCGTCATGGCGCACGGCCTTCACTCGGTCGAATTTTGGCTACATTAGGCATCGCCGCCGTGAAGTCCATGGCGGCCAGGACAGGTCCGATGCCCGCTGCGGGCATCGCAGGAGGATCGGAGACCATGAGGAAGTTCACCATCGCCGCCGTGCTGGTCGGCACGGTCGCCTTGGCCGGGTGCCAGGACATGGGACAGAAGCAGGGCATCGGCACCCTGGTCGGCGCGGCCGGCGGCGGCCTGCTGGGCTCGCAGTTCGGCAGCGGCACCGGCAAGCTGGCCGCGACGGCCGCCGGCGTGCTGGTCGGCGGCTGGCTCGGCAACTCGGTCGGCGCCTCGCTCGACCGGTCGGACCAGCTCTATGCCGAGCGCACCTACAACCAGGCCTTCGAATCCGCCCCCACCGGCACCGAGAGCTCCTGGCGCAACCCGGATTCGGGCAATTACGGCACCGTTACCCCGACCCGCACCTACCAGGATCGCGGGCGCAACTGCCGCGAGTTCACCCAGACCATCTATGTCGAGGGCCGGGCCCAGACCGGCACCGGCACCGCCTGCCGCGAAGGCGACGGCACCTGGCGGATCGTCAGCTAAGACGCACGGCCTGCACGGCCCGACGAAGGCCCGCCGGTCACGGCGGGCCTTCTGCATTCGGGGCGACCCGGTGCAGCGGGATCGGCGGCTTCTCCGCCCGGCCGGGCAGGCGCTCGGCCGGCGGCTCGTCGACCAGCACGGCCGACAGCGGCACGCCCAGGCTGTCGTGATGCGCTTCCTCGGCGGTGTGGATGCGGTCCGCCAGCGCCCGCAGCCAGGCGCCCTCCAGCCCCGGCACCTCGCCGATCTTGCCGCGCATGCCGACGCCCAGGCCGCGCATCAGGTCGGCCAGGGTGGTGACCCGGAGATCGCGTGAGATCAGCCAGGTGTCGGAGGCGGAGCGTTCGACGAAACGGGCGTGGCGCAGCTGCTCCAGCATGCCGTCGAGGGCGGAGATGCCGACCGGCACGCGGTCGAGCAGGGTGCGGCGATGCATGCCGACGCCGAGCCGGCTGGCCGCCGCCAGCTCGCGCAGGATGGCGACGGCGACGGTCAGCCGCGGCCCCGGCAGCAGGCTGTCGATCTCGCCGCCCAGCAGGCGGCCTGAGCGCCAGTCCGGCAGGGCCGCGGCGATCACCGCGCCGATCAGCACGATCGACCAGGCGAGATACAGCCACAGCAGGAAGATCGGGATCGTGGCCAGGGCGCCGTAGATCGTCTCATAGGCCGGGAACTCGCGCAGGTACCAGGCGAAGAGACGCTTCGAGAGGTCGAACGCCACCGCCGCGATGGCCCCGCCGATGACGGCGTCGTTCCAGCGCACCGAGCGGTTCGGGATCAGCTGGTACAAGAGCGTGAAGCCGATGAACTGCAGCACCAGCGGCACCAAGCCGATGAACGGCGCCCACAGCTGCTGGGCGATGCCGACGCCATGGCTGCTGAAGAAGCTGATGGTGAAGGAGAAGCTGGCGACCACCAGGATCGGGGTCAGGGTCAGGATCGCCCAGAAGGTGACGATCCGCACCAGCCAGGCCCGCTGCTCCTTCACCCGCCAGATGCCGTTGAAGGCGTCCTCGATGGTGGCCAGCAGCAGCACCGAGCTGACCACCAGGCCGACGATCGAGAAGGCGGTCAGCCGCCCGGTGTTCTGGCTGAACCCCTCGAGGTAGTTCAGCACGGTGTGCCCGACCTCGGGCACCAGCATCTCGACCAGCCAGGCCTGGGCCGCGCCCTTGATCAGGCCGAAGGCGGGGAAGGCGGACAGGATCGAGAAGGCGATGGTGGCGATCGGCACCAGCGCCAGCAGCGAGGAATAGGTCAGGGCCGAGGCGGCCTGCGCCCCGCGGTCGTTCCAGAAGCGCAGCACGGCGTAGCGGCCGAAGGTGTAGATCGCCTTCGCCCAGTGGCGGGCCTTGTGGCCCATGCCCCGGCTCTGCTCTTGCCGATCACCCGGTCCCGATGCCATTCATAAGCCCACATTTGACCCGACAGGGCGTTCGTGTACCATCCCCGCACTTTAATCCAAGGACCCGCGGCGCGCCCCGTTCGGGTGTCCTGACCCCAACTGAGGCTCTGCAATGACGGTTCCCTCTCCGCTCCTTCAAGGCAAGCGCGGCTTGATCATGGGCGTCGCCAATGACCGGTCGATCGCCTGGGGGATCGCGTCGGCCTGTGCGGCGCATGGTGCGGAACTCGCCTTCACCTACCAGGGTGACGCGCTGCACAAGCGTGTCAAGCCGCTCGCCGAAAGCGTCGGCTCGACTCATGTGCTGCCCTGCGACGTCACCGACCACGCCAGCATCGACGCGGTGTTCCAGACGCTGGAGCGCGACTGGGGCAAGCTCGACTTCCTGGTGCACGGCATCGCCTTCTCCGACAAGAACGAGCTCGACGGCCTCTACCTGAACACGACGCGGGACAACTTCCTGCGCACGATGGACATCTCCTGCTACAGCTTCACCGCCGTGGCGCAGCGGGCGGTGCCGCTGATGCGCGATGGCGGCAGCCTCTTGACCCTGACCTATTACGGGGCGGAGCGGGTGATGCCGCATTACAACGTGATGGGCGTGGCCAAGGCGGCGCTGGAGGCCAGCGTGCGCTACCTCGCGGTCGATCTCGGCGGCCGCGGCATCCGGGTCAACGCGATCTCGGCCGGCCCGATCAAGACCCTGGCCGCCAGCGGCATCGGCGATTTCCGCTACATCCTGAAGTGGAACGAGCTGAACGCGCCCTTGAAGCGCAACGTCACCATCGAGCAGGTCGGCGGCGCCGGGCTGTACCTGATCTCCGAGCTCGGCTCCGGCGTGACCGGCGAGGTCCACCACGTCGACAGCGGCTACCACACCGTCGGCATGGTCTCGGTCGATGCCGCCGCGGCGACTGCCGAGCTGCTGCAGGGCCTGGCGCCGAAGCCATGAGCGCGGCTGTCACGGTCCGGCTGGCCACGGCTGCCGATCGGGCGGCCGTGACGGTGGTATTCCAGGATCTCGACCTGCACTACGCCCAGGGCCGCACGCTCGATCCGGATGCGGTGACGGCCGAGCGGGTCGGGCGCTACGTCTATGGCGAGCATCCGACCGAGATCGCCCTGGCCGAGATCGACGGCCGGGCGGTCGGTGTCGCCAGCTTCGGCATGCTGTTCCCGGGGCGGGCCCTGACCGGACATCTGCAGCTCAAGGATCTGTATGTCCGCGACGGCGCGCGCGGGCTCGGCGCCGGCGAGGCGCTGCTGCGCTTCCTGGCGCGGCTGGCACAGGCGCGCGGCTGCACCCGGCTCGACTGGACCACCGAGACCTGGAACGAGGGGGCGCAGCGCCTCTATGACCGGATCGGCGCGGCGCGGCTGGCGCAGAAGATCTATTATCGGCTCGAGGGCGACGCCCTCGATCGCGTGGCCGGAGAGGGCTGAGGCGGATATGGCCGGCAACAGCTTCGGAACCCTGTTCCGCTTCACCACCTGGGGCGAAAGCCACGGGCCCGCGATCGGCGTCGTGGTCGACGGCACGCCGCCGCGCATCCCCCTGAGCGAGGCCGACATCCAGCCCTGGATGGACAAGCGCAAGCCGGGCCAGTCGCGCTTCGTCACCCAGCGGCGCGAGGCCGACGAGGTCAAGATCCTGTCCGGCGTCTATGAGGGCCAGACGACGGGCACGCCGATCTCGCTGCTGATCGAGAACACCGACCAGCGCAGCAAGGACTATTCCGAGATCGCGGCCAAGTTCCGGCCGGGCCATGCCGACTACACCTATTGGAAGAAATACGGCATCCGCGACCCGCGCGGCGGCGGCCGGTCCAGCGCGCGCGAGACCGCCTGCCGGGTCGCCGCGGGGGCCGTCGCCCGTAAGATCCTGGCGGGTGTCACCATCCGCGGCGCGCTGGTGCAGATCGGGCCGCACAAGATCGACCACGGCCGCTGGGACTGGGACGAGGTCGACCGCAACCCGTTCTTCTGCCCCGACGCCGACACCGCCGCGCGCTGGACCGATTATCTCGACGGCGTGCGCAAGGCCGGGTCCTCCACCGGCGCAGTGGTCGAGGTCGTGGCCGAGGGCGTGCCGCCCGGCTGGGGCGAGCCGATCTACGACAAGCTCGACAGCGACCTGGCCCGGGCGATGATGACGATCAACGCGGTGAAGGGCGTCGAGATCGGCGCCGGCTTCGGGGCCGCGGCCCTGTCTGGCGAGGAGAACGCCGACGAGATGCTGATGGGCAATGACGGCGCGGTCCGCTTCACCGCCAACAATGCCGGCGGCATCCTCGGCGGCATCTCGACCGGCCAGCCGGTGGTGGTGCGCTTCGCGGTCAAGCCGACCAGCTCGATCCTGACGCCGCGGCGCACGGTCGACATCGAGGGCCACAACACCGAGATCCTGACCAAGGGCCGGCACGACCCCTGCGTCGGCATCCGCGCCGTGCCGGTGGGCGAGGCGATGATGGCCTGCGTCCTGGCCGACCACCTGCTGCGGCAGCGGGCGATCGAAGGCTGAGGCGGGACACCCGACTTTTCAGAACCTCGACACTTGAACCGACCTCCGCCTTCATTCTCCCCCTCTCCTTGCGGGAGGGGGAGTGTGGAAAGCAAGGCCAGCCCGAGACGCGCAGTTGCGAAAAGGTCTCTCCCGCGGGAAAATCGCTCCGCATCATCGATCGCTGGAGCCCGTCTTCGCGAGCATCGCTATTGGCCAACTCGACGCCCACTTGATCGTCCGTCTGCATCTGCGCGCTGCCCGCAACGGCCGTTCGATCGAGGAGGAAGCGGTGGACATCCTTCAGTCTGCGCTATCGAGGGAGCCCGACGCCGCTGGAAATCTGGCTGACGCGATCCGGCAGCGCTTTGCGCCGTTTGGCGATGTCGACCTGCCGGATATGCCGAGAGAAGCGATCCGCGAGCCGTTCCGGCCGGACGGATGATTGGTGTTGATGGCGGCGAGCGAGTCGCTCGCCCCCTCACCGCCGGCGGACAACCCTCTGCGCCCGGATGTCGATCACCGTGAAGGCGCGGTCGGCATAGGCCTGGATGCCGCTCTCGGTCGCCGTCGACGGGTTGTCGAAGAAGCACATGACCTTGCCCCGGCGCACCAGGGCGAAGGGCGCCACGGCGGACGAACCGGATTCGGACAAAAATTTCGCCAAAGCCTCGATATCCGCGCTGTCGGCAGGTTCGCTCGCGGTCATGAAGTTCCTCCGGATCTGAGCGGATCGCAGCCCGACGCCTGTCGCCGACGCCGATGTCACACAGTCGTCATGTCCGACTATATACCCCGGCCGGCGTCGGGATGGGAGGGTCCGTGTCGCTCCGATCGCAAAACCCTTGCTCCCGCGGCCCGCGAGCCGCCACCCTGGCCGGATCTGTGTGAACTTTCGCCGACCTCGCGGGTTCGGTGGAGGCACCCAAACCTGGACGCTTGGCGCAAACCGGCGCACATCTTCCAGCGAATCGGAAGGAGAACCCTGATGCGCCGCATCCTGACGCTGTTCGTCGTGCCTGCGATGCTGGCGCTGGCCGCCTGCAATTCGGGGGGCTCGGCCGGGTCCGCCCGGGGCGGGCTGCCGACGCTCAACCCGCTGCTGACCGAAGCCATGCCGGCGGTGGTGAACGTCCAGGTGAAGGGCACCGTCCGCCCCAGCGCCGAGATGCTGCGCGACCCCGACATCCGGCGCTATTTCGGCGGCGAGAAGGAGAAGGCGTTCCGCAGCGTCGGCTCCGGCGTCATCGTCAACGCCGCCAAGGGCCTGGTCGTCACCAGCGCCCATGTGGTCGAGAACGCCACCGAGATCGGCGTCACCCTGGGCGACGGCAACGAGGTGCCGGCCCAGGTGGTGGGGTCGGCCGCCGACATCGACATCGCGGTGCTGCGCATCCCTGCCAACGGGCTGAAGACCGAGCTGCCGGTGGACGACACCGACATGCCCAAGGTCGGCGACTTCGTGGTCGCGATCGGCAATCCGTTCGGCCTCGGCCAGACCGCCTCGCTCGGCATCGTCAGCGCCACCGGCCGGAGCGGCCTCGGCATCGAGGGCTATGAGGACTTCATCCAGACCGACGCGGCGATCAACCCCGGCAGCTCCGGCGGGGCGCTGATCAATCTCGACGGCCATCTCGTCGGCATCAACACGGCCATCCTCAGCCCGTCCGGTGCCAATGCCGGCATCGGCTTCGCCATCCCGATGCACATGGTCAAGAACTCGATCGACCAGATCGAGCAGTTCGGCTCGGTGTCGCGGGCCCGGCTCGGCGTCGCCATCGAGGACCTGACCGCGGCCAAGGCGGCGTCGCGCGGGATCACCGGCGTCACCCGCGGCGCGCTGATCACCGGCATCGTCCCCGGCACCGTCGCGGCCTCGGCCGGCCTCAAGGTCGGCGACGTGGTCACGGGGCTGGACGGACACCCGATCGACGGCGCCACCGCGCTGCGCAACGCCGTCGGCCTGATGCGGCCGCAGACCTCGGTGATGCTGACCGTGGTCCGCGGCAAGGAGACGCTCAGCCTGCCGGTCGCGCTCGGCGCGCAATAGCCATATTCACATTCCGGCGCTGGCGTTGGGCCTCGCCGCCGGTGTAACGGTCTGGGATCAGATCCGGCCGGCACGGTCCTCGCGACCGTGCCGGCCTCGTCTTCCGCGGCGCCGAGGTACCGGACGTTCATGCTGATCGCCCAGATCACCGACACCCATGTGACCACGCCGGATGTCGCGGTCGAGACCGGGATCGACGCGCTCGGCGCGCTGCGCCGCTGCGCCGAGCACCTCGCCGCGCTGTCGCCGCGGCCGGACCTGCTGCTGGTCACCGGCGACCTGGTCGACCGCGGCGATGTCGAATCGTACCGGCTGTTCCAGAAGGCGCTGACGCCGCTGGGCCTGCCGATGCTGGCGATCCCCGGCAACCATGACAACCGCGAGGCGATGCGCGAGGCCTTTGCCGGCCATGCCGGGATCGGCACGGACGGCCCGTTCCTCAACATCGCCGGCGAGACCGGCGGCCTGCGCCTGATCGGGCTCGACACCACCATCCCGGGCCGGATCGAGGGGCTGCTGTGCGACGAGCGCCTGGAGTGGCTCGACGCCCGGCTGTCCGAGGCGCCGCAGCAGCCGGCGCTGGTGTTCATGCACCACCCACCCTTCGAGACCGGCCTGACCCGGATGGATGGCTGGCGCTGCGGCAATGGCGATGGCCTGGCTCGCGTGCTGGTCCGGCATCGCCAGGTGGTGCATGTGCTGTGCGGCCATGTGCATCGGGCGGTCGACACCACCTTCGCCGGCATCCCGGCGTCGATCGGGCCCAGCCCGTCCCATGCGGTCGGGTTCAACCTGGAGCAGGGGGCGGAACTGACGGTCGGCATCGAGCCGCCGCTGGTCCGGCTGCTCTACTGGACCGGCAAGCGGCTGATCTCGCACCTGTCGCCGATCGACGGGGTGGAGCGACGGGTGTCCTGACGTCGGAGCGGAGGCGGCCATGCCTGACCCCGAGATCGTCCTGACCGAGACGGCCGACGACCGGCTCGAAGCCGTCATCAATGACGGGCTGAACGCCTTCAATGACGCGGTCACCGGCTACAGCGACCGGCGGCCGCTCTCGGTCGTGGTCCGCGATCCCGCGACCGGGGAGATCCTCGGCGGCGCCAAGGGCCGCACCTCGCTGGGCCTGCTGTTCGTCGAGTTGTTCTGGCTGCCGGAGGCGCTGCGCGGCTCGGGGCTAGGCAGCCGGATCCTGCGGATGATGGAGGAGGAGGGGCGGCGGCGCGGCTGCCGTGCTGGCGTCCTGTTCACCATCAGCTTCCAGGCGCCTGACTTTTATCTTCGCCACGGCTGGCGGGTCTTCGGCGAGGTCGAGTGCGACCCGCCGGGCACCAGCCGTGTGTTCATGACCAAGGACCTGGCCTAGCCCGCAACCGTGGCTCGCCGTACCAGGGTGACCGGCACCGTCTCCACCACCGCTGGCCGGACGGGATCCTCGGCCCGCTCCAGCATCAGCGCCACGGCGCGAGCAGCGATGCGGGCGGCGTCCTGGCGGATCGTGGTCAGGCGATAGGGGGCCAGGCCGGCCGGCGTCACATCGTCGAAGCCGATGATCGAGAGATCGCGCGGGGCGGCGCGTCCTGCCGCCCGGGCGCCGTCGAGGAAGCCGCAGGCCAGCACGTCGCTGGCGCAGAACAGCCCGTCCAGCGGCGCGTCCCAGGCCCCCGCGGCGGCCGCGGCGCCGGATTCGTGGTCGGGACCGGCGGCGGTGATCGGGCGGAAGGTGACGCGGCCGGCGGCCAGGGCAGGCGCCAGCGCGGCGACGAAGGCGGCGCTGCGGGCCAGGCCGCTATAGGTGCCGCCCTCGACTCCCAGAAAGCCGAGATGCCGGCAGCCGGCTTCCAGCAGCGCCGCCGCCGCCAGCCGGCCGCCGGTCTCGTTGTCGGACAGCACGGCGTCGACCCCCGGGATCGACACGGCGCGGTTCAGCGCCACCACCGGGATGCCCAGCCGGGCGCATTGCTCGGCCAGGGCGATCGGCGGCGCGCCGGAGGTCACCAGCACGCCGCTGACCCGGTACTGCAGGAAGCGGGCGATGGTGCGGTCGAGCGCCGCCTCGTCGCCGACCTCGCTGACCAGGGATTGCAGGCCGCGGGCATCGATCTCGCGCAGCAGAGCCTCGAACAGGCTGGCGCGGTAGGGGTCGGTGGCGCCGCGCACGACGATGCCGACCAGGTCGGCGCGCTGGCGGTTCATGCCGCGGCCCAGCATGTTGACCTGGTAGTCCAGCGCCGAGGCCGCCTCCAGCACCCGGTCGCGGGTCTCGGCCGCGACCCGGGCCTGGCCGGACATGATGCGCGAGACCGTGGCGCGCGACACTCCGGCCCGGTCCGCCACCGCCTGGGCCGTCACTGGCCGCATCTCGCTGTCCTGCCGTCGCCGTCCCAACCGGTGCTCCCCTGCCGAAGAATTCAGGATAGCGCACACGTGTTCACGATGGCGAGGTGCGGTAAAGCTGAATCTGGCGAGCCTCGGGGAATGTCACCGGACCGTCACGAAACATTCATTTCCTTGAAAGCGTGCGGAGTCCGGAGCCATGATAGAACCGCCGCCGGAGAGCGGTGCGGCTGAAGATCGAATGCGATGGTGTGTGAACACGTGTTCACAACCGGAGCGCCGCCGACCATCCTGCGGACTGGGAGGGATTGGAGATGACGACGAAGTTGATCGGCCGGGTTGCGGGCCTTGCGGCGCTGCTGCTGCTGGCCGGGGCGGCGCAGGCGGACGAGCTGGTGATCGCGGGCCGCGACGGCGTCTATGGCGATGCCCTGGCCTATGCGATCGACGCCTACAAGACGGTGTCGCCGGACACCGAGGTCGAGCTGCTGAAGCTGCCCTATGGCAGCCTGTACGAGAAGCTGGTGGTGTCGCTGCGCGGCGGCGCCGACGCCTATGACGTGATCGTCGCCGACGACACCTGGATGCCGGAATTCACCGCCAATGGCTGGCTGAAGCCGGTGACCGCCGACCTGTCGGGCGTGATCCCCAGCCTGACCGCCCTGTCCAAGGGCAAGGACGGGCAGGTGGTGGCGCTGCCCTTCGCCGGCAATGTCGAGATGTTTGCCTATCGCACCGACCTGTTCCAGGCGGCCGGCCTGGCCGCGCCGAAGAGCTGGAGCGACGTGGTCAAGGCGGCGGAGACGCTGAAGGCCAAGGACCCGAATGTCGCCGGCGTGGTGTTCCGCGGCACCAAGGGCAACCCGATCGTCACCGGCTTCCTGCCGATCTTCTGGGCCAATGGCGGCGAGATCATCGACGGCTCGGGCAAGGCGGCGCTGGCGTCGCCCGCCGGCACCAAGGCGCTGCAGCAGTTCCTGGAGCTGAAGGCCTATGCCCCGACCGGGGTCGAGACCTACAACGCCACCGAGGTGCGCGACGCGCTGCAGCAGGGCCGCGCCGCGATGGCGATCGAGGTCTGGCCGGCCTGGGTGCCGTCGCTGGACGACGCCGCCAAGTCGAAGGTGGTCGGCAAGGTCGCGATCGGCCCGGCCCCGGGCGAGGCCAAGGGCCCGGCGCCGATGCTGGGCATCTGGCAGGTGGCGGTGCCGTCCGGCGCGCCGAATGCCGAGGGGGCGCAGAAGTTCCTGGCCTTCCTGAACGGCCCGGACATGCAGAAGGAGCTGGCGCTGCGCTTCGGCCTGCCGCCGACGCTGACCGCGCTCTATGCCGACAAGGACCTGGTCGCCAAGTACCGGTGGTATCCGGACCAGCTGAAGGCGCTCGAGGCCGGCGTGTCGCGGCCGCGGATCAAGCAGTGGCCGCAGGTCGAATCGATCCTCGGCGACTACCTGCAGCTGGCCCTGGTTGGTCAGATGGCGCCCGAGGAGGCGCTGACGAAGGCCTCGGCCGACATCGACAAGGCGCTGGCGAAGTAAGGCACGAGCTTACCCTATTCTGTCATCGCCGGGCTTGACCCGGCGATCCAGGGGCCGCCGAGAACGGTGCCTGCCGCCCTGGATGCCCGGGTCAAGCCCGGGCATGACAAGATGGGATTTCCGAAAGACCATACAGAACCCCATGCTCTTCACCGACCGTCGGCAGCTTGCCCTGCTCCTGCTTCCCGCCGCGCTGCTGCTGGTCGTGTTCGCGCTCGCGCCCGTGGTCCAGGTCGCGATCTACTCCTTCCAGTCGATCGACTACGCCGCCGACACCGCGCGCTGGGTCGGCCTCGAAAACTACGTCACGCTGTTCGGCGACTGGTTCTTCCGGGTCGATATCGGCAACACCGTCCGCTTCGCCGTCGTCGCCTCGCTGGCCCAGGTCGCCCTCGGCACCGCCCTCGCCTTGCTGTTGAACCGCGAGTTCCGCGGCCGCGGCGCGGTGCTGTCGGTCGTGGTCTATCCGATGATGCTGTCGACCCTGGTCTGCTCGGCGATCTGGCGGTCCTGGTTCCATTACGACGTCGGGGTGCTGAATGGCGCGCTGGGCTGGCTCGGCCTGCCGCCGGTGGCATGGCTGTCCGACCCCGGCCTGGCGCTGTGGTCGGTGATGCTGGTCGATACCTGGCAGTGGACGCCGATGACGACGCTGATCGTCCTGGCCGGGCTGCAGTCGATCCCGCCCGAGGTGGTCGAGGCGGCGCGGACCGACGGTGCCCGCACCTGGGTGCTGCTGACCCGGATCGTGCTGCTGCTGGTGCGCGGCCAGATCTTCCTGGCGCTGCTGCTGCGCCTGATCGACACCTTCAAGCTGTTCGACAAGGTCTATGCCCTGACCGGCGGCGGCCCCGGCAATGCCACCGAGACGATGTCGATGTATGTCTATCAGAAGGGCTTCAGTTTCTTCGATGTCGGCCTCGCCGCCGCCGCCTCGGTGGTGATGATGGCGATCGCCTGCGCCCTGTGCGCCGTCTATGCCGCCCAGGCGATGCGGGGCTCGTCCAAGTGATCCGCCGTTCCTTGCCGTATCTCGGCATCGCCCTGTTCGTGCTGGTCTTCGCCCTGCCGGTGGTGTGGATGATCGGCGCCGCCTTCGAGGACCCGGCCCGCGCTGGCCGTGGCTTCCTGCCGACCGCGCCGACCCTCGACAACATCCGGGCGGTGCTCGCCGACGGCTTCCTGGTGCGGCTGACGAACACCGCCATCGTCGCCTTCGGCGCCACGCTGCTGTCGCTGTTCGCCGGCTTCCTGGCCGCCTATGCGCTGGCCCGGTTCCGCTTCCCGAAGCGGCTGGACGTGCTGTTCCTGCTGCTGGTGCTGGTGGTCAAGCTGATGCCGCCGATCGTGGTGGCGCTGCCGCTGCATGCGCTGCTGCTCGACCTAGGCCTGCTCGGCACCCTGTCCGGGCTGGTGCTGGTCTACCAGCTCTACACGCTGCCCTTCTGCCTGTGGATGCTGCTGGGCTTCGTCCGCGAGGTGCCGGTCGAGATCGAGGCCGCGGCGGCGATCGACGGCGCCGGGCTCTTGCGCCGCCTGTGGCACATCGTGCTGCCGCTGGCCCTGCCCGGGCTGGTGGCGACGCTGATCTTCGCCCTGATCCTGTGCTGGAACGAGTTCCTGTTCGCGCTCTTGTACCTGCAGCGGCCCAGCCGCTTCACCCTGCCGCTCTACGTCGCCACCTTCATCACCGAGGACGAGACGCTGTGGGGCCGGCTGATGGCGATCGGCCTCCTGTCCTCGCTGCCGGTGCTGCTGGTCGCGGGCTACATCCAGAAGCACCTGCTGCGCGGCTTCGCTCCCGGCACAAAGTAGCCATCCGCCGGTTCGGGTTGACGCTGCGGCCGCGCCGGGTCACAAGCCGCGCAGCGCGGGACGTGTGACGGAGCGGTCGATGAGCGAGCGGGACCTGACCGGGCGGGCGGTGGCGGATGCCATCCTGGCCGAGGTGGCGGCGGAGGTGTCGGCGCTGGGCGAGGCGCATTGGCCGCCGAAGCTGGTGTCGATCACGGTCGGCGACGAGAGCGCGGTCGACGTCTATGTCCGTAACCAGCGGCGCACGGCCGAGGGAGTCGGCATCGCATTCGAGACCAAGCGCCTGCCGGAGCGGATCACGCAGGACGAGCTGCGCGCCGCCATCGCCGCGCTGAACGCCGACCCGCAGGTCAGCGGCATCATCCTGCAGCGCCCGGTGCCGAAGCACATCTCGATCAAGGCGATGCAGACGGCGATTCATCCGCTGAAGGATGTCGAGGGCATGAACCCGGCCTCGATCGGCAACATCGTCTACAACGAGCTGGAGCTGGCCCCCTGCACCGCGCTGGCCGCGGTCGAGATGCTGAAGCGCACCGGCCTGACCCTGGCGGGGCTGGAGGTCGTGGTGATCGGCCATTCCGAGATCGTCGGCAAGCCGATCGCCTTCCTGCTGATGTCGGAAGGCGCGACGGTCACGGTCTGCCACCACATGACCCGCTCCGTCTCCATGCATTCGCGCCGGGCCGATGCGGTGTTCGTCGCCGTCGGCAAGCCGAAGCTGGTCACCGGCGACATGATCAAGCCGGGCGCCGCGGTGATCGACATCGGTATCAACGAGGTGCTGGACGACGCGGGCAAGAGCCGGGTGGTCGGCGATGTCGACTATGACAGCGTCGCCCCGGTGGCCGGCTGGATCACCCCGGTGCCGGGCGGCGTCGGGCCGGTGACGGTGGCGGTGCTGATGCGCAACACCGTGGTCGCCACCCGCCGCCAGAAGGCGCATTACGAGGCCCGGCTGGGCGCGTCGATCGCCTGACCGCCGGCGCGCGGTTGCCGCAGGCCGTCCTCCGTCGTATATACAGTATATACGACGGAGGCGAGCGATGCTGACCCGGCTGTTCAGAAGCGGCAACTCCCTGGCCGTGCGCATTCCCAAGGAGCTGGCCTTCGCCGATGCGGCGCAGGATGTCGAGATTGAGCGCCGCGGCGACAGCTTGGTCATCCGGCCGGTGGCGTCCCGCTCGCTGGCCGGGGTGGCGCAGGTCTTCGCGTCCTTCCCGCCGGGCTTCATGGCCGAGGGCCGGGAGCATCACGAGCAGACGGAGAGGGATTGGGGCGGCGCCTGAGCCATGCGCTACATGCTCGACACCAGCATCTGCATCCACCTGATCCAGCGCCAGCCGCCGCAGGTGCTCAGCCGCTTCGCGGCGCTGTCCCAAGGCGATGTGGTGATGTCGGCGGTGACCCTGGCCGAGCTGCGCCACGGGGTCGAGCGCGACCCGTCGGCGAAGCCGCAGGCCGAGCAGGCCCTGGACCGGCTGCTCGACTTCATTCCGGCCCAGCCCTTCGACCCGGACGCGGCGGTCCGCTACGGCGTTCTGGCCGCGGCCATCCGGGATCGCCGGCGCGATGCGCTGGACCGCCTGATCGCAGCCCACGCGCTCAGCCTCGGGGTGATCCTGGTCACCAACAATGAGGCCGATTTCAACGTCTATCCCGGCCTGGCCGTGGAGAACTGGACGAAGACCTGATCCGATCTCGGCGCATGTCGCGGCCGCAACCCTGTAGCGCTCGGAGACCGGGTGTAACCGGCCGGTGGCGGGTCTAAACCCGACATATGACGGCATCGGACCGAGTCCCCGACCAGCCCCAGTTCGTGACGGAGCGGGATCCGCGGCTGCGCGTGATCATCCCGATGATCGTCGCCGTCGCCTTCCTGATGGAGCAGCTCGACTCCACCATCATCACCACCGCCATCCCGGACATGGCCGCCAGCCTGGGCACCACGCCGCTGCGGCTGAACCTGGCGGTGACGACCTATGTCCTGACCCTGGCCGTGTTCATCCCGGTCAGCGGCTGGTTCGCCGACCGGTTCGGCGCGCGCCGGGTCTTCGCCCTGGCGCTCGGCATCTTCACCCTCGGCTCGGCGCTGTGCGGCATGGCCGACAGCTTCGGCATGCTGCTGGCGATGCGGGCGCTGCAGGGGCTGGGCGGCGCCATGATGACGCCGGTCGGCCGGCTGATCCTGCTGCGCAGCTTTCCGCGCGCGCAGCTGGTCACGGCCATGACCTACATGACCCTGCCGGCGATCCTGGGGCCGGTGATCGGGCCGCTGCTGGGCGGCGTCCTCACCACCTACACGTCCTGGCGCTGGATCTTCTACGTCAACGTGCCCTTCGGCTGCATCGGCATCCTGGCGGCGCTGCGCTATTTCGAGGATGTGAAGGGCGAGACGGTGACGCCCTTCGACTATCCGGGCTTCGTCATGGTCGGGCTCGGCGTCGCCCTGCTGCAATACGGGCTGGAGAATATCGGCCGCCCGACCATCCCGACCCTGGCGATCGCGGCGGTGCTGGCGGCCGCCGTGCTGCTGCTGGCCTTTGGCCGCTATGCCCGGCGGCGGGCGAATCCGGCGGTCGATATGACGCTGTTCCGGCTGCGCTCCTTCTGGGTCGGCACCCTGGCCGGCGGGCTGTGCCGGGTCGGGCTGAACGGCGTGCCGTTCCTGCTGCCGCTGATGCTGCAGGTCGGCTTCGGCTTCAGCCCGGTGGTGTCGGGGTCGCTGACCTTCGTCAGCAGCCTGGGCGCGCTGCTGATCCGGCCGCTGCTGTCGCCGATGCTGCGCCGTCTCGGCTTCGACCGGGTGCTGATCATCAGCGCCGCGCTCGGCTCCGCCGCCATCGCCGGCTTCGCCCTGATGGAGCCGGACACGCCGCATTGGGTCTTGCTGGGCTATATCTTCTTTTTCGGCCTGCTGCGGTCGATGCAGTTCATGACCTCGAACACCCTGTCCTATGCCGACATGCCGGGCGAGCGGCTCAGCCGCGCCACCAGCCTGGGCGGGGTGCTGCAGCAGCTCAGCGTCAGCTTCGGCGTCTCGGTCGCCGCGATGCTGCTCGGCCTGGTCAGCTTCGAGACCCATGTGCTGGCGCCGGAGCGCTTCCACGAGGCGTTCCTGCTGCTGGCGGCGATCCCGCTGCTGTCGATCCCGGGCTTCCTGTATCTGCGGCCGGAGGACGGGGTGCAGGTCAGCGGCCACGAGCGCCGCCCGCGCTGACTCGGCGCGCCTTACGGGCGCTTCGGCGGCTTCGACGGAGGCTTTCCGCGAGTCGACGCCGGCACCTTCACCGGCCGGCGGTCCCGCGCCGGGGGCGGCGCGGGCGGCTTGCGCGGCAGGTCAGGCTGCCGCGGCGGCGACGGGGATCGCGAGCGTCGACCAGACATCGCGCAGCGCCTCGACCAGCCGCGCCATCTGCAGGTCGTCATGCAGCGGCGTCGGGGTGATGCGCAGCCGTTCCGCGCCGCGCGGCACGGTCGGAAAGTTGATCGGCTGGACGTAGATCCGGTGCCGGTCCAGGAGCAGGTCGCTGGCCGCCTTGCACAGCCGGGCGTCGCCGACGAAGACCGGCACGATGTGGCTGACCGACGGCATCACCGGCAGGCCTGCGGCGCGCAGCAGGCGCTTCAGCGTCGCCGCCCGCTCCTGGTGCCGTTCGCGCTCGGCGCCGCTGGCCTTGAGGTGGCGGATCGCGGCCAGCGCCCCGGCCGCGACCACAGGCGGCAGCGAGGTGGTGAAGATGAAGCCGGGGGCGTGGCTGCGCAGCGCGTCGACCAGCATGGCCGATCCGGCGACATAGCCCCCCATCACGCCGAAGGCCTTGCCCAGAGTGCCCTCGATCACGGTCAGCCGGCGGGTCAGCCCGTCGCGCTCGGCGATGCCGCCGCCGCGCGGCCCGTACATGCCGACGGCATGGACCTCGTCGAGATAGGTCATGGCGCCGTGCCGGTCGGCGACGTCGCAGATCTCGGCGATCGGCGAGATGTCGCCATCCATCGAATAGACGCTCTCGAACGCCACCAGCTTCGGCCGGGTCAGCGGGTATTCCGACATCAGCCGGTCCAGGTCGGCCGGGTCGTTGTGGCGGAAGATCCGCTTCTCGCAGCCGGAATGGCGGATGCCGGCGATCATCGAGGCGTGGTTCAGCGCGTCGGAGAACACGACGCAGCCGGGGATCAGCTTCGCCAGGGTCGACAGCGAGGCATCGTTCGAGACGAAGCCCGAGGTGAAGAGGAGCGCCGCCTCCTTGCCGTGCAGGTCGGCCAGCTCCTGCTCCAGCGCCCGGTGGTAGATGTGGGTGCCGGAGATGTTGCGGGTGCCGCCGGCGCCGGCGCCGCAGCGGTCCAGCGCCTCGTGCATCGCCGCCAGCACCGCCGGGTGCTGGCCCATGCCGAGATAGTCGTTCGAGCACCAGACGGTGACGTCCGGCGCGCCGTCCAGGCCGTGATGCGCGGCGCGCGGGAAGGCACCGGCATGGCGCTCGAGCTCGGCGAAGATGCGGTATCGGCCCTCGGCCTTCAGGGTCTCGATCGCCGTCCGGAATATGGTCTCGTAGTCCATTCCCACCATCTCGCCGTGTCGCGGGCCGGGACCCGCGCGGAAAGTGTAGCGCATCTGTTGCCGCCGCGTGAAATGGCACCATAGTCGAACCATGCCGGCAAGCGAGGCTTGCGGCGGGTTCGGCGGCGATCCGCCGCATCGGCCGGGAAAATTTTCAGGACCCCTGTCGGGACGCGCCTCGCCCGTCCGTCCTCGGGACATCATCAACGGAGGAGGCCGCTTTGGCCCAGCTCACCCAGAAGATCTCGCCGTTCCTGTGGTTCCTCGACGGCAAGGCCGAGGAGGCGGCCGAGTTCTATGTCTCGGTCTTCGACAATTCGCGGATCACCTCCGTGCTGCGCAACGGCGACACCATGTCGGGGCCGAATGGCACCCCCCTGACCGTCGGCTTCCAGCTCGAGGGCCAGGACTTCACCGCCATCAATGGCGGTGGGGATTTCAAGTTCTCCTGGGCGGTCTCCTTCGTCGTGCTCTGCGAGACCCAGGAGGAGGTCGACCGGTACTGGGCCCGCCTGGTCGAGGGCGGCGGCAAGCACAACCAGTGCGGCTGGCTGCAGGACCGGTTCGGCCTGTCCTGGCAGATCACGCCGAAGATCCTGCTCGAGCGGACCCACGACGCCGACCCGGTGAAGGCGGCCCGGGCGTTCCAGGCGATGCTGCAGATGACCAAGATCGACATCGCCGCCATCGAGCGGGCCTATCACGGCGACGCCTGAGCGCGTCGCTACGGGCGTAGCCATTCCCTGCTGGGGAAACCCGGCCCGTTCATGCGACGAAGAGTGTGCCCGGCGGGCTTTGCGCCCGCCGGGTTCGGCGGCATGATCCCAGGGCGTGGGGCGCAGCGACGGGTTTGGTGCGATGACGGTGCAGGACGTGGCCCGGGTGGCGATGACGCCGCGCGGCCGGAAGAAGCGCGAAGCGATCCTCGACGCCGGGGTCAAGGTCTTCATGGCCGAGGGCTATGCCGCCAGCATGGACCGGGTGGCGGCCGAGGCCGGCGTCGCCAAGCAGACCCTGTACAGCCATTTCGGCAGCAAGGAGGGCCTGTTCCACGCCCTGTTCGACCGCTACAAGCAGCAAAGCCTGCGGGTGCTCGACCCGGCGGGCGACCTGGCGACCGAGCTCACCGCCTTCGGCGAGGACCTGCTGCGCCGGATCTTCGATCCCGAGATCCTCGGCGTGCAGCGGCTGATGATCGCCCAGGCCGGCGCCTTTCCGGATCTGGCGCGGATCTTCTACGACGCCGGCCCCGGCCATGTCCGCATGACGCTGGCGGCGTTCCTGCGCAGCAGGATGGAGGCGGGCGCGCTCCGCTCCGACGATGCCGCTGCGGCGGCGGAGGATCTGATCGGGCTGCTGCAGGGCGGCCGGCGGCAGCGTCACCTGTTCGGGGTCGAGCCGGCGCCGGAGCCGGCGGAGCTGCGCGGCATCGCCGAACGGGCTGTCGCAGTGTTTTTGCGCGCCTATACAACACGTTAAGTTCACAATCCGAACCCTTGTTTCGCCGCATTTTCTGCTTACTTCGGAGGACGAAGGGGCACCGACGGAGGAAACAGATGGCGAAGTTCCGCTATTGGGGCGTGTCGGTTCTCCTGAGTCTGGGCCAGGCCGATCTCGCCGTGGCGACGGAGCGGCCGCCCTATGGCGACGCCCTGGCCGCCTATCTCGGCTCGGCCCGCGCGGCCAATGACGACACCGCCCTGGCCCCGCTCTATTTCTACCGCCCCGACAGCTTCGGCCGGGTCACCTTCATTGGCCATGTCGCGCCGGATGCGGTGCCGTCCTGGCGCGGCGTCGCCATCGACGGCGTCTGGCAGCCGGCGGTGACGCCGGACGACCTGGCGCCGCTGCTGCTGCCCGACACCGGCTGGGCCGCGGCGGATCCGGCGACGCGCGAGGCGATCGCCGTGCGCTGGGTCGAGGAGATCGTGCTGGCCGGCGAGGTGCTGCGCAGCGGCGCCGACCTGGTGCCGCCCGCGCCGGACGGTGCCGTCGCCCCCGCCGCCGCCCGCACCCTGCCTGACGGCTCGATCGAGGTCAGCGGCTGGGTGTCGCATCTCAGCATCGCCGGCGAGATCGCCGACCCCTTCACCGTCCGCCTGGCACCGGACGGGACGGTGCTGGCGTAGGTTGGGTTCGCGACCGCGAACCCAACACCCAGGGCCGGATCGTTGGGTTCGCCATGCGAACCCAACCTACAATGTCATTCCTGTACTCCCAGCTCCTGCCCCACCAGCGTGACCCAGTAGGTCGAGCCCAGGGCCAGGATCTCGTCGTTGAAGTCGTAATGCGGCGTGTGGACGTAGTGGTAGCTGCCGTCCGGGTTGACGCCGTTGCCGATCATGATGAAGGCGCCGGGCCTCTTCTCCAGCATGAAGGAGAAGTCCTCGGCCCCGGTGATCGGCGCGATGTTGGTCGCCACCTTGTCGGCGCCGACGATCCGCGAGGCGACGCCGGCGGCGATGTCGGTCTGCTCCGGGTGGTTGATCAGGGGCGGGTAGCGGCGGTCGTAATGCACCGCGGCGGCGCAGCCATAGGTGGCGGCCAGCCCCTCGGCGGTCTCGCGCAGCCGGCGCTCGATGGTGTCGCGAACCTTGGGGGAATAGCTGCGGGCGGTGCCGCTGACCACCACCTCGGGCGGGATGATGTTGGGGGATCCGGCCGAGCCGCCGGAGATGTGGCCGACGCTGATCACCGCCGGTTCGACCGACGGGATGTTGCGGCCGACGATGGCCTGGGCCGCCAGGATGAAATGCGCCAGCACCACGGTCGGATCGGTCGCCAGATGCGGCGCGGAGCCGCCATGCCCGCCGGTGCCGCCGAAGGCGACGGTCCAGGTGTCGGCGGCCGCCAGCATCGGGCCGGGACGGAGGCCGAACTCGCCGACCGCCCGGCCGGGGTTGTTGTGCATGCCGTAGACGGAGTCGGCCGGGAACCGCTCGAACAGCCCTTCCTCGACCATCAGCCGGCCGCCGCCCTGGCCCTCCTCGGCCGGCTGGAAGATGAAGTGCACGGTGCCGGCGAAGTCCCGGTTCTCCGACAGGTAGCGGGCGGCGCCCAACAGCATCGCGGTGTGGCCGTCATGGCCGCAGGCATGCATCTTGCCGGGCACGGTGGAGGCATAGGGCAGGCCGGTCTTCTCCTCGATGAACAGCGCGTCCATGTCGGCGCGCAGCGCCACCGCGCGGTTGTTGCTGGGCCGGGTGCCCTTCAGCGTGCCGACCACGCCGGTCTTGGCGATGCCCTCATGCGTCTCGATGCCCCAGCCGCGCAGCGTCTTCGCCACCAGCGCCGCGGTGCGCACCTCCTCGAACCCGGTCTCGGGATGGGCATGGATGTCGCGGCGGATGGCGATCAGCTCGTCCTCATAGCCCTTGATCTCGGCCAGGATGTCCTTCGGCTCGGCGGTCACGGTCGTCCCTTCCGGTTGTGGCGTTTCGGCCAGGTAGGACATTTGCAGGTTTTTCGTCCTGCGCCCAGGGGGTGCCGGACGGGTTTCGCGCGGATCGGTTGCGTTCCGGCCCGCGCCGCGCCAGGATCGCGCCCTTCGTCGGGGAGGCCCGCTTTATCGGGGGAATACCGCGTGATCCTGGATTTCGGCTCGATCAACATGGATTTGGTGATGGCGGTGACGGCGCTGCCGCGGCCGGGCGAGACCGTGCTGTGCGACGGCTATGTCACCAAGCCGGGCGGCAAGGGGTCGAACCAGGCGGTGGCCGCGGCGCGGGCCGGGGCCAAGGTGGCGATGGCCGGTGCGGTCGGCGATGACGGCTTCGGCCAGGTGATGCGCGCGACCCTGGCCAAGGAGGGCATCGACACCGCCCTTCTCGCCACCAGCGACCGGCCGACCGGCGTCGCCTATATCTGCGTCGACGCCAAGGCCGAGAACTTCATCGCCGTCGGCAGCGGCGCCAACTTGGCGGTCCGGGCCGACCAGGTGCCGGACGACCGGCTGACGCCGGACACCCTGCTGGTGCTGCAGATGGAGCTGCCGCCGGAGCAGAACTGGGAATTGCTGAAGCGCGCCCGGGCCCGCGGCTGCCGCGCCATCCTCAACGTCGCCCCGGCCGCGGCCGTGCCCGAGGCGGCGCTGCGCGACCTCGACCTGCTGGTGGTGAACGAGCACGAGGCGCTGGCGATCGCCGGCGGGCTCGGTCTCGACACGTCCGGCCCGAGGGCCGCGGCCCAGGCGCTCAGCGGCCGGATGAGCCTGACCTGCGTCGTCACCCTCGGCGGCGCGGGCGCGATCGCGGTCGGGTCGGGTGCCAACTTCGCCGTGCCGGCGCTGCCGATCCAGCCGGTCGACACCACCGGCGCCGGCGACACCTTCACCGGTGTGCTGGGCGCCGGGCTCGATGCCGGGCTGCCGCTCGACCAGGCCCTGCGCCGCGCCTCGACCGGCGCCGCCCTGGCCTGCCTCGCCCTCGGCGCGCAGGAGAGCATGCCGACCGCCGCCGCGATCGACGCCGCCCTGCCGCGTCTGGGGCCGACTACGGCGATCGGCTGAGAGAATCCCCCTCACCCTCCCGTCGCTTCGCGCCGGGCCCCTCCCTCTCCCCGAGGAGAGGGGTTCGGAGCGACATCTTCCTTTACCTCTCCTTGGGGAGAGGTCGAAATCGCACAGCGATTTCGGGTGAGGGGGCGAGAGCAGGCCTATCCGCCACGGCGGAGGCCTACGCCTCTTCCGGCTCGGTGGTGAACAGCAGCGGATAGCCCAGCCTGCGGGCGGCCTCGGTCGCCCGCGTCGCCTTGGTCTCGGCGATCTCCTTGGGGTAGACAGCGATGACGCAGACACCGCGCCGATGCGCGGTCATCATCACCCGATAGGCCTGGTCCTCGCTCATCCGGAACTCGCCCTTCAGCACCACGACCACGAATTCGCGCGGCGTGTAGTCGTCGTTCAGCAGGATGACCTTGTGCAGCCGCGGCCGCTGGGTCTTCGGTCGGGTGTCGATGCGGGGCTTGCTCGTGGTGTCGCTCATCGGCTGCTCCTGGCTGGCGCCGCAGCGGAAAAACGGCCGCAGCTTGTCACGCCCGGCGCTGCCCGTCCATCGCCCGGGCAGCGGCCGGTTGCCGCGCGAATGGCGCCTGCGCCACCGCGCCGGGTTGCCCCGGCGGCGCGGACGGACCAGTATCGGGGTTTCCAGCCAGCGCAAGACGAGACCGACCGATGCCCGTCATCAATTCGATCGCCGCCCGCAAGGAGGAGATGACCGCCTGGCGGCGCGACCTCCACGCCCATCCGGAGCTCGGCTTCGAGGAGGTGCGGACCTCGGCCATCGTGGCGGAGAAGCTGGCCTCCTGGGGCATCGAGGTGCATCGCGGCCTGGCCAAGACCGGGGTGATCGGCGTGCTCAAGGGGCGGACCGACAGCGGCCGCACCATCGGCCTGCGCGCCGACATGGACTGCCTGCCGATGGACGAGGTCAACGACTTCGCCCACAAATCGACCGTGCCCGGCAAGATGCATGCCTGCGGCCATGACGGCCATACCACCATGCTGCTCGGCGCCGCCCAGTACCTGGCGGAGACGCGGAACTTCGACGGCACCGTGCATTTCATCTTCCAGCCGGCGGAGGAGGGCGGCGGCGGCGGCGACGTGATGGTGCGCGAGGGGCTGTTCGACCGCTTCCCCTGCGACGAGGTCTACGGCCTGCACAACTGGCCGCTGCTGCCGGCCGGCACGGTCGGCGTGCGGCCCGGCCCGATGATGGCGGCGGCCGACATGTTCGAGATCCGGATCCGCGGCGTCGGCGGCCATGCCGCGATCCCGCAGGCGGCGAAGGACCCGGTGGTGATCGCGGCCCAGCTGGTCGGCGCGCTGCAGACCCTGGTCAGCCGCAACGCCAACCCGATGGATGCGGCGGTGCTGTCGATCACCCAGATCCACACCGGAAGCACCCACAATGTGATCCCGGACGAGGCCTATCTGAACGGCACGGTGCGGACCTTCCGGCCCGAGGTGCAGGAGATGATGGTCGCCGGCATCCGGCGCATCGTCGACGGCATCGCCGCCGCCTTCGACGTGTCGATCGACATCGACTACCAGTACGGCTACCCGGCGACGGTGAACCATGCCGAGCAGGCCGAGACCGCGGCGCGGGTGGCGGAGACGGTGGTCGGCGCGGGCAATGTCCAGCGCGACGTCGAGCCGTCGCTGGGCGGCGAGGATTTCGCCTATCTGCTGAACGCCCGGCCGGGGGCCTATCTGTTCCTTGGCCAGGCCGGCGGCGCCTCGGGGGCGATGATCCACAACCCGCATTACGACTTCAACGACGAGGTCCTGCCGCTCGGCGCCTCGCTGCTGGCCGGCCTGGTCGAGAGCCAGCTGAAGGCGGGGTAGTCCCGAACCGTCGTGGCGAGCCCCGAAGGGGCGTGGCCATCCATATGTGGACGGCCCTGCCTGCAAGGCATTCGGGCAGGGTTTGGGAGCGGATCGCTTGCATCCATATGTCCGGCCTGTTGAGTGCGGTCGGGTGGACCGCTGGCCAAGATGAAATCCACGGCGGGAGTCCCAGACAGC